>Ga0187892_10000173_pt1 | contig 167497 bp, 146 predicted proteins | sample MA1701073metaG_FD_139345 | JGI IMG/M metagenome (GOLD analysis project Ga0187892, IMG submission 139345) | Bio-ooze microbial communities from a basaltic lava cave in the Kipuka Kanohina Cave System on the Island of Hawaii, USA - MA170107-3 metaG ...
ACATCGCTGGTGCCGGTCACGCGCGGGGCCTGCACATCGCTGGTCCCGCTGACTCGCGGGGCCTGGACATCACTGGTGCCGGTCACGCGCGGGGCCTGGACATCACTGGTCCCGCTGACCCGCGGGGCCTGGACATCGCTGGTCCCGCTGACCCGCGGGGCCTGGACATCACCGGTGCCGCTCACGCGCGGGGCCTGGACATCGCTGGTCCCGCTGACCCGCGGGGCCTGGACATCACTGGTGCCGGTCACGCGCGGGGCCTGGACATCGCTGGTCCCGCTGACCCGCGGGGCCTGGACATCACCGGTGCCGCTCACGCGCGGGGCCTGGACATCGCTGGTGCCGCTGACCCGCGGGGCCTGGACGTCACTGGTGCCGCTCACGCGCGGGGCTTGCACATCGCTGGTGCCGCTGACCCGCGGGGCCTGGACATCGCCGGTGCCGGTCACGCGCGGGGCCTGCACATCGCTGGTGCCGCTGACCCGCGGGGCCTGGACATCACCGGTGCCGGTCACGCGCGGGGCCTGGACGTCCTTGAACTGCGCCCCGGCCAGCGCCCGCGGCGCCTGAATCTCCTTCGAGCTTACCCGCGGCGCCTGGATGTCCTTCATCTGCGCGCCGGCGAGAGTCCGGGAGGGTTGAGCCTGGCTCTGCCGGCTCAACAGTTCCTTGGCCTGGGCCACCTCAGGCGGGCACTTGCTCTGGGCCGCCATCACTGAAGGGGCGAGGGCCATCGCCACCACCACTGCCATCACCGCTGCGAAGAACCGCTTCATTCTGTTTTCCCCCTTGCAAATCAACGTGTGTTTGAAACTCAGCTGGCCGTTGTCCGCCGATCCCCCATTTAGCTCCTCCGCTGCTACCCTTCTCCACCCCCTTCGCTCGATGCTCAGCGTTCTTCTTGCCTACCCTTCTTGCTTACCCTTCGCCTTAGCACTCCCACCTGCCGGTCGCGATACTGCAAGGCTGGCGCCATCATTGAGAAGATCCATGAAACCAACAGCCTGGACCCGACCCCCCAGCCGATCCCCTACGGGATTCGGCGCTCTGCCCGGTGCCTCCGCCGAGTCCGGAGGGCATTCCGCCCCAGCCCAAGGCTGGCATTCTGCCTTGACGGCCGCTGGTGCAGTTTGCCCGACGTCGCCTGGAGTGACACTCAACTCATCTTTGAAACGCTAAAGCGGCGTAGAAGGATTCGTGCCGGACGCGTGCCGACGGTCAGCCGTCCGCGTCGTTGAAGACCTCGACCCGGTTTCTCCCGCCGTCCTTCGCAGCATACAGCGCGGCGTCTGCCGCCTGGATCAGGCCAATCGCCGTCGACGCGTCGTTCGGGAACGTGGCGACGCCGACGCTCACGGTAAGCTGTGTGGTGCCATCGATCTTCATCACAGCCACCGCGGAGCGAAGCTTCTCGGCCACCAGGCGGGCATGGGCCTTGGTCGTCATCGGGAAGATGATGACGAACTCCTCGCCCCCGTACCGGGTCACGACGTCCGCGGTGCGGGTTTGCTCGCGGAGGCGGGTGGCCACCGCTCGGAGGACTTGGTCGCCCTTGCTGTGGCCGTATCGGTCGTTGTAGGCCTTGAAGTAGTCGATGTCGACCATGGTCACCGACAGCGGCAGGTTGTATCGGCCCGCCCGGCGGATCTCGGTCTCCAGAGACTCTTCGAGATAGCGACGGTTGAAGAGGTCCGTCAACGGGTCGCGGTAGGACAGCTCGGTCGCCTTCTGGAGCAGCGTCGCGTTATCGAGTGCGGTGCTGAGCTGCTTGCCGACGGCTGTGAAGTAGGCGAGCTCGCGCTCGGAGAAGGCCGAGGGCGACACGGAGAAGAGCAACAGCGCGCCGAGGACGCGCTCCCGTCCGACCAGCGGAATCGCGATCACCGACCGCGCCTGCTTGGGGACGTCAGGCCACGGGAGCGGGGCCGGGCCAGTGTGCATCTCGGGTACTCGGCTTCGACACACCGCCCCGGCGATCCCCTCGGTCACTTGCAGGACGAGGTGCTCCAGCGCGTGCGCGGCTCCGCTCAGGCTCTTTGACGCCAGCACGTTCGCGGTATCGTCCAGGAGGAACAAGGCATGGCTTTCGATTCCGGTCGTCTGCGCAACTCGCTTCATGGTCGTCGTCAGGAGCTGATCCAAGTTGAGGGTAGAGCTGATGACCCGCGAGACGTCATAGAGGGAGTACAGGTCCAGCAGGCCTTCCTGGAACGCGTTGGCCATCGCTTCGAGCCGCTCGGCCTCGCTCGTCGGGACGGAGACCGGCCGCGTCCAGAGGATGAGCGGGACGAGCGCCGCCGACAGGAGGGCGCCGCCCAGTGTGGACAGCACGGCGACCCAGGGCGGTGAAACAACAAGAGCCAGCAAGACGAGGACGCCGCCACCGATACCAGCGGGGAGCTGCCACCGGAACGATGGGAGAAGTTTGGTCACCGGCACGCAATCATAGCGTACCGGTTCGCCACCCGCCTACGGATTCCAGCCCCCTCACACCCGTGCTAGGCTAACCGCGCGAACCCGCTCGCGGCATGTTCCCGCTCAAGGACGATGTGCCTTCCCGGACCGTTCCGATCGTCACGATCGGCCTGATCGCGCTCAACATGCTCGTCTTCCTGTATGAGTTCTCGCTCGCACTGGGGGGCGAGGCGGGGGCGGAGGCGAGCGCACAGGCCTTCGTGCGGGAGTTCGGGGTCATCCCCTGCCGGCTGAGCGGCGGCTGCCGGAGCAACGCCGACTTCCCCGGCCCGATCCTGACCGTGTTCACGTCGATGTTCGTGCACGGCGGCGTGTTTCACGTCCTCGGCAACATGCTCTATCTGTGGATCTTCGGCGACAACGTCGAAGATACGCTGGGGCACGGGAGGTTCCTCGTGTTCTACCTGGCGAGCGGCGTGGCTGCAGTCCTCGCCCAGACGCTCGCGAATCCCTCGTCCCAGATTCCGATGATCGGCGCCAGCGGCGCGGTGTCGGGCGTGCTGGGGGCCTATCTGATCCTCTTCCCCCACGCCGGGATCCTCACGCTCCTCGTACTCGGGTTCTTCATCCGGATGATCCGGGTGCCGGCGATCATAGTGCTCGGATTCTGGATGGTCGTCCAGCTCATCAACGGGCTCGCCGGTCTCGGCCGCTCAGAGAGCGGCGGGGTCGCATGGTTTGCTCACGTCGGCGGCTTCGCCGCGGGGCTCATCCTCCTCTTTCTTCTGCGACCCGGTGCGCGGACGCGTTTATAATCAGCACCGTGGCCGCACGGATGCGCCTGGACCAGCTCCTTGTGGAACGGAAGCTGGTCTCCTCTCGCGAGAAGGCGGCCCGACTGATCCTCGCCGGTGACGTGATGGTCGACGGGCGGCGAGTCGAAAAGGTCGGCTCTCTCGTCCCGATTGAGTCGGAGATCGATCTCCGGGGCCGGATGCCCTATGTCAGCCGGGGCGGCGAGAAGCTCGCGCACGCCCTGGACACCTTCCACGTCGACGTTAGGGGAAAGATCTGCGCCGATATCGGTGCCTCCACGGGCGGGTTCACCGATTGCCTCCTCCAGCGCGGGGCCGGCAAGGTCTTTGCGGTCGACGTGGGCGCCGGGCAGCTCGACCAGAAGCTCCGCAAGGACCCGCGGCTCGTGGTCATGGACAAGATTAACGCGCGGACGATCGACGCCCGACTGTTCTCCGATCCGTGCGAGCTGACCACGGTCGACGTGTCGTTCATCTCGCTCGAGAAGGTCCTGCCGGCCGTGGTAACACTGCTCGCGCCGGGCGGGCAGGTGGTGGCTCTGGTCAAGCCGCAGTTCGAGGTCGGGAAGGGAGCGGTCGGCAAGGGCGGCGTCGTGAGAGATCCGGCTCAACACCAGGCCGTCGTTGCGCGGCTCGCGCGATTCTCCGTTCTTCGCGGCTGGCATGTGTTCGGCGTGTCCGCTTCGCCGCTAAAGGGCGCCAAGGGGAACCGCGAGTTCTTTCTCCATCTCTCGTTGCATGGTCGCACCGCGAGCAACCTTGAAGGGCTCATTGCAAGGAGTGTCGAGGCCCTCGCGTGAAGCGGGTCGGCCTCGTGGCGCGCCTCGACCATCCGGAGGCCGCCTCCGCGATCGCACGGCTGACCAGCTGGCTGCCCCAGCAGGGCCGAATCGTCGTGCTCGAAAAGGAGACCGCGGGGCTGCTCCCGTCTGCACCGGCGCTGCCAGCCGCGCCAGCGTTAGCCGCGCCACCGTTGCCAGCCGCGCCACCGTTGCCAGCCGCGCCACCGTTGGTGGTCGCGAAGCCGGATCTTCCCGCGCACTCGGACCTCATCGTCGTCCTGGGCGGTGACGGGACGCTCCTGTCCATGGCTCGGCTCGTTGGCGATGCCGGAGTCCCGCTGCTCGGCGTCAACCTCGGTGGGCTGGGTTTCCTGACGGCGACGACGCTCGATGAGATGCTGGCGGCGCTCGAGGCGGTGTTCGCGGGGCAGATGGTCCTGGACGACCGCATGCTGCTGGCGGCGCGAATCGTGCGGAGTGGGAAGCGAGTCGCCGAGTACGTCGCCCTGAACGACGTCGTGGTCACGAAGTCGGCGATGAGCCGCCTGATCAGCCTCTCCGTGGCCATCGACGGGCAGGTCGCGATCGCGTACCGCGCTGACGGCCTGATCGTCTCCACGCCTACCGGCTCGACCGCCTACTCGCTGTCCGCCGGAGGCCCCATCCTGTTTCCGACGATGGACGCGGTCGTGCTGACGCCGATCTGCTCGCACTCACTGACCAACCGACCGATCGTGCTGCCGGCGTCCCAGCGCATAGAGATCACGCTCGTGACCGATCAGGACGTGATGCTGAGCGTCGACGGCCAGGTCGGGGTGGCGCTCGGCGAGCGCGATACGGTCGAGGTCGGCCAGAGCGGGGCACGGACCCGCCTGGTTCGCCTCGCCCAGCGTCACTTCTTTTCGGTCCTGCGGACCAAGCTCAAGTGGGGGGAGCGCTAAGGCATCGCAGGGGGCCTCGACCGCCCCTCCGAACCCCTCGGTCCCCTCCGATCTCTAGGATGCTGCGGGAGCTGCGCATCAGGAATCTGGCGGTCATCGAGTCGGTCGCGATCTCGTTCACCCCGGGGTTCACGGTCCTCACTGGCGAGACCGGGGCCGGCAAGTCGATCCTCATCGATGCGATCCTGCTGCTGCGCGGCGCGCGCGCACACACCGATCTGATCCGATCGGAGGCGGAGACGGCGACGGTCGAGGCAGTGTTCGCGCTCGACGAGGGAAGCCCGGCCCGCCCCGTCCTGGATGACGCCGGGTTGCGGTCCGAGGACGGAGACTGGCTGCTCCGCCGCGAGCTGTCACGGTCGGGCCGGCACCGGGCGTTCATCAACGACTCGCCGGTGACGGTCGGTCTGCTCGAGCGCCTGGGTGATTGGCTCGTGGAAGTTCATGGCCAGCACGAGCACCAGCGGCTCCTGGAGCCGTCGCACCAGCTCGATCTCCTCGACGCCTACGCCGGGACCGAGGCCCCGCGCGAGGCCTTCGCGTCGCGGGTCGCCAAGCGACAGGCCGCGCGGACCGCGGTCGAGCAGCAGCGAGCGATGGACCGCGACCGCGCGCAGCGGCTGGACCTCCTGCGATTTCAGGCCTCGGAGATCGACGCGGCCCGGCTCGCGCCCGGCGAGGAGGACGCGCTCCGGACCGAACGCCGGCGCGTCGCCCACGCCGAGCGCTTCGGGGCCGGCCTGGCGGAGATCGTCGAGGTCTTGTACGACGACCCGACCTCGGCGGCGGCCCGGCTCGCGCGCGCCGGCCAGATCCTTCGCGAGCTGGGGCGGCTCGACCCCGACTTCGCCGCTCCTGGCGAGGCCATCGAGCTGGCCGTGGGCGTCGTGGACGACGCGGTCCAGCAGGCGCGGAGGCTGCGGGATTCCGTCGTGTTCGACCCGGCTCGGCTCGAGGAGATCGACGGCCGGCTCGACGTCCTGGCCCGGCTCAAGCGGAAGTACGGCGACAGCCTCGAGGCGATCCTGTCCTACCGCGAGACGATCACCGCCGACCTGGATCGGCTCGAGCGGCACGAGGAGATCCTCGCGACGACGGAGCGGGAGCTCGCGCTGCTCGAGGCCGAGCTGACCGAATCGGCACAGTCGCTTTCTGCCGCCCGCGTCCGGGCCGCCGCGCGCCTGGCGGCGCTGGTCCAGCACGAGCTCCGTCAGGTCGGCATGGACCGGGCCGTTTTCGAGATCGGAGTCTCCCCGCTCGGTCAGGCGAGCAGCACTGGCGGCGACCGCGTCGAGTTTCGCCTCTCGGCAAACCCCGGCGAGGCCGTGAGACCGCTGGCCCGGGTCGCGTCCGGTGGAGAGCTCTCGCGGGCGATGCTGGCGCTCAAGACGGTCCTGGCGACGCGTGATCGCGCGCCGACGATGGTGTTCGACGAGATCGACGCGGGCATTGGCGGCCGCGTCGTCGACATGGTCGGCCAGAAGCTCGCCGCGATCGGCCGTGACCGGCAGGTCCTGTGCGTGACTCACCTCGCGCCGATCGCCGCGCGCGCCTCCGCGCACCAGCGCGTCGTGAAGCGCGTTCGCGGCGGCCGGACGACCACGGAGGTCGGCGCGCTCTCCGGAGAAGAGCGAGTCGATGAGATCGCGCGGATGCTCAGCGGCGAGGCGATCACGGACGTGGCGCGGCGGCACGCGCGCGAACTGCTGGCCCACGGCGACCCCCCGTCACCACACCGATCGCGATGACCGGGCCCAGATCGCGCCGTCGCGCGACCATCACCCTGTAAGCCGAGCCGAGGCCGCCACGCGAATGAACGCGTGCGGACGTCACCGCTACCCGCCGCGAATCGGGCGAAAGGCACGGGCGTGGCGAAGCCCGGGTGCCCGTGCCTAATAGCGTGGCGAAGCCCGGGTGCCCGTGCCTAATAGCGTGGCGAAGCCCGGGCGCCCGTGCCCAATGGCGTGGCGAAGCCCGGATGCTCGTGCCCAATGGCGTGGCGAGAGCTCGGGCCCCTACGCGATGGTCGTGGCGAAGCCGGGTGCCCGAGCCCGGTGTACACTAAACTCCGGTCATGCTTACCGTAATCCTGCGCGCCGTCTTCGGGACGAAGCATCAGCGGGACGTGAAGCGCCTGATGCCGAGCGTGGAGGTGATCAACCGGCTCGAGCCCTCCATCCAGCCGCTCTCGGACGCCGAGCTGCGCGGGCGGACTAACGACCTCAGGAAGCGCCTGGCCGAGGGCGCTGCGCTCGACGACCTGCTTCCCGACGCCTTCGCGGTCTGCCGCGAGGCGGCGCGCCGGCGCGTGCGCATGCGTCACTTCGACGTTCAGCTGATCGGCGGAATGGTGCTCCATCGGGGCACGATCGCGGAGATGGCCACCGGCGAGGGCAAGACGTTGGTCGCCACCTTGCCGGCGTACCTGAACGCGCTGACCGGCCGCGGCGTGCACATCGTCACCGTGAACGACTACCTGGCTCGCCGCGACGCCCAGTGGATGGGCCCCATCTACGACGCGCTCGGCCTGTCGGTGGGGGTCATCCAGCACGAAGCCTCGTACCTCTACGACCCCGCCTACGCGCCTCCCGACATCCGGATGGCCGGCCTCCGCCCCTGCGAGCGCCGCGAGGCGTACCTCGCCGACATCACCTATGGAACCAACAACGAGTTCGGCTTCGACTATCTCCGGGACAACATGCGTTTCTCGCGCGAGGAGCAGGTCCAGCGCGAGCTGCACTTCGCGATCGTCGACGAGGTGGACTCGATCCTCGTCGACGAGGCGCGGACGCCCCTTATCATCTCCGGACCCGCCGAGGAGTCGACCGACAAGTACTACCGCATCGACCGGATCATCCCCAAGCTCAAGAAAGCGGCGACCATCGTCGAGGGAAAGCTCTCCGAGATCGAGGCGCAAACCGAGGGCGACTACATCGTCGACGAGAAGGCCAAGGCCGTGTCGCTGACCGAGCAAGGCGTCGTCACCTGCGAGCGCCTGCTGGGGATCGAGAACATGTACGACCCCCAGCACATCGAGACTCTGCACCACATCCACCAGGGGCTGCGGGCCCACACGCTCTTCAAGAAGGACGTGGACTACGTCGTCAAGGACGGGCAGATCATCATCGTGGACGAGTTCACCGGGCGCATGATGCCGGGACGCCGCTGGTCGGACGGTCTGCACCAGGCGGTGGAGGCGAAGGAAGGCGTCCGAATCGAGCGCGAGAACCAAACGCTGGCGACGATCACCTTCCAGAACTACTTCCGGATGTACGCCAAGCTGGCGGGAATGACCGGCACCGCGGAAACCGAGGCCGAGGAGTTCGCCAAGATCTACAAGCTCGACGTTACCGTGATCCCGACGAACCGCCCGTTGATCCGGGTGAACGGTCCCGACGTCGTGTACAAGACGGAGCGGGAGAAGTTCGACGCGGCCGTCGAGGAGATCATCGCATCCCACGCGCAGGGCCAGCCCGTCCTGGTGGGCACGGTCTCGATCGAGAAGTCGGAGCAGCTGGCCAAGCTCCTGAAGAAGCGCGGCGTCAAGCACGAGGTGCTGAACGCCAAGTACCACGAGCGCGAGGCGGAGATTGTCGCGCAGGCCGGCCGCGAGGGCGCGGTGACGATCGCCACGAACATGGCCGGCCGCGGGACCGACATCCTCCTCGGCGGCAACCCGGACTTCTTGGCCAAAGAGATCCTCCGGCGCAAGGGGATCGACGCCAGCTCGGCGGCCCTCGACGTCAGGCAGGCAGCCTGGGAGGAGGCCCGGAAGATCACGGAGCCCGAGCACGAGCGGGTCGTCGCCGTCGGCGGGCTCCACATCATCGGAACCGAGCGGCACGAGTCGCGCCGGATCGACAACCAGCTCCGGGGCCGCTCGGGGCGGCAAGGGGACCCGGGATCGTCCCGATTCTACCTATCGCTCGAGGACGACCTCCTGCGCATCTTCGGTGGCGAGCGCATCCAGCGGATCATGGAACGGCTCGGCATGGAGGAGGGCGAGCCCATCGAGCACAAGCTCGTGACCCGCGCCATCGCCACCGCGCAGAAGCGCGTCGAGACTCACCACTTCGAGATCCGCAAGCACCTGCTCGAGTACGACGACGTGATGAACAAGCAGCGCGAGATCATCTACGGGATGCGCCGCGAGATCCTGGAGGGCGAGAGCCAGGCCGAGGCGATCCACGAGTGGATCGACGACTTGACGGGCGCCTTGCTCGATACTCACGCCCCGGAGGACGCTCATCTCGAAGACTGGGACCTGGGCGGTCTGACCGAGGGCCTCCATCGCCAGTTCGACCTGCGGGTGACCCCCCTCGAGTTCAAGGAGGCGGTTTCCCGCGAGGGGCTCCAGGAGGTGGTTCGGGGCGCAGTGACCTCGCGCTATCAGGAGCGGGAGACGGAGTTCGGCGCGGAGCTGCTGCGGGCGATCGAGCGCCGGGAGATGCTGCTGGTGATCGACGGGCAGTGGAAGGACCACCTCCTGTCCATCGATCACCTCAAGGAGGGTATCGGCCTCCGGGGCTACGGCCAGCGCGATCCGCTCACCGAGTACAAGCGCGAGGCCTTCGACTTCTTCCAGGACATGGTCGATCGCATCAAGGCCACGGTGATCGAGCGCCTCTTCCGGGTCCAGATCGTGCGCGAGGTCGCCTTCCAGATGCCGGCGCCGTCGCCGTGGCGCGAAACCCGCGAAGCCCGCGGCGACGGACTCTCGATCAGCCGGCAGCCCGCGGGCGGCCCGACGACGCAGACTCGCCTCCCGACCGGCCAGAAGGTCGGCCGCAACGACCCCTGCCCCTGCGGGGCGAAGAATCCCGACGGAATTCCGAAGAAGTACAAGAGGTGCCACGGGAAATAGCTCGAAGGGGGGCTCCGCCCTCCTGCCGAGCCTCCTCCTGGGTAGAACTGTGCCGGTTCGGCGGCACGAGGCGAGCCGGAGAATCGTGGGTCCCGGGTCTTGGATCTGTGTGCCCGGTGCCCTCTCCTCATTCCCGACATCACTCCGCCTCGGCGCACCGCCCGTCACCATGAGGTCTCGCGCAGAGAAAAGATGGCGGCGATGGCCACTGTATGTGGTAGCTTCTCGCCTAGACAACCGCGATCGATGGGGGTGTAACCGAGCATCCCGCGGCGGTGGGCCAGGCAGGTCTGCGCGCCGGCGGACGGAGGGCTATGAGGCTCGAGTCGGTCGTTCTCCAGGGCTTCAAGTCGTTCGCTGACAAGACCGTCCTCACAGTCTTGCCCGGAATCACGGCGATCGTCGGACCCAACGGGTGTGGGAAGAGCAACATCTCCGAGGGGATCCGGTGGGCGCTCGGGGAGCAGAGCGCGAAGTCCTTGCGCGGCAGCCGCATGGAGGACCTCATCTTCCATGGCTCGGCGTCGCGCAAGCCGGTTGGCCTCGCCGACGTGGAGCTCTGCTTCGCAAATGACGGGACCCTCGCGCTGCCGTGGAGCCAGGTCAGCGTTGGCCGGCGCCTCTATCGGACCGGCGAAAGCGAGTACGTGCTCAACCGTACCGCGTGCCGACTCCGCGACATCCTCGACCTCTTCGCCGGAACGGGCGCCAGCCCGCGTGCCTACTCCGTGATGGATCAAGACAAGCTCAATCATGTCCTGACCGCGAAGCCGTATGAGCGGCGCATCTTCATCGAGGAGGCCGCCGGCATCGCCCGGTACAAGCAGCAACGGAGCGAGACCCAGGGCAAGCTTGACCTGACGCGGCAGAACCTGCTTCGCGTCCGTGACGTGATGGACGAGGTCCGCCGCCACCTGGCAATGCTCGAGCGCCAGGCCAAGAAGGCAAAGGAGTACAAGGAGCTGCAGAACGAGCGGCAGGCCCTGGCGCTCGCCATCCTTGCTGTCGACTACCGGGCGCTCCTCGACGAGGGCGCGCAGCTGGAGGCGGAACTCGCCCAGATCCACGAGAGCGCACGCGCGCTCGAGGTCCGCTTGGCCGCGCTCGCGGCCCGGCAGGCGGCAGGACACGGGCGCCTGGCTGAGACTGCGGAGCAGCTCACCGGCGTGCGTCAGCGCGTGCAGGCCGCCCAGGGCGAGGTCGAGCGCCTGCTCGAGCGGCGCGCCCAGATGGGCATTCAGCTCAACGAGCTGTCTGCAGAGGACGTCCGGTTGACCGAGGAGCAGCGACGTCTCCAGGAGCGAGTTGCCACAGCCCACGCCGATCGCGAAGCCAAGGTCGTATCGCTCGCGGAGGCCGAGACCTTGGCGGCGGCGCGCGTCCGGGATTCCGAGGCCCTGGGGCGCGTGCTGGATGCTCACCGAGAGTCGCTCGGCGCCGAGCGCGCGCGCCTGGAGGCGCTCCGGTTCGAGCAGGTGCGGGTTGCCGCGGAGCGCGCCGATCTCACGCGATCGGCCGGCGAGCTCCGGGAGCGCCAAGCACAGCTCGCGCGCCGGGGGACACGGCTCACCCAGGAGCGCGAGGCCGCCGATCAGGAGGCGGGCGCCCTTGCGGCCCGGCATATCGAGCTGGGCGCCACGCATGCGAAGACGCTGGCGGCGCTCTCCGCACTGCGCGAGCAAGACACCGAGGTCGACCGGTCGCTCGCCGACCGCGAAGCGCGACTGGCTGCAGCGCAGGCACGGCTCGCCGAAATCCGCATCGCTCTTGCGGCCTGCCGGTCCAGCCTCGAATCCCTCGAGCGCCTCGAGCGGGGCCGCGAGGGCTACGAGGCGGGCGTGCGCGCCATGTTCACGGCCGACGGCGCTCCGCGAGTGGCCGGCATTCTTGGTACCGTCGCCGACCTGCTTGAGGTGCCCGCCGACCTGGATGCGGCCGTCGAGGCAGTCCTCAGCGACCGGCTGCAGTGGATCGTCGTCGAGCAGTTCCGACACGCACGCGAGGCCGTCGCCCTACTGGCTCGGGAGGCGGCCGGGGCCGCGACCTTTCTGCCTCTGGAGACGCTGCCCTCGGCCGGCCAAGGCGCGCCGAGCGGGGACGGCCTGCGCTGGGCCGCGACCGCGGTCGCAGCCACCCGGCCCGAGCTGCTCCACTATCTACTCGGCCGCGTCGCGATCGTCGACCAGCTCGACGAGGCCGAGCGGCTCTGGCGCCGTAACGGGGTCGTCGCGACCTACGTCACGCCCGCCGGCGAGGTGCTGTCCCCAGTGGGACGGCTGACCGGCGGACGCGGAAGCCATGACGGCCCGAGGGAGTCCGAGGGCTCGCTCCTCCAGCGCAAGCGGAGCCTGCGGGCGCTTGCCGCAGAGGTGGCGCGGCTCGAGGCGGAACTGGACGGCGCCCGAGCGGCGGCGACGGAGCTGGAGACCGACGTCGTGGCGCTCCGCGCCCGGCTGCCGAGGCTTCGCGAGTCCATTCAGGCGTCCGAAGTGGCTCGACTCGCGGGCGAGAAGGACGTCGAGCTGTCGGCGCGGGAGCAGGAGCGCGTCGCCCGCCACATCGACGTGACGACAGCGGAGCTGTCGCAGGTCCTCGCGGAGCAGGAGGAAACCGCGCGGATGCTCGAGCAGCTCGGCTGCCGGCTCGACGTCATCCGCGATGCCGAGCAGGTGCACGAGCGCACGATGTCCAGCATCCGCGACTCGATCGATACGGCCCAAACGATGGAAACGGCAGCGGTGACCGAGCTCACCACCTGCCGCGTGGAAGCCGCCGCCGCGGCGGAGCGGGTCGAAGCACTCAAGCGGGAGCTGGCGCAGCTCGCAGACGTCGGGCGCGAACTCCTGTCCCGTGTGGACCAGGCGGGAGCGCGCCAGGCCCAGGTCCGCGAGCGGGCGTCATTGCTCGACGCGGAGCGCACGCAGACCGACGCGACGGCTCGTGAGGTCGCCGGCGAGCGAGACAGGCTCGAAGCCGAGGAGCGGACCCAAGCGCAGCGCCACGAGGCTGTCCTGTCGGAGCTGCGGGCCATAGAGCTCGAGGCCCGCGAGGTCCAGGGCGAGCTGAACCGCCTCGGCGGCGCCGCGCACGGGCTCGAGCTCCGTGCGACAGAGGGCCGAGTACGACGCGAGGAGATCGAGCAGGACGCGCGCCGGACGTTCGGGCTGGGATCGAGCGCGGATCTCGCGGCGCGGTTCGATCCGGCCCTCGACGTTCCCGCCACGCGCACCAGGTGCGACGCCCTGGACGACAAGCTGGCGGCCTTCGGTGCGGTCAACCTCGTCGCCGACGAGGAGTATCGCGAGCTCGATGAGCGGCTGACGTTCCTCCGTGCTCAGCACGACGACCTCGTCAGCTCGATCAAGGGTCTCGAGCAGGCGCTTCGCGGGATGACGAAGACCGCGCAGCAGCGGTTTCAGCATGCGTTCGAGGACATCAACAAGCAGTTCGGCGAGATCTTCGAGCGGCTCTTCGAGGGGGGGCGGGCCGAGCTGCGGCTGGTCGAGCCCGAGGAGGGGAGCGACCCACTGGAGGTCGGCGTCGAGCTGGTGGCACAGCCCCGGGGCAAGCGGCTCCAGACGGTGACTCTGATGTCGGGCGGCGAAAGGGCTTTGACGGGACTGGCGCTGCTCTTCGCGATTTTCTACTACCGGCCCAGTCCGTTCTGCGTCCTCGACGAGGTCGATGCACCGCTCGACGATGCGAACATTCACCGTTTCCTTCGGGTGGTGCGCGAGCTGTGCTCGCGCACCCAATTCCTGATCATCACCCACAACCGGAAGACGATGGAGGAGGCCGACGTCCTCTACGGCGTGACGATGGGTGAGCCGGGCTTGTCCAGGCTGGTGTCGGTCAAGCTCGCGCAGGCGACCGCGACCGCCTAGCGAACCGCTGACCGAGACCCGCTCAATTGGGCCCGGCTCGCCTCGCACGCCAGCCCGTCAAGAGTCCGGGGGCTTCCGAGGGGGGCGAGGCCCTGGTGAGGCACTCGCGCTGGGCACTCGTTGACGGGCTTCTCACCCACTGGCTAGAGTGAGATGCTGGTCCAGCAATGCCGTCGGCGGGAGCCCATCTCAAGCAGCTTCGCGAGGCTCGTGGAATCTCCCTGGAGGAGATGGCGCGCAGAACGCGCGTGCGCCGGCAGTACCTGGAGGCCCTCGAGACCGACAACCTGCAAGATCTCCCGCCACCGGCGTTCGTCCGTGGCTTCGTTCGCGCGTACTGTCAGGTCCTGAGCGAATCCCCAGAGCAGGCGCTGCGGCTCTACCTCAAGCAGACCGGCGAGACCGCGCCGCCTACCAAAAGCGCCGTGGCCGCCTCTCGATCCGAGCGGGAGGCGCCGGCGCGAGGCCGCGAACCCGTGCTCGTGAGCTTGGTCCTCCTCGTGGTGCTCGGCCTGGCCCTGTTCGCCCTGACGTTTGCGCTCCAGAGCGCCTCCAGGCACAATGTGAGGCCGGTTCCGCCGCGGGTGACCGACGATCGCCGGGTCACTACCGGGACGGCGACGCCCATGCCCGGCAGTCCGCCAGCGCCCGCCGAGCGGACGCCGACCGGATTGGGCGCCGCGGCTCCGTCGCCGATGCCAGCGAGCGGGAACCCAGGGGGGAGTCGCCCGCCGGACGAGGCCGATCCGTCGACAATCGTGAATCGGCTCGTGGCTCGGGTCAGGGAGAAGACGTGGATGCGCGTGCAGACCGAGGACGGCAAGGTGACCGAGGAGTTGATGAATCCGGGTGACACCCGTGAATGGATGTCCAACCGCCGGTTCGTCGTGACGATCGGCAATGCCGGGGGAATCACGCTCGAGCTCAACGGGCGTGAGCTCCCCCCGCTCGGCCCGAGCGGCCAGCTCGTCCGTCAGCTCATCCTCCCGCCGGATCTCCCGTGAAGCTGCTCTCGGCCCTGGCGCGGAGCCTCCGCGACGGGCTCAAGCGGTCGCAGGAGTTCCTGTCGACTCAGCTCGAGGATGTCCTGTCGGCCGATCGACCCATCGAGGACTCGCTCTTCGCCGACCTGGAGGACGTCCTCGTCGCGGCCGACCTCGGCGCGATGATTGCCGAGGACTTCAAGAACCGGGCGCGCGAGGAGGTCATGTTCGGGACGGTCACGCGCGCCGATCAGCTCCGGCCGCTGTTCCGGCGGTTCATCGCCGATACCCTTCGTTCGGCCGTGACGGACCTCACGCTCGAAGCGCGCCCGGCGGTCGTGCTGATGCTCGGGGTGAACGGCTCAGGCAAGACGACGACCTGTGCGAAGCTCGCCGCGCAACTGAAGGCGTCGGGCTTGACCGTGCTCCTGGCCGCCGCCGACACGTTTCGCGCCGCCGCGATCGAGCAGCTCGAGACCTGGGGTCAGCGCGTCGGCATCGACGTGATCCGACAGAGCGGCGGTTCGGACCCGGCGGCGGTGGTATTCGATGCCGCTCGCGCCGCGACGGCGCGACAGGTCGATGTCCTGATCGTCGATACCGCCGGCCGGCTCCACACAAAGAGCAACCTCATGGACGAACTGTCAAAGCTCAAGCGCGTGGTGGCCCGGCAGATCCCGGGTGCCCCGCACGAGGCGCTGATGGTGCTGGACGCCACTACCGGCCAGAATGGGCTCTCGCAGGCCCGGCTCTTTCACGAGGCCATCGGCTTGACCGGGCTGTGTCTGACCAAGCTCGACGGCACGGCCAAGGGCGGCATCGTGGTGCGCATTCACCGCGAGCTGGGTCTCCCCATCAAGCTGATCGGCGTCGGTGAGCGCGTCGAAGATCTGCAGGCGTTCGACGCCGAGAAGTTCGCGGACGCGCTCGTCCCGCTCGCCGCTTGAGGGCAACATGAGCGACGCCGGCTTCATGCACCGCGCGCTCCACCTCGCCGCGCGCGCGGCCGGCCTGACGTCCCCGAATCCCATGGTCGGTGCCGTGATCGTGCGAGACGCCACCGTCGTTGGCGAAGGGTTCCACACGCGAGCGGGGGCTCCCCACGCGGAGATCGAGGCGCTCAGGTCGGCGGGGGAGCTCGCTCGGGGTGGGACGCTCTACGTCACGCTCGAGCCGTGCGTCCACCAGGGACGTACGCCCCCCTGCGCGCCGGCGGTGGTGGCGGCGGGACTGGCCCGGGTCGTAGTCGCGATCACTGATCCCAACCCGGTGGTGCATGGGGAGGGCGTGGCCATGCTTCGCCGGGCCGGCCTGGAGGTTGAGGTCGGCGCACTCGCGGAGGAGGCAGGGGCGCTCAACCGCGCGTTCTTCACTCGGATGCGTGAAGGGCGGCCTCACGTGACGCTCAAGGCCGGAATGACGCTGGACGGGAAGATCGCCGACTTCGAAGGGACCTCACGGTGGATCACGGGCGAGAGCGCGCGGTTCGAGGCCCATCGGCTCCGGAGCCGGTCTGACGGCATCGTGGTCGGGATCGAGACGGCCCTCAAGGACGATCCCGAGCTGACGGTGCGCCTGGATCCGCCGTGGCCACAGGAGCCGTATCGCATCGTCGTCGACAGCCACGCACGGCTGCCGTGCGGGGCTCGGTTGATCAAGGCCGGAACGCCGGCCCGTGCGGTCGTCGCTGTCGTCGCGGGCACGGGCCCGGAGCGCGTCGGAAGACTTCGCAAGGCCGGCGCCACGGTGGTAGAGTGCCCCGGTCGCAAGGGGAGGGTAGACCTGTGCTGGCTCCTCCAGTGGCTGGCCGCGCGCGACGTCGTCTCGCTCCTTTTGGAGGGCGGGGGCGAGCTGAACGCGGCGTTCCTCGAGTCGGGTCTCGTCGACCGGATCCTGCTGCACGTTGCCCCGCTCATCCTCGGGGGACGCAGCTCGACGGGGGTCGTCGGCGGTGCGGATCGGCCCCTCATGGGGGGGGTGAGGCTCCGTGGAATGGAAGCTCGCCGGCTGGGCGATGATCTGATGATCGAGGCTGACGTCGTACGCTGATGTTCACCGGACTGGTCGAGGAGACAGGGCTGGTTCGCTCGATCACGCCCGGGCCTCACACCCTTCGCCTGATCGTCCGTCCCGGCGAGCGGTGCGCCCCGGGCGAGATCGGCGCCAGCGTCGCCGTCAACGGCGTCTGCCTCACCGTCGTGGAGCGCGAACCCGACGCGCTTGGCTTCGACCTCGGTCCCGAGACCCTCGAGCGCACGGCGCTCGGAGACCTCCGCCCGGGCGATGGCGTGAACCTCGAGCGCCCGCTGCGGATCGGCGGTGAGCTCGGCGGACATCTCGTACTCGGTCACGTGGACGGCGTCGGGGTCGTCACCGACGTCCAGCGCGCCGGGGAGTCGGCGCGCCTCTCGGTGGCGCTCGTCGACCGGGTCCTCGAGCCGCTCGTCATCCCGAAGGGATCGATCGCCGTCGACGGGGTGAGCTTGACCGTCACCGCGCTCGGGCCCATGGTGTTTCACGTGATGCTCATCCCGCACACGCTGGCGGTGACGACCCTCGGCTGCGCCCGGCCTGGGCGGCGCGTGAACCTGGAGATGGACGTGATCGGAAAATACGTACTCCGGGCGCTGTTGCTCCGGGAGGCCTCGTGACCGCCTTCGCCGCCGTCGAGGAGGCCGTCGAGGAGATCAGCGCGGGTCGCCTGCTCCTCGTCGTCGACGACGAAGACCGGGAGAACGAGGGCGATCTCGTCATGGCTGCCGAGCGTGTGACGGCGGAGCATGTCAACTTCATGGCGAAGCACGGCCGGGGCCTGATCTGTGTTCCGATGACCGGAGAGCGGCTGGACGAGCTGAAGATCTCGATGATGGTGACCGACAACACCGCGCCCCTGGGAACGGCATTCACGGTGACGGTGGACGCCCGGCACGGCATTACAACGGGCACGTCGGCTCACGATCGCGCGGCTACGATCCGGGCCCTCGTCGATCCCAAGACCAGGGCCGAGGATCTCACGCGCCCTGGACACATCCTGCCCCTTCGAGCGATGCCCGGCGGCGTGCTGCGGCGCGCGGGCCACACCGAGGCCGCGGTCGATCTGGCACGCCTCGCCGGTCTCGCGCCGGCCGGGGTGATCTGCGAGGTGCTCGATGATGATGGCGGCATGGCGCGTGTCCCGGTCTTGATGGACCTCGCCCAGTGGCACGGGCTCAAGGTCATCACCATCAAGGACCTGATCGAGTACCGGGTCCGAAAGGAGAAACTGGTCCGCCGCATCGCGATGACGCGGCTCCCGACCGACCTCGGGGACTTCACGGCCATCGCCTACGATACGACGGTGGACAACCGTGTCCCGTTGGCCCTCGTCCTGGGCGAGGTGGCCGGTGATGCGCCGGTCCTAGTCCGGGTGCACTCCGAGTGCCTGACCGGAGACGTCTTCGGCTCGCGCCGGTGCGACTGCGGCTCTCAGCTCCAGAAGGCCCTGTCGATCATCCGCCATGAGGGGCGCGGCGTGTTCGTATACATGCGCCAGGAAGGGCGCGGCATCGGCTTCGTGAACAAGATGCGCGCCTACGAGCTGCAGGACCAGGGCCTGGACACAGTCGAGGCAAACCTCGCCCTCGGCTTCAAGCCCGACCTTCGCGACTACGGCATCGGCGCCCAGATTCTTGTCGACCTCGGCGTGAGAAATCTCCGGCTCCTGACGAACAACCCAAAGAAGATCGTCGGTCTCGAGGGGTACGGCCTGTCAGTGGTCGAGCAGATCCCCATCGAGATTCCCTCGAACGAGTCCAATCAGAGATACCTGGACACGAAGCGGCTCAAGCTGGGCCATCGCCTGTCCGGGGGCTGAGATGGCTGGTCGCGCTCCGAGCTATCGAGGTGGAAGTGCGAGGCGAGCCGCCGGCGAGGCGCAGCCCCTGATTCCGAATCGTGCGAGGCGAGCCGCCGGCGAGCCGCAGCCCCCGATTCCGAACCGTGCGAGGCGAGCCGCCGGCGAGCCGCAGCCCCCGATTCCGAACCGTGCGAGGCGAGCCGCCGGCGAGCCGGCGCCCCGGATTCTGAGCCGTGCGAGGCGAGCCGGCGGTTCGAGCCGAACGCCGGAGGCGAGCCCGAGGCGAGCGCGGCGTGAGGTGAATCCTGAGTCGAGCGAGTCGGAGCCCTCGATCGTGAGCCATGCGGGGCCAGTCCCCGGTGCGCTGCAGCCCACGATGCCGAAGCATGGCGCAAGCACGGGCGCCCGGGCCCGGACACGCGCCAAGAAACCTGTACCGCGGAGACAGCTCACCGGGCGGTCAGAGGAGTTGCGCCGCGGGCGTGGTCGTGCGAGGCGAGCCGCCGGCGAGCCGGAGCCCCCGATTCCGAATCGTGCGAGGCGAGCCGCCGGCGAGCCGGAGCCCCCGATTCCGAATCGTGCGAGGCGAGCCGCCGGCGAGCCGCAGCCCCGATTCCGAGATCAAAGGCTGGGTGACTGCGCTTTTGCGATCGTCGCCGCCCGGTTCAACGAGGGGATCACCAAGCGCTTGGTCGACGGCGCGGTCAACGCGCTACTCACCCACGGGATCTCGGAGTCGAACGTCGAGGTGTACTGGGTGCCCGGGTCGTTCGAGCTGCCACAGGCGGCGTTGCACCTGGCCCGGACCCGGCGATTTGCCGGGATCGTGTGCCTGGGTGTCGTCATCCGCGGGCAAACTCCCCACTTCGAGCACGTCGCCCGGGAAGCTGCCGGCGGCATCCGTCAGGTCGCGCTTTCGACGGGCGTGCCTGCGACGTTCGGGGTGATCACGGCCCTGACCGCGGAGCAGGCGTGGGACCGGGCCGGGGGTGAGGTCGGCAATCGCGGTCAGGAGGCCGCCGAGGCCGCGCTCGAAATGGCCGAGCTGGTCGAGCAGGTGAACGCTCGTGGGCAAGCGCCGTAAGTCCCGCGAGTTTGCGCTCCAGTGCCTCTACGAGCTGGATGTGCACGGCCAGCCTGCCGCCGCGCCGGACTTCACCGAATTCTGGGAGCGGCATCCCGCCGCCCCCGAAGTCTGCGAGTTCACCGAAGAGCTGGTCCGGGGCACGCGCGAGCACCGGCAGAAGATCGACGAGCTGATCGCGCAGTACACGGAGCACTGGAGCCCGGACCGGATGGCCGTCGTCGACCGGAACATCCTGCGGCAGAGCATCTTCGAGCTGCTCTGGTTGTCGGACGTACCGGCCAAAGTCGTGATCAACGAGGCACTCGAGGTCGCCAAGCGGTTCAGCACCCAGGACTCGGGCCGCTTCATCAATGGCATCCTCGACCGCATCCGGAAGGAGTGCCGGCCCGATCTCTGAATGCGGTACGCGGTCCTCTCCGACATCCACGGGAACCTCGAGGCGTTGCGAGCTGTCCTGGTCGCCTGCGAAACGGAGGTGGACGGCGTCCTGTGCCTTGGCGACATCGTGGGCTACGGTGCCGACCCCGTCGCCTGCCTCGAGCTCATCGCGGAGCGCGGGGCCGTCCTCGTCGCCGGCAATCACGAGCACGGTGTGGCGGGGCACCTGGACCTCGAGTGGTTCAACCCCGTTGCCCGCACCGCCGTCGCGTGGACCGCCACGCAGCTCGGCACCGACCATCGAGGCTATATCGGCGCGCTCCCGCTGACCGCCGGGCTGGCCGGTGCGACCTTGGTGCACGCAAGCCCGCTTCATCCCGACGAGTGGAGCTATCTGTTCAGTGCCCAAGATGGGCTCGGCGCGTTCGCCGGCTTCGAGGGACGACTCTGTTTCGTCGGGCACTCGCACCGGCCTGGCCACTGGTCAGTCGGCTCATCCGGCCCGCGCTATCGCGCGGGCGCATCGCCCATCCTCCTCGAGGCGGGCCGTCGCTACATCATCAATGTCGGAAGCGTCGGCCAGCCCAGGGACCGTGACCCTCGGGCGTGCTTCGCCATCTGGGACATCGCCGCGCGCTCGATCACCATGCGGCGTGTCGCCTATGACGTGCAGGCCACCCGACAGAAGATTCTCCGGGCGGGGCTGCCACGACTGCTCGCCGATCGGCTCCGGGTCGGAGCATGAGACGCCGGGGATGAAGGGGTCGACCTGGGCCACCGCCGCCTCCGTCGGTGCCGGCGGGGTCGTCCTCGCGCTCGCCTTCCCCCGGCCAGAGCTGCCTCTGCTGGCCTGGGTTGGCCTCGTCCCTAGCCTCGTCGCTGCCGTGGGGGGGACGCCGAGAGCCGCGTTCGGCTGGGGGTGGCTCGGTGGGACCCTCTTCTTTCTCGTCCTGCTCCGCTGGCTCGACTACACCTTCAGGCAGTACAGCGCGATTCCGTGGCCGCTCACTTGGGTTCCCATCACGGCGCTGGCCGCGTACTGCGGCGCGTACCCGGCGCTGGTCTGCGCGGCCCTGTCGTGGCTCCGCCGCCGAGCCGGCATCGGGCTGGCGCTCGCGGGTGCCCCAGCCATCTGGGTGGTCGCCGAGTGGACGCGGGGCTGGCTCCTGGGCGGGTTCCCCTGGGGGCTGCTCGGGTACTCACAGTACCGATTGCTACCGACCATCCAGATCGCGGAGCTGACCGGCGTCTACGGCGTGTCGTTCCTCGTCGTCGCAGTCAACGCCGCGCTGGCGGGCCTCCAGATTCTCCCGGGCCCGGCGGGACGGCGGGGGCTCCTGGCGGCAGCGCTCCTCGTCGGTGGGTCCCTCGCCTTCGGGCTCTCGCGGCTGAGCGAGACTGCCGAACCGGAAACGGTCTCGGTCGCGCTCGTCCAGCCCTCCATCGACCAGCCCCTGAAGTGGGATCGCGCGCGCCAGACGCAGACAATCGAAACCTACCTCGCGCTAACCAAGGAGGCGATAGCGGCGAGCGTGGATCTGGTCGTCTGGCCTGAGACCGCCTCGCCGACGGTGTTCCGCCGTGACCACGAGCTGCAGGCGCGGCTCCGCGGCCTGGTCGCGGCCGCCGGCACGTCGGTGCTCGTCGGATCTGTCGATGTCACCGACAGCGCGCCGGCCCGCTATACCAACAGCGTGTTTTGGTTCACCAATCGAGGCATCGAGGGGCGCTATGATAAGATGCACTTGGTCCCGTTCGGCGAATACGTGCCGCTGTCGAGCGTGATCGGGTTCGTGCGGAGCTGGGCCGAATTCATCGCGGAGCTCGAACCGGGTCCTGGCCCCGTTGTGTTTCAAGGCCCGCCAGCCCCGTTCGCGGTGGTCATCTGCTACGAGGGTATCTTCCCTGAGCTGGTCCGCGAGCTTGTGCGAGGTGGCGCCAGATTGCTCGTGAACATGACGAACGACGCATGGTTCGGACAGACAAGTGGCCCGCTTCAGCATCTGGCGATGTATCCCCTCCGTGCGGTCGAGAATCGCATCGCGATCGGCCGCGCCGCCAACACCGGCGTGTCGGCGTTCATCTCCCCCACCGGGCAAATCGAGAGCGAGGCGGGGCTGTACGCGCGCCGCGTGCTCGTCGACCGGCTGGCCGTCCGGAATCGCGCCACCGTGTTCACGCGCTTCGGGGATTGGTTCGTGGGCGCTTGCGTCGCCCTGGCGATGACCCTCGGGGCCTGGGCACTGGCCCAGAGACTCGGCCGTGCTGAGTGATCTAAAGCGCGACGTCACCGATCTCGACCGGCGCCTCGACGAGCTCCGGAGGCATCTTTGACTTCTCGATCAAGGAAGACCGGCTTCGCACCATCGAGGCCGAGATGGGTTCACCCACCTTCTGGGAAGACGCTCGACGGGCGCAGGACCTGGTGCGGGAACGGTCGGATCTCTCCCGAGTGGTGACGCGGTTTCTCGACCTCAAGAAGGAGGCGGAGGACCTCAGCACCTTGGTCGAGCTGGCCGAAGAGACCGGCGACGAGAGCGTCACGCCCGAGATCGAGGTCGGCACTGGCCGGCTTCGAGGCAAGCTGGACGAATTCGAGCTGGAAACCCTCCTGTCCGGCCCGCATGACGGCAAGAACGCCATTCTCTCGATCCACCCCGGCGCGGGGGGCACCGAGTCGCAGGACTGGGCGCAGATGCTGCTCCGGATGTACCTCCGCTGGTGCGAGCAGGCGGGCTTTAAGGCCGAGGTGGTGGATGCGCAACTCGGTGAGGAGGCGGGCGTCAAGTCCGCCACAGTCACGGTGAAGGGCGCACATGCGTACGGCTACCTGCGGGGAGAGCTTGGCGTACATCGGCTCGTCCGGATCTCTCCCTTCGACGCCCAGAAGCGCCGCCACACGAGCTTTGCCTCGGTGTCGGTCATCCCGGAAGTGGAGGACGTGGAGGTGACCGTCCGCGATGACGAGATTCGCGTTGACGTGTTCCGGTCGTCGGGCCCGGGCGGCCAGGGGGTGAACACCGCGGACTCCGCCGTGCGGATCACCCACTCGCCCTCGGGCATCGTGGTGCAATGCCAGAACGAGCGTTCGCAGCTTCGCAACCGAGACACCGCCATGCGGATCCTGAAGTCGCGGCTCTTCGAAATCGCCGAGCGCAAGCAGCGCGAGGAGCTGGACGAGCTGACCGGCGAGAAGAAGGACATCGCGTTCGGCAGCCAGATCCGCTCGTACACTTTCCAGCCCTACCAGCTGATCAAGGATCACCGTACGGGCATCGAGATCGGCAACGTGGAGGCGGTCCTCGACGGCGAGCTCGATCCCTTCATCAAGGGCTACCTCCTGTGGGCTCAGGGACGCGCTGCATGAAGGACGAACGACCCACCGACCAGGCCCGGGGCAATGACCTCGCCCGACATCGCCACGCGAAGCTCCTGGCGCTCCGGGCCCGGGGGATCGATCCGTTCGGAGGCCGCTACCCGGTGACACACTGGGCCGGCCAGCTGGCGGAGCGGCTGGGCGCCGCCGGGGCGGAGGAGCTGAAAGCCGTAGGGCCCGTGAGGCTGGCGGGCCGGGTGGTCGCTATGCGGCACCATGGGAAGACATGCTTCGCCCATCTCATGGATCACACGGGCCGCATCCAGCTCTACGCGCGCGCCGATCAGCTCGGCGGCGAGTACACCCTCTTCACGGAGCTCGACATCGGCGACTTCATCGGCGTGACCGGTGAGCTCTTCCGGACGCGCACCGGGGAGCTGACGGTGACGGTCAAAGAGCTCACGTTTCTCGCCAAGTCGCTCCGGCCGCTCCCGGAGAAGTGGCATGGGCTCAAGGACGTGGAGACCCGCTACCGACGTCGCTACGTCGACCTGGTGATCAATCCGACCACCCGCGACATCTTCGTGCTCCGTACCCGCATCATCAAAGCGATCCGCGAGTTCCTCGACGCGCGCGGGTTCGTCGAGGTCGAAACTCCGATGATGCAGGCGATTCCGGGCGGGGCAGCCGCCCGCCCGTTCGTGACCCACCACAACGCCCTCGACATGGACCTCTACCTGCGCGTCGCCCCCGAGCTCTATCTCAAGCGGCTGGTCGTCGGCGGCTTCGATCGGGTGTACGAGATCAACCGGAACTTCCGGAACGAGGGCGTCTCCACCCAGCACAACCCCGAGTTCACGATGCTCGAGTTCTATCAAGCCTACGCCGACTACGACGACCTGATGGAGCTGACCGAGGCCTTGGTAGGCCAGCTCGCGCAGACCCTGACCGGAAGACTGACGTTGCCGTATCAGGACCACGCGCTCGACCTGACGCGACCATGGCGGCGTCTCGGGTTCTTCGATGGCCTGTCCCGGGAGCTCGGCGCGACAATGACCCCTGACACGCGGCCCGCCCGGGTCCGGGAGCTGGCGGGGGCGCGGGGCGTCACGGTGGATCCCGCGGCGTCCCCGGCGGTCGCCTGGAAGGAGATCTTCGAGACGCTCGTTGAGCCCACGCTCGTTCAGCCGACGTTCGTGATCGACTTCCCGACCGAGCTGTCGCCGCTGTCCAAGCGCAAGCGGTCGGACCCCCGGCTGGTGGACCGCTTCGAGCTCTTCGTCGCGCGGAACGAGATCGCGAACGGCTACACGGAGCTGAACGATCCGATCGAGCAGCGCGAGCGGTTCCTTGAGCAGGCGGCACTGCGCGAGCGCGGTGACGCCGAGGCCCACTGGTTCGACGCCGACTTCATCCGCGCGCTCGAGTACGGGATGCCCCCGACCGCAGGCGAGGGTATCGGGATCGATCGCCTCGTGATGCTGTTCGCCAACCAGCCGTCTATCCGCGAGGTCATTCTCTTCCCCCATCTCCGGCCCGAGGCGAGCCCTGCCGCCGACGGCAGCGGCGCAGCCGACGGCAGCGGCGCAGCCGACGCCAGCGGCGCAGCCGACGCCAGCGGCGCAGCCGACGAATGACGGACGGCATCCCCTTCGAGCTGTTCCTGGGGCTTCGCTATCTTCGCGCGGGCGGCCAGCGGGCGAACCTCTCGCTGTTTGTCTGGATCGGCGTCGGCGGCGTCTTCCTCGGTGTGGCCGCGCTCATCGTGGTGCTGGCCGTGATGACCGGCTTCCAGGACGGTGTCCGCGAGAAGATCATCGCCGCCAACCCTCACGTGCTGATCTTCGAAGGTACCGGACGAGGGCTCGCTGACGCCGACGCCGTGTCGAGTCGCGTCCGCGGACTCCGCGGCGTGCGGTTGGTGAGTCCCTTCGTGCTGCAGCAGGCGCTCTTCACCGCAGCCGCGGGCGCCCCCCAGGGCGGACTGATCAGAGGGGTCGACGTCGCCGACGGTCGCCTGGTCGCGGATCTCCGGTCCCACGTCCGGACCGGTCACCTCGGAGCGCTCGAGCGTGGCGAGCCCGTGATGCTGTTGGGCCGTGAGCTGGCCCGGCTGCTCGGCGTGCATCCGGGGGACGCCGTCACCGTGATCTCGCCCAGCGGGGCGATGACGGCCGTCGGCATGGTACCCAAGATGCGGCGCTACGTCGTGGCCGGCACCATCGAGCTGGGCATGCACGACTACGACTCGAGCATCGCCTACCTTCCGCTGGCGGCGGCTCAAGAGTTCGCCGGGCTCCAGGGCCGCGTCACAGGGGTGGAGGTCAAGCTCGACGACCCGTTCGCGGCGCGGCGGGTAGGACGGGAGATCGCGACCACCCTGGGGTGGCCCTACTGGGTCCGGGACTGGATGGAGATGAACAAGAACCTGTTCGCCGCCCTCCAGCTCGAGAAGCTTGCACTCTTCGTGATCGTCACGATCATCGTGCTGGTCGCAGCGTTCGCGATCATCGGTCACCTCGTCCTGCTGGTGGCGGAGAAGCGGAAGGAGATCGGAATCCTCAAGGCGGTCGGCGCCTCGGCCCGCAGCATCACCGTGGTGTTCTTTAGCGTCGGCATGACGATCGGGATCGTCGGCGCGGCGGCGGGAAGCGTGGTGGGGCTCGGCCTCATGTGGATTCAGAACACCTACCGGGTGATCAGGCTCTCCGGCGACGTGTACCCGATCGACCACCTCCCGATGCGGCTCAGCGTCGGCGACGTGGCGATGATCGTCGGCGCCACCCTGGCGATCTCGTTCGCGGCGACCGTGTTCCCGGCCCGCCGCGCGGGACGTCTGGCCCCGGCCGATGTTCTGCGTTACGAATAGAGCGTCCTGGCCCGATGTCGCCGATGGCTGACCTGGGGGCCGAGCTTGTCGTGGCCGAGGGGCTGGAGAAGGAGTACCGGAGCGGCCCCGAGGTTGTTCGTGTGTTGCGCGGAGTGGATCTGACGCTTCGCGCGGCGGAGGTCGTGGCGCTGGTCGGCGCCTCAGGCGTCGGCAAGACGACGCTCCTCTACATCCTCGGCACTCTCGAGCGCCCCACAGCCGGGCGCGTGCGCTTCGGTGGCGAGGACGTGCTGGCCCGCTCCGAGGCGCAGCTCGCGCGCTTCCGCCGCCAGGAGATGGGGTTCGTCTTCCAGTTCTACAATCTGCTCGGTGAGATGAGCGCGCTCGAGAACGCGATGGTTCCCGCGCTGCTGCTCCGGAAGTCGACTCGCGAAGCGCGGAGCCTCGCCGGCGAGGCCCTCCACGAGGTGGGCCTGGGAGACCGGGTCCGCCATCGTCCGGGGGAGCTGTCAGGCGGCGAGCAACAGCGCGTTGCGATCGCCCGGGCCCTCGTCAACCGCCCGCGCCTCATCCTCGCCGACGAGCCGACAGGCAATCTCGACCCGAAGACGAGCGAGGTCATCTTCGATCTGTTCCTGCGGCTCCAGGCCGAGCGCGGCCTCGCGTTTCTGATCGCGACACACAACCCCGACCTCGCGCGGAAGGCCGATCGGCAGTGCCGCCTGGTAGAAGGGCGCATCCCTCAGGGCGACCCCCGGGCGCTCGGCATGTGATCGTGAGCGCGGGCGCAAATAAATCGTGGCAGGCTCGGCCCGCGTGCCATATACTGATGCCCGAGTCAACTATTCGTCACGGAAAGCAAAACCGGCCGGTGGCCGTCTGAAGTCAGTCGGTCAGGGGGTAGACGTGTTCGAGCGATTCACGGAGCGCGCGCGGCGAGTAATCATCCTGGCCCGCGAAGAGGCGGGCCGGTTCCGGCATGACTTTGTCGGCACGGAGCACATCCTCCTCGGTCTCATTCGTGACGGCGAAGGCATCGCGACGGCCGTCCTCCAGCGCCTGGGCCTTCGGCTCGAGACGGTCAAGGCCGAAGTGGAGCGGGCGCTCGCGGGGTTCCCCAAGACCCTCACGTTCGGCGAGGTTCCTTTTACCCCGCAGGCCAAGCGCGTCCTCGAGCTGTCCATCGAGGAGGCGCGCCAGCTAGGACACAACTACATCGGAACCGAGCACTTGCTGCTCGGCCTGATGAAAGAGGGTCAGTCGATCGCGGCCAAGATCCTCGAGTCGCTCGGCGCCCGGCTCGACGAGGTGCGACAGGAGACGCTGTCGCTGCTTGGCGATCAATACTACCCCCGGCCCAAGAAGCGGTCGCAGACGCCCGTGCTCGACGAGTTCGCCCGTGACCTGACGCAGCTCGCTCGCGAGATGAAGCTCGATCCGGTGATCGGCCGCGAGACCGAGATCGAGCGCGTCGTCCAGATTCTGGCCCGGCGTACGAAGAACAACCCGGTCCTGATCGGCGAGCCCGGAGTGGGTAAGACCGCCATCGTCGAGGGCCTTGCCCAGAAGATCATCAGCCACGATGTGCCCGACGTGCTCGTCAACAAGCGGCTTCTGCAGCTGGACCTCGGCGCGCTGGTGGCGGGGACGAAGTACCGGGGTCAGTTCGAGGAGCGGCTCAAGGCGGTGATGAAGGAGATCCGACAGTCGGAGAACGTCGTGCTGTTCCTGGATGAGCTCCACACCCTCATCGGGGCCGGCGCCGCCGAGGGGGCCATCGACGCCTCCAACATGCTCAAGCCGGCGCTGTCCCGCGGCGAGATCCAGACGATCGGCGCCACCACGCTCGACGAGTACCGGAAGTACATCGAGAAGGATGGCGCGCTCGAGCGGCGGTTCCAGCCGGTCATCGTGAAGGCCCCAAGCGTCCCCGAGTCGATCGAGATCATCCGGGGATTGCGCCACAAGTACGAGGCCCATCACCGCGTCAAGATCACCGACCGGGCGGTCGAGGCCGCCGTCAAGCTCGCGGATCGGTACATCACCGACCGGCAGCTTCCGGACAAGGCGATCGACGTCATCGATGAGGCCTCATCCCGAACCCGCCTCATGGCCCTCACCCCCCCACCCGAGATCAAGGAGATCGAGCGGGAGATCGAGCGCGTGGTGCGCGAGAAGGACATGTACCTCGAGGCGCAAGAGTTCGAGAAGGCCGCGTCGCTCCGCGAGAAGGAGAAGCTCCTCCGCCATCGCGAGGAGGAGCTCAAGCGCGAGTGGGAGCGCAACAAGGGGAAGGGGACCCAGGTCGTCGGCGAAGACGATGTCGAGTACATCGTCTCGCGCTGGACGGGCATCCCGCTCTCGAAGCTCGAGGAGAAGGAATCGGTCAAGCTCGCCCGGATGGAGGAGGCGCTTCACGGCCGGATCGTGGGCCAGGAGGACGCGGTGGTCGCCGTCGCGCGAGCGATCCGGCGCTCGCGGGCAGGGCTGAAGGACGCCAAGCGACCGGTGGGGTCCTTCATTTTCCTCGGGCCCACCGGCGTCGGCAAGACGGAGCTGGCCCGCGCGTTGGCCGAGTATCTGTTCGGGGATGAGAACGCCCTCATCCGCGTCGACATGTCGGAGTACATGGAGAAGTTCTCGGTGTCCCGGCTGCTGGGCGCCCCTCCGGGGTATGTGGGCTACGAGGAGGGTGGTGTGCTCACCGAGAAGGTGCGGCGGCGCCCGTACTCTGTGGTTCTCTTCGACGAGATCGAGAAGGCGCATCCGGATATCTTCAACATGCTCCTCCAGGTTCTGGACGATGGGCGCCTCACCGACTCCATCGGCCACGTCGTGGACTTCAAGAACACGATCCTGATCATGACGTCGAACCTCGGCACGAGCCTGATCGGCAAGCGGGTGACGCCAGGCTTCATGCAGGACACGGACGCCGAGAGCTACGAGAAGATGAAGGGGCGGGTCATGGAGGAGCTCAAGCGCGCGTTCCGCCCCGAGTTCATCAACCGCATCGACGACATCATCGTGTTTCACGCGCTCGGGATAGATCACATCAAGTCGATCGTCCGCCTGATGATCGACCGCATCAACAAGCAGCTCGTGGAGAAGGGTATCGAGATCACGCTGACCCCAGGCGCCGAGTCGGCCATCGTCGAGAAGGGCTTCGACGCAACCTACGGCGCCCGCCAGCTCCGCCGGACCATCCAGAAGCACGTGGAAGATCCGCTGGCCGAGTCGATCGTGCGCGGACAGCTCCCGGGGACTGCCCGTATCGAGGTCGATGTGGAGGGAGACCGGTTCGTGTTCCGTGAAGCACAGCCTGTGGAGCCGACACTGGAACTCGCACAGCACTAGCGCCAGCACACCGACGGATCGAGCGCTTGCTTAGACGGTGGAGAGCGTCACTCTCCATTTTTTTTGTGCTCGTGGCCTTGACGCCGTGGGCCGCGTCGTCGCAGTCTCCGCCGCCGTCCCCCATCTTCGTCCGCGAGATCGCCATCGAGGGCAACCGACGCGTCCAGGAGGCGGTGATCCGCGCCCGGATCCAGACCGCCGTGGGCTCGGAGTTCATCCCGGCCCGGCTCGGTGAGGATCTCCGCGCGATCTTCGGCCTTGGGTTCTTCGACGATGTCCAGCTCAAGGTTGATAGCTTCGAGGGCGGCGTGAAGGTGACGTTCGTCGTCACCGAGCGCCCCTTCGTGCGTGACGTCGAGATCATCGGCAACAAGAAGATCGATACCAAGACCCTTCAGGAGAAGATCGACCTCAAGCTGGGGAGCGTCTACAACCCGGTGGAGGTGCAGAAGGCCCGCGAGCGTGCCAAGGACTATTACGAGGAAGAAGGGTACTTCGAGGTCATGATCACGACCGAGACGTCGAAGTTCGGCGAAGGTGACGTCCGCGTGACGTTCCGCATCGCCGAGGGGCGGCGGATCACGATAGACAAGATCGTGATCAAGGGGAACACGGGGCTCTCGGCCAAGCAGATCAAGGCCGTCATGGCCACCCAGGAGCGCCAGTACTTCATCCTCCGGGGGACGGTGCAGCGGCAGCGACTCGAGGAAGACGTCGAGCGGATCCTCCAGCTCTACAGCGACCACGGGTACGTGCAGGCTCGAGTGGAATCCCACGACATCGCCGTCGATCGGGACCGAGCCCGGGCTACCATCACCGTTGTCATCGTCGAGGGGCCGCAGTTCAAGGTGGGTTCAGTGGGAATCGACGGTGTCAACATCGTGCCGCGGTCAGAGATAGAGCGGCAGGTCCGGCTGAAGCCCGGCGACGTCTTCTCCCGGACGAAGCTCCGCGAGAGCGTGGACAGCATCTCCCGGCTCTACAGCTCCATCGGTCGGGCGTCGGTCGACGTGATTCCTCAGGTGACCCAAGACACCGAGGCCCGGGTCGTCAACCTGACCCTGGACGTCAGCGAGGGACCCGACGTCTTCGTCGAGCGGATCAACATCTCCGGCAACTCCCGCAGCCAGGAGAAGGTCCTCCGGCGCGAGATCCCGTTCGCCGAAGGCGACCTCTTCACGATCACGAAGCTCGACCGCGCCCGCCAGCGCCTGAACAACCTCGGGTTCTTCGAGACCGTGCGGATGTCGACCGGCCCGGGCTCGGACAAGAGCAAGATCGTCGTCAATATCGAGGTGGTCGAGAAACCGACCGGACAGTTCAGCATCGGCGGTGGATTCTCGTCGGTCGACAGCCTGATCGGCACGATCGACCTGTCCGAGCGCAACTTCCTGGGCCGCGGCTGGGAGGTCGCGCTCAAGTTCCGCGGCGGCGCCAGCGTGCTGCTCGGGTCGCTAAGCTTCACGGAACCGTGGCTCTTCGACCGCCCGCTCGCGGCGGGCTTCGACATCTACGACACGCGGCGCAACTTCGACGAGTACGATTACGAGAGCCTCGGGGGTGACCTGCGCCTGAGCCACCCGTTCCTTGACTATGCGCGATGGTTCCTGACTTACCGGTTGAGTCGAGACACGATCAGCGACCTCCAGGGCGAGGCCGTGATCAGCCTGGCCGACGAGGAAGGAACGACGGTGACGTCGGCGATCGCCGGCGTCGTCTCGCGGGACACCCGGGACAGCGTGTTCAATCCGGCCAAGGGAAGTTTCGCCACACTCGGGGTGGATCTGGCCGGACTGGGGGGAGATGCCCGGTTCGTCAAGTTCAGCGGCACCGTGGCGCACTTCTTCCCGGTCTGGCTCGATCACATCGTGGCCACGCGCGTCGAGGCGGGCCACGCCCTCGGGTACGGCGGCAAGGAGGTCCCGCTGTTCGAACGATACTTCATGGGCGGCCCCAACTCGATCCGAAGCTTCAAGTTCCGGGATCTTTCGCCGGTGGACGCGAACGGCGTCCGAACTGGAGGCACCACCCAGGTGCTCGGATCGGTCGAGTACATCGTCCCGCTGCCATTCAACCTGCGGCTGGTGGGCTTCGTGGACGTCGGCAACGTCTACGGGTTCAGCACGCCGTTCGACCTGACGGATCTCCGCGAAGCGGTCGGCGGCGGCGTCCGGTGGAATTCGCCATTCGGCCCGATCAAAGTAGACTATGGCATCAATGTCGACCCTCGGAGTGGGGAAGACTTCGGGGCGTTCCAATTCTCGGTGGGATCGACGTTCTAGCGACAAGCCGAGAACGCCCGCGGGGTCGCGGCGCCAGCAGGGCCTTTGGTGGGCGGTCCTTCAGGAGAGGATGCATGCGCACGCAGAGAACAATCGGGTTTTTCGTCATGGTCGTGGTCGGGGCCGGATGCGTGGCGATTCGGCCCGACGCGGCCGTGGCCCAAGCGACTGGGAGAATAGTCGTGGTCGATCTTGACAAAATCGCTGCCCGCTCGGCCGCTGGGGTCGCGTTCCGTGAACAGCTCGAGCGCCAAAAGGCGACGATGTTGAAGGAGATCCAAACCCGCGAAGGGGAGCTCGTCAAGCTGAAGGATGAGCTCGACAAGAAGGGGCCCCTGCTGACGGCCGATGCTCGCCGCGAAAAGCAGGATGCCTTCGATCGCAAGAACCGCGAGGCCACCCGGCTGGCCGAGGACTACCGGAGGGAACTGCAAAAGAAGGAACAGGAGCTGGCGGTACGGATGCTCCAGGATCTGTCCGGAATCATCGAGCGTCTGGGCAAGGAGAAGAAATTGTCCGTGATTCTGGCCAAGCGCGCGGTGCTGTACTCGGCGCCCGAGGCGGACATCACGGACGAGATCATTCGAGCGTACGACCAGGAATCGGCCAAGAAGAAGTAGCCCGGCATGACGGATGGCCCTCGGTTCACTCTGCGGGAGCTGGCCGAGGCTATCGGCGCCGTCCTGGTGGGTGACCCCGACGTCACCGTGAGCGGCGTCGCGCCGCTGGACAGCGCCGGGCCCGAGGACGTTTCGTTCCTGACAGACATGCGCTACCGCGCGGCGGCCGCGGCGTCCCGCGCCGGGGCGTTCGTCGCCGCCCGCGACGCCGAGGGGCTTCGGCGACCGGTGCTGAAAGTCGACGCTCCTCGGCTGGCGCTGGCCGCGATCCTTCGCCTGTTCTACCCGGCACCGCCCACCGCGGCCGGCATCCACCCGACGGCCGTTATCGCCCCCACCGCGACGGTTCATCCCACCGCCAGTGTCGGCGCCTTCGTCGTGGTCGAGGCCCGGGCGGCCGTGGGGGCCGGGGCGCGCCTGCTCCCGTACGTGTACGTGGGCGTCGCCGCCGAGGTGGGAGAGGGCAGCGTCCTGCACCCGCACGTGGTCCTCTACGAGGGCGCTCGCGTCGGCCGGCGCGTCATCGTGCACGCGGGTGGGGTGATCGGCGCCGACGGGTTCGGCTACGCCTTCGACGGCTCGGCCCATCAGAAGATCCCGCAGGTCGGCGGCGTGGTGATCGGGGACGACGTCGAGATCGGCGCCAACACCACGGTGGACCGCGCGACGGTCGGCACGACCGTCGTCGCCCACGGGACGAAGATCGACAACCTGGTCCAAATCGCCCACAACGTGGAGGTGGGCCCGCACTCCGTGATCGCGGCGCAGGCGGGTATCGCGGGATCGTCCCGGCTGGGACATCACATCATGCTCGCCGGTCAGGTCGGCATCGCCGATCATCTGTCGATCGGCGACGGCGTGATGCTGGGGGCGCAGTCCGGCGTGCCCAGCGACCTCCCCGACGCGGGTCCATATCTCGGCACCCCCGCCCTCCCCGCGGCGGCGGCCCGGAGGATGCTCGCCGCGCAGCGACGACTGCCTGAACTACTGCGGCGCGTCCGCGACCTTGAGCGGCGCCTGGAGCAGCTCGAGATGCGACCGCGGCCATCACCGGGCGGCGGGGTGGAATCATGACCCCGCCGGTCGTCATCCATCCGACCGCGCTCGTCGACCCGAAGGCTGAGCTGGGGGGTGGCGTCGAGATCGGTGCCTACTCCGTCATCGGTCCGAAAGTCCGGCTGGAAGACCACGTAGAGGTGGGCCACCACGCTGTCCTGGAAGGGGTCATCCTGGCCGGACCGGGCGTCCGGATCGGCCACGGCTGCGTCATCGGGGGCCTTCCCCAGGACCTGAAGTTCAAATCCGGTACGGTGTCCGGGGTCCGGATCGGCGAGGGGACGATCATCCGGGAGCAGGCGACGGTGCACCGGGCGACCCAGCCTGACGGATGGACGACGATCGGTCGCGAGTGCTTGCTCATGGTGGCCTGCCACGTCGCGCACGACTGCCGTCTCGGCGACAAGGTCGTCGTCATCAACGCCGCCGGGATCACCGGGCACTGCGAGATCGAGGACGGCGCCACGATCGGCGGCCTGTCCGGCCTCCACCCATTCAGCCGGATCGGCACCCACGCGTACATCGGGGGATGTTCGAAGGTTGTCTCCGACGTGCCGCCGTATACAATCGTCGACGGCGTGCCGGCCACCGCCTGCGGGATCAACGTGATCGGGCTCCGCCGGGCTGGGGTGCCGAGCCACGATCGGCAGCTGCTCCGCGCCGCCTACCGGATCCTGTACCGGTCGGGGCTCGGGCCGGGGCATGCCGTGGCACGCATACGGGAGGAGCTCCCAGCCACACCGTCCCTCAGGCACCTCGTGGAGTTCATCGAGGCCTCGAGGCGCGGGATCTGCGCTCCGATGGGGCGCGGCCGCGGCGTGGAGCATGGAGAGGAGGAGCGCGTCTTCTGATGGCGACACAGGAACGGCGGATCAGCGCGGCGGTGGTAGGGGCGGGGCATATGGGCCAGTATCACTCGCTCGTCTACGCCGAGCTGTGGGACGTGGACCTGGTCGGCGTCGTTGACCTCGATCCCGAGCGGGCCCGGCGCGTGGCCAAGCAGTACGACACCGTCGCCTACACCGACCACCGGGACCTCATCGGCCGGGCCGATGTGGTCAGCGTGGCCGTGCCCACCGACGCGCACTTCGCGGTCACGCGCGACCTGCTCCGCGCCGGGGTCAGCGTGCTGGTAGAGAAGCCGGTCACGCCCACGCTCGAGGAAGCCCAGGAGCTGTTCCGGGTCGCGCGAGCCACGGGGACCGTCCTGCACGTGGGGCACGTCGAGCGGTTCAACGGCGCGGTTCAGGAGGTCCGGGCCATCGTCGACTGTCCGCTCCTCATCGAGTCGCGGCGCCTCGGGCCGTTCGTGCCCCGCGTCCAGAAGGACACGGTGGTGATGGACCTCATGATCCACGACATCGACATCGTGCTGGGGCTGGTGGATTCCGAGCCTCGGCGCATCTCGGCGCTGGGGCGGTCCGTCCTGTCCGACGCCGTCGACGTGGCCAACGTGCAGATCCTGTTCGGGTCGGGTACGATCGCCAACATCACCGCCAGTCGCGCGACCGAGCAGAAGATCAGGACGCTGGCCATCACGCAGCCGGGCGCGTACATCCTGCTCGACTACGCTGACCAGGATATCCGGATCCATCGGCGGGCCGCCCAGGAATACACCCTGAACCGACAGGCGATCCGCTACCGTCAGGCCTCCTTCGTCGAGCACCTGTTCGTGCACAAGGACAACCCGCTCAAGCTGGAGGTCCAGCACCTCATCGCCGCCGTCCGTCGCGCCCGCGAGACCGGGGCGGTCGAGCTGGCCGAGGTCGACGACCTCCGGTCGCTCGGGGTGGCGCTCGAGGTGGAGCGGATGATCCGTGACGGGCTCGGCGAGAAGGCCTGGGCGGGGGATCTCCCGTGGAGCGCTCCCTCGCCCTGATGTGCGGAGCCGGCCCGTTGCCGGCCCACCTGGCTCGCGAGGCCACCCGCAAGGGGTTCCGGGTCATCGCCTTCGCGTTCGGTGACGCGCCCGGAATCGGCGAGGCCGCAGAGCGTACCGTGCCATCGAGCCTGGCGGACCTTCGCGCCGTGGTGGCCGAGCTTCAGGCCGAGGGCGTGTCAGCCGCGCTGTTCTCCGGGAAGTTCTGGAAGCAGGACGTGCTGCTCACCCCCGAGACGGTCCGCGCGCACATCCTGGCCCGCACCGGTGGGGTCCTGACGGACGCGGGGCTCATCCAGGCCGTCGTCTCCGCGCTCGGTGCCCTCGGCATCGAGGTGCTCGACCAGCTCGAGTTTCTCGGTGACTGGCTCGCGCGACCCGGGCGGCTCGGTCGGCACGAGGTCGGTGCCCCCCATCAGCCGGATCTCGAGCGCGGGTTCGCGATCGCCCGAACGCTCGCCGAGCTGGGGATCGGACAGACTATCGTCCTCAAGCACGGGATGGTCGCGGCGGTCGAGGCCGCTGACGGGACCACAGAGACGATTCACCGGGGCCTGCACTACGCAGGCGCCGGCGCCCTCGTCGTCAAGGCGGTCGCGCGGGACAACGACTATCGGTTCGATGTGCCCTCGATCGGGCCGGACACGCTCGAAGCGATGAGGGCGGGCGGGGCGAGCGCACTCGCCATCGAGGCGGGCCGAGTCGCGGTGCTCGAGCCGGCGCGGACCGTGGCCCTCGCCGACCACGCGGGCATTGCGGTCGTGAGCATGGATCCTCCCTCGCCCGATCGATGACGAGCCGCCCGGAGCCGGCTCGCGGGATCATGCTCGCCGCGGGCGAAGCCTCCGGCGACCTCCACGGCGCAGCCCTCTGTCGCGAGCTGAAGCGCCTCGTGCCGGGCTGGCGCCTGTTCGGCATGGGCGGCGTCCAGATGGCCGAGGCGGGAGTCCAGCTCCTGACCGACGTGACCTCCCACGCAGTCGTCGGCGGGAGCGAAGCCGTCAGCCAGGTCCCGCGGCTCCTTCGCGCGTATCGAACGCTGTCGGCCGCGCTCCGGATGGCGCCGGCGCCGCGGGTGCTCGTCCTGATCGATTTCCCCGAGTTCAACCTCTGGCTGGCGCGCGCCGCCCGGCGTGCCGGCGTGCCCGTGGTGTATTTCATCCCGCCCCAGCTCTGGGCGTGGCGGCGCCGGCGGCTCCGGACGATCGCGCGCCTGGTGACGCGGGTCCTGGCCGTGTTCCCGTTCGAGGTGCCGCTCTACCGCGAGGAAGGCGTCCCGGTCGACTTCGTCGGCCATCCCCTGCTTGATACACTCGTCGGGACGCCGACCCGGGTCGCGGCGCGCGCGGCACTCGGCGTCGGGGACGAGGAGGTCGTCGTGGGGCTTCTGCCCGGAAGCCGGCCGCGGGAGGTCGAGCGGATTCTGCCAGCGATGCGCGGGGCGGCACGCCTGGTCGGGGAGCTCCGGCCCGTACGGTGGACCCTGGGGCTGGCGCCGACGATCGATACGAGGCGCGTCGGGAAGCTGCTGGCCGGGGGTCCGCCCGTCACCGTGGAGCGCGGCGCCCACACGGTCATGGCCGCCGCGGACCTCGTGCTGGTCGCCTCCGGAACCGCCACCCTCGAGGCGGCCCTGATCGGGACCCCGATGATCATCTGCTACCAGGTCTCGCATGTGTCGTTCCGCCTCTTCCTCCTGCTCGTGCGCATTCCGTGGATCGGCCTCCCGAACATCGCGCTCGGCCGGGCAGTCGTCCCCGAGCTGTACCAGAAGCACGTGAGTGCATCCCGGCTCGGTGACGAGGCGCTCCGGCTGCTCGGCGATCCGACCGCGCTGGCGGCCCAGCGCTCAGCGTTCGCCGAGCTGCGCAGCCTGCTCGGCCAGCCCGGTGCCGCGCGTCGGGCCGCGCACGCGGTGCTGGAGGTCGCTGGCGCTTCCGCGTGAGCGGGCGCGACCGGCTCCTGGTCAATCTGATCCCACCGCTGGGCGCGGCGCTGGTGCGCGCGCTAGGACGGACCCTGCGCATCGAGCTGATCGGCGCCGAGCGGCTCGTCCCGCTCTGGCGATCGGGGCAGCCAATCGTCTACGGCGTGTGGCACGGACAGCTCCTGATGCTGCCCTTCGTCAACGAGATCCTTCACGAGAGCCACGGCGCGCGTCGCGTGTGCGTGCTGGCAAGCCGCTCGCGCGACGGCGAGCTCCTCGCCCGGTTCGTCCGGCGATTCGGCCTCGGCGTGACCCGCGGGTCATCCTCCCGGGGAGGCGCAGCCGCACTCCGTCGCCTGACCCGCCGGGTGCGGGCGGGCGACGATGTGGTGGTCGCGCCCGATGGCCCGCGCGGGCCCCGCCAGCGATGTCAGCCGGGGATCGTTGTCCTGGCCGCGCTGTCGGGGGGGCTCCTCGTCCCGGCCGCGTTCGCCGCCTCGCCGGTCTGGCGGCTCTCGAGCTGGGACGCATTCGAGGTTCCGCAGCCGTGGGCGCGCGGCGCCGTGGCCTTCGGCCCTCCGCTTCCGGCAATGGCCGAGGGCGACCGAGAGCAGGTGCGCCAGGCGCTCGAGTCCGCGCTGGAGGAGGCCACCGACCAGGCACGCCGGGCGGTGGGGCGGCGGTGACGGCTGCCCTGCACGCGCTCTACTCGACGGCGTTGACCGGGCTGCTCGTCCTCTACGGGCCGGTCGCGATGTGGCGGCGGCTGGCGCGCGGCGTCCCGCTCCACCTGCGCGAGCGCCTCGGCTTTTATCGGACCGGGCCCGTGGGCCAGCCCGCGGCCTGGATTCACAGCGTCTCGGTGGGTGAGACCCTCGCGGCCGTTCCGCTCGTCGACGCCCTCCGGCAGCGCTATCCGGGCCTGCCGATCGTCCTCACGACCGTCACGGCGACCGGCGCGCGTATCGCCGTGACGCGGCTCGGCGGTGCGGTCACGCACCGGTTCTTTCCCCTCGATCTTCCCGGTCCGGTGGCACGGGCGATCCGGGCCAACCGTCCGCGGTTCGCCATCGTGATGGAGACCGAGCTGTGGCCGAACCTGCTCCGCGCACTCGCCCTTCGGCGGATCCCGGTGATGATCGCGAACGGTCGTCTGTCCGACCGTTCATTCCGTCGCTACTCGCGGGTTCGCGGGCTCATGCGGGGCCTGTTCTCCGCCGTCTCCGTGTTCGGAATGCGCTCGGCCGAGGACTCACGCCGGATCATCGCCCTCGGGGCCGACCCCGGCCGGGTCTTCGTCACCGGTGACATCAAGCACGACAGCTCCCGTGATGACGGGGCCCCGGCGGTGGACTGGCGTCCGCTCCTCGAGATCCCCGGCGACGCGCCGGTGTGGATCGCCGGGAGCACGCATCAGGGCGAGGAGGACATCGTGCTGGCCGCCCACGAGCGCGCCCGGCCGTCCCATCCCGAGCTCGTCCTGATCCTTGCGCCGCGCCATCCCGAGCGGGCCGACGATGTCCTGCGGCTCGCCCGCGCCCGCGGCCACCCTGTGGTCCGACGCAGCAGGCTCCCTGGCCGCGGAGGCGCCACGATCGTGCTCGATACCGTCGGCGAGCTGGCGCGGCTCTACCAGGTGGCGGACGTGGTCTTCGTCGGCGGGAGCCTGGTCGCCGCCGGGGGCCACAACGTCATCGAGCCGGCGCTCCGCCGCAAGCCCGTACTCTTCGGCCCACACGCAACGAACTTCCGCGAGAGCACGGAGCTGCTTCTCAACAGCGGAGGTGGCAGCCTCGTCGCCAGCGCTGGCGAGCTGGAGGCGATGCTGCTCCGGCTCCTGTCCGACCGGACCCTGAGGTCCGCGATGGGAGAGGCCGCCTACACCGCCGTCGCCCCGCGCCAGGGCGCCCTGCTCGAGACGCTCCGGCTCGTCGAGCAGTACCTGATCCGATGAGCCTGTTGATGGACGAGGCTCGCGCACGGCTCGCGCGGACGTGGGAGGGGGGAGAACCGCCGCGGTCCTTGGCCATCGCGGCCAGCGGGTACCGCGGCCTCTTGCAGGCGCGGGACTGGCTGTACCGGCGCCGCATCCTCGAGAGCCGCGCGCTTCCGTGCGGGGTCGTGTCGATCGGGAATCTGACGCTCGGCGGAACTGGGAAGACGCCGGCCGTCGTGTGCGCGGTCGAGACATTGAAGGAGCTGGGGGCGCGACCGGCGGTGATCAGCCGCGGTTACGGACGCCGGAGCCGGGGTCTACACGTCGTCGCCGACGGGGACGCGGTTCGGGCCGGCGCCGACGAGGCCGGAGACGAGCCGTTGCTCGTCGCCCGCCGGCTCCCGGGCACGCCAGTGCTGGTGAGCAAGAATCGGTACGAAGCCGCGCGGCACGCGCTGACCCGGCTCGGCGCGACGACGATCGTCCTCGACGATGGCTTCCAGCACCGGAGCCTCGTCAAGCACGCGGAGATCGTCCTCGCCCGCGCCGAGAACCCGTGGGGGAACGGCCGCCTTTTCCCGGCCGGGCCGCTGCGTGAGCCGCTCGACAGTCTCGGGCGCGCCACCCTCATTGTTGCGACCGGACCCCGGCGGTCGGATTCGATCAGCGAGGTCGAGGCGGCCCGGGACCGCTGGGCGCCCGGGGTTCCCATCGTCCACGCAGCCCACGAGCCGTATCGGAGCTTGGACGTCCAGCGGGGAGAGACCGAGCCGGCGCGCGTGCTCGCGGCCAAGCGCCTGGTCGGGTTCGCCGGTATCGCGTACCCCGAGGCGTTCCGGCGGACGCTCGCGCAGCTCGGCGTCGAGGTCGTCGACTTCCAGGGCTTTGCGGACCACTACCGGTACCGCCGGAGGGACATCGCGGATCTCACCGCTCGCCTGCGCCACGCGAGGGCCGAGGCGCTCGTCACGACGGAGAAGGACTGGATGCGCCTGGGCGAACGGTTCAACCGGACCATCCCGCTGTACGTTCTGAGCATCCGGACGGTCCTGGGCTCCGGCGAGGAGTTGTGGCGAGACATCCTCCGGCAGGTCTCTCGGTGACCATCGTCGTCCGGCTTCCCAACTGGCTCGGCGACACGGTCATGGCAGTCCCGGTGCTGCGGGCTCTGCGCGCCGGGGTCGGGGCCGAGGCGCGGCTCGCCGTCGCCGGGCCGTGGGCGTCGGTGTTGGCCGGGCAGGACCTCGGCAATCCCTGCATCACGTACCCGCGGTCGTGGACGGGCCGGCTCCGCATGGCGGACACCGTGGCGCGCCTCGGGCCGAGCGTCGCGCTGATCCTGCCTCACTCGTTCGAGTCCGCGCTCTCCGCGTGGTACTGGCGCGCCCGGCGGCGGATCGGGTACGACTACGACGCACGCGGCTGGCTGCTCACGGATCGCGTGCCCCCGGCGACAAGGGTCGTGCACCAGATCGACGAGTATCTGGAGCTGCTCGCGCCGCTCGGGATGAGCCCGGCCGAGCGTATACCGCGGTTGCGGCCACCCGCCGATCCCGTTCTGGAGGCGCAGGCGGCGGCACTCCTCGACGAGGTCCGCACGCGCGGCGCCCCCGTCGTGGGCGTTCACCTGGGGGCGACGTTCGGCCCGTCGAAGGTACTGCCGCCCGACCGCATCGCCGCCCTGTGTCGCGAACTGAGACAGCGTGGCGCCACGCCCGTCCTGCTCGGCTCTCCCACGGACCGGGACCTCGAGGCCCGCGTCCGCGCCCACGCCGCGGCCGACACCGCGTCACTCGTCGGCGGGGACTCGATCGACCTGCTGCCCGTGCTGCTGACCGGACTGGCCGCGCTGGTGAGCGGGGATACGGGGGTCGCGCACCTGGCGGCAGCCCTCGGCACGCCCACGGTGGTCGTGTTCGGGCCCACCGACCCCGCTCGATCGGCCCCTCGGGGTCGCGTCTCGACCGTCGGGCTCGCCGTGGCTTGCGCGCCGTGTCCCTACCGGACCTGCCCGATCGACCATCCGTGCATGCGGGGAATCTCGGTCTCCGAGGTGGCCGACCGCGTGCTCGCGCACCTCGATGGCCCGCGATGGTGAGCGCACCCGCGACCGGCAGGGCGACGTGCGGCGGCCTCGGCCGCGTCGCAGCGAGGAGGGGATGGCGTCGCTGACGGTGCTCCACCTGGCCGCGAACCGGTGGTGGACAGGGAGCGCGGACCCCGTCATCCAGCTGGTTCGCGGGCTCCGGGCGCGAGGCCATCGCGTCCTGCTCGCGATCGCCCCTGGCGATCGGTTCGAGACGAAAGCCCGCGAGGTAGGCATCGAGCCGCTCGGCGGGGTGCGCCTGGACGTGCGGTTCCGGCCGCTGGCGCTGGCGCGCGACGTCCTGACCTTGCGGCGGGCCGTTCGCGATCATGGCGCCCACGTCGTCCACGCGCATCACTCGCACGATCACTGGGTCGCGGCCGCGATCCGTGGCCGGAGCACGCTCGTGCGAACCTTCCACAACGCCCGATCGATCAAGACGGGAGCCGCGAGCCGGTGGCTCTACGCGCGGACCGACGCGGTGGTCGCGGTCAGCGCCGCAATCGAGGCGCGATGCCTGGCCGCGGGGCTCTCGCCCAGTCAGGTCCACCGGGTGAGCGGCGCGACCGACCTCACCCGGTTTCGACCCTCCGCCAGCGGCCGCGGCATCCGCGACGAGTTCCAGATCGGTGAGGCGCCACTGGTCGGCTGCGTGGCCCGCCTGGCTCCAGCGCGGGGCCACGATCGGCTGATCGAGGGATTCCGCCGGCTCCTGGCGCGTGTGCCCGACGCCCGCCTGCTCCTGGTGGGCAAGGGCGAGGCCAGGGGCGCGCTCGATCGGCTCGTGGCTGACGCGAAGCTCGATGGCCGGGTCATCTTCGCCGGCTATCGCGACCACGACCTTCCCGACGTCCTCGCCGCGCTCGACTGCTTCGCGCTCATGGGCGCGGGATCCGAGGAATCCTGCCGGGCCGTGCTGGAGGCGATGGCCGCGGGCTGCCCGGTCGTGGCGCCTCGCGTTGGAGCGGTGCCGGACACGATCGTGAATGGCGAGACCGGACTCCTGCTCTCGGAAGACACCCCCGACTCTATCGCCAAGGCGCTGGAGCTGGTGCTCTCCGATCGCGACCGGGCACGCGCGATGGGCGCCGCGGCCCGGCGAAGGGTCCAGGACGTGTTCAGTCCCGATCGGCAGCTCGACGCGATCGAGGCGGTCTATCGGGCCGCGCTCGGCGCCCGGTGAGAATCCTCCATCTGATGTCCTGCCGCGGATGGTCATCGGATGCCTACTGGGCCGCGCGGGTGTGCCACGAGCTTCATCGCCTGGGGCACGAGACGGTCCTGTGCTGCCGGGCGGGGACTGAGGCCGAGGTCATGACCCGCGCCGCTGCGGAAGGCGCGGCCCCGATCGACACCCTGACCTTCTCCAGCAACCTACATCTCGCGCGCGACGGCCGCGACGTCCGGCGGATCGCGGCGCGGCTGGCAGCGGTGGACGTGGTCCACGCCCATCGGGGCAAGGAGCACTGGCTCGCGGCCATCGCCAACCGGCTGGCTCGAACGCCGCGGCCGCTCGTTCGAACCCGCCACATCGTGCGGCCGGTCCGCCCGCACGCGGGCAACCGATGGCTGTACCAGCGGGCTACCGCGCGCGTCATCGCGGTGACTGAGAGCATTCGCCAGCAGTACATCGCCTCCGGTCTTCTCGGTCCGGAGCGGGTGATCACGCTGACCGGCGGCGTCAACACGGAGTCGTACCAGCCCGATATTCCAGCCGCCAATCTGCGCGTTCGTCTCGGCGTGCCCGCCGGCGCCGTGCTGGTCGGTCTCGTCGGCGGCCTCCGGTCGATGAAGGGACACCACGTCGTGCTGGGTGCCCTGGACCGGCTCCGGGCGATCGGTCAGGGCCCGCCCGTCGTGTTCGTGGGCAGGGGCCCGATGGAGGGGGCGCTCCGTGAGGCCCTTCGCGGCGCCGGACTCGAATCACAGGTCACGCTCCTGGGCTTCGCCGGGGATCTCCCGGCGACCATGGCCGCGCTCGACATCGCGCTCTACGTGCCCCTCGAGTCAGAGGGAATGTCGCGCGTGCTCTTCGAATATCTGGCCGCCGGGCGGACCATCGTCGCCAGCCGGGTGGGGGTGGTCCCCGAGGTACTGGTGGACGGCGAGGCCGCCCTGCTGGTCAGCGCCGGAGACCCCGGCGCGCTGGCCGATGCGCTTGGGCGCCTGCTCGGCGATCCGGCCCTGCGGGTTCGCCTGGCGACGAATGCTCGCCGGCTCGCCGAGACGCGATACTCGAGTAGAGCTGTGGCGGCGCGCCTCGCGGAGATCTACGGATCGCTCGTGGCACATTGATCAAACACGGGGCGCGCATTACACTCCGGGAGGTGACGACCGCTGCCCTCTTCCTGGACCGCGACGGGACCCTCAGCGAGGAAGTGGGGTACGTGAATCACCCGAGCCGGCTGCGGGTGCTGCGACGCGCGGCGGAGGCGGTGCCGCGGTTGAATCAGGCGGCGGTCCCCGCGGTGCTCGTGACCAATCAGAGTGGGATCGCCCGGGGGTACTTCAGCGCGGACGTCCTGAGCCTCGTCAACGCGTCCCTCATCGACCAGCTGAGCGTGGAGGGCGCCCATCTGGCGGCGCTCTATATGTGCAGCCACCACCCGCGCGAAGGCGAGCCGCCATACCGGCTCGAGTGTGACTGCCGCAAGCCGAAGCCCGGGATGCTGCTGAAGGCGGCCAGTGACCTCGGGCTGGCACAGCGTCGTGTTTTTCGAGCGCCGGCTCCGCCGGCGCAATCCGTTCCCTGGGGGGAGGTTCGGAAGGGGGGCGAAGCCCCCCTCCGAGTGCCCTAGTGCTGGATCGGGATCGGCTCCAGACGGTGACCGAACAGTTCGCGGCGCGGTCCGTGGTCGTCGTCGGGGACCTCATCGCGGACGAGTACCTCTACGGCAAACCGGCGCGGATCTCGCGGGAGGCGCCTGTTCTCATCCTCGCGTTCACCGGTCGGGAGATGAAGCTCGGCGGCGCCGCCAATGCCTGCCACAACGCGCATACCCTCGGCGCGCGCGTCACGCCGGTCGGGCTCGTCGGGTCCGACCCACTCGGCGCGGAGACGCTGGCCTTGCTGCGGGCCACGGGGATCCCGACCGACGGGGTCCACGTCGCGAGCGAGCGGTCGACGCCGACCAAGACCCGCATCATGGCGGGTGGCCATCAGTCGACTCGCCAGCAGGTAGTCCGCCTGGATCGAGAGCCACCATGGGGTCCCGACGCGGCGACCGAAGCTCAGCTCCTGGATCGCCTGGAGCAGGCGGCGACCGCCGCGGACGTGATCATCGTCTCCGATTACGGCTACGGCACGGTGACGCCACGCGTCTTCGAGGCCGTCCAGGCGGCCGCGCGCCAGCGGAACGCCGTCGTGACCGTCGACAGCCGTTACGAGCTTTCGCGCTTTCGCGGCGCCACCGCGGCGACGCCAAACGAGCCAGAGCTGGAAGCCCTGACCGGCCTCTCGGTCGATGACGATCTCACCCTCGAGAAGGCCGGTCGCCAGGTGCTGGATCGCCTCGAGGCACGATATCTGCTCGTGACGCGTGGCAGCCGGGGGGTGGCGCTGCTCGAGCGGGGGGGAGGGTCGGCGCTCATTCCGGTCTTCGGGAGCGACGAGATCGCGGACGTGACGGGCGCTGGCGACACCGTCATCAGCGCGTTCACCTTGGCCCTCGCCAGCGGCGCCCAGCCGGTCGAGGCGGCGGAGATCGCCAATCTCGCTGGTGGTATCGTCGTCATGAAGCGCGGAACGGCCACGGTGGATCGGCCCGAGCTCCTCTTGGCGTTCGACCGTGGGCGGCCCTGACCAGCCGGCCCGGGCCTCCCGCGGCCCCGGCGCGCCGATGACGGTCGACGAGGCCGAGGCGATCGCGGCGGCCCTGCGCGCGCAAGGCCAACAGATCGTCCTCGCCAACGGGTGCTTCGATCTTCTTCATGTGGGCCATGTGCGGTATCTCGGTGCGGCGCGCCGGCTCGGCGACGTACTCTTCGTGGGTCTGAACTCCGACGCCTCGGTCGCCCGGCTCAAGGGTCGGGGGCGGCCCCTGCTGCCGGCCGAGGAGCGAGCGGAGCTGCTGGCCGCAGTCCGGAGCGTGGACTATATCGTGCTGCTCGACGACGACACTGCCGACTCGCTCGTCACTCGGCTCCGGCCGCACGTACATGCGAAAGGGACCGACTACACGGAGCTGACGGTTCCGGAGCGGCCGAGCGTGCGGGCGGTCGGCGGCCGCATCGCGATCACCGGGGATCCCAAGGATCACTCCACCCGCGACCTGATTGCCCTCATCCTTTCCAGGTTCGGCCGCTCATAGGCCCTCGCATGACTTCCGCGCGGGCCGGATCAATCCACCTCGCGATCGTCAAGCTGTCCTCGCTCGGCGACGTGATTCACGCTCTGCCGGTGGCGCGTGCGCTCAAGGCGGCCCGTCCGGACTGGCGGCTCTCTTGGGTCGTCGAGGCACGCGAGGCGGCGCTGCTCCGCGGGCAGCCTGGGCTCGACGCGATCGTGGTGGTCGACACGCGGCGCTGGCGCAGGCTGGTCCGGTCCTGGCCGGGAGCCCGGCAGGCGGCGAGGGAAATCGCCGCGGTTCGCCGGCAGCTCGTCGCGGCAAGATTCGACGTCGTCATCGATCTGCAAGGCCTCCTGAAGAGTGGGGCGCTGACCGCTCTGACCCTGGCCCCCCTTCGGATCGGGTTTGCGGCCTCCCGTTGCCGCGAGCCGCTCAACGCGCTCTTCACCACCCGCCGGGTCCTGCCGCCCCCGGCGGCGCGGCACATCGTCGAGCAGTACTGCGCGCTGCTCGTGCCGCTCGACATTCCGCCCGCGACGCCGGCGGTCGAGATCGCCATCGATCCGATCGCTGATGGCCTGGCGCAAGAGTTCCTGGCCGCCGCCGAGATCAAGCCCGGGGACCGCCTGGTCGTCCTGAACCCCGGCGCGGGACGGGCCGAGAAGCGGTGGCCGCTCTCGCACTTCCGCCAGCTGGCCAACCAGCTGTGGGGTAGCACCGGTGCCCGCGTGCTCGTCACGTGGGGCCCCGGCGAGGACGAGCCGGCCCGTCTCCTCGCCGCGGGCCTCGTGTCGAGACCCGTCGTCGCACCGGCGACCGACATCCCGACGCTGGCCGCGCTGCTTCGCCGCGCGACGGTGGTGGTGGGAAGCGACACGGGCCCGGTTCACCTCGCCGCGGCGCTCGGCACGCCCGCCGTCGGCCTCTACGGTCCGACGCGTGCTGAGCGCAACGGGCCGTTCGGCCCGCACGGGACCGCCGTCCAGAGCCCGGACGGCACCATGGCCGGAATCACTCCGTCGGCGGTATTTGCCGTCGCGGTGGAATATCTTCAGTGAAGCGGCTCTCCGTGTGTGTCGTCACGCTCAATGAGGAGGCGCAGCTCCGGGCGTGCCTGGAGAGCGTGGCCTGGGCCGACGAGATCGTGGTCGTCGACGCGGAGTCGACGGACAAGACCGCGCAAGTGGCGCGCGAGTTCACGGATCGGGTCATCGTGCGGCCGTGGCCCGGCTTTGCGGCGCAGAAGAACCACGCGCTGGAGCAGGCGATGGGAGACTGGATCCTCTCGCTGGACGCCGACGAGCAGGTGAGCGCCGAGCTCCGCTTCCGGATCGAGACCGTGCTCCGCGCAGACGGGCCAGCGACCGGCTACTCGATGCCGCGGAAAAACATCTTCTGGGACCGCTGGGTGCGGCACGGGCGCCTCTATCCGGACTGGCAGCTCCGCCTCTTCCGGCGTGGCCGGGGCCGCTTCGGTGATTTCGCCGTCCATGAATCGGTGGTGATCGACGGCGAGGTGGCGCGGCTCGACGCCCCGCTGGTCCACACGAGCTATCGTGATGTGTCCGATTGCCTGGCGCGCTTCGATCGATACGCGACCCTCGCCGCTGACGAGTGGATCCGCCACCGCCGACGCGTCACGGCGACCGACCTCCTCGTCCGGCCTCTCGGCCGCTTCGCCTCCATGTATGTGCTGCACGCGGGGTTCCTCGATGGCTGGCGGGGCTTCTTCCTGGCGAGCCTCTACGCCCACTATGTCTTCGTGCGGGCCGTCAAGGTGTGGGAGAAGATGAGAGCGCGATGAGCAAGGACCGGGTTCTGTCTGGCATGCGTCCGACGGGCAAGCTGCACCTGGGCAACTACCTGGGCGCCCTTCACAACTGGGTGCTCATGCAAGCCGAGTATGACTGTTTCTACTTCGTCGCCAACTGGCACGCGCTGACCACCGGCGTCGACAAGGCGGGTGAGATCCCCGGGAACACGGTGGAGATGGCGGCCGACTGGCTGGGGGCGGGGCTGGATCCCGAGCGAGCGACCCTGTTCATTCAGTCGCTGGTCCCCGAGCACGCGGAGCTGCACCTGCTGTTCTCGATGATCACGCCCCAGAGCTGGCTGGAGCGGGTGCCGACGTACAAAGAGATGGTGGAGCAGCTCGGCATCGAGTCGCCGTCGTACGGGCTCCTCGGCTATCCGCTCCTGCAGGCGGCCGACATCCTGATCTATGCGCCGCGATGGGTGCCGGTCGGGGTGGACCAAGTGCCGCATGTCGAGCTGACCCGCGAAGTGGCGCGCCGGTTCAACCACGCCTTCGGCCAGGTCTTTCCGGAGCCGGAGGCGAAGCTCACCGAGATCCCGAAGGTCCCGGGCACCGACGGTCGGAAGATGTCCAAGTCATACGACAACGCGATCTACCTGTCCGATCCGCCGGAGGTCATCGCGGGCAAGGTGAGGCCCATGGTGACCGATCCCGCGCGCAAGCGCCGGACGGATCCCGGGAACCCCGACGTGTGCCCGGTCTTCGATCTCCACCGCATCTTCAGCCCGCCCGCCGACCGCGAGTGGGCGGCCGCCGGGTGCCGCAGCGCGGGAATCGGATGCCTGGACTGCAAGGGGAAGCTCCTCGAGCACATGGTGCCGCCCCTCGCGCGGATGCGCGACCGCCGGGAGGCCTTCATGAAGCGGCCCGCCGACGTGGTCGACATCCTCCGCGGGGGCTCCCGGAAGGCGCGGGCCGTGGCGGCGGCGACGATGGAGGAGGTCCGCCGGGTGGTGACGCTGGTGCCATGACGCGGGCGGCTGGGACTGGCTCACCACCGGGCGCCGACGCGGCGCCAGAGGGCTCGCCCCTGACCATCCGCGTCGCCTCCTTCGAGGGTCCGCTGGATCTGCTGCTGCATCTGTGCCGGACCAACGAGATCGACCTGTCGCGGCTGCCCGTGCGGATCATCACCGACCAGTACCTCGCGTACCTCGAGGCCGTGGATTTTCAGGACATCGAAGCCGCGGGCGCCTTCCTGGTGCTGGCCGCCACGCTGATCCACCTCAAGTCGAAGCTCCTCCTGCCCCCGGACGACGCCGAGGAGGAAGCTCTCGACGAGGAGAGCGAGGCGCTCCGTCAGGAGCTGGAGGCGCGCCTCAAGGAATACGCGCGCGTGAAGGCCGCGGGAATCCGGCTCGCCGAACGGGAGGCCGAGCAGGCGCTCCTCTTCGGGCGGCCGGGCTCCGATCTCCCTGCCGCGGAGGAGATTCCGCTCGAAGACCTCAGCGTGCATCTGCTGGCGCGCGCGCTCGCACGGCTCATCGAGCAGCAGCGTCGTCAGATACCGCGCGACGTCGAGCTGCAGCCTCTGTCGATCCTCGAGCGGATGGAGGAGATCGTCACGCTTCTCAGGTCGGCGTGGTCGCTCTTGTTCTCGGCGCTGGCCGGCCCGGAGCGGACTCGCGCCGAGCTGGTGGTCACGCTGCTCGCGTTGCTCGAGCTGGTCCGGCTTGGCCGAGCCCGAGCGCACCAGAACGAGCTGTTCGGCGAGATCGTGGTCGAGCCACCGGCCGCGGAGGTGGGGACCGATGCCTGAGCCCGTGACGATCGTCGAGGCCATGCTCTTCGCCACCGATGCTCCCGTTGAAGCCGAGCGGATCCGGGAGGTCCTCGACCTGGCCTCGGCATCCGAGGTGCGCGCGCTGGTGGCCGAGCTGCAGGAGCGGCAGGCGCAGAGGGGGGCGGCGCTCCAGGTGATCGAGGTCGGCGGAGGGTTCCGGATGGTCACCCGACCGGAGCTGGCGCCATGGCTGGTCCGCTTCGCCCGGGCCCGGACGCGCGCGCGCCTGTCGCGCGCCGCGCTCGAGGCGCTGGCGATCATCGCGTACCGGCAGCCGATCTCGCGGCCCCAGATCGATGCCGTCCGCGGCGTGAACTCGGAAGGCGTGCTGGAGAGTCTCGCGGAGCGGCGGATGGTCCGCACCGCGGGCCGGAAAGACGCCCCGGGCCGGCCCTTCGTCTACGAGACGACGCGGGAGTTCCTGGTGGCGTTCGGGCTCCGGGATCTGGGCGACCTCCCGACGGTCGAGGGCGAATTGGTGATCCCCGAGTCGGGTGGCGCACCGGCCGGGGTCGCGGCTTCAGATGAGCATCCGACTGAATCGGATCCTGGCGCGAGCCGGCCTGACCAGTCGCCGGGGGGGTGATCGGCTGATCCTCGACGGCCGCGTGCCCGTGAACGGGGAGGTCGTCACCAGCCTCGGCATCCTCGTCGATCCGGAGACTGACCGGGTCGACGTCGATGGCCAGCCGCTGCCCGAGAGCCAGCCCTACGAGTACGTCCTGCTCAACAAGCCCCGAGGGTACGTGACGACCCTCAGCGATCCGCGTGGCCGCCCCGTCGTCACAGACCTCCTCCGTGGGCCCCGGGGTCGCCTCTACCCGGTTGGTCGTCTGGACGCCGATGTCGAGGGGGCGCTCTTGCTCACCAACGATGGCCCGCTGACCCACCGCCTGCTGCACCCGCGGTACGCTGTTCCGCGGATCTACGAGGCGACGGTCGAGGGGCGAGTGGCTCCCGCCAGCCTCCCGCGCTGGCGCGCGGGTGTCACGCTGGACGACGGTCCCGCCCGGCCGAGCCAGGTCGCGCTGCGGCGTCAAGATGGAGCTACGACGACGCTGGCACTCACCTTCACCGAGGGACGGAAGCACGAGGTAAAGCGCTACTGCGACGCGCTCGGCCATCGCGTGCGGCTACTGCGGCGCGTCGCCTTCGGTCCGCTCACGCTCGGCGACCTCGCGGTGGGCCGCTCGAGGGCGCTCACGCGTCGTGAGCTGGCCCAGCTGCGCGCCGCCGTCACCGCCCGGGGGAGTGGGGCAACTTGATCGCGGCCAGGGCTGGTCCTATAATGGCGCGTCATCAGATCGAACCTCGGGCAGGGGTGTCCATGAACCTGGACGATTGGCGCTCCAGGATCAACGACCTCGATAATCAACTCCTCGACCTCCTCAACCAGCGCGCCGAGGCCGCCCTCGAGATCGGAGACCTCAAACGACGAACGGACCTCGCGCCCTTCGTACCGGAGCGGGAGGCCGAAATCCTGGACCGTCTCGTCGAGCTCAACGCGGGGCCGCTGCCGACCGATGCGGTGCGGGCAATCTGGCGAGAGGTCATGTCCGCGTCGCGCGCCCTCGAGCAGGCGCTGCCGGTTGCGTACCTCGGTCCCAAGGCGACCTTCTGTCACCAAGCAGCCCTCCAGCGCTTCGGCGCCTCAGGGGAGTTCGTCCCGGTCCGAACGGTGGCGGACGTGTTCGACGAAGTCGAGCGCGGGCGGGCCGAGTATGGGGTAGTACCGGTCGAGAACTCGACCGAGGGCGCCGTCAACGTCACGCTGGATCGGCTGATCGAGTCGCCGGTGCTCATTTGCGGTGAGGTCCGACTCGAGATCGCCCAGTACCTCCTGTCCCGGGCCACGGATCTCGATCAGATCAAGACACTCTGCTCCCACGCTCAGGCTCTCGCGCAGTGCCGGGGCTGGATCTCGGACCACCTCCCTGATGCGGCGATCGAGGAGGTCGCGTCCACCGCCGCGGCCGCGACGCTGGCCGCCCAGGATCCCACGGTGGCCGCGGTGGCATCCGAGCTGGCCTCGCAGCTGTACGGCGTGCCGATCCTCCGGGCGCGGATCGAGGACAGCGCCAGCAACTCGACTCGCTTTCTCGTGATCGGCCGGCGGCCCGTCGGAGTGACCGGGCGAAACAAGACGTCGATCCTGTTCTCCATGCGCGACGAGCCCGGCACGTTGTTCCGGATTCTCGAGCCGTTCGCCCATAACCGCATCAACCTCACCAAGATCGAGTCGCGGCCCACGAAACGGCGGCCCTGGGAGTACGTCATGTTCGTCGACTTCGAGGGCCATCAGAGCACGCCTGCCATCGCGGCGGTCCTGGCCCACGTCCGGGAGCGCGCTCTGTTCCTGAAGGTTCTTGGCTCGTACCCCGCGGTCTGACAGGATGCGGGTCCCTGCGGACCACGCAGCACGGTCCGGCGAGCGCGCCGGAGGGCCCGGCTCCCGGTTCCCCAAGGAGACATCATGCCCACGCAGTGGGAAGCGCTAGCCAACGAGCACATTCTTGGAATCGAGCCGTACGTGCCCGGCAAGCCCATCGAGGAGCTGGAGCGCGAGCTCGGCGTTCACGACGCCATCAAGCTGGCCTCCAACGAGAACCCGCTCCCGCCCTCCGAGCGCGTCCAGAAGGCCATCACCGACGCGCTCGGCTCGCTCAATCGCTATCCCGACGGGAGCGGCTTCTACCTGCGCCAGGCGCTGGCCAAGAAGCACGGCGTGACCCCTGAGCACGTGTTGCTCGGCAACGGGTCGAACGAGCTGATCGACCTGCTGGTCCACGCCTTCATCCGCCCCGGTGACGAGGCCGTCGTGCCGCATCCCTCGTTCGTCGTCTATCCGATGAGCGTCCAGGCCGCCGGCGGGATCCGGGTGGTGGTGATGCTCAAGGACTACCGGCTGGACCTCGACGCGATGGCGCGGGCGCTCACCCCCCACACGAAGCTCGTGTTCGTGGCCAACCCGAACAATCCGACGGCGACGATCGTCACCTCCGACGAGGTCGAACACTTCATGGATCGGGTGCCTGACCGCACGATCGTCGTCTTCGACGAGGCCTACATCGAGTTCGCAAGCGGGCCTGACTTCCCGGACTCGCTCTCGTACCTCCGGCAAGGGCGCCGGGTCGTCGTCCTGCGGACGTTCTCGAAGGCGAACAGCCTGGCCGGTCTCCGCGTCGGCTACGGCATCGCCGATCCGGATGCGATCGCGCTGCTGAACCGGATCCGGCCGCCGTTCAACGTGAACTCGCTCGCCCAGGTGGCCGCGCTCGCCGCCCTCGAGGACGAGCCGCACGTGCTGGAGTGCGTGCGCTTGATCGATGCCGGCCGTCACTTCCTCTACGACGAGTTCACGGCGCTCGGGATCAAGTACGCTCCGTCCCGGGCAAACTTCATCCTGGTCGACGTGGGCCGCAGCGCGGCCGACATCTACCAGAAGCTGCTCCGAGAGGGCGTGATCGTCCGCCCGATGACGTCGTTCGGGATGGAGACTGCGCTCCGCATCACCATCGGCACGCCTGAAGAAAACCGCCGCCTCGCCAAGGCTCTTCGAGCCGTGCTCGGAAAGAAGACCGCGTGATCCGACAGCTCACGATCGTGGGGCTGGGTTTTCTGGGCGGCTCCGTGGCCAAGGCGGCGCGGTCCCGACGGGTAGCGGACACCATCGTGGCAGTCGGCCGGGACGCCCGCCGGCTGGACGCGGCCCGGCGCGAGGGCGTGGTGGACACGGTCGCCTCCGACATCGGGGCGGGCGTGCGCGGCGCCGACTTGGTTCTGCTGTCCGCCCCGGTGGCGGCAATCCAGGCGCTGCTTCCCGCGGTGGCCGAGCACGCGCCGGCGGACGCGGTGGTGACGGACGTGGGCAGTGCGAAAGCTGCCATCGCGCGGACTGCCGATCGCCTCGCCGGCGAGCGCCCGCTTGCTTTCGTCGGCAGCCATCCGATGGCCGGGTCCGAGCAGAGCGGGTACGCCGTTTCCCGGGCCGACCTTTTCGAGCGGGCGATCGTCATCGTCACCCCGACCGCTCGGACGCCGGCGGCGGCGACCGAGCGCGTCCGTTCGTTCTGGGAAGCCCTCGGCGCGCGTGTCATCCCGCTCGCCCCGGATCTTCACGATGAGGTGGTGGCCGCGATCAGCCACCTCCCGCACCTCGTCGCCTACGCGCTGGTGGACTCGGTGACACGCCTCAACGGCAGCGCGCTCGACCTCGCCGCCCGCGGCTTCAAGGACACCACGCGCATCGCGGCCTCGGACCCCCGCGTGTGGCGCGAGATCTTCGAGACGAACCGCGCGGCGCTCGCGGCCACCGTGGCCGCCTTCCGGGCCGCGCTGGCCGACCTCGAGGATCTGGTCGCGGGCGGTGACGGCGAGGCGCTCGAGCGGAAGCTCGCGCAGATCAAAGCAGTGCGAGAGCGCCTGCGATGAGGCTGCGCGTCCGGAGGCGCGAGGGCCTCGACGGCGTCATCACGGTTCCGGGGGACAAGTCAATCTCCCACCGCGCGGCGCTCCTCGGGGCGGTGGCCGAGGGGCCGACGGAGGTCACGGGCTACCTGGAGGCGGAGGACTGCCTCAGCACGCTGCGCGCAGTGGAAGCGCTCGGCGTCGAGGTCACCCGAAAGGGCAGCGGGCACTACTGGATCGCCGGCACCGGTCTCCACGGCCTGCAAGAGCCAGATCAGGTGCTCGACTGCGGCAACTCGGGCACCACCGCGAGACTCCTGATGGGAATCCTGGCCGGACAGCCGTTCTGGTCGATGGTGACCGGTGACGACTCGCTCCGGCGCCGACCCATGGGCCGCGTCGCGACGCCACTGCGCCAGATGGGCGCGACCGTCGTCGGCCGGTCCGATGGAAGCCGGCTGCCGCTCGCGATCCGCGGCGGTCGCCCGCTCGATCCCATCACCTATCGCACGCCGGTGGCGTCGGCCCAGGTCAAATCGGCCGTGCTCCTCGCGGGCCTCTGGGCGACCGGAGCGGTAACGGTGGAGGAGCCCGCGCAGTCCCGTGACCACACGGAACGCATGCTCGCGCAGTTCGGGGTGACGATCCGCGCCGAGGAGCGTCGCCTTACGCTCGAACCGGGCCAGCGGCTCCGCCCCACCACCATCCAGGTCCCGGGCGACATCTCCTCCGCGGCCTTCTTCCTGGTGGCGGGCGCGGTGGTCCCGGCCAGCCGGCTCCGGGTCGAGGGCGTCAGCCTCAACCCGACCCGCACGGGAATCCTCGACGCGCTCCTCGCCATGGGCGCGCGCGTGACGCGCGAGGACGGGTCCTCGCCGGGTGAGCCGGTGGGGTCGATCGGCGTGGAGTCGAGCACGCTCCGGTCGACCACGGTCGACGGCGCTCTCGTGCCGCGGCTCATCGACGAGATCCCTGTTCTGGCCGTCGCGGCCACCCGGGCTAGCGGCGTCACCGAGATTCGAGACGCCGCGGACCTCAGAGTGAAGGAGTCGGACCGCATCGCGGCGCTGGCCACGGAGCTGGTCAAGCTGGGGGTGCGGGTCGACCAGCGCGCCGATGGGCTCGCGATCCACGGCGGGGCCCGACTCGCGGGAGCGCGCGTCGACAGCCACGGCGATCATCGCATCGCGATGGCGCTCGTGGTAGCCGGGCTCGCGGCCACCGGAGAAACCGTGGTCGAGAACACCGCGTGCATCAGCACGTCCTTCCCGGAGTTCGTCTCCACCCTGAACCGCCTTGCCGGCGGCGAGACAGTCCAGGTCGAGGCATGAGGAGCCGGGAGCCGATCGTGACCGTCGACGGTCCGGCCGGGGCCGGCAAGACCACCGCGGCGCGCGAGCTGGCTCGCCGGCTCGGGTTCCGGCTGCTCGACACGGGCGCCATGTACCGGGCGGTCGCCCTCGGCATCGCCGGCGCCGGCGTCGACATCACCGACGACGCTGCGCTGCGGCGCTACCTCGCGGAGCTACGGCTCGAGCTGGACGGGCCGCGCATCCGCGTGAATGGACGTGACGTGACCGACGAGATCCGGACCGAGGAGATCGGGACGCTCACCTCTCGACTCACGACCCTCCGAGCGGTCAGGGACGCCGTGACTCCGCTCCAGCGCCGACTGGCGGCGGCCGGCGGGTTCGTCTTGGAGGGCCGCGACACGGGAAGTGTGGTGTGCCCCGAGGCGGAGGTGAAGTTCTTCCTCGAAGCGTCCCCGGCCGTGCGCGCGCGGCGGCGCCACACGGAGCTGGCGCGGGCCGGCGCCGTCACCAGCCTCGACGCGGTGCGACGGGAGATCGAGGCGCGTGACGAGCGCGATCGGACCCGAACGGTGGCGCCACTGGTCCGGCCGGTCGAAGCCACCGTCATCGACACGACGGACCTCACGCCCGACGAGGTCGTGGAGCGAATGCTGGAGACCGTCGAGCTGCGACGATGCTGTACGCCATCCTGAAGCCGCTCACGGCCGCTGCCATGCGGCTCCTGTTCCGGCTCGACGCGCGGGGAGTCGACCAGGTGCCGAGGACGGGCGCCGCGCTGATCGTGTCGAACCACTCGAGCGTGCTGGACCCGCCGGTGGTGGGGGCGATCCTGCCGCGGCCCCTCAGCTTCCTGGCGAAGGCCGAGCTCTTCGCTATCCCGCTATTCGGCCGGCTCATTCGTGCGCTCAACGCCAGGCCGGTCCGGCGGGGGGCCGCCGACCCCGCTGCCCTCCGGACGGCGCTCAGGGTGCTCGAGGAGGGCGGGGCGCTCCTGGTGTTCCCGGAAGCCACCCGGGGGCCGGAAGGGGTGCTTCGGGAGCCCAGGCCGGGCGCCGGCATGCTGGCGATGATGAGTGGAGCGACCGTCGTCCCCGCCTACCTCTCCGGCACGGGACGGGCCTGGCCCCGTGGACAGAGACTCCCCCGACCGGCCAAGGTCCGTGTACACTTCGGCCAGCCGATGCGCTTCGAGCGGGACGACCGGGTTGACCGCAGGACGCAGTACCTGGCTGCCAGCCGTCGGATGATGGCGGCCATCGCGACATTGCAACATGATGCATATCACACAAGGAGGAACGGGTGTAATGGCTGAGAAGGACGAAGTCCGCACACCCCTCGGGGCACCGCGAAAGGAGGGCGCGAGCGACGCGGCCGAGGAGCGCATGGAGGACTGGTACCGAGAGGATCTGCTCGAGTTCGAGGAAGGCGAGGTCGTCCGCGGACGGGTCGTCCAGGTGCGTGACAGCGAGGTGCTCGTCGACGTCGGCTACAAGAGCGAGGGGTCCATCCCCATCGAGGAGTTCCACCGTGGGACGCTGCCGAAGGTCGGCGACGAGATCGAGGTGTTTCTCGAGGCGAAGGAGGACAACGAGGGTCTGATCGTCCTGTCGAAGGACAAGGCCGACAAGATCAAGGTCTGGGACGTCATCTCGCGCGCGCACGAGAAGGGCACGCCGATCGAGGGCAGAGTCGTCGAGCTGGTCAAGGGGGGGCTGGCCGTGGATGTCGGCGTCAAGGCGTTCCTTCCCGGCTCCCAGGTCGACCTGCGGCCAGTGAAGAACCTGGCCTCGATGCTCGGTCACTCCATCCGGGCCAAGGTCATCAAGCTGAACCGGCGGCGCGGCAATGTGGTCCTGTCCCGCCGGGCGGTCCTCGAGGAAGAGCGAGAGGACAAGAAGAAGCACACGCTCGAGGTGCTCGCGGAAGGCATGACGCTCACCGGGACCGTGAAGAACATCACCGACTACGGCGCCTTCATCGACCTCGGCGGGATCGACGGCCTTCTGCACGTGACCGACATGTCGTGGGGCCGTGTGGGCCACCCCTCCGAGATCTTCCAGGTGGGGGACCAGGTCGAGGTCGTCGTCCTCCACTTCGATCGCGACAGCGGCCGCGTCTCCCTGGGCTACAAGCAGAAATCGTCGGATCCCTGGGAGACTGTCGAGACCCGCTACGCGCCCGGAACCCGGACGAAGGGCCGGGTGGTCAGCCTCACGAATTACGGGGCGTTCATCGAGCTGGAGCCGGGCGTCGAGGGCCTGGTGCACGTGTCCGAGATGTCCTGGACGCGTCGGGTTCGCCATCCATCGAAGCTGGTCAACGTCGGCGACTCGGTAGACGTGGTCGTCCTGGACGTGAACAAGGCCGCCAAGCGCATCTCGCTCGGGATGAAGCAGATCGAGCCGGATCCGTGGGCGACGATCGAGGAGCGGTATCGTCCGGGGACCCGCGTCCTCGGCAAGGTCCGCAACCTGACCGACTTCGGCGCGTTCGTGGAGCTGGAGCCCGGCGTCGACGGCCTCCTGCACATCTCCGACATGTCCTGGACGCGCAACATCGGGCACCCGTCCGAGATCCTGAAGAAAAGCCAGGAGCTCGAGACCCAGATCCTGAACGTCGATCGAGAGAACAAGCGCATCTCGCTCGGCCTCAAGCAGATCCAGCCGGACCCCTGGGACACGGTGGCGGCGCGGTACCCGATGGGCGCGCGCGTCACCGGCAAGGTCGTCCGGCTCACGGACTTCGGGGCCTTCGTGGAGCTGGAGCCGGGCGTCGATGGGCTCCTGCACATCTCGCAGATGTCCAACCGTCCGGTCGGCACTCCGGGCGAGATCGTGAACGTTGGCGACGAGCTGTCGCTCATGGTGATCCGAGTCGATCCCCAGGAGCGGCGTATCGGCCTGAGTCTCAAGGAGCTGGCCCACGCCATCGAGCCGACCCGCGGGGAGATGATGGAGCAGCAGCGAGGCCGCGGAACGCGGCGCGGCAAGCGGCGCGACGACTACGAGGACGACGACGAGGAGTAGCCCGTGACACGGCGCAGCCGGGCCATCGTCGTGACCCTCGGCGTGATGGCCGGTGTCGTCGGGGTGTTCCTGGTGACGCTCTGGATGCTGCTGCGCCTCACCGGGGGTGGAGGCTTGCCCGGCAGCCAGAAGGTCGCGATCGTCGAGATCGACGGCCTGATCATCGACACCAGGGAGGCCGTCCGCGACCTCCAGGACCACCTGCTGGATACCTCGGTGCGGGCGGTGATCGTCCGGATCAACAGCCCTGGCGGCGTGGTCGGCCCCACGCAGGAGATGTACGCGGCGATCCAGCGGCTGCGCAAGGAAGGCAAGCCGGTCGTGGCCTCGCTCGGCGCCGTGGCGGCCTCGGGAGGGTACTACATCGCCGCCGCCGCCGATCGGATCTACGCCAACCCGGGAACCTTGACCGGGTCGATCGGCGTGGTCATGCAGCTGGCCAACGTGGGCGCCTTGCTGAAGAAGGTTGGGGTCAACTTCGTCGTCGTCAAGTCGGGTGAGCACAAGGACATCGGCAATCCCGGCCGGCCGATGTCGCCCGAGGAGCGGCGGATCCTGCAGGCGATGCTCGACGACGTCCACACGCAGTTCATCGACGCCGTGGCCACGGGCCGCCACATGGAGCGCCGCGCTGTGCTCGCGGTCGCCGACGGCCGCATCATGTCGGGCGCTCAGGCGCAGGCGCTCGGTCTGGTCGACGTGCTCGGTGGACTCGAGGAGGCGGTCGAGGGAGCGGCCAGGATGGCCGGAATCCCTGGGCGTCCGCGGATCATCCAGCCCCGGCGAAGCTTCTCGGTCTTCGACCTGCTCGCCAATCGGCTCTCGCTTCCCCGGCTCGCCTCCGTCTCGTCGGGGCTTTCCCTTATCAAGACGCCGCTCTATCTCATGGACTAGCAGAGCAGGCTGCTGAAAAAGGCCCATCTGCTTCGTTGGCGCCCGCGGCCGCACGCTCAACGTACAGAGAGTACGCCTCGCGCGCGGCCGGCGGGCGCCGCCTCGCATCTGGACCTTTTTGAGCAGCCTGCAAGTTCCGTCGCGTCCGGCTGGACGAGCCGGCTGCTGAACAAGGCCCACCGGCGTCGTTGGCGCCCGCGGCCGCACGCTCAACGTACAGAGAGTACGCCTCGCGCGCGGCCGGCGGGCGCCGTCGCTCCGTCCGTATTGCCCGCTAAGTAGCTAATGTTCTGGACATTATTTTCTGCTTCGTGCTAGCGTGAACCGCGGCCGGAGGGAAGGTGGGCAATGACGAAAGCTGATCTGATCGACGAGATCGCGCGGCTGTTGAACCTGACGAAGAAGGAAACCGAGACCATCGTGAACACGATCTTCGACAACATCACCGAGGCGCTGGCCCGGGGGGACAAGGTCGAGTTGCGCGGGTTCGGCAGCTTTCGGATCAGACACCGCAACTCCCGAAAGGGACGGAACCCTAAAACAGGAACGGCCGTCGACGTTCCCCAGAAGCGCGTTCCGTTCTTCAAGGTCGGCAAGCGCCTGCGCGAGCTCGTGAACACGTGAGCCACGTCGTCGCCGAGTGAATCGGCTGTGGGCGCCGTGGCGGATGGCCTACGTGAGGAGCGGGGAGGCGCCGGGGGGCTGTGTGTTTTGCGAGGCCGCCGCCTCGGCCGACGATCGTCGCCGGCTGGTGCTCGAGCGGGGCCGGCTCGCGTTCCTCATCGTCAACGCCTATCCATACGCATCGGGCCACCTGATGGTCGTGCTCAATCGCCACGTTGCCTCGGTCGAGGAGGCGTCCGCCGAGGAGCTGGCGGAGGCCATGCGCCTCCTGCAGGTCGCGACCCGCGCGCTCAGGCGGGAGTATGGCCCGCAGGGCTTCAACATCGGCGTGAACCAAGGGGCGGCCGCGGGGGCGGGGATCGACGGCCATCTGCACGTCCACGTTGTCCCCCGCTGGGCCGGTGACACGAACTTCATGCCGGTGCTGGGCGATGTCAAGGTCCTGCCGGAGAGCCTCGAGTCCACGTATGACCGCCTGCGAGCCGCGCTGACCGCGTGAACGCGCCGCTGCTGCTGACCCCGATGATGCGGCAGTACCAGGAGCTGAAGCGCCGCTATCCCGACCACCTGCTCCTGTTCCGGCTCGGTGACTTCTACGAGATGTTCTTCGCCGACGCCGAGGTGGGGGCGAAGGCGCTGCAGATCGCGCTCACTTCGCGCCAGGGCGCGCCGATGGCGGGCATCCCCCACCACGCGGGCGACGCGTACATCGCCCGGCTCATCAAGGCCGGCCACCGGGTCGCGATCTGCGAGCAGATGGAGGCGGCCGGAAAGGGGAAGAAGCTTCTCCGCCGTGAAGTCGTGCGCGTGATCACGCCGGGGACGATCACCGACACGGCATATCTACCGGGCGGCGCCAACAATTTCCTGCTGGTCCTGGTCCGCCGGCGCGAGGCCCTCGGGCTCGCCCTGACCGACGTCTCGACGGGAGAGTTCTGGGTCGGGGAGGGCGGTCCCGAGCTCCTCGAGGCCGCATTGCTCCGCCGCCCGGCCGAGGTCGTCCTGCCGGCCACCCTGCGCGATGACCGGGGCCTGTGCGGGCGGCTCGGCGCGCGGGGCGCGGTCCTCACGTTCTGCGACCCGGCGATGTTCGCGCTCGAGGCGGCGCTCGCGGCGCTCACCTCGCACTTCAGGGTCGCCGTTCCGGGGCTCACCTCCGTGAGCGCAGCGGGGCCGGGGCTCCAGGCGGCGGGGGCGGCGCTCGCCTACCTGCGCGACACGCAAGGACAGGCCCTCGACCATGTGGCCAGGATCCAGACCCTCGTCGCCACCGACGCGATGGCGATCGACGAGACTGCGGCCGAGACCCTCGAGCTGTTCCCCGGGCTGTTCGGCGCGCTCGACCAGACCGAGACGCCCATGGGCGCCCGGACCCAGCGTCACTGGATTCTCCGCCCGCTCGTCGATGTCGAGGCCATCCGGGCCCGCCAGGATGCGATTGCGGCGCTCGTGGCGGACCCGGGGACGCGGCAGCGGATGCGGCGGCTCCTCCGGCACGTCGGGGACATCGAGCGCCTCGCGAGCCGCGCGGCGATGCGAATTGCCCACGGCCGGGATCTCGTCGGGCTCCGGAGCGCGCTCGGCCCGCTCGGAGACCTGCGCGCCGCAACGCTTGGCCTGGCGGCGCCCTTGCTCCAGTCCCTCGGCGGCCAGGTGGAGGTGCTGGACGAGGTGAGGCAGCTCCTCGAGCGCGCCCTCGTCGATGAACCGCCACTGACCCTCCACGAGGGCGGCCTTATCCGACCGGGCTTCAGCGAGGCCCTCGATCGGGTGACCCACGAGATCGCCGGCGCGCGGCTGTGGATCGCGACCCTGGAGGAGCGGGAGCGGGCCCGCACGGGCATTTCGGCGCTTCGGGTCCGCTTCAACCGTGTCTTCGGCTATGGCATCGAGGTGAGTCGCGCGCAGAGCGGCCGGGTTCCCCCCGAGTACGTCCGCCGGCAGACGCTGGCGGGCGCGGAGCGCTACGTCACTCCGGAGCTGCGGGAGCACGAGGCGACCGTGCTGAGCGGCGAGGAGCGGATCCGCCGCGTCGAGTACGAGGTCTTCGAGCAGATGCGCAGTGCAGTGGCGACCCACGCCGAGGCGCTGATCCGCACCGCGCGGGCGATCGGGCAGCTCGACGCGCTCGCCGGATTGGCCGAGGTCGCCCACGGGCGCGGCCACGTGCGTCCCCTCGTGGACGACGGGGCGCTATTCTCCATCAGCGACGGCCGCCACCCGCTGCTGGAAGGCCAGGTCAGCGGCCAGGTGACGCCGAACGACATCGCCCTCGATCCCGACACCTCGGTGATGATCATCACCGGCCCCAACATGTCGGGCAAGTCCGTGTATCTGCGCCAGGCGGCGCTGCTCGCGATCATGGCGCAGATGGGCGCGTTCATCCCGGCCCGCGCGGCGCGCCTCGGCATCATCGATCGGATCTTCACGCGCGTGGGCGCCCAGGACAACCTGGCGGCCGGGCAGAGCACGTTCCTCGTCGAGATGGTGGAGACGGCGACCATCCTCACCAACGTCACCCCGCGGAGCCTCGTCCTGCTCGACGAGATCGGCCGCGGCACGTCCACGTACGATGGGCTCGCTATCGCGTGGGCGGTCGTCGAGCACCTGCACGAGCGGGCGGCCGGGGCCAAGGTCCTCTTCGCGACGCACTTCCACGAGCTCACCCAGCTCGCGCGCGAGTTGCCGCGGGTCCGGAACTTCCACGTCGCGGTCCGCGAGTGGAACGACGAGATCATCTTCCTGCACAAGGTGGAGCCCGGGGGGACCGACCGGAGCTACGGGATCCAGGTCGCGCGGCTGGCGGGAGTGCCGGCAGCGGTCATCGAGCGAGCGAAGGCGCTACTGGCCGAGCTGGAGGCGGCGCGCTCGACAGCACACGAACGCGTCGAGGCGGCCCAGCTCGGCCTGTTCGAGCAGGGGCCGCACCCCCTGGTCGTCGAGCTGGAGAAGCTCGATCTCTCGCGCGCCACCCCGCTCGATGCCCTGAACCTGCTCGCCGAGTGGCAACGCCTCTTCACCTCCACCTTCCCCACCAAATAATGCGAGCCGGAAGCGAGCGTTCGCCCTCGAGAAGGCGGCCTCCCTTCGCTGGCTCCACTGCCGCGCCGGCTACGCGGCGGCGATTGGGGGTGAACAGTCATGAGTAGCGGTCGAATCCGTCGGCTCCCTGAGCACCTGATCAACAAGATCGCGGCGGGCGAGGTGGTCGAGCGGCCCGCCTCCGTCGTGAAGGAGCTGGTCGAGAACGCCCTCGACGCCGATGCGACCAGCGTGACGGTCGAGCTCCGTGACGGCGGCGCGGCCCGCATCCAGGTGGCCGACGATGGAGTCGGCATGATGGCCGACGACCTGGAGCTTGCGCTCGAGCGGCACGCGACCTCCAAGATCGGCACCGACGACGACCTGACCGCCATCGCCACGCTCGGCTTTCGCGGCGAGGCGCTGCCCGCGATCTGCGCGGTCACTCGCTTCGTGATCGTGACCAGCCCCCGGCCGGGCGGCGACGGCACCCGTCTTGCCGGCGAGGGCGGCCGCGTGACGCAGCGGCTGTCGGTCCCGGCGAGCGCCGGCACCACCGCGACGGTCAGCGACCTGTTCTACAACACGCCGGCCCGCCTGAAGTTCCTGAAGACTCCGGCCACCGAGCTGGCCGCGACCCTGCGGCTCGTGAGCCAGCTCGCGCTCGCGCATCCCGGGGTCCGCTTCCGCGTCACCAATAACGGCCGGGTCATGCTGGCCGCGCCCGCCGCCTCTGCAGCGAGGGATCGCGTCGGCGCGGTCTTCGGCGGCGAGCTGGCGGAGCGGCTACTCCCGGTGGAGCGGGAGCAGCACGGCGTGCTCGTCGGGGGGCTGGTCTCGCCCCCCTCGGTCGAGCGGGGCTCCCGGGAGCAGATCGTCACGATCGTCAACGGCCGTCCCGTGCGCGATACGCTGCTGCAGCAGGCGATCGTCGACGCGTTCCGGCCGCTCCTGCCCCGGGACCGCTTCCCGGCGGCGGTGCTGACCGTCAACGTCTCGCCCGCCGACGTGGATGTCAACGTGCATCCGACCAAGGCCTGGGTCAGATTTCGCGCGCCCCGGCTCGTCCAGGAGGTGGTCTTCGGCGCGATCCACGACGCGGTGCGCGGCAGCGTGGCGGCGCCGGCGAGGAGCGCCGCCGCGCCGCCGGCGTCTCGCCGCGATGCCGACGCTCTCGATGGCTCGCCCGGGAGCGTGCGCGCCGATCTCGAGCAGCCGCGATTGTTCGCGGAGCCCACGGCTCCCTACGCCCGGCATATCCTCGGGCGGGTGCTCGGGCAGGTCCAGGAGACCTTCCTCGTCACCGCCACCGATGCGGAGGTCCTGTTCATCGACCAGCACGTTGCTCACGAGCGGGTGATCTACGAGCGGCTGATCGCGGACATCGCGACGCCGCCCCTGCCCTCACAGGATTTGCTGATTCCCCAGCCAGTGGCGCTGGCGCCCGCGGCCCGCGCCCTTCTGGATCAGTGGCGACCGCTGCTCGAGCGTCTGGGCTTCGGGCTCGAGGAGTTCGGTGGGTCGGTGGCCTTGCGCGCGGTACCCGTCCTCCTGTCGGGCCAGGACCCCCGGCGCCTCATCGAGCGGATGCTCGATGAGCTGCGCCCCACCGGCGGCAAGGCCATCGAGCTCGAGCGGGCGCTCGCCTTCGTGGCGTGCCGGGCCGCGATCAAGGCCAGCTCCCCGCTCATGCGGGAGGAGATGGATCGGCTCGTCGCCGACCTATCGCGGACGGAGACGCCGTACTTCTGCCCGCACGGCCGCCCGATCGTCTCGCGTGTATCATTGAGCGAGATCCGCAAGGAGCTGAAACGAACCTGGTAGACGTCCCCCCCGTCCTCGTCATCGCGGGTCCGACCGGAGCCGGCAAGACCGCCGCCGCGGTCGCGCTCGCCGGGCGGATCCCGATGGAGGTCGTGAGCGCGGATTCGCGCCAGGTCTATCGTCTGCTCGACGTGGCGACGGGCAAGCCCACGGCCGCCGAGCGGGCCGCCGTGACGCATCACCTCATCGACCTGGTCGACCCGGACGAGCGCTACCACGCCGCGCGCTTTCGCGTCGACGCGCTGGCCGCGATCGAGAAGATCCGCGCCGGGGGCCAGCTGCCCGTGATCGTCGGTGGGACCGGCCTCTACATCCGGGCGCTCCTCCGCGGCCTCGATCCGGCCCCACCGCGCGATCCAGCCCTGCGGGACGCGCTGGAGGGGGTCGCGGCGAGGCGCGGCCCTGCCACGCTTCACGCCGAGCTGGCCGTGATCGCGCCGGAGACGGCGCGGAAGCTCCATCCCCACGACCGAGTCCGGATCATCCGCGCCCTCGAGATCCTCCGGTCCGGCGGTGTCGCGCCATCCGAGCAGGCCTCCTGGCACCAATCAACGCCGCGCGTCCCCGCGGTGTACGTCGGGCTGACGCTGGCCCGCGAGCGACTGGCGACACGGCTACGCGAGCGGGCCCGGGCGATGGCGCGGGCGGGGCTGCGCCAGGAGGTCGAGGCGCTCCTCGACCGGTATGGCGAGGCCGACCTCCCGGCGCTCCAGGGGATCGGCTACCGCCAGTTCACGCACGTCGTGCGGGAACGGATGGACGAGGAGGCGGCGCTGCGGCTGATGGAGCGTGACACGATTCGGTACGCCAAGCGCCAGTGGACGTGGTTCGCCCGCGAGCCAGAGATCCGCTGGATCGATGTGGAGTCGGCCGGCGGGCCTGAAGGCGTCGCCCGGGCAATCGTCCGGATGCTCGACGCGGGGAGAGCGCTTCCGTGAACCCGAACGGCACCCGTCTGCCCAGGGAGCGCGCGATCGTGGTGGCGGTGAAGCTCCCGGCGCAGCTCCGGTCCGACGTCGAGGAGTCGCTGACCGAGCTGGCCGGGCTCACAGAGGCCGCCGGCGCCGAGGTCGTCGATCGCGCCATCCAGGAGCGGCGGGCGCCGACCCCGCGCTTCTACTTCGGGCGGGGCAAGGTCGACATGCTCGGCGAGATGGCCCAGGCGCACGGCGCGAACCTCCTGATCTCGGACGATGCCTTGACGCCGGTCCAGGAACGGAACCTGAGCCAGGCGCTCGGCCTCAAGGTGATCGATCGGACCGCGCTCATCCTCGACATCTTCGCCCAGCGCGCGCGCACCAGCGAGGGCAAGCTCCAGGTCGAGCTGGCGCAGCTCTCCTACTTCCTCCCACGGCTCGTCGGGCAGTGGCAGCACCTGGAACGGCTGGGCGGCGGGATCGGGACCCGGGGGCCAGGCGAGACGCAGCTCGAGTCCGATCGGCGGATCATCCGGCGCCGGATCACGCTCCTCCGCGGGCAGCTCGAGCGGGTGAGCGTGCATCGCGGGATCCAGCGCGACCGAAGAACCCGGGCGGGGGTCCCCATCGTCGCGATCATCGGGTACACCAACGCCGGGAAGACGACGATCTTGAACCGGTTGACGGGTGCTGGCCTCCCGGCCGCTGACGAGCTGTTCGTGACCCTCGATCCCGCGGCGCGCCTGTGCGCGGCCCCTGGCCGCCAGCCCTTCGTGCTGACGGACACGGTCGGCTTCATCCGGAAGCTGCCGCACCAGCTCGTAGCCGCCTTCCGCGCGACGCTCGAGGAGCTGAACGACGCGGACCTGCTGCTGCACGTCGTGGACGTGAGCCAGCCCAACGTCGAGGCGCGGATGGCGGCGGTCGAGGCGCTCCTCGACGAGCTGGAGCTGGCGGACCGGCCGACGCTGTCGGTGCTGAACAAGATCGACCGCGCCGAGCCCGACCACGGGCTCGAGGCCCTGCTGGCCCGTACCGAGGGCGTCGCGGTGTCGGCCGGCACCGGCATCGGCATCCCGGAGCTGCTCGTGCGGATCGATCGCGTGCTCGCGCCCGGCACGCCGTGCGTCAGCCTCAACATTCCGTACACGAACGGGCGGGTCCTCTCGCTCTGCTACCGGCGCGGGCGCGTCCGCGCGCGCCACGACGGGCCGACCGGGGTGCAGCTCGACGTCGAGCTGCCCCAGCACCTGCTCCACGCCCTTTCGTCGTATCGGATCTAGTGTCCCGAGTCAGAAATGAGCGGACACCGCGCCGGGCGGGGCGGAGGCTCTCCCCGCGGGACACGCTGTGTCGCGGAGCGTCGCCGCGCTCAACTGGGGCCACGAGATCGATGGTGGTCGCCTTCGGCGATCCGCGCGAGCGCACGGTCCCGCGAGGAGAGCCCCCACCCCACCCGGCGCGGTGAGTCAACGGACTTTCGACTCGGGACTCTAGCGTCGGAGGGGCCTCGAGACCCCCACGAGAGCTCCCCTCTCGGATGCGGTTGCGCTCGAAACCGCAGGCGCGGGCACTTCCCACGCCCGCGCCGGCATCCACTTGATGGGAGGGCTTGCCCCGACAGAGCCGGCGCTCGAACGAGGCCCCCGCCGCGCCGAGATCGTCGAGCATCGGAGCCGTACGGGCCGAAGACCACGCCCCGATCCGGCGACGGTTCGACACGCGCATGCTCACGGTCTGGTCGTGCACAGGCGCGGGCGCGATCCCGGGCGCCAATGCCTGATGGTGTACACTGCCTCGGAAGGTACTTGCATGGGGCTCGCCAACTGGCTCACGGTCCTGCGCATTCTGCTGATCCCGGCCTTCGTGACCCTGCTCGTCTATCGGCGGCCCGGCATGGCGCTCGCCGTGTTCTGCCTCGCGAGCCTGACCGACCTGCTCGACGGCTACATCGCGCGCCGCCGGGGCAGCCAGAGCCGGCTCGGCGCATTCCTGGATCCCACGGCCGACAAGCTCTTGCTCACCGCGTCGTACCTCACGCTGACGTACCTGAGGGCCCTGCCGTTCTGGATCAGCGCGGTGGTGATCTCGCGAGACGTCATCCTCGTGTTCGGGGCCGTCTTGATCCATATTGCGGGGGGCCGGATCTATCCGTCGCCGACCTGGGCCGGCAAGCTCTCCACGTTCTTCCAGATCCTCACCGTCCTGCTCGCGATGCTGCGACCCTACACGGGCGGCTCGGTCGGCCTCAAGATCTCGCTCTGGGTGACCGCCGCTTTCACGGTCTTCTCCGGCATCCAGTACATCACGCAGGGCATGCGATATCTCAACTCGCCGGCCGGGGTCGACCGTGAGCACGAAGAACCACTCTTCCGGTGACGCCGTCGGGGTGCGCGTGGCGCGCGTCCGGCCGGGAAGCGTCGGCGCGGCCGCGGGGCTGCGCGAGCACGACCGCGTCGTCGCCATCAACGGCGCGCCGCTCCGCGATGCCATCGACTTCCACTTCAACGCCGGCGGCGAGCACCTCCGCATCCACCTCGAGCGCGCCGGTGAGCCACACACCGTCGAGCTGCAGCGCCGGCGCGGCCGCGATCTCGGAGTCGAGCTCGAGGCGCCCGAGGCCAAGGACATCGCCACCTGCGCCAATAAGTGCGTCTTCTGCTTCATCCACCAGCTCCCGAAGGGGATGCGGAAGAGCCTCTACGTCAAGGACGACGACTATCGCCTCTCGTTCCTCCACGGCAACTACATCACGCTGACCGACCTCGAGGACGCCGACCTCGCTCGCATCGAGGCGCAGCGCCTGTCCCCCCTGTACGTCTCGGTCCACGCCACCGATCCAGCGCTGCGTCACGCGCTCCTCGGCGCTCCGCGCGTGTCGCGGCCGATCCTGCCGGTGCTGGCGCGGCTGGCCCGCGCGGGCATCCGCATGCACGCGCAGATCGTGCTCTGTCCGGAGCTCAATGACGGCATCCACCTCCGGAAGACCGTGCTCGATCTGGCCGAGCTCCATCCGGCGGTGGCGACCACCGCGATCGTGCCCGTGGGCCTCACGCGCCACCGGGAGCGGCTGCCGCGGCTTCGCTCCCTGACGGGCGAGGAGGCCCGAGCGCTCGTCGACGAGGTCGCCGGCTGGCAGCGCGAGCTGCGATCGCGGCTGGGCACCCGGTTCGTGTTCCTGGGTGACGAGGTCTATCTCATGGCCGATGCCGACGTGCCCGCGGCACGCGCGTACGAGGGCTTCGGAATCGTCGAGGATGGCGTCGGCCTGGTCCGCCGCTTCGAGGACGGCTTCGCGAGGGTGCGCCGGCGGGTGGCGCATCGCGCGAGACGCCCGCGCACGGTCACCGTCGTCACCGGCGAGATGTTTGGCCCGCGGCTCCGCGGCCTGCTGACCTCGCTGGGCATCGAGGGGCTCACCGTTGACGTCGTCCCTGTGGTCAACGAGTTCTTCGGCCCGCGCATCGCGGTCGCCGGACTGCTCACGGGGCAGGACATCCTGCGCCAGCTTGCGCGCCGGCCGCTCGGGGACCGGGTGCTCCTGCCGGCCGTGGCCGTTCGCGAGGCTGGCGGCGTGCTCCTCGACGATCTCACGCCGTCGGACCTCTCGCGCGAACTGGACGTGCCCGTGCGCGCGGTCGAGCCGACTCCCAGAGCCCTCGTCGCCGCGATGCTCGGCGACCCGCGCCGACGCGTCAGTGGTCGGATCGAGTGATCCGGGAAGGCGGGGGGAAGGCGAAGCCCGGCGCCACGCCTCCCGACCAACCGGGACCAACCCGCCGGCCCGTGGACCGAGTGACGCCGGGAGTCGCCGGAGAGCCGACGCCCGGGAGCCCGCACCCGGTGATCGCCATCGTCGGACGGCCCAACGTCGGCAAGTCCACGCTGTTCAATCGGCTCGCCGGCCGCCGCCACGCGCTGGTTAAGGACATTCCCGGCGTGACGCGCGACCGGCTCTACGGAAGCGTGGAGTTCGAGCGGTGGCAGGGCACCATCGTGGACACGGGCGGCTTCGATCCGTCGCCCGACGAGGTCCTCATCGACGGCATCCGGCGCCAGGTGCTCACCGCGGTCGACGAATGCGACCTTGTCCTGTTCGTCGTGGACGCCCGGGCCGGGTTGACCCCGCTCGACGCCGAGATCGCCGCGGTGCTGCGGAAGTCCGACCGTCCCGTCCTGCTCGTCGCCAACAAGGTGGAGAGCGTCGGGCAGGAACAGGAGCTCGGCGACCTTCATACCCTCGGGTTCGGCGAGCCGTGGCCGGTCTCCGCCGAGCACGGTCGGGGGGTCGGCGAGCTGCTCGAGGCGGTGCGGCTCCGGGCGCCCGGGGTCGCCGGGCCGTCCACCAGCCAGCGTTCCGAGGGCGCCAGTGGCACCGCAGTCGCCGTCGCCATCGTAGGGCGACCCAACGTGGGGAAGTCCTCGCTGGTCAACGCGCTCGTCGGCCACGAGCGTGTGCTCGTCCACGACCAGCCGGGAACAACGCGGGATGCGGTGGATACGCCGTTCACCTTTCGGGGACGGCCGTACCTCCTCATCGACACCGCGGGGATTCGCCGCAAGGGCCGCGTCACTGAGCCGCTCGAGAAGCTCGCGGTCATGTCCGCGCTGCGAAGCCTCACGCGGTGCCGCGTGGCGATCGTGCTGGTCGACGCCACCGAAGGACTGACCGCGCAGGATGCGCACATCGGCGGCTATGTGAACGAGGCGGGCCGGGCGGCGGTCATCGCAATCAACAAGTGGGACCTCGTCCCCCCGGGGATGGTGCGCCGCGCCGAGGTGGTCGAGCAGGTGCGCGATCGGCTCACGTTTCTCGACCACGCGCCCGTGTGCTTCACCTCCGCGGTGACCGGGGAAGGGCTGCCCGAGCTCCTCGACCTCGTGAGCGGAGTGGCCGAAGCGGCGAGACGCCGCATCTCCGCCGAGACGCTTCGTGACGCGCTGAAGCGCGCCGTCACCCGCCGTCCGATGTCGGTCGGTGGCGCTCCGTTGACGATTCAGTCGGCGACGCAGGTCGGCATCGAGCCGCCCACCTTCCTCGTCAAGGTGAACCGGCCCGCGGGCATCCACTTCTCCTACGAGCGGTATCTCGTGAACTCGCTCCGCCGCGAGTTTGGGTTCGCGGGGTCGCCCATTCGGCTCGTCTTGCGGAAAGCGACGACGAACCGGCCACGAAGGGCCCAGCGCTGAGGAGAGCTCGGCGGCGGCCCTCGAGGGGCCCGGCGGTGGTCGCCGGATGCGGAGCTCTCGTCATCCTCATCGCCATCGCGCTCTTCCTCTCTAGCGCACGACACCGCCGGTTCTACTTCGGGCGAGGGGAGGAGAGGGGCGGGGCGGACGTTGCGGCACCGCGCGAGCCCGCGCGCGCCGCCACCATCGACCGGGTCCACGCGGTCACCCCAGCGGTCGGGCCCAAGCCGGCAATGGCCGCGACCACACCGTCCGCGAGCAGCGTCGCGCACGGGCCGGAGCTGAGCCCGCCAGACGTCCGCGCGACTCGCCCGCGCACTCCGAGCCCCGACGCCGACGGGCGGATCCGCGTCCCGATCACCGATGACATTCCTGCCCTGCTTCCCGAGAGTGGGCCGCCAGCCGGCTGGGAGCTGAAGGAGCTGGCGGGCCAGGCCATGATCGCGCTCGTGCGCGACGAGGAGCGGGTGGCGCTGCAGGTCAGGACCGATCGGGCGTCGTTCGTCCTCTATCGCGACGTGGTGGTCGACCTCAGGCAACAGCCGATGCTGGAGTGGCAGTGGAAGGCGGCCCGGCTCCCCGTCGGAGGCGACGCGCGGAGTCCGGCGGCCGATGATCAGGCGGCGCAGATCTACGTGGTCGTACCCCGCTGGCCGTTCCCGCGCGTGAACAGCCACGTGGTCGGCTATCTGTGGGATTCGAGCGCGCCCGTTGGCATGCGGATCGTTCGCCCGGATGCCCCCAACGTACGTTCCATCGTCGTGGAGAGTGGCCCGGAGCGCGTGGGAGCCTGGATTCGCGAGCGGCGCAACGTCCATGCCGACTACGTCGAGCTGTTCGGCCAGAAGCCGGGACGCGTCGGGATGGTCGGGATCATGAGCGACACGAACCATACCGGCGGCCCTGCGGAGGCGTTTCTCGACGACCTGGTCTTTTTCGGAAGGTCGGCCGGAAATGCTGGATTCAGCAACCTCTATGCTAAGATACCCGCCATACTGAGAGGGAATCATGAGCCCTGACGGCCGAGACATCGGACCGACAAGAGACGACGACGATCTCGATCGGGACTACGGTAGGGAGGAGTCGCCGAGCATCTTCTCTACGACATGGTTCCGCGCGACCGTAGTTGCCGTCGTCCTTGCGGTGGTCGGAATCATCTCCCTTCCGTATATCCTCGACTGGCTCAGGCCGCCGGAGCCATCGTCGACAGCGATGGCGCCGCCCGCCACGGAGCCGGCCAGCCCGCCGCCCGTGACGAGCCCTCCTGGGGAGCCCCGGCCGCCCGCGATGGAGGCGCCCCCGAGCGCCGGCCAGCCGACGAGCGAGGCTAGACCGAGCCCGTCACCCGAGACACCGCCCAGCACACCAGTCCCGCCGGCCGCGCCGGTCTCCGCGGGAAGTCCTCCGGAGCCCACGTCTCCGCCTGCGAAGCCAACGGAGCTGGAGACCGCAGCGACCACCGACCGCGCGAGATCGATCAACACGCCGGCGCGATCGCGCGAGACCGCTGCCACGAAGACCCGGACCGGCACCACCAGTGAGCGGAGCCGCGAGCAGCCGCGACCGACCCGCCGCACCGCGCAGGCGACCGGTGTCGCGACCCGCGCAGGGTCCCCCGCCGTGTCCGGCACGAAAGGTGGCGGGCCGTTCTGGGTGCAAGTCGGCGCGTTTCGCGATCCAGCACACGCCCGGACGCTCGTGGTGAAGCTCCAGGCGGGCAACTTCGGCGTCGAGGAGGTGGCGCCGTCGGGTGGGGCGACAAGGGGTGCAGCCTCGCCGCGAAAGGACACGTCGTTTCCGGGAAGCCCGGTCGACAAGTACGACGTCTTTGTCGGGGGCGCGTCACCCTCGGAGATCCAGACGAAGCTCGCGAGCAAGGGGCTTGCGGCCGATCCCGTCGCGGGGGGCGCGGTCGTCACGCCGAGTCTGGCCCTCCGCGACGCCGTGACGCTCTCGAAGGATCTGGCCGCGGAGGGATTGAAGGTCCAAGTGCGGCGGGCGACGGCCGCGCCGGCGGCGGAGTCCACGCCGACCAGCGAAGGTGATCAGGAAGCGACCACGCGCGGGGCCGAGGATGGCCTGTACCGCGTCCGCGTCGGCGGCTTCCCCGACCGCGCCAGCGCCGAGGCGGCTCGACAGGCGCTGGCGGCCAAGGGCTACGTGGGGTTCGTGACGCAGAGCAGGCCATGACCATGATCGTCTTCGAGGAGGGGCAGCTTCAGGAGGCGGATGAAGTGGTTCTGCTCATCAAGACTGACCGGGAGCGTTATCAACAACTTGAGCGCCGGATCCGAGAGCTGCACTCGTACTCGGTTCCCGAGATCCTGGCGGTCCCGTCGAGATGGGCCTCGCAGCCTACGTGGCGTGGCTGAGAGCGTCGGTGTCGGCGGCCGAAAGAGGTGATCCGCTCACGTGACAAAGAACGACTTGATCAACTCGGTGGCAGCCCACGGCCTGTCCAAGCGACAATCCTCGACACTCGTGGAATCGATCTTCAGCACGATCTTCAACTGCTTCGAGAAGGGCGAGGATGTGAAGATCGTCGGGTTCGGCCATTTTCGCGTCCGGCGCAAGGCGTCTCGGCGCGGCCGGAATCCGCAGACGGGTGACAGCATCGAGATCACGGCCCGCAAGGTGCTGACGTTCAAGCCGAGCAAAGGATTGAAGCAACGGATCAACTCGTAGCCGACAAGCTCTACTATCGGATCGGTGAGGTGCAGGCCCTCACCGGCATTCCGGCGTACGTGCTCCGCTACTGGGAATCCGAGTTCAAGCTGCTCCGGCCGAAGAAGAACCCGGCGGGACAGCGGCTCTACCGAAAGCGGGATGTCGACCTCATCCTCCGGATCAAGTCGCTGCTCTACAACGAGCGTCTGACGCTCGAAGGCGCCAAGAAGCGGCTGCAGACCGAGACCCGCGCCCGGCACCGTCAGCTGGATCTGGGGCTCAACGACGCCAACTCCCGAGCGATCATCCGCCGCGTGCGGCAGCGCCTCGAAGCGGTCCGGCAGCTTCTCGCGCCTTGAAGATCGACGTCCGGTCTGCGAGAATGCGTTCGACGGTCGGGGCGTGGCGCAGCCCGGTAGCGCACATGACTGGGGGTCATGGGGTCGGAGGTTCAAATCCTCTCGCCCCGACCAATCGCTCCATCAGTGTTGGGCGCTCGTCGAGCATCCTGCTCGCCGGCCTCTCGCCTGTCTCATCAGGCTCCCGTGTGACGGGCCGCCATTCGTTGCGGCGCGTCTCCCGATCTGGCATCCTCGCTGGGCCAGCCATGCACGCGACGGAGCCAGCCATGTCCCGAGAGGCAGTCCGAAGACGGGTCAGCCGAGCGATTGGGTGGCTCATCCTCCTCGTGGTCGGCACGAGTGCGCTCCCGGTGCACGCTCAGGTGGCCGTCCGCCTGGTGAGCGCTCGATCCGCGATCGAGGGCAGCTTCGTGGGCAGCCAGGCCATCTACGCGGACCGGCAGCACATCTATCTGGCCTCGTATCAGGGGAAGCTGTTCGTGCTGGCGCGCGACCGCGCCGCCGATTTCCCGCTGGTGGAAGTCGTTCAAACCTCGGCGGCCCCGCTCACCGCGGTGCGTGGCGATCGCTCGCATGTCTATGTAACGAGCGCGGACGGGCAGCTCTACATCTACCGCAAGGCCCGGCCACTCTCCCGGACCGGAGTGCTCCCGCTCGCGAAGTTCCAGCTTGGTTCGCTGCACGTCGGCGACCAGAAGCTGTACGTGTCGACTGGGTCCGCGCGGCTGGCCGGCGATGAGCGGCGAATCTTTCTCTCGGCCCTGAACGACGGCGACGTCGGTCTCGAGCTCGACAAGCAAACCTTCAACCGCGGCTGGGTTGGCGAGCCTCGCGAACCGAACGTCACGTTCGTATTCGATCGAGTCAGCGGCACGCGCCTCACGGGCCTCGAGAATCCGCCCGTCCTCCGGGGCTCGATCGGAGTCGCGAACCTCTACGTAGACGACCGGGTGGTCGCCCAGACCGTTCCCGGGTGCTGTGGCGCGGGCATCTACCTCCGGGATCCGAAGACGTTGGAGCTCACGCAGATCGTTGAGCGCCGCTTCACCAACACCGTGGTCCGCCGAGACCAGTGGCTCATCGCCGGAAACGAAGCCGGGCTGATCGACGTGTTCGATCTCGCGCGAACGCCCGCCGCGCTCGTTGCCAGCGCCGACCTGCGGCGGCTCACCGGGCACCGCGGCGTCGAGGACATCGAGGTCCGTGCCCTGTGGGTCGACGAGGTCGACGGCCTCATCTTCGCCGCCAGCTCCTGGGGAAGCGACAGGAGTCGCCGGTCCACGCTGCCTGCGTTCTTCGTGCTGGAGCTCGAAGAGATCAAAGCCGCTCGACGCTGACCCGTCGTTCGCGCCGGGCTGACCTGTTTGCTTCCTTTACGCCTTCATGAATCACCCTCTCGTGCCCAGCCCGAAGTCCTCGATATCGCTGATCAACCTGATGTGGCTCGGGAAATGCCTCTCCTCGGTGGCAATCATGCTCGAGTGGGTTGCGGAACTGGTCCTGACCCTGCTTTTCATGTCGCTGATCATCGGCTGCGGCCTCGGGCTCCGGCGCCGGCTCTAGGATCCGCGTGGTCTCGCGGGCGCGTCGCCTTGCGGGTGTATCGTGCCGATTACGCCCCGAGTGGCGAGTTCCCTCGCCTCGTCGCTCGGACCCTAGCGTGTGGCCGTTCCTCGCTGGTGTCACCATCGCGAAGTAAGAGATCCCACTTCGAGTCGCGACCCTCACACCGTCACTGACACCCTCGGGCCACATGACCGCCGCCCGTCGGGCTGCGGACTGGCATGCCACGTGAGCCTGCGGCGTGCCGGACGCTCCGCTACGACGTCCCGCGAAGCCGGGGATCGAGCGTGTCTCGCAGCGCGTCGCCCAGCAGGTTCGATCCGAAGACGGCGAGGCTGATGGCGATGCCCGGGAAGAGGACGAGCCAGGGGGCGCTGCGCGCGTACTCGGCCGCCGAGCCCGACAGCATCCGTCCCCATGACGGATAGGGCTCGGGCACGCCGAGTCCCAGGAACGACAGCGACGCCTCCACCAGCACCGCGCTCCCCAGCTGGGCCGTCGCCAGCACGATGAACGGACCGATCGTGTTCGGCAGCACGTGCCGGAAGGCCAGCCGCAGGTGCTGCGCCCCGAGCGCCCGAGCCGCCTCGATGTATGGCATCTCGCGAATCGACAGCACGCTGGCCCGGATGACCCGCGCTGCTCGCGGGATGATGGGCACGGAGATCGCGACGATCACGTTGGGGATTGAGGGGCCGAGGGCGGCGCACATCACGAGGGCCAGCACGAGCAGCGGAAGCCCCTGCAAGATATCCAGCACCCGCTGGGCACTCAGGTCGATCCGGCCGCCGAAGTAGGCGGACAGCAGGCCGATGACCCCGCCGAGCAGCGAGCCGAGCACCGTGGAGCCGACCCCCACGATCAGCGACACCCGCGCGCCATGCACGATCCGGCTGTAGATGTCCCGCCCCAGGTGATCGCTACCGAACCAGTGCCGGGCGCTCGGGGACGCCAGCGTGTGCTCCGCGTCGGTGGCGATGGGATCATGCGTCGACAGGGGCTCGGCCAGGAGCGCGGTCAGCACCATGAGGAGAATCATGGATGCGCCGATCGCGCCCAGCGGCTTCCGGCGACAGAACCAGATCAGCGTCGACCCGGGCCGCGCCGGCCCGCGCGCCTCGACACGCCCCGTCGCGACCGCGCCGCGCGCCACCGCCTCGGCGTCAGGCATAGCGCACTCGCGGATCGAGCCAGGCGTACAGCAAGTCCACGAGCAGGTTCGACAGGATCACGACGATCGCGATGAACAGCACCAGGTTCTGCACGACTGGGTAGTCGCGCCAGAGGACAGCCTGGACGAGGAAGCGCGCGACGCCGGGCAGGTTGAACACCGTCTCGGTCACCACCAGCCCGCCGATGAGGAAGGCGAACTCGACGCCGATCACGGTGAGGACCGGCAAGATGGCGTTCGACAGCGCGTGGCGGCACACCACGAGCCAGCCGCGCTGTCCCTTGGCCCTCGCCGTGCGCACGTAGTCTTCGTGAAGCACCTCGAGCAGGGTCGAGCGAGTCATCCGCAAGATCAGCGCCGATGAGCGATACCCCACCGCCAGAGCCGGGAGCAGAAACTGCGCCAGGTGAAGCGGCAAGTTCTCCGATGCCGAAACGTAGGTGACCGGGGGGATCCAGCCGGCGCCGGCGACGAGGGCGAGGATGATGACCATGCCGAGCCAGAAGGATGGCATCGACAGCCCGGCCAGCGAGAAGATGCGCAGCGCATGGTCGACGACCGAATCCTGGCGAGCCGCGCTGACCACTCCGGTCGGGACGCCGATCAGGACCGCGATCAGCGTCGAGAGGATTGCGAGCTCGACGGTGACGGGAATGAGCGGCCGGATCAGCTGCCAGGCCGGGACGTCGTAGCGGTACGACTTGCCGAGATCGCCGCTCGCCAGCTCGCGGAGCCACCCGACGTACTGCACCCAGATCGGCCGGTCGAGCCCGAGCTCTCGCACGATCGCCGCCTTGTCCGCATCGTTCACGTACCCGCCGGTCGCGAACAGGATATCGACGATGTTGCCGGGCGCCAGGCGCAGCAGCACGAAGATCACCATCGACATGCCGAGCAGGGTCAGCGCGGCGATCCCGAGCCGACGGACGATGTAGGTGCGCGTGCGGCGCCTCCGGGCCGGGCGTCGAGCCGGCTACCGGTCCAGCCAGACGTCCTGCATCCGGCTCCAGTTGTAGACGGAATGGTGCGGCACCAGGTTCTTCACGTGCGACCAGTGCGCGAAGTAGTCGAGCCGCCAGGCCAGCACCGGCCGCGGCGCATCCTCCTCGAGCCGCCGCTGGATCTGGCCCACGAGCGCCCGGCGCTTGGCGGGATCCCCCTCCTGCGACTGGCGGTCCATCAACCGGGTCACGTCCTGGTCGCAGTAGTCCGAGTAGTTCCGCGGCGAGCCGCACGCGTAGTTCTCGAACAGGACGGCGTCGGGATCGTCGGTACCGATGCCCGTGAGGTTCGTCCCGAACAGGAACTCGCGGCGCGTCACGATGGGATGCCACTGCGCCGTCTCGATCTGGCGCAGTGTCGCCTCCACGCCGACCTGCTTGAGCGCGCCGATGACGAAGGACGCCGCGTCGACGTAGAGGGCGATCGCCCGCGTCGCCATCTCCACGCGGAGCGGCTTCCCCGGGCCGTACCCCGCCTCCGCCAGGAGCCGCCGGGCAGTGGCCCGGTCCTCGGCAGCGCTGCCGTAGCCGGGAAGGCCGCGGAGCTCCGGCTCGAGAAGCCCCCAGGCCCCCTGCGGCCGCGGCGGCAGCGCCGCGCCGATCTGGGCGCCGCCGCGGTGGACCGCGCTGGCATAGGCGCGGCGGTCGATGGCATAGCTGATGGCGCGCCGGACCTTCACGTTGTCGAAGGGCGGCCGCTTGACGTTCATCAACAGGTTGTCATTCACCTTCGTCGCGACCTCGCGGATGACCATGGACGGCACGGCCGCCGTGAGCTGCGCGGCGAGGGTTTTCGAGCCCTCTCCGGGAAACGCCACGTCGAGTCGCCCCGCCTGGAGTGCCGCAAAGCGGGTACCGCGGTCGGTGATGACGATGTACCGGAGCCCGTCCAGGTAGGGACGGCCCCGGACGAAGTAGTCGGGGTTCCGGACGTACTCGACGAACTCGCCCTTGCGCCACTCCTTGAGCCTGAAGGGCCCGGTCCCGACGCAGCGCGTCCGCAGCACGGCGGGTGGAAGGTGCGCCGGGTACACGGGCGAGTAGCCTGACGCCAGCAGCATCAGGAGCGAGGGCTGCGGGCGCTTGAGGCGGAAGATGACCGAGGCGGGATCCGGGGCGTCGATGGCCTCGACGTTGTCGTACCACTCCTTTCGCGGATTGATCCGAAGCCGCACCGTGGCGTCCGGCGCCTCCCGCAGGAGGTCGAATGTGTACTTGACGTCCCGCGCGGAGAAGGGCTGGCCGTCGTGCCACCGGACGCCCGCTCGGAGCGAGAACAGGAGGCTCCGGTGTCCGTCCCGCCACGTCCACGACTCGGCCAGGTCGCCCACGATCGTGTCCGGCCGCTCCAGGGGATTCCCCGGGTCGAACATCACGAGGTTGTTGAAGCAGGGCAAGCTCGGCCACACCGTCGAGTTCGTCGCGCTCTCGTGAATCGCGAACCCCTGGGGCAGGTCCTCGCGCTGCATCACGTTCAGGACGTGCCCGTAGGTCGGCGACGCGGACCGGGCGGGCGCGGCGGGGGAGCGCTGCGGCTGGGCGAGCGCGAGCGGGAAGGCGGCTTGCCACGGCGGCGCCGTGATGGCCACGCCGAGGAGAACCACGACAGCGACGGTGGAGAGAAATCGCCTCACGGGCCGGACGCGCCTCGTCATCGAGCAGAGCGACCGCTCCGGGGGAGTGTACGTGAGTCGCCGTCTCGATACAACGCCTGGTAGCGGTCGCGGCGCACGCACGGCCACGCGAGGATCGGCCCTTCTCTGATACGATCGCTTCTCGGATGCCGGTCTTGCTCGTCACGAACGACGACGGAGTGCATGCCACAGGACTGCGAGCCCTCGCCGAGGCGCTCGAGGACGTGGGCGAGGTGTACGTCATCGCGCCCGATCGGGAGCAGAGCGCGGTCGGGCACGCGCTCACGCTCCATCGTCCGCTTCGGGTGGAGCGGCTGGGCGACCGGCGCTTCTCGGTGAACGGAACGCCCTCGGACGCCGTCAATCTCGGCATTCTGGGGGTCTTGCCGGAAACGCCAGTCCTCGTCGTCTCCGGCATCAACCACGGACCGAACCTGGGCGACGACGTGACGTACTCCGGAACGGTGTCGGCCGCGATGGAAGGCACCTTGCTGGGCATCCCCTCCATTGCGGTCTCGCTCGAGACCTCGGAGGCGGGCTTCGCCGAGGCGGCCCGGATCGCCCGGCTGTGCGCGCTGCGCGTTCTCGTCGACGGGCTGCCACCCCGAACCCTTCTCAACGTGAACATTCCCGCCACGCCGCCGAAAGGAATCCGGGTGACGCAGCTCGGTCAGCGGGTCTACAAGGAGAAGGTGATCGAGCAGACCGACCCGCGGGGCCGGACGCACTACTGGATCGGGGCCGGCCCTCCCGAGTGGGACCGAAACGAGGCCACCGACATCGCGGCCATTCACGCCGGCTACGCCTCGATCACGCCGGTGCATCTCGACCTCACGCACTTCGGCGCGCTGGCCCGCATGGCCGACTGGGGAGGCACGCTGACCGCACAGTACCGGGCCCGGCCGCGTGCAGACGAACGGTAACGCGGCGCGGAGCCGGCAGCGCGAGCGAGACCAGATGGTCGAGACCCAGCTCGTCCGCCGCGGCCTCGGCGATCCGAAAGTGCTGGCGGCCATGCGGAAGGTCCCGCGCCACCGGTTCGTCGACGAGGCACTGCGGGACCGCGCCTACGGCGATCACCCGCTGCCAATCGGCGAAAGCCAGACGATCTCGCAGCCCTTCATGGTCGGGCTGATGTCGGAGCTGCTCGTGCTCAGCGGCGCCGAGAAGGTCCTGGAGGTCGGCACGGGCTCCGGGTACCAGACCGCCGTCCTGGCGGAGCTGAGCCGCCGGGTGTGCTCGATCGAGCGGCGCGCCGCGCTGGCCGGTGCCGCGCGGGCGCTCCTCGAGGAGCTGGGCTACACGAACGTCTGGGTGCGGGTGGGATGCGGAGCACTCGGGTGGCCCGACGAGGCGCCGTTCGACCGGATCCTCGTCGCCGCCAGCGCGCCCGCGGTTCCGCCGCCCCTGTTCGAGCAGCTCGTCGAGGGCGGCCGACTCGTGCTCCCCCTCGGCGACGACAGCGGCCAGACCCTGACCATCGTCGAGAAGACCGACGGCCAGATGCGAACGACGGCGCACTCGGCCTGCATGTTCGTCAAGCTCATCGGGAAATACGGATGGGAGCGCTGAGGACCGCGAGGGAAAGTGGTATCATGCGACTCGTTCGGGGCGTGGCTCAGCCTGGCAGAGCGCACGGTTCGGGACCGTGAAGTCGGAGGTTCAAATCCTCTCGCCCCGACCATCTCCCCGCTTCGCGTCAGCGACCCTGATGGCCCGCCTGCGATGATGGCTGCCGAGATCGTCGTCGAGGGCTACGTGCAGGGGGTAGGCTATCGCAATTATGCCCAGCGAAAGGCGTCCATGCTCGGCCTGATCGGGTTCGTCATGAATCTCCGCGATGGCCGCGTGCGCGTGCGCGCCGAGGGAGCCCGGGAGACGATCGAGGAGCTGGTGCGCGATCTCCAGAAGGGGCCGCCGCTCTCGCGGGTCGAGAAGGTCACCGTGACGTGGCTGCCGCCGACCGGGCGGTTCGCCGCGTTCGGCATCCGCTATGCCGAGTTCGATCCCTGAGCAGCCTGGCTGTTGCCAGCGGGTGACGGGGTGAGCGAGACCGCCGACGCCTTTCCCGAGGAGGTCATCGCGGATGACCCTCTCGAGCCCCTTCTCGAAGTCGCCGACGACGAGGTCCCCGAGCGGACCCGGGATACGAACCGGGCCAACCTGGCCGTGTACCTGTCCGAGATCCGCCAGATTCCGCTTCTCAGCCGCGAGGACGAGGTCGAACTGGCGCGGCGCATCCGCACCGGCGACGAAGCGGCCAGGCAGCGCCTCATCGAGTCGAACCTCCGCCTCGTCGTCCAGATCGCGCGGCGTTATCTCAACCGCGGCCTTCCCCTGGCAGACCTCATCGAGGAAGGCAACCTCGGCCTCATCCGCGCCGCCGAGAAGTTCGATCCCGATCGGGCCACGCGATTCTCGACCTACGCGACCTGGTGGATCCGCCAGGCCGTCGTCCGCGCCCTGGCCAACCAGGCTCGCCTGATCCGGCTGCCGGTCCACGTCGAGCTGCTGCTCGGCCGCTACCGGCGGGAGCAGGAGCGACTCACGCAGGAGCTCGGCCGCCTACCGACCATCGAGGAGATCGCGCAGGCGCTCGACATGCCCGTTGACCGGCTCGCCGAGCTGGACGAGATCCGCCAGCGTCCGATGTCGCTCGATTCGCCCGTGGTCAGGGCGACCGCGGTCGACGACACCGACGAGGCGGGTCGCCTCGGGCAGATCGTCCGCGAGCGCCAGGAGCTCGCGTCCGTCCTCGACGACCTCGCCGAGAACGAGCGCCGCGTCCTCCGAGCGCGCTTCGGCCTCGACGAGCAGCCGCCAGACACCCTGGAGGCGATCGGCCAGCGCCTCGGCGTCACCCGCGAGCGCATCCGTCAGATCGAGCAAGCCGGCCTCCGGAAGCTGCGGGCCCTGCTCAAGGCGCGCGGCGTCGACGCCGCGGATCTGGGGTAGGCAGAGATGGCGGCAGGCGAGGAGAGCCGGAAGCTACTGTGCGAGTGCAGCGCGTCGAGGCCACGACCAGGTGCCGGTCAGCGTGAACTAGCAGCACGGGACCTTCACCGTCGTAGGACTGGAGCTGGAATGCCGGCACCGCAAGAGAGCGACGACAGTGCCGTATGGCTCGCCGATCTCCGGGAAGCCACGGCGTACGTGGAACGTCGGCGACGACGAGGAGGCCCACCTGGACGACGACCCCGTTTCTGAACGGGCGCATCTCCCAGAATGGACATTCACCGAGCCCCGGCGCTGGCCCCCACCATGCCGCTGCCTTCTGCAACATCCCGCGATGTATCGAACAGAATGTGGATTGGGTGACAGCGCTGATCCGGTACATGCGAGACAACGGCTACACGCGCGTGGTACCGACCGTCGAAGCCGAGCAGGCGTGGACAGAGCGTGTCCACGAGATGGCGGCTCGCATGCTCTTTACCAAAGTCGACTCTTGGTTCATGGGCATCAACACGAACGTGCCGGGAAAGCAGAAACGCACGTTCTTGCTCTACTCCGGCGGGCCCCCGTCTACCGAGAGAAATGCGACGAGGCGGCCGCAAAAAGCTATGCAGGGTTCGTGCTCCAATAAGCATGGACAGGTCGCGAAGGAAGGCCTATTACCGCCCCGGAACAGGTACCGCGGGCTGATGGGGTGACGAGGAATCGCTCCGCGCTCGAGGTGCCGGTCAGCGGCAGCATGCCGACCGCCTGGTCAAAGCGGAACACCACCTGCGCGGGCCTGGCGCCGAGGCGCGCGGCAGGCCGCCGAGCACAGGGAATCGGGAGCCACGAGCCGAGTCTACCCAACGCGCGTTGGCATCAGGCGGGCAGCCCGTAATACGCCGCGCAGTTGTCCCAGAGGATCTTGCGCTTGCTCTCCTCGGGGATGGGCAACTGGAGGAACGACTCGACCGCCCGCGGGAACTTCGAGTCCCCGTGAGGGAAATCGGTGGAGAAGACGATCCGATCGTCGCCGATCGCGTCGATGACGTACTTGACCGGCTCCTCGTCGCATTCGACCGACACGAAGCACTGCCGCTTGAAGTAGTCGCTCGGGGCCATCCGGAGCTCCGGGGCATAGACGTCGCCTTGCCGCTCCCAGTGCTCGTCCATGCGCCACAGGAGGAAGGGGGCCCAGCTGCAGTTGCCTTCGAGGAACGCCACGCGCAGCGTCGGGTGGCGCTCCAGGATGCCGCCCATGCAGAAGCTGCCGACGGCGAGCATCTGCTCCACCGGGTGGCAGTACACGTGCTTCAGCATCGCGTTCGCGCCGAACTGCTCGCCGACCTGCCGCAGCAGCGAGCCCGCGCCCTCGTGGAACCCCAAGGGAACCTCGAGCGCCTCGAGCTCGGTCCACAGCGGCTCGTAGTAGGGATCGTGCCAGTTGCGGCCGTTCACCTCGTTCGGCCGCAGGAACACCCCGCGGAACCCGAGCTCTCGGACACCGCGGCGGGCCTCGGCGACGGCGTCATCGACGTCGAACGGCGAGATCATCCCCGCGCCGAGCAGGCGCCCGGGGGTTTCCTGGCAGAACTCGTGGAGCCAGTCGTTGTACGCCCGCGCCACGGCGGCGGCGAGTCGTGGCTCCATCTCCGGGATCGTCAGCGCGAACAGGCCACGCGAGGGATACACCACCGCGACGTCGATGCCTTCGGTGTCCATCGCCTCGAGCTGGACCTTCGAGGTCCACCCCCGCTCCTGGAAGGGGCGCCAGCGTTCCTGATTCCGGGCATGGTCGCGCCCGCGGCGGCGCTGGCTCCGATCCGCGTCGGCGCCAACGCGGCCCCACGGCTTTCCGTCGATCGCCAGACGCAAGTCGCCCGCGTCCTCGGTCAGGCCGTACGGGGCGCGATCCCGGAAGGCGGGATCGATGTACCGCTCCCACAGATCGGGTGGCTCGATGATGTGGATGTCGCTGTCGAGCACCTTGAGGCTTCCGTGCGCCATGTCGCACCTCCGTGGACTGTCGTTGAAGCTGTGGGCGGTCACGCCGAGCTTCGTCGAGAGCTCACCGCGCCCGCTCGCGGACGAAGGCGCCGATGCGGTCGGCCGCCGCCTGCCCCTCGTCGAGCATCGTCAGGAACCAGTGCCACACGTGGACCATCGTGTCCCACACCTCGAGCGTGACGTCGGACGCCCGCGCCCTTGGCGCGCGCGGCCAGTTCGCGCGCCACTCCTCGAAGGTCAGGCCGCGCTGGGGCGGCAGCTTCGCCAGGTGCGCGCGCACGGCCGCGATGCCACGCACTGGTGACCCGGCTGGCATGGCCGGCGTCACGACCGGCCCCGCCGGCGGAAGCGCGAGAAGTCGGGCTGACGCTTCTCGAGGAAGGCGCGTGCCCCCTCCTGCTGCTCCTCCTCCCAGAACTCGCGCCCGACCACGAGGCGGCGGATGGCGTCACCCTGGCCGAGCACCGCGTCGAACTCGGCGACGAACGACGCCTTAAGGATCTTGAGGCACGTCGGCGAGAGCGCCAGCAGCTCCTCGCACCAGCGGTCCACTTCCTCGTCCAGCCTGTCGACGGGAACGACCGCGTTGACGAGGCCCATCGCGAGCGCCTGCTGCGCTGTGTAACGCCGACAGAGCATCCACATCTCGCGCGCCCGCTTCTGGCCGATGATCTGGACGAGGTAGCTGACGATGGGCCCACCGGCCGGACTCCCCACCCGCGGCCCGTTCTGGCCAAAGATGGCGTGCTCGGCGGCGATGGTGAAGTCGCAGAAGTACGCCAGGTGGTTGCCGCCGCCGATGGCGTAGCCGTTGACCCGCGCGATGACGGGCTTGGGGCAGCGCGAGACCGACACGTGCAGCATGTAGGGCTCCAGCACCTGGCGCCGCAGCCCACCGCCCTTCTCCCAGTTCACGTCGCCGCCTGCGCAGAAGGCCTTGTCACCCGCGCCCGTGAGCACGACCACGCCCACCTCCTCGTCGGCAGCCGCGTCCTCGAAGGCCAGCATCAGCTCCTTAAGCGTGTCGCCGGTGAAGGCGTTGTACTGCTAAGGCCGGTTGATGGTGATCCGCGCCACCTGCCCCGTCTTCTCGTAGAGGATGTCCGCGTACGCCTCCGCCATCTTCGGCCCTCCAGTCGTCCGAATGCGCTCCCCGGTGGGAGCGGCGGATGAGCGGCGAGTCCTATCCGCGCACATAGGAACCGCCACTGCCGCAGAAGACTTCACCGGTGACGTAGGCGGAAGCGTCGCTGGCCAGGAACAGCGCAAGGTTGGCGATGTCGGCGGGCTCACCGAGCTCGCCGCCGTCGACGTTCACGTCGCTGACCACGACGCGCGCGCCTTCGCACGCGAACAGGATGGCCGCCGCCCGCCCCTGGCCGCTGCCCGAACCGGTGCTGAGCGCCACCTTGCCGGCCAACCGCGCCATCGGTCCTCCGATCCCCCGTCGCGGCTCAGACGATACTGCCAAACAAACGGTCGGTCAACGGAGGTCGCCACGGCCTCGAGCTTCGTGCGACCGGCACGGCGGCTACTTCAGCCGGGGATCGAGCGCGTCGCGAAGGCCGTCGCCGAAGAGGTTGAACCCGAGGACGGTGACGAAGATGGCGAGGCCCGGGAAGAGCGACATCCAGGGGTTCACGTGGATGAAGGGCACGTGGGCCTTGAGGTCCCATCCCCAGCTCGGTGTCGGGGGCTGCGTGCCGAGCCCGAGGAAGGACAGCGAGGCCTACACGATGATGGAGGTGCCGATGCCCAGCGTCGTGGTCACGATGATGGGCGCCATGCAGTTTGGCAGGACGTGCCGCGACAAATGTACCGCTCCCACAGGTCGACCGGCTCCAAGACGTGTCCGTCCGCATCGCTCACGCGATACGTCCGTGCCATGCTCCCTCCTTGCGGCCTGCGCTGGTCAGGGTTCCCATCTCGCGCATCGTCGTCGTAGTCGCTTCCGTGCCGGAGGTCCCGTCCGGGCCCTCATCAGGCTGACGCCGGATTTCAACGCGGGCTCCGGGCCGTCGTGGGACCATTCGAGCGCGCGCGCGTGATGGGGAACAGCCGCTCCCCCGTCTCCGCGTCCTCCACCAGGATGGCGCTGACGGGACAGTTCTCCGCCGCCTCCAGGATCTTTTCCTCCGCGTCTCCGCCGGGGTTGACGGCTTCCGACTGGCGGTCGTCGTTGAGCGCGAAAACGCCGGGGGCGATGGTGGTGCACATGGCATTCCCGACGCACACGTTGCGATCGACCCGGATACGCAGCGCGCGAGCCATGGCCACCTCCCTAATTCCACGTCACGGGGAGCGTCTTGAGCGACCGGAACGTGATGCTCGGCTGGTATTCCAGCTCTTCCGTCGCGAGGTGGAGCGCCGGGAACCGCTCGACCAGGGCGGTGAAGGCCTCCTGGCCCTCGACGCGGGCCAGCGTCGCCCCGAGGCAGTGATGGATCCCGGACCCGAAGGCCACGTGGGGGTTCGGGTCCCGCGTGATGTCGAACCGGTCCGGCTCCGAGAACGTCGCGGGGTCCCGGTTGGCGGAGGGAATGAACCACCGGGCCCGATCGAGCTTGCGGAAGACCTTGCCGCGCAGCTCGACATCTTCCGCGGCGATGCGCTGCAGCGACTTGACGGGGGGATCGTAGCGCAGGCATTCCTCGGTGGCGCGGACCGCCAGCGCGGGGTTCCCCTGGAGCAACGCCCATTGCTGCGGATGGCGGATCAGGGCCAGCGTGCCGTTGCAAATGAGGTTGATCGTCGTCTCGTGCCCGGCGAATAGGAGGAGCACAGCGTTCGCCAGCACCTCCTCGCGGGAGTAGGAGGCCCCACGTTTCTCGCCGGACGCCAGGACGGACAGGAGATCGTCGCCGGGATGTGCCAGACGCTCCTCGACCAGGGGCGAGAGGTATTCCACCAGCCCCTTGATGCCGTCGGTCAACGGCCGCATGCGGTTGAGATCCCCGCGCCCGATGAACAGGAGCTTCTGGGCGAGCTCCCTGATGAACCGGCGGTCCTGCCCGGGCAGCCCCAGCATCTGGGCGATCACCAGCACTGGGAGCGGCGTGGCGAAGTCCTGCATGACGTCCATCTGCCCCTTGGCTTCGACCTCGTCGAGGAGGTCCTTGATCGCGGCCCGGACTATGGGGCGCCAGGCCTCCGTGGCCATGGGCGTGAAGTAGCCGTGGACCACCTTCCGCATCTCGGTGTGTGACGGCCGATCGTGCTGGATGAAGAAGTCGCCGACGAACTCCCGGACGAAGGAGTACACCTCGATGTCGGCTTCCGGGATGGGCGGATAGGGCGGTCGAGGGTCGCGCTTCAACACCTCGGACGAGAACAGCTCCGGGCGCCGGATCAGCCAGACGATGTCGTCATACCGGGTGAGGACCCACAGCTCGTACTTGGCGTTCCAGTGGACGGGGTCCTCCTCTCGCAGGCGGCCGAAGTAGCCATAGGGGTCGGCGATGACATCCGGAGCGAAGAGGTCGTCGTGGATCGCAGTCGCCATACCTGTCTCCTCCTTGCAGTCTCGATCGCGTTCACGACACGGACGAGCGTCGCATGCGCGCGCCACGCCGTCGGCACCGGGAGTCCCGGCGCCAGCAGCGCGTCAGGGCTCCGGCGTGGACCCTGAGGTCCGCTCCTGTGATCATGGCTGCGTCGTCGGAGGCGAGGAACACCTGCGGCCCGGGCGTCGTCGGCCGGACCGGGAGTCCCGCCCTGGGGAGACGCGGGGAACATCGGAACGACAGGGGGCGAGATCGATGTGGTCCCTCCTCGCCGGGTGACCGACCGTTTGGTTTGGGGGAGTATCATGGGGTCCTTGCGTTGTCAACAAGCCCTTCGACTGGCGCCCGCAACGATACCTTGCCGACCAAACGGTTGGTCCCGCGAGTGCGCGGCCGCCGGGAGGGACAGAGGAGGTGCACCAATGCGAGTCGTGCTGCCGAGCACCACGTTCCGCGGCGAAGGAGTGAGGCTGGCGCCGCGCCCCCGGAGCCTCCGGGGCGCGGTCGTCGGATTCCTGGATGGCTGGGGCGAGCGGCGGGAGGACGGGTCGTTCGCCATGTACCCGCTGATGGCGGCGCTCCGGGACCTGCTGGTCGAGCGTCACGGCATCGGCGATACCGTCTGGCTCAAGAAGCCGAGCATCGCGAAGCCGGCCCCGAAGGAGCAGGTCGCCGAGCTGGTGAGCCGGGCCGACGTCGTGATCAACGGCGAGGCGGCCTGAGGGTCCTGCACCTACGCGTCCGTGATCGACGCGTTCGACCTCGAGGTGCAGGGCAAGCCGACCATCACGATCTGTCACGACACGTTCGTGCGCGCCGCGCGCAACCACGCGACGACGGTGGGGCTGCCCGACCTGCCGCTCCTCGTGGAGCCGGCGCCGGCCCGCGGCAACCTGACGCTCGACCCGCGCGCGCTGGCCGAGCGCAGCCTCGACCGCGTGCTCGCCGCGCTGACCGCGCGCTGAGGGGGCAAGCATGCCGGCCCTGACCTCACCCGTGAAAGAGATCGTGGATTTCTGGGAGTGGTGGCAGCTCGCGCTCGAGAACCGCTGGACGGACGGGGTTGTCGTCGCCCCGCCGACCGAGTCCCGTGTGATGGAGGTGATCGAGTACCTCGGGCGCGAGCCGCACGAGGTGGTCGGCATCGTCGGCCCGCGCGCGGGGCTGGCGACGATCGAGCAGATCGCGATCAACTGCGTCATGGCCGGCTGCCGGCCCGAGCACGCCCCCGTCGTCGTTGCCGCGCTCGAGGCGATGCTCGAGCCCGAGTTCAACCTCGCCGGCGTCCAGGCCACGACCAACCCGTGCGCCCCCCTCGTCATCGTCAACGGGCCCGTCGTGAACGAGCTTGGGTTCAACGGCGGGACGGGCGCGTTCGGCGGCGGCTCCCACGCCAACACCTGCGTCGGCCGCGCGGTGCGGCTGATCCTCTGGAACATCGGCGGCGGCATCCCGGGCGAGACCGACATGTCCACGCAGGGCCAGCCGGCGAAGTACGCCTTCTGCGTGGCGGAGAACGAGGAGGCGAGCCCCTGGGAGCCGCTGCACGTCGAGCGAGGGCTCCGGCGCGATCAGAGCGCCGTCACCGTGTTCGCGTGCGTGAGCCCCGATCCGCTGTTCGTGGCGGGGGATGCCGAGCGCATCCTGCGCGTCATCGCCACGTCGATCCCTTCGACGGGGATGAACATGTTCCACGCGGCCGGCCAGTTCCTCCTCTCGTTCGGCGTCAAGGCGGCGCGGGAGCTGGGGTCGGCCGGCTATTCGAAAGCGGACGTGCGCCGGTGGGTGTGGGAGCACGCGCGCTGGGAGCTGGGCGCGCTCCGCCGCGCCGGGATCCTCGTCGAGGGCGAGGCGCACATGTACTACTGGGGCTGCGTGGAGCCGGTCGACCTCGCGGCGCTCCCGGACGACGCGCGGCTGCCGCTCGTGCGCGGGCCGGAGATGATCCACGTGGCGGTCATCGGTGGCGACACGCAGTGGTTCATGGGCATGTCGGCCGGCTGGGGCAACTACGGCGGCTACGCGGTGACGAAGCCGATCGCATGGTCGCGGCGGTGAGCCGGTGGGACGAGGAGGAACCGCGATGAAGTGGGGCGTCTTCAGCCTGAGCCAGATCCCGGACCAGTCCCGTCGCGTCGAGTCGTTCGATGCGGACATGCGGCTCTTCGCGCTGGCGGAAGCGCTCGGATACGACAAGATCTGGATCGCCGAGCACCTGTTCTCGACGTACGGCGTCGTCACCTCCACGCAGGTCTACGCGGCGGCCATCGCCGAGCGCACGCGGCGCGTCCGCATCGGCACCGCCGTGGTCGTCGTGCCCTTCAATCATCCGCTCCGTACCGCCTCGGACTTCGCGCTCATCGACATCCTCTCGCACGGACGCCTCGACTTCGGGGTCGGCCGCGCCTACCAGCCGCACGAGTTCCGCGGCCTCGGCGTGCCGATGGATCAGAGCCGCGCCATGTTCGCCGAGGGGCTCGAGATCGTGCTGAAGGCGTGGACCGAGGAGCGCATCACGTACGAGGGCAAGTACTGGACGATCCCCGATCCGGTCGAGGTGCTGCCGAAGCCGATCCAGACCCCGCACCCGCCGGTGTACCAGGCGGCGATCTCGCCCGAGAGCTTCGAGACCGCGGCACGTGACGGGTGGCATCTCCAGCTCGCAACACCGTTCACCTACCGGACCTATCGCGAGCAGTGGATGGATACGCTCGAGGCGAGCTGCCGCCGCTACGAGGCGCTCTGCCGCGACCACCGGCGCGACCCGAAGGCCGCCGAGCGCATGATGCTGGTCCCGTTCTTCGTCGACGAGGACGGCCGGCGCGCGCGCGATATCTACGGGCCGTGCGTCGAGTGGTTCTACACCAAGGTCACGCAGAATCAGCTCGCGGGCGCGCCGAGCGTGGTGCCCGGCTACGAGCTGACCATGACCGAGGGGCGGCGCACGCGCGAGCTCGGCTACTTGAGCTTCGACAAGCTCCATGAGCACGGGGCCGCCATCGCGGACGACCCGGCGACGTGCGTCGCGAAGCTCCGCGAGCTGAAGCGCCGGTTCGGGATCACGGAGTTCGTGCTCTGGTTCACCGTGGGCGGCATCGATCCGGCGCACTGCGAGCGCGCGATGCGGCTCGCGATGGAGCGCGTGATCCCGCACGTCTGAGCGTGGCGGATGGGGGGCGCTGAGCAGCTGTGGCATAGCGCGAAGCGAAAGGAGCCGGATGGCCAGGCGCTCCTTCGAGGACCTGACCGCCGGGACGGTGTTCCGGAATCCTTCTGTGAGCCCCGCGGAGACCGAGGCCCTCATCACACCGTTCATGATCCTGTACGCGATCCAGGACGCCGTGGCGAAGCCGATGCCGGCGGGGCCGAACACGCCAAGTCTCGCCGAGTCGTGGACGATGGCGAAGGACGGCGTCGGCTACGACGCCACACGCGCGATCAACCCGCGCATCATCTATATCTCCGTCAGCACCTTCGGGCAGACGGGCCCGTACGCCGGACGGGGGATCGATCCGCTCGTGCAGGCGCTGACCGGATTCATGGCGGTGACGAGCCTCCCGGAGACGGGACCGCTCAAGGCGGGACCGGCCGTCGCCGACGCGACGTGCGCCAACCTCGTGGCGTTCGCCGCGATGGTCGGCTCTGGACGCGCGAGCGGCAGGGGATCGGGCAGGCCATCGAGGTCTGCCTCGTCCCTCGCGAACCAAGGACCGCGACGTAAATGTCGTCGCCGACGCGATCCTCGGCCGCGCGCGTTGACCGCCGCGGCGCTGACGTGGTAGCATCGACCAAACGGTTGGTCAACTAGTGGCGACGCTCGACGAGATCATCACGGCGGCGGCGAAGGTCTTCCGGACCAAGGGCTATCATGCCGCGTCCGTCCAGGACATCGCCGACGAGGTCGGCATCCTCAAGGGGAGTCTCTACCACCACTTCGAGAGCAAGGAGCAGCTGCTCTACCTCGTTGCCAAGGAGCCGATCGCGCGCCTCTACGCGCAGCTCGGCGAGATCGTCGCGATGGATCTGCCAGCAGCCGAGAAGCTGCGCCGGGCGATCCTCGCGCACCTCGAGGCCTTTCACGAGCACCACCCGCATCTGTTCGTGTACCTCCGCGAGACGGAGGACCTCAAGCAACGGTTCCGCGCCGGCACGCAGCTCTCGCCGAAGCAGTACGAGCGGCTCTGGCAGCAGATCCTCCGTGAGGGGATGAAGACGGGTGAGTTCCGGGCGGACCTCGACGTGCAGGTCATCTCGTACGGTCTGCACGGGATGCTGAACTGGCTTTACAAGTGGTACGACCCGCATGGGCGCCTCAACGCGCGCGAGGTCGCGGGCCAGTTCTCGGCGCTGGCGCTCGCCGGACTCGGTGGCGCGGCGCCGCCACGCCCCAACCGTCCGGCGCGGCGCCCCCGCACCTGACCGCCGTCCGATTCGCGATGGTCGTCGACGCGGGTTCCCCGTCGATCTGGGCCGCCGCAGCCTCGGTGGCTGGCGCGGCCGGGTCCCCATCGGCCCGCGCCTGCGCGCGCTTCGAGGAGCGCCCGCGCCGGGTCGACATCCACGGGATCCGCGCCTTCGTTCGCACGTGCGGCGTCGCCAGGTAAGGGGATGGACTTCGCGTTCAGCCCCCGAGCGGGAGGAGGTCATCACAAACTCAGCACAAGGCGCGGTACAATCTCCGCAGCGTTCCGTAAGTCCTTATGCCCCCGTAGCTCAGGCGGACAGAGCAGCAGTTTCCTAAACTGCGTGCCGGGTGTTCGAGTCACCCCGGGGGCACCAACCAGTTCCGGCATGGCAGCGACATCCCTTCGCTGTTACGCCACCGTGACGCACTCCGAGGGGATCATCGGCCCTGGCACGGCACGGGTTCAACACCTCGGGCGCGATCCTCCCGTCTGGGATAGACACGATGGACGTGATAGACGTCAAGGCTCCGTCCGTTGTCGGCTCGGTCATTTACGCTGACGCGATCAAGGGCGCGCATGGTAATCGCTGACAGTATCTTCGACGGATCCAGGATCGCCGGTGATTCGGCGGAGAGCGAGACGGATCGGGAGCCGATGGCTCCCGATCCGTCTCTGATTGGCCCCGAGCCGGCACCCGTAGGTCGGGGCGCCGGTGCGTAGTGAGCCGACCTCCGGTGCTCAGATCAGACCGAGGTGGGTGCTCGTGGCGATATCGAGGCGCCCGGTGTTTCGCAGGCCGTGGGCCTTCTGGTATTGACGGATCGCCGCGTGGGTCTGTTCGTCGACCACACCGTCGATCGGCCCCGGATCAAAGCCTCGACTCTTCAACGTCTCCTCGGCCTGCTGGATGCGGTCCTGGCGTGCCAGCACTGCGATGATCGCCGTCTCGGCATCGGGGATGGCCGCTGCAGCCTGAGGTCGGTTCATAGCGTCGCTCCGCTCGAAGCCGCCTAGCCTCTCATCGCGCTTCACCCGGAGCTCGTTCCGCACCGCACGAACGCCCGGCACGCGGCGCGCCTGCTCTGACGCGAGGGCGCTGTCGGAGATGGTTTCAACTTCTCCGGTCAGACGCACGACACCACCATCGACACTCACGTCGACGTCGGCATTGTTGAGGCGAGCGGCGTCGACCTCCGCCTTTACCCGGTCCTCGAGGTTGCCATCGCCGGCCTGGGCGGCGCTCACCTGGGATGAGGCTGTGACCTGAAGTTCGTTCCTGACGTCCCGAACGCCTTCGATCCCTCGCGCCACGTTCTCGGCGGCGCGTTTCGCCTCGGCCGAGTTCACGTTGCCGCGGAGGGCAACCACGCCGTTGCGGGTATTGACGTTGACGTCCCAGCCGGACACGCGATCGTCGGCGAACAGCGCGATCATGGTCTTGGCCGTGATCCAGGCGTCGGATACGATATCGCCCGGACTCCGGCGCTCGACACCGGTCGGTGTCGTGTCCTGGCTCCTGGTGGCCCCAGGATCCGATTCTTGCCCGAGCGCGACGGCAGGTCCGAGCGCCATCGCGCACACGACCAATACTCCGCTCCATCGACTCGTTGTCACCATACGGGCCTCCTCGCGTCTTGTGGGGTACTGCCTCGTGGCCACAGCGAACGGCAAGCGTCATGCCAGGCGCCCGGCACGTCCGCGGGGCCCTGGCGCGATCGGCGAGTCATGATTCCGGCGTGTCCGAGGGACGGCTGACACTGTCGCTGCGGCTCCACCCCGACTTCACGACGCGCGTGCGTCAAAACGTCGTCCCCGCTGGCTCGTGCGGGGCAGCTATGGCTAGCCCGGTGCGGGCCTGCTCGACAGCCCCGGTTTCTAGGGGAAAGCCGGCGGCACGCCGAAGGTGGAGCAGAACGTCAACGGCTGGCTGACCGAACGCGGGGGGGCGAGCCGATCGCCCGATCGACACGCTCGCGGGCACCGAGCAGCTCCGAGAGAACCGCTCGGCCTTCTGGGCTCAGGATCATGCCGCGGGCTGGGCCTTTTCCAGACCTGGGCGTTGTGAGCCGAGCACCGAGTACCGCTTCGGCGCGCCGTAGATACCCCCAGGCGTGCCGGTAGGACCAACCGATCTTGCGGGCGGCTTCCGCCAGCGAACCGTGGCGGGCGATCTGCGCGAGCAACTCGGCGCCGCCTTCTCCGATGACGAAGCGCCCGTCGCGCTCCAGCCAGACTTTTGCGCGAATGCGCGCGACCGATATGCTTGGCCGAACCGTTTGATCGTCCCTACACGCGCGACTACGCTGGCCCTCCGTGAGTTCACTGCGTATCTTCGCCCCGCGTTGCTCGGTCATGGCCCGATCCTACCGGATCGGCGCCATCAGCCGCTCGTTCATTGGGTTCGCGCGTATCACCGACGCGCGGGGTCGACGGTCTTGCGAAGCTTGGGATCTTCCGGGAGCGGGGTCTGGATCTTGTCCACTGCCTGAAGCACGGTGGTATGGTCCGTGCCGCCGAACGCGCGGCCGATCTCGGCCACGAACGCGTGGGTCAGGTGGCACTGAGTGAGGCCAGCCCAACACCCACCACGTGGTGGCACGAACGCGCGACACGCGCGGCGCGCGGCACTCGGCTTCGGAGCGGGGATCGGCCTCCTGGGCGGGTTGATCGGCCTCGGCGGAGCGGAGTTCCGTCTCCCCGTGCTCGTCCGGTTCTTTCGCTATCCACTGAAGCGCGCGATCCTCCTCAACCTCGCCGTCAGCCTGGTGACCGTCCTCACCGGGGCAGTCGTGCGGCTGGCCTCCGGGAGCGGCGCGCGTCTCGCAGCCGACACGCTGCCGGTCATCGGGGCGATGATCGCCGGCGGGATGCTGGGTGCCCTGAAGGGATCCGCGTGGCTGACCGCCGCCTCGGAAGGCAACCTGCGGAGAGTGGTCCAAGTCCTGCTGTCGGGCATCGGAGGGCTTCTCATCGCCGAGGCGTTCATCATGGGGCCGTCGACCGGGTTGGTGCACTCACTTCCTGGCCGCATGGTAGTCGGGGTGATCGCCGGCTTCTTCATCGGGGTCGTGAGCAGCCTGCTGGGGGTAGCCGGGGGCGAGCTCATCATCCCCGTGTTGGTGCTCGTGTTCGGCGTCGGCATCAAGCCGGCCGGGACCGCGAGTCTGCTGATCAGCATCCCCACCATTCTCGTCAGCCTGCGTCGCCACGCGACGACCGGAGACCTGTTCATCAGGCTCGACCTCCGCTCACTTGTCGCGCCGATGAGTATCGGATCTGTCGTCGGCGCCACCGCCGGAGGGCTCCTGGTTGCGTACACGCCGGGCGCCACCCTGAAGGTGCTGCTGGGCCTGTTACTCCTCGGGTCAGCAGTGAAGATGTTCTCGGAGTAGGCCCCACCTCTCTAGGCGCTGGCGATAGTTCAAGGGAACAGGATCGCGGCTCGCAAATCGAGCGCGCGCCGCGACCTGCGGCAAGCGCCAGCGTCCCCGTGGCCTGGACGAGAACGCTCTTATGCCCTAAGGTGAAGCCCCGCTGGGAGGAGCAAGAGACTCTGACGACGCTCGCACGGCTGCTCCTGACGTTCGTCGCCCTTGGCGTCTTGCTGGCCGTCGACCTCACCGTGGTGTCGGCCCAGCCGCCAGCGCGCCCTGATCAGCCGACGGGTGGACCGTCTCCGCCTGGCGGTCGTCCTGGCGTGAGCGCTGCCGGGCCGGGCACGGAGCGCGCCGGCGGGCTTCACTATGTCGACGGCATCGACGCGCTGGAGGCTGGCGATTTCAAGCGCGCCGTCGCGAGCCTGACCCGCGCCATCGAGGCCGACGGCGACAACGCCGACCATCACCGTGCGCGCGGGGTGGCCAACACCCTCGCCGAGGACTTCCGGGCCGCGATCTCGGATCTTCAACGCGCCTTGAAGCTCCGGCCCGGCGATCGAGAGGCTCGCCTCTGGCTGGCGGCGGCGTATCGCATGAACAACGAGGCGCAGACGGGCGCGCAGTTCTTCACGCATGGCCGCGAGGTACCGGCGGAGTACGCCTCGCTCGTCTACAACGAGATGGCGATGGAGTATCTGACCTCACGCTATCAGGGCCAATACTGGGATCGGGAGACAAGGCGCCGTGTCCAGGTGCCGGAGCCGATCCGACGCCGCTTCCCCGATGCCGCCCGCGCCTACGCACAACGGCACAAGGCCACCGGCCAGGACGCAGGGGAGGCGGTGGTGGCGCGGATGAAGAGCAGCGTGGCACGCGGCGACTGCCCGGCCGCCATGAAGGACCTCGCCGTCCTGCGGCGGTCGGCGCCCGAAGACGCCGAGCTGCGCGGGTACTGGGCCGCCTGCCTCCTGGCCGTGGGCGATGTGCTCGTGTGGAACGGACCGCGTGGCGGGGGCGAGTCGCTGCGACCGCAGAGCCACGGCGAGCGGCAAGCGGAGCTGGCGCGCGCCATCGCCGCCGCGGACGCCGCGCTCGCGATCGATCCGCGTCACGTGAATAGCATGGCCACCAAGGCGCTCGCCCTGTCGACCCTCGGCCGCACTGGTGAAGCGGAGGCCCTGGCCGACCGCGGCTTCGCGATCGAGCCCCGAAACGTCAGGCTGCTTCAGCTCAAGGCTCGGCTCCTCGCCAACGCCGCGGCGGGTCTCGAGGCCCGGGCCGCGGCCCTCAGGGCGGGCAGGACAGAGACCTCCCGCGAGCGGCGCTCGGACGGGATCTACGAGGTCACCAAGCACTATCCCCCGACCGCCGCCGAGCTCGCGCAGGCGGCGGCGCTCGAGGCCGAGGCGCACGCGCTCCGGCAACGCGCCGCGAAGCTTTCGAGCGATGCGAAGCACGTCGAGGCCGTCCTGATCCCGTCGCTCCTGAAGGAGGGCGACGCGAAGCTCGCCACGCGTGACGACCACGGCGGCCGGCGACTGTTCGAGCAGGCGTACGCCTATCAACCCGATCACGACGCGATCGCCCCCCGGCTCGCCGAAGTGGCCAAGCGCCTCGGTGATAGTCGCCAGCATCGCGTGTTCGCACTGCTCGCCGAACCGATGCGCGGAACGACCGCGGCCGCCGAGCTCCAAACCGCCTGGGACCACGCCCTCCGCACGGCCTGGAACGCCGCCGCCGAGGCGCTCGACCGGGCGGCGAACATCGACCCCGCTGACGCGGGCGCCCCCGCCTACCGCAGCGTCGTCGCCGCCGGCCAAAGCGACGCAGGGAGCGCCGCGCACGCGCGGCGGGCGGCGCTCGCGCTCGAGGAGGCGCGCGCGCGCCTCATGGGCTCGACGTTCGCCGGCGAGGGAGGGCCGGTCGACATCCAGGAAGCGGGACTGTCGCTGATCGTGCGACTGGTGGAGGGCAACGCCCTCCTCGGCCGCCGGGAGTACGACCTCGCCCTCGCGACGTTCGCCCCGAAGCTGGCCCTCGAGACGCGAATGGCCAAGGAGCGGCTGGTCGAGCTCGTACCGTCGGCGATGCTGCCCGAAGCAGTGGACGCCGGCGTCGTTCCCGAGGCGCCGTCGCTGGCGAGCTTGCTGGCCTGGTCGAGACTCGGAACCGGCCGGGCGCTGATCGCGCTCGGCCGACCCGCCGACGCCCATCGGGAGTTCCGCGCGGTACGCGCCTCTCTCGCGAGCTGGCCGTCGACGGCGACTGGACGCGAGACGATGTACGTCGTCGACTCCTGGTCGCGACTCGGGCTGGCCGAGGCGGCGTACGCGGCCCGCGACTACGACGCGGCGTTCAGGCTCCTGATGAGTGGCGAGGGCTGGCCGGGCCGTCTGCCGGCGGAGCTCGAGCAGCAGCGCCGCGCGCTCAGCGAGAAGGTGGTGGAGGCACGCAAACGTCTCAGATGAAGCGCGCAGAATCCCCCGCGACGTTGGCGACCGCCCACCGCGCATCTGGGGAATCTGTGTGACACGCACAACGGCGCTGACGCGCTCGTGCAACCCGTCGACTGCGTGAGCTCGATCCGGTGGATTACGCAGTGACACGCAGGACGGCGCCGAGGCGCGTGTGCAACGCGCGCGATTGGGAGTAAGGAAGGCCGTCGGCGCGCGGCGAGCGCCGGCCGGGGACTGCTGGCCCACCGGCGCGCCTGCGTCGTGACACCCCGCGAATCGTGACGTCGGACCGACCTGACCTCAAGGCACTGGTCAACGCCCGCCGCGTGGCGGTGATCGGGGCGTCGGACGAGCCCAATCGGATCGGTGGTCGCCCGATCGATTTCTTGCGGCGCGCCAGGTTCGACGGCCAGATCTATCCCGTCAACCCGAAGCGCACGATCGTCCAGGGCCTCCCGTGTTATCCGACCGTGAGCGATATTCCCGACGGCATCGACGTGGCCATCGTTGCGGTGCCGGCCAGCGACGTCGCCACCGCCGTCCGCGAGGTCGCGGCCAAGGGCGCCAAGGGCGCCGTCGTGTACTCGTCGGGCTTCGCCGAGGTGGGGCACCGCGGGGCCGCGCTCCAGACCGAGCTGGCGCGAATCGCGCGCGAGGTCGGGGTGCGGGTGATCGGTCCGAACTGTCAGGGGTTCGCCGCGTTCCACCAGCGCCTGAACCTCAGCTTCTCCTCGGCGCTCATCGACACCGGCGAGGCCGGCTCCGTGGCACTCGTCGCGCAGAGCGGGGCGGTTGGCGGGATGCTGCATGCGTTGCTGCGCGAGCGCGGCGTCCGCTTCTCGCACTGGATCAGCAGCGGCAACGAGGCCGATGTGACCTTGGCCGAGTGCATCGAGTTCCTCGCCGCGGACCCTCACACGGGCGTCGTCGGCGCGTACATGGAGGGAATTCGCGACGGACGGCGGCTCCTCGCCGCCATCGGGCGGGCCCGCGCCGCCGGCAAGCCGGTCGTGCTCCTGCGCGCCGGGCGCTCGGCCCAGGCGGCCCGGGCCGCGCGGTCCCACACTGGCGCGATCGCGGCCGAGGAGCGCGTCGCCCGTGTCCTCCTCCGGGACGCAGGCGCCACCGATGCGACCGATGTGCACGAGCTGGTCGACTGCCTGGATCTCTTCTCCGGCCAGGTCGCGCCGGATGGACCCCGGATCGCGCTCCTGTCCAACTCGGGTGGGCTCGGTGTCCTGATGTCGGACGCGGCGGCGGACCTCGGGCTCGAGCTTCAGCCGTTCCCGGAGGACGTCCAGCAAGAGCTGAGGGCCGTCCTGCCGGCGTTCGGGGCGACCGGCAACCCCGTCGACGTCACCGCCCAGATGCTGGCCGAGCCCACGCTCCTGGCCCGCTCGCTGCAGGCGATGCTGCGCGCGCCGAACGTCGACGTGGTGATCGTCGCGCTCACGATGCTCACTCGGCTCTACCCGGTGGAGCAAATCGTCGACGACGTCGTCCGGATCAGCCGTGAGGCGGCCAGACCGGTCCTGGTGTGCTGGGTCGCGGCCGAGGCGAGCGGCATCGATCGCCTGCGCGCCGGCGGGGTCCCCACGTTCACCGACCCGACACGGTGCATGCGGGCCGTCGCCGCTCTCGTTCGACAGGCGTCGACCATCGAGATCGGCGAGACCGGCGCCGGCGCCGCGGATGCTCGGGGCGCCGGCGAGCCCGCTCGCGCGGCGCGGGCGTTACTTGCTCAGGCCGGGGAGCGCGGGGCCGACGAGTACCTGAGCAAGGCCGCGCTTGGCCAGTACGGCGTGCCGGCAGTAGCGGAGCGGCTGGAACGCTCACCCGCGACGGCGGCGGCGGCCGCCGAGGCGATCGGCTTCCCGGTCGCCCTCAAGGTCTGCTCGGCCGCGATCGCCCACAAGTCGGACCACGGGCTCGTCAGGCTGAACCTCGCCGACCGTGAGGAGGTTCTCCGAGCCTGCGGTGAGCTCGAGGCGGCGGTGCGCCGAGCGTTCCCCGATTCACCGGCGTATGCATGGCTGATTCAGCGTATGGCGCCGCCCGGTGGGCTCGAGGTCGTGCTCGGAGCCCGCCGGGACCCGGTCTTCGGTCCGATCGTGATGGTCGGGCTCGGGGGCGTGTTCGTGGAGTACTTCCAGGACGTCGCGTTCGCCCTCGCGCCCCTCGGCCGAGCGCGGGCGCTCGCGCTGCTGCGATCGCTGCGGGCGTATCCCCTGTTTCGCGGGGCGCGCGGGCGACCGCCGGTCGACGAGGAGGCGGTGGCCGATGCGCTGCTGGCGCTCGGCCGCTTCGCGTGGGATCTCCAGGATCAGGTGGTGGAGGTCGACGTCAACCCGCTGTTCGCGCTACCCCGAGGCCAGGGCGCGCTCGCCGTCGACGCGCTCGTCGTCCTGGACGGGCCTGCGGGCAGACCGTCGGAGTGACCCGTTTCCGGAGGGCCGTTGAGGCCATTCCGATCTGCGTGAGGAGGGGAGCCGGCGGGAGCTCCGGCGCTCAGAAGCGGTGGCGGATCGCCCAGAGATCCTCGAACAGCGGCTTGAACAACGTTCGCTTGAGGAACTCCACTCCCGAGGAGCCGCCGGTGCCGGTCTTGTTACCGATGGTCCGCTCGGTGAGCTTGACGTGGCGGTAGCGCCACTCCTGAAGCCCCTCGTCGAAGTCGGTCATCAGCTCGAGCAGGATGGCCACGTCCGGCTGCTCGCGATAGAGGGCGCACAACCCTTCCTGGACGGCCTCGCTCGGCACGGCCGGCAGCGTCACATCACGCGCTCGCAGCTCCGACGGAATGGCCACGCCCCGGTGCTCGAGGAAGTCGTAGAAGCGATCGATGAGCGACGGCGCGTGAAGCCGCCGCTCGAGATCCGGGCGCCCGGGAGCCTGAGGGTCGAAGGTCCGGAGCAGCTCGGCCCGCTTGAGCCCGAGCACGAACTCGAGCTCCCGGAACTGGACCGACTGAAAGCCCGAGGCGGTGTCGAGCCGGCTCCGGAAGCCGGAGAAGGACATCGGGGTCATCGTCTCGAGAATGTCGAGCTGCCCCACCAGCGTCTTCATCACGGTCCGCGCGCGCTTGAGCGTGGCGACGGCGCCGAACAGGTCGTTGGCCGAGAAGTCGCGCGCGATCTTGTCGAGCTCGTGCAGCAGCAGCCTGAACCACAGCTCGTACACCTGGTGGATGACGATGAAGAGCAGCTCGTCGTGCTCCTCGGGCTCGGACCGCGGCCGCTGGAGCGCGAGGAGCTGATCGAGCTTCAGGTACGTCGCGTACGTCAGCTCGGGGTCGCCGGGATGCGGCGTCATCGGGCGAGTCCGAGCCAGGCGAGTGCCACGATCACCAGCGCCAGCAACCCGCCCCCGAGCCGCATCAGCGCGCGGCTCTGGGCTCGGGCCCGCTCGACGGCGAGCGCGTAGGGCATCCGGGTGAAGGTGACCAGGGTGTACAGGGGCACGAACCGGCGGGGCGCAAGCCGGTGGACGGCCGCCTCGATGCGGCGTCCCACCAGGAAGGCGGGAGATGCCGTGCGCGCGCGCATCTCGACGAAGTTGGCGAGCGAGAGATCCGCGAGGGCGTCCGTGTGCGGCTTTCGCCGCTCGTGGTATGCCGTGAACGCGCGCGTCCGGTCGGGCGCGTGCTCGGCCAGGCACTCGCTCAGCACCACACAGTCCTCGAACGAGGCGTTGGCGCCCTGACCGTAGAAGGGCACGACCGCATGGCAGGCATCGCCGAGCAGGACCACGGCGTCCCGATAGGACCAGGGACGGCACCGGATGGTGACGAGCGATGCAGCCTCGGTCGCGACGTAGTCGCGCGCCAGGGTGGGCATCAGCGGCACCGCGTCGGGGAAGGTTGCCCGGAAGCACGCGAGCACATCGGCCTCGGTCCGGAGCTCCGCGAAGCTGTTGGGCCCCTCGAAGGGCCAGAAGATCGTGCCGGTGAAGGATCCGTCCTGGTTCGGCAGCGCGATCATCATGAACTCGCCGCGCGGCCAGATGTGCAGGGCATCCTGGGCCAGGACGAAGGCGCCGTCGCGGCCGGCCGGGATCGTCAGCTCCTTGTAGCCGTGACCGAGATACGCTTGATCGAAGTCGAAGCGGTCCAGGCGCTGGAGCTGCTGGCGGACGGCCGAAAACGCGCCGTCCGCGCCTACCACGACGTCGCCTTCGACCCACTCGGGCTCGCCGGTCTCGACGTCGGCGAACGCGGCGGTGGCCGTGGCCAGGTCGACACCAGTGCAGCGCTTGCCGAAGACGAGCCGGACGTTCCCGTGCTTCTCGGCGGCGTTCAGGAGAAGCACGTTGAGCCCGGTCCGCGAGACGGAGTTGAGGACGTGGTCCCTCTCGACGCCGTATCGCTGAAACGTGAGCCGACCGTCAAGCGCGTGCATCATCCGGCCCCGCATCTGGACGGCGGTCGCCAGGACCTCGTCGGCGAGCCCGACCTGGCTCAGGGCGTGCACGCCGCGGGTGGAGATGGCGAGGTTGATCGACCGTCCCTCGTTCGCCGGGCCTCCGCGGGGATCCGGTCGCTTCTCGTAGACCACCACGGTGTGGCCGGCGCGGGCGAGCTGGATCGCCATCAGCGCGCCACCGAGCCCAGCACCGACCACCGTGAACTTCGCCGACGTGCGGCTCACGCGTCGCCCCCCGTTCCGAGGCGCTCGGCCAGGAGCCGGGCGAAGCGCCAGACCTCGTGGAACGTGTTGTAGAGCGGCACCGGCGCTACGCGGATGACGTCGGGCTCCCGGAAGTCCGCCACGACCCCCGCCGTCTCGAGCGCGCGGACGACGGCTCGCGCGTTGCGCCGGACACGGATGGAAAGCTGGCACCCGCGCGCCGCCGGATCGTGCGGGGTCAGGATCTCCAGGTGGCCGGCGGGCAGGCGGCGAAGAAGGTGCTCCAGGTAACCCGTCAGGCGTTCGGACTTGCACCGCAGCGCCTCCATCCCCACCTCGTCGAAGATCGCGAGCGACGCGCGGAGCGGCGCCAGGGCGAGAATCGGCGGGTTGCTGACCTGCCAGCCGTCCGCCCCCTCGCGCGGGACGAAGTCCGGGCCCATCTGGAACCGCGTCTGCGGATCGTTCCCCCACCAGCCGGCGAGGCGGGGGAGGGTGAGGGTCCGTCCGTGACGCGCGTGAACGAAGCACCCGGCGACGGCACCCGGTCCGGCGTTGAGATACTTGTACGAGCACCACACCGCGAAATCCACATCCCAGTCATGGAGCCTGAGCACCACGTTGCCCGCGGCGTGTGCGAGATCGAAGCCGACGGCGCAGCCGTGACGCCGGGCCGCGGCAGCGATCCGCCCGAGATCGAAACGCTGGCCCGTGAGGTAGTGGACGCCGGGGAGCAGGACGAGGGCGACCCGAGGCCCGTCGGCGTCCAGGACGGCCTCGATGTCCTCGGTGCGGAGCAGGTGGTCGCCCGGCCGCGGCCCCGCGACGCGGACCGCGTCGCGGGGATCATATCCGTGATGGACGACCTGGGACTGGACGGCGTAGGCGTCGGAGGGGAACGCGCCGTTCTCGACGAGAATCAGGTACCGATCGCGAGTGGGCCGGTAGAAGGTGGCCAGCATGAGATGCAGGTTGACCGTGAGGCTGTTCATCATGACGACTTCGCCGGGAATCGCCCCGACCAGTCGCGCCCCGCAGTCCCGGAACCGCTCGTGGTACGCGTACCAGCGATGGCGTCCCTCGAAGTGCGCGCGGACCCCGAGCGTGGCCCAGTCGTCCAGCTCCTCGAGCACCGCCGTGCGCGCACCCACGGGCTGCAGGCCGAGGGAGTGGCCGCAGAAGTAGATTGCGGGAGCGCCACCGGGCGCGGGCGGAAGATGAAAACGCTGCCGGTAGGCGGCAAGCGGATCCGCGCGGTCGAGCCCGAGCGCCTCCTGCTCGTCGTCTCCCGCGGCGGGGCCGGCGCTCGGCGAACCTGACCGAGCGCCGCGGACGGAGCCGGTCATGGCACGAACGCGTCGCGCTTCAGCCCGAGGAACTCCAGGGCGCTCGCCGCGAGCAGCGCATCGCGGTCGGCCGTCGACAGGTCGGTGAGCGACTCGATCAGCTCGCCCGGAACCGCCTCTCCCAGCGGGAACGGATAGTCCGATCCGAGCGCGACTCGATTCACGCCGACGAGCCGGATGAGATGCCGGAGCAGGTCGGCGTCGTGGACGATCGAGTCCACCCAGAAGCGCCCGAGATAGGCGCGCGGGCTCACCCCGTTGTCGACGGCGCAGAGGTCTGGACGGGCGTGGAACCCGTGCTCGATCCGGCCGAGCGCGCCCGGGAACGCGCCCCCACCATGGGCGAACGCCATGCGAAGGCTAGGCAGGCGCTCGAGGACGCCGCCGAAGATCACGGAGCAGATGGCGAGGGCGAGCTCCGCTGGCATCCCGACGAGCCACGGAAGCCAGTACTTGCGCATCCGCTCCTTGCCGAGCATGTCCCAGGGATGGACGAACAGCGCGGCTCCAAGCTGCTGGGCCGCTTCGAAGACGGCGAAGAGAGCCATATCGTCCAGATTCCGCCCGTTGACGTGGCTGCCGATCTGAGCACCGGCGAGGCCGAGGCCACGGACGCATCGCTCCAGCTCGTGGACGGCGAGGTCGGCATCTTGCAGGGGAAGCGTGGCCAGGCCGACGAAGCGTCGGGGGTAGCTCCGCACCACCTCGGCGACGTGGTCGTTCAAGAGCCGCGCGAGGTCGAGCGCGTCGCCGGGTTTGGCCCAGTAGCTGAACATGACCGGGACCGTCGACAGGACCTGGACGTCGACACCATCCCGATCGCAGTCCTCGATCCGGCGCCTCGGATCCCATGTGGCATCGGTGATTTCGCGGAAGGGCGCTCCGTCGATGAGCATTCGGGCGCGACCAGGTGCGTGGTGGTCCAGCTCGACGAAGCCTCCGTAGCCGTACCGCTGCCGGAGGTCGGGCAGGCGCTCGGGCAGGATGTGAGTATGGAGGTCGACCTTCATTCGTCATCTATGATAGCCCTCGCAAGACGCTCAAACAGGCCCATCTCAGCGTGGTGGGCCGACCCCGAACGGAGGCGCTCATGACCAGCTCCAGAACCGGCCAGATACCTGCCGACGTGCTCCCTGACGAGTTGCGTCGGTTGCGCCGCCACTGCCGTCGCCTCACCGTCGGCATGGTGCTCATGCTCCTCGGTGGGGTCGCGCTGACCGCGATGGGACAGGCCAAGCCGATCATCGTCGAGGCCCAGCGGTTCGTCGTGCGGGACGGGCGGGGGAAGCCGCGCGCCATCCTCGGCACCTTCGGCGAGGTCGCGGCGCTCAACCTGTACGACAAGGACGGGCGGGCGCGGGCGGTCTTGCAGGCGGGCGCGGACGGCGGATCGCGCCTGATGTTCCACGACCGCGAGGGAAAGAGCCGTGCGGTCATGTACGTCGGCCCTGACGGCGCCGCGATGGTCGGATTCTTCGGCGCCGACGAGAAGGCCCGCGCCCAGCTCACCGTCGCGGCCGACGGGGACGCGAGTGTCGGGTTCTTCGACCGCGACGGGAATCCAGTCTGGCCGGGGAAGCTCTTTCTGCCGTGACAGGAGTGCGAGGGGAGGCCCGAGTGAACCGAGCCGGAGCCTGGGATTCGACGTCCGCGATTGACAGCGTGAACGTTGGTGGCGCGTCGATCGTTCGGTGACCGTTCGTGTCATACCCCAGAAGGTCGCGGACTTTCTCGCGCCCGGCCGGGCCCCTCGCTCTGGCACGCTCGATGCTGCGCCGACCGCGTGAGGAGACACGCATGGCTCGCTACTGGATCGAACTCGTCCTCCCGCTTTACTCGCTCGGGGCCGTTGTCCTGTATTTCCGCCCGGAGATGATGGCGACGGCCCCTTCGTCGGTCGGAGAGTCGCTGGCGATCTGGATGACGTGGACGCTCATCGGCGCCCTGACCGGAATCCTGGCGCTCTCGGCCCTGTTTCTGACGTTCTACCTCCTGTATTCGCCCTTCTACTTGGTGACTCAGCTCGCGGTGATCGCCGGTCCCCGCCGGTGGGTGGACAGGCGGGAGTTCCGGTTCTACGTGTCATGTTTCGTCCTGCTGTGCGTGCTGACCTGGCTCGCGTTCGTCAGCCCGGTCATCGCCGGGTCGGCGTTCGTCGTCCTCGCGGGATCGGCACACCTCCTGTGGCGGATCTTCGTCTGAACGACCGGTACGCGCGACTTAAACCTGCTTCCACCCCGTCGCTGCTCGGACGGCCCGATCACGGCTCCGGAGCGCGTCACTCGATCCGGAATCACGGCCTGCGGCCTGACTAGTTCGGGCCTTGCCTCGCGGCGCGCTCGCTCACGCTCGCGGCCGCCACTCAGCTCGAACTTCGGGCTCGCCTCGCACGACTTCGGAATCCAGGGGCTGCGGCTCGCCTTCGGCTCGCCTCGCAAGGCCACGCGATTTGACACCGTTTCGGCACCCGACTATCCTTTCGGGGTGAGATGGATGAAATCGCTGTCCTGGTGCTCAATTACACGTTCGAGCCACTCCACTTCACCAACGCGAAGCGGGCAATCACGCTCATCCTGAGCGGGAAAGCCGAGAGCGTCGAGGCTTCGCCCAGGGTCGTCAGGTCACCCTCGACCGTGTTTCCGCTGCCTGCGGTCATTCGCCTCGCCGTTTACATCCGAAAGCCGTTCCTCGATCGGGTCGCGTTCAACAAGAAGAACATCCTGCGGCGCGACGGGTACACCTGCCAGTACTGCCGCCGGCGCGGAGACCACCTCACCGTGGACCACGTGGTCCCGCGGTCACGCGGCGGCGAGACGACCTGGACGAACGTGGTGGCGGCCTGCCTCAGGTGCAACCTCCGGAAAGGCAACCGGCTTCTCGAGGAGGCCAGCATGCGGCTCGTCCGGGAGCCCATTCACCCGCGGTTCGTGTTCTCCCTCCAGCCGCTGCGACATCCCTACGCCGGCGCGTTCCTGGACTCGTGGCGGAAGTATCTGGCCAGCCTCCCCTCGGCGTGATTCGGCCGACGTTGGGGTGCGAGGCGAGCCGCAGCCCCTGGATTCCGAAGTCGTGCGAGGCGAGCCGAAGGCGAGCCGCAGCCCCTGGATTCCGAAGTCGTGCGAGGCGAGCCCGCCCTTCGAGCTGAGCGCCGGCCGCGAGCCGGAGCGAGCGCGGCGTGAGGCGAGACCCGAGTTCATTCGAGCTGAGCGCCGGCCGCGAGCCGGAGCGAGCTCGGCGCGAGGCGAGGCCCGAGTCCATTCGAGGTGAGCGCGGGCCGGGACAACAACCCCACACCCGAGGCCGGCGTCATGCTCTTCCAGCTCCAGTCTGACTACGAGCCGCGCGGGGACCAGCCGCGCGCTATCGAGCAGCTGACCCACCACGTCCAGGAAGGTCGGCGCCATTCCGTGCTGCTCGGCGTGACGGGCTCGGGAAAGACCTTCACCCTGGCCAACGTGATCGCCGCCGTCGGGCGCCCGGCGCTCGTCTTCTCCCCCAACAAGACGCTGGCCGCCCAGCTCTTCGGCGAGTTCAAGGCGTTCTTCCCGACCCACGCGGTGGAGTACTTCGTGTCGTACTACGACTACTACCAGCCCGAGGCCTACATCCCCCAGAGCGACACCTACATCGAGAAGGATGCCCTCATCAACGACGAGATCGACCGGATGCGCCACTCGGCGACCCGCTCGCTGATGGAGCGTCGCGACGTCATCGTGGTCGCCTCCGTGTCGTGCATCTACGGCATCGGCGCGCCGGAGACGTACCACGGCATGCACCTGTCGCTGCACGAGGACCAGGTCATCGACCGCGACGAGATCCTGCGCCAGCTCATTGCCGTGCAATATGAGCGCAACGACTACGATTTTCACCGCGGGACGTTTCGCGTGCGCGGCGACGTCGTCGAGGTCTTCCCCGCCAACGAGGAGCACCTCGCCCTTCGCCTCGAGCTGTTCGGCGACTCGATCGAAGCGATCCGGACCATCGACCCGCTGCGGGGCGCGGTGACCGGGCGGCTCGGCCAGGCCCACATCTACCCGGCCAGCCACTATGTCACCCCCGCCGAGCAGCTCGAACGTGCCCTGACAACCATCGCCGACGAGCTGGGCGAGCGGCTGGCCTTCCTCCGCGGCCGCAATCGGCTCCTGGAGGCGCAGCGGCTCGAACAGCGGACGCTCTTCGATATGGAGATGCTCCGCGAACTGGGCTTCTGTCACGGCATCGAGAACTACTCGCGGCACCTGACGGGCCGGAAGCCCGGTGAGCCCCCGCCGACCCTGATCGACTATCTGCCAAAGGACGCGCTGATCGTCATCGACGAGAGCCACGTCGCCGTTCCGCAGGTCGGCGGGATGTACTACGGCGATCGCTCTCGCAAGGAGACCCTGGTCGAGTACGGGTTTCGCTTGCCGTCGGCCTTCGACAACCGGCCGTTGACCTTCGAGGAGTTCGTCGGGCTGACGGGTCAGACCGTGTACGTGTCGGCCACCCCGGCCGCGTATGAGCTGAACCTGGCCGGCGGCGCGCGCGCGGAGCAGGTCATCCGGCCGACCGGTCTCATGGATCCCGCCATCACCGTTCGTCCCGCCACCCAGCAGGTGGACGATCTCATGCACGAGGTCCGTGTCCGCGCGGAGCGCGAGGAGCGGGTGCTGGTCACCTGTCTGACCAAGCGCATGGCCGAGGACCTGACCGAGTACTACCAGCAGGCGGGCCTGCGCGCGCGCTACCTCCACTCGGACATCGACACCCTGGACCGGGTCGAGCTGATCCGCGACCTCCGCCTGGGGAAGTTCGACTGTCTGATCGGCATCAACCTGCTGCGGGAGGGGCTCGACATCCCCGAGGTGTCGCTGGTGGCGATTCTGGACGCGGATCGGGAGGGCTACTTGCGCTCGGCGACCTCGCTGACCCAGACGGCGGGGCGCGCCGCGCGCAACGTGGGCGGCGAGGTGATCATGTACGCCGACCGGGTCACCGACTCCATGGCGACGACCATCCGGGAGACCGACCGCCGCCGGGCGCTCCAGGCCGCGTACAACGCCGAGCACGGGATCACGCCGGAATCCGTGAAGTCGGCCATCCGCGAGCTGTTGCAAACGGTCTACGAGCGCGACTACTACACGGTGGAAGCCACCCCGGCGGCGGCCGAGACCTTCGAGAGCCCGGCCGCTCTCGACGCGCGCATCAAGGAACTGGAGAGCCGGATGCGCGAGGCGGCGCAGCGCCTCGATTTCGAGCAGGCTTCGGAGCTACGCGACCGGATCCGCGCCCTTCGCAAGCTCGACCTGTCCGCCCGGTAGTCTCTGCTCCGCTCCCCGCCCGGGCCGTCCGTCGGATGGTCCCGTGCCACCCGGGGCCCGCCGCCGGCGGCTCCTGCCGATGCGCGCTCGACCCGTGCGGAGGGGGTGTATCGTATCCAGGACGGCACACGTCGCCGGGAGAGCAACGCGGTGACCACGCTCGACGAGAAGCTCGCCAACCTGCCCGATCGGCCGGGCGTATACCTCTACAAGGACGCCCGCAACGCCGTAATCTACCTCGGCAAGGCGGCATCGCTCCGGTCACGAGTCCGGTCCTACTTCCAGGATTCGCGCGCGCGCGACCCCAAGACGGACGCGCTGGTCCGCCAGATCCGCGACCTCGAGTACATCGTGACCGACAACGAGCTGGAGGCGATGATGCTCGAGGCCAACCTCGTGCGGCGGCATCGCCCCCGGTACAACATCATCCTCCGCGACGACAAGCACTATCCCTTCCTGAAGCTCACCACCAACGAGGACTTCCCCCGGCTGGTGGTCGCGCGGCGCGTCCAGAAAGACGGCGCCGTCTACTACGGGCCCTTCTATCCCGCCACCGCCATGCGCGAGACGCTGCGGCTGACGCGCCAGCTCTTCCCGCTCCGCACGTGCCGCATCACCATCGATGGTGGGCTCGAGCGTCCCTGCATCCAGTACTACATCCACCGGTGCAACGCCCCGTGCACGGGATGGGAAACCACCGAGGGATACGCGCGAACAGTCCGGGACGTTCAGAGTTTTCTCGAAGGAAAGTCCGACGACCTCGCGACCGTTCTCACGCGCGAGATGGAGACCGCCGCCGAAGACCTCAAGTTCGAGCGGGCGGCCGTCCTCCGCGACCAGATCCAGGCGCTCAACACCGTGCGCGAGCGGCAGAAGATCATCGCCACCGAACCCGTCGACCAAGACATCATCGGGGCCGTCAGGCAGGGGAGCGAGGCCTGCGTCGAACTGTTCTTTGTCCGGAAAGGCCGCCTGCTCGGGCAGGAGGCCTTCTTCTTCGACAAGGTCGCCGCGGCCGGGGTGGGCGAGGTCATCGCGGCGTTCGTCAAACAGTTCTACGCCAGGGGGGTGACGCCGCCCCCGGAGATTCTCGTCTCCGAGGACATGCCAGAGGGCGAGCTGATCGGCGAGTGGCTCGCGCGGCTCCGGGGCGCGCGGGTGGAGCTCCATGCGCCTCAGCGCGGGCGCAAGCGGGAGTTCGTCGCCATGGCCGAGCAGAACGCCGCCCTCGCGCTCCAGAACCACCTGCTCGGCCGCGGCAACCGGCAGCAGGCCCTCCTCGAGGAGCTCCAGCGGGCTCTCGACCTGCCGGCGCGCCCCAACCGGATCGAGGGCTACGACATCTCGCACATCCAGGGCGGCGAGCAGGTCGGCTCCATGGTTGTCTGGGAAAACGGCGCCATGAACAAGGACGCGTACAAGCGCTTCAAGATCCGGACCCTCGAAGGGGCCGACGACTTCGCGGCCCTTCACGAGGTGCTCACACGGCGCTTCGCCAGGGCCCTCGAAGACGGTGGCGTCCTGCCCGATCTGGTCCTGATCGATGGCGGGCGGGGTCAGCTCAACGTCGGCCTGCAGGTGCGGCGGGAGCTCGGCCTGGACGACATCCCCGTGATCGCGCTCGCGAAGCAGCGAGAGGAGGTGTTCACCCCGGACCGCCTGCACCCGACGGTCCTCGACATGACGTCCCCGGCGCTCCATACCCTCCAGAAGATCCGCGACGAAGCCCACCGGTTCGCCGTCACCTACCACCGGAAGCTCCGGACCCGGCGGACGATCCAGTCGGTACTCGACAGTATCCCGGGGGTGGGCCCGACCATCCGGACCAGCCTCTTGAAGACGCTGGGGTCTGCCCGGCGCATCCGCGAGGCCACGGTGGCCGAGCTGGCCGCGGTGCCCAAGGTCACCCCCAAGCTCGCCGAGCGAATCCATTCCCACTTCCAGTCGACTCGCGCCACGGCAACGGTGCCGGAACCGCGCCCGTGAAGACGCGGGGCTCGGCCCAGCCGAGTTCCGCCGCGGGAATCATTCGCCACCGCCCCAGTGTCCCGAGTCGAAAGTCCGTTGACTCACCGCGCCGGGTGGGGTGGGGGCTCTCCCTGGGGCTCTCCCCGCGGGACCGTGCGCTCGCGCGGATCGCCGAAGCCGACCACCATCGATCTCGTGGCCCCATTTTGAGCGCGGCGACGCTCTGCGACACAGCGTGTCCCGCGGGGAGAGCCCCACCCCACCCGGCGCGGTGTCGGCTCATTTCTGACTCGGGACACTAGTAGCGGTTGGCGATAGGGAGCTCTTCGGCCGGGAAGAGCGTGATGATCTGGGCCCCGCTCGGTGTGACGATCACCTCTTCCTCGATGCGCGCCGCCGACACGCCGTCGGTGGCCGGGCAGTAGGTCTCCACCGCGAAGATCATTCCCGCCTCCAGCTCTATCGGCTCGTCGAACGAGTTGAGCCGGCTGATGATCGGGCGCTCGTGGAGGCCAAGGCCGAGGCCGTGGCAGAAGTTGAGGCCGAAGGCGGCCATCTCACCCTCGAAACCGATGTCCTGGGCCTTGGGGAAGGCGCGGGCGATCTTGTCGGTGGTCACGCCGGGCTTGATCAGGGCGATTGCCTCGTCCATCCACTCGCGCGCCTTCTTGTAGGCGGCGGACTGGGCGCGCGTCGCCCGCCCCACGCTGAAGGTCCGGTAGTAGCATGTCCGGTACCCCACGAAGGACATGATGATGTCGAAGAACGCCTGGTCGCCGGGGCGGATGAGGCGGTCGGTGAAGTTGTGGGGATGCGGGCTGCACCGCTCGCCCGAGATCGCGTTGATCGCTTCCACGCAGTCCGCGCCCATTTCGTAGAGACGCTTGGTGGCGAGGGCGACGATCTCGTTCTCCCGGACGCCGGGCTTCAGCGCCTCGAAGATGTCCTGGTAGACACCATCCACCATGGCGGCCGCCATGTTCAGGAGCGTCAGCTCGTCGTGGCTCTTAATCATGCGCGCTTCGAGCATCACCTGCTGGCCGTCGCGCACTTCGACCCCCACCTCCTGGAGGGCGAAGAGGAAGGGCGGCTCGACCACGTCGATGCCGAGCGGCATCCCGCCCACGCCCTCGGCGTCGAGGATGCTCTTGAGCTGCCGGGCGGCCTGCTTGAAGAGGCCGGCCCGGGGTGAGACGGCGCCGCGCATGCCGACCATACCCGCCAGCGACTGCTTCTCCGGGATCCACGGCGCGTACAGCCGGTGGTGACGGGCCGCCGAGCCGAAGTCCCACACCCAGGGCTCTCCGGTCCCGGTGAGGAGCGACCAGCGAATGAGCTTGTCCCGCGCCCACTCGCCGATGACTGTGCTCGAGACGTAGCGGATACTGTGCTGGTCGAAGACAAGTAGGGCCCCCAGGCCCGAGCGAGCCAGGGCCTCGCGCACGCGGCCAAGGCGGTAGGTGTGCAGCCGGCGGAAGTCCACTCGCTCCTCGAAGTCCACCTGCATGTGGCCGGGCGCCTGGAGCGGGCGGTCCCAACGGTGGCGCGGGTCGGCGGCCTGGACGGTGACAGGCCTGAGAACCGGCGGCGGCTTGCGGGCCATGAAGCTCTGTCCTCCCCGGGGTCGGATATCGCCCGCTACTCTACATCATCTCCGCGGGCTTCTTCGTCCCGGCGACTCCCGGCTCGCGTGATCGCCGAGGCGGCCCCCTCTCTGTCGAGCGCCGTTGCCCACGCCAGAGCATGATCCAGCCCGCGCTCCGGGGATGCCGCAGTGACGCGCTGTCGCTTCGATCATGCGACCGCCGACGGCCATGCCTTGGCTGGGGCAGAGCCGGCGCTGGTCGCCCTGTTCACGACGCTCGGCCCACTCTCGCCGGGCCGGTCGGCCGGGTGAGCTCAACGACTTCTGGAACCGACCGGGGTCGCCACGCGTTATAGTACGCGTGGCGATGGCCTATCGCCGAAAGGGGGTGAACCAGCCATGCGGACGCTCATAACGGCAGTGGCGCTCGGAGCAGCGATGGTGGTCGGCACGGCGACGGTCGACGCCAACACCTGCCCGCTCCTCGTCGCGCAGCTCAACGACCAGCTCGGCAAGATGAAGGCGGACGACCCGAAGGTCGTCCAGGCCAAGAAGCTCACGGCCGATTGCGAGAAGCTCCACAAGGACGGCAAGCACGCGGACTCCGTGAAGAAGTGCGAAGAGGCCGCGAAGGTCTCGGGCATCAAGCTCCAGATGAAGCAGCAATAACCGATCTCCATCGTCCCGCCTGGCCCGCCTCCGCCGGGGCCTGCCCTCGGCGGAGCGGGGCCGGGCGCACCCCCGCTTGTTGCCCCTCCCCGGCAAGGGTGGTACAACCTGAGCCTGATCATGTCTTCCGACCGCTATCCCTTTAGCGAGATCGAGGCGAAATGGCAGGCGATCTGGGCGGCGCGACACGCGTTTCGGGTCAGCGAGGATCCGGCCCGACCCAAGTTCTACTGCCTCGAGATGTTCCCGTACCCGTCGGGACGGATCCACATGGGGCATGTCCGCGTCTACGCGATCGGCGACGTCCTCGCTCGGTACAAGCGGATGCGTGGCTTCAACGTGCTCCACCCGATGGGGTGGGACGCCTTCGGCCTTCCCGCCGAGAACGCGGCGATCGAGCACAACGTTCATCCCGCGATCTGGACGCGCGAGAACATCGCGTACATGCGCGGGCAGCTCGAGAAGCTCGGCGCCTCCTACGACTGGGATCGCGAGCTCGCGACCTGCGACCCCGCCTACTACCGGTGGGAGCAGCTGATCTTCATCCGGATGTTCGAGCGTGGCCTCGCCTACCGCAAGCGCTCCACCGTGAACTGGTGCCCGTCGTGTCAGACCGTGCTCGCCAACGAGCAAGTGGAGGCCGGCCGCTGCTGGCGCTGCGACAGCGAGGTGATCCCGAAAGAGGTCGACGGGTGGTTCTTCCGGATCACGAAGTACGCGGACGAGCTGCTCGAGTGGACCGATCGCCTCCCGGCATGGCCAGAGCGCGTGATGACGATGCAGCGCAACTGGATCGGGCGGAGCGAGGGGCTGGAGTTCGAGCTGCCCGTGGCCGGCCGTCCCGGGGTTGCCATCCGCGTCTTCACGACGCGCCCCGACACGGTCTTCGGCATGACCTACGCTGTGCTGGCCCCCGAGCACCCGGTCGTCGATCAGGTCGTCGGCGACGCGGCCGAGCGACGCATCGTCGAGGCCTTCAGGGCCGAGGTGGCGCGACAGTCGGAGATCGAGCGGCTGGCCGCCGACCGGCCGAAGCGCGGGCTCAGGCTCTCAGCGCGGGTGGTCAATCCGTTCACCGGGAGCGAGATCCCGCTCTTCATCGCCGACTACGTGCTGACGGGCTACGGCACGGGCGCGATCATGGCGGTGCCCGGGGAGGATCAGCGGGACTGGGACTTCGCGGTACAACACGGCCTCCCCATCATCGAGACGGTCCGGCGGCCGGCGGATTTCACCGGCCAGGCGTTCACGGGCGACGGCGTGAAGATCAACTCGGGCTTTCTCGATGGCCTCCCCGTCGCGGAGGCCAAGCGCCGGGCCATCGAGTGGCTCGTCGCCCGGGGCCTGGGCGAGGTCAAGGTGAACTACCGGCTCCGGGACTGGGGCGTGAGCCGGCAGCGCTACTGGGGCGCGCCGATCCCGATGCTCTACTGCGAGCGCTGCGGCATCGTCACCGAGAAGGAGGAGAACCTCCCGGTGATTCTCCCGGCGGATGTGCAGCTCAGCGGCAAGGGTGGCTCCCCGCTGGCCGACGTACCCGCGTTCGTCAACGCCGCCTGCCCGCAGTGCGGAGGCCCCGCGCGCCGGGAGACGGACACCATGGACACGTTCGTCGAGTCCTCCTGGTACTTCCTGCGGTACTGCTCGCCGCGTTACGACGGGGGCATGTTCGAGCGGGAGGCAGTCCAGTACTGGATGCCGGTCGACCAGTACATCGGCGGCGTCGAGCACGCCGTCTTGCATCTCCTCTACGCGCGCTTCTACACGAAAGTGCTGCGCGACCTCGGGCTCTGCAAGGTGGACGAGCCGTTCACCGGGCTCCTGAGCCAGGGGATGGTCATCAAGGACGGGGCGAAGATGTCCAAGTCCAAGGGCAACGTGGTCGACCCGGACGACCTCATCCGAACGTTCGGGGCCGACACCGCCCGGCTGTTCTCGCTCTTTGCGGCCCCGCCGGAGAAGGACCTGGACTGGAACGACCACGGCGTCGAGGGCGCGTCACGATTCCTCAACCGAGTGTGGCGCTTCGTGACCGCGCGCGCCGGCGCCCTCAGGGCGGCGGGCCAGACGCCGCGCGAGCCCCTGTCGGCCCCCGGGCGCGCGTTCCGCCGGACGATCCACGAGACGATCGCCCGGGTGACCGCGGATATCGAGACCGACTTCCACTTCAACACGGCCATCAGCGCCACCATGGAGCTGGTCAACGCGCTCCAGGCCTGGGACGCCGATGTGGGCTGCGCCCCGGTGGAGGAGCGCGCGGCGCTCTCCCGCGAAGCGGTCGAGGCCCTACTCGTCCTGCTGGCGCCTTTCTGCCCGCACATCGCCGAGGAGCTATGGAACGTCCTCGGACATGGGACGAGCGTCTTCGCGCGCGCCTGGCCCGAGGCGGATCCGGTCGCGCTCGCGCGCGACGAGGTGACGATCGTCGTGCAGGTCGACGGTAAGGTGCGAAGCCGGGTCCAGATGGAGGTCGACGCGGTGGAAGAATTGGTGAAGGCTCGGGCGCTGGCCGACGAGAAGGTGCAGCCGTGGATCGCCGGCCGCCGCGTCGCCACCGTCATCGTGGTCCCGGGGCGCCTCGTCAACATCGTGACCAGTGCGCGCTGACACTCTCGTGTCCCGAGTCAAAGATGAGCCGAAAAAGCGCCGGGTAGGGTGGGGGCTCTCCTCGCGGGACACGCTGCGTCGCGGAGCGTCGCCGCGCTCAAATAGGGCCACGAGATCGATAGTGGTCGGCTTCGGCGATCCGCAGAAGCCACGGTCCCGCGGGGAAAGCCCCCACCCCACCCGGCGCCGTGAGTCAACGGACCTTCGGACACTGGGCTGCTGGGCAGTCCTGGCGGTGCTCGTGGGCGCGCTCGGTGGCTGCGGTTACTCGCTTCGCGGAAGCCTGCCGGAGGACATCAAGACCGTGGGAGTCCCGGTCTTCGGTAATCTGACCCAGGAGCCCGCCGTCGAGAACGTCATCACCGCCGCCATCATCGACGCATTCGCGACGAACAGCCGGCTGGTCGTCGTGCGGCCCGAGAACGCTGACTCGATCCTCGAGGGCGAGGTCGTCGGCTACGTGCTCCAGCCCATCGCCTACAACCGGGCCGCCAATGTCACCGAGTATCGTCTGGTCGTGACTCTAAACCTGCGCTACCGGGACGTCCGCCGGAACGAGCTCCTACTCCAAGAGGCCGGGTTCCGGGAGAAAGCCGACTTTCGCTCGACCACGGTGGCCCAGAATCTCACGCTCGAGGACGGGGCGCTGCGCCAGGCCGCCCGCGACATCGGACGCGCCGTCGTCGCCCTCGCTGTGACCCGCTTCTAGCGCGCAGCGTCCTCGTAGTGGACTACGTCGCGCTGCTGCGGGAGATCGAGCGTCACGCGCCGCCGCCGGTGGCGCTGCTGCACGGCAACGACGCGTTGCTGGCGGACGATGCCGTCAGGCTCCTGTCCCGCGTGCTCTTCCCCGATCCGGCGATGGCGGCGCTCGACCGCGAGGTCCTGGACGCCCGGGAGACGACCGCCGACGCCATCGTCCGGTCGGCGGAGACCTTCCCCTTCGTGTCGCCGCGCCGGCTGGTGGTGGCCCGGAACGTCGATGCCCTCCCCGCGAAGGGCGCCGACCGGCTCGTCGCGTACCTCGCGGGACCGAGCGCGACGACCTGCCTCCTCCTGCTGGCGAGCGAGGCCCTCGGAACGGACCGCAGCCGTCAGAGCGAACACTGGCTCCTGCGTGCCGTGCCTGCGGACGCCGTCGTCGGGCTGGCGCCGCTCCGCGGCGCGGCGCTCGAGCGCTCGCTCCGGCAGCGCGCGCAGATCGATGGCCTCGAGGTCACCGACGAGGCGGCGCGGTTGCTCATCGACCTCGTGGGTGAGGATCTGGGGCGGCTCCTGGGGGAAGCGCACAAGTCTGCCCTTGCCGGCGGGCCCGAGAACCGCCGGGTTGGCGCGAGCCAGGTGGCGGCGGTCGTCGGGGAGAACCGGCTGCGCAGTCTATTCGAGCTCACAGGGTCGATCGAGCGCGGCGACCGCATCCAAGCCCTATCGTTGCTCGACCAGGTCCTGTCTGCTGGTGAGGAACCACTCGTGCTCCTTGCCCTCATCACCCGTCATCTCCGGAACCTCTGGATCGCCCGGGAACAGGCGGGGGACGGGCAGGCCGCGCTCGCGCGCCGCCTCAGGCTGCCTCCCGCCGTTGCCGAGCGGCTGATCGCCCGCGCCCGGCAGGTGACGGGCCAGGACCTCGCGTACCGGCTGGAACGGTGCTGGCAGGTCGAGTACCGCGTCAAGTCCGGCGGCCAGCCAACCGCCGAGCTGACGGCGCTGATTGCCGAGCTATGCTAGGCGATCGGAGGGGGCCTCGACGGCCCCCTCCGAAGCCTCCCCCAAGATCGATTGTGCCGGCGTGGCAGTGCGAGACGAGCCGAAGGCGAGTCGAAGCCCCGATTCCGAGATCGGCGCTCGAGACGGCGAGAGCCATTCTTCGAGCAGGTTCCTCCGACAGGCTCCTAGGGTGCCGAAAGGGGGCGTCGCCCTCTTTCGAGCATTCACCGCGAGCCGGCGGCGCGCATGGGCAACGCCCGCGTCCAGAAGGACGCGACGCGAAGCGGATTCGCTCGCTCGCGCCCGCGCTCATTCTGGCCGGGTGGCTGCTCGGGATGGGCGGGGCACAGGCCGCTTCGCCGGGGGCGTCGGTCGGAGACGTCCTGCGCGCGGGCGCAGCCAGCAATCCGCTCCGCCTGCCCGCGCAGGTTCCGCTGGCCGGGTACGGGAGCTTCTCCCGCCGGCCCTGGCTGCCCGATCTCCTCGGCCGCCATCCCGCCGCGTTCTGGTTCCAGCCGTCCGTGGGGACTCGCGATGCAGTGATGGCCCGGGCGCTCGTCATCGAGAGAGGGAACACGCGGCTCCTCTGGGTCACGGTCGACCTCGTCGCGATCGATGCCGAGTTCGCCTCCGACCTGGCCGCGCGCCTCCGGCGCCGTGGCCTCGAGTTCTCCGCCCTGATCGTCTCCGCGTCGCACACCCACTCGGGGCCGGGCGCGTTCGTCGACTCGACCGTCCTCGGGCTCCTGGTTCTCGATCGCTTCGTCCCCGCGGTACGGGCAGCGATTCTCGATGGCCTCGCGGACACGGCCGTCCGGGCCGACGGGCGCCGGGCGCCGGCCCGGCTGGGCTCGAGTGCAGTGGCGGCGCCGCCCGTGGCCTCGAGCCGGCTCGGATTGCCGCTGGATCCGGAGATCGTGGTCCTGAAGCTCATCCGCCGGGACGGCGCTCCCCTCGCGATACTGTGGAACTACGCCATTCACCCGACGATGCTGGGTCCGCGCAACCTGCGGCTCTCTGGCGACCTCACCGGCGTCGCCTCCGCGGCCATCGAGCGTGCTATCGGTGCGCCCGCGCTGTTCGTCAACGGCGCCGTGGGCGACGTGGGTCCGCGCGAGCACGGCGAGCAAGAGGTCGCCGGCGTCGCGTCCCGGCTGGCCGAGGCCGTGCTGTCAACGTGGCGGCGCGTCGGCACTCGAGACCGGGGGCGGCTCGCGCTGGCCAGAGCGCGGGTCGCCCTGCCCGAGCCGTTCCTGTCGGTACGCAACTGCCTCGGCGACTGGATTCCCACCCAGCTCACCGTCCCCCTCAGGGGAATCTTCCCCAGTTCAGTGGAGCTCATCGCGATCGGTCTGGGAGACATGGCGGCCGTCGCGGTGCCCGGGGAGCTGCAGACGGCCTTGGGACTCGATATCAAGGCGGCTGGCCGCCGAGCGGCCCGAACGGTCATGGTGGCAGGGCTGTCAAACGGCTACGTCGGGTATCTCCTGACCGGCGCGGCCTACCGGCGCCCGGGCTACACGGCGTGCAATAGCCTCTACGGGTTTCGGGGGGGCGAGCAGATCGCCGCGGCGGCGGCGAGGCTCCTGGAGCGGGTGGGCCTGGCGGGTTACGACAGCGTCGCGAGTCGGCGCGCGAGCGCAGACTTCCGACGGGCGGCCGTGTTGCGGTGAAGCACGCCCTTCGTCACCGCCTTGTCGACCGTCCGGATCGCATCCTGGATGGCGTCCCGGGCGGTGCCGTCCTTCCGCTCGGCGAGCCCGAGCGCTGTCTTCGTCACGGTTCGAACCTTCGAGCGGATCGCGCGGTTGCGCTGCCGCCGTCGCTCGTTCTGGCGCGCATCCTTGATTGCTGACCTCGTGTTGGCCACCCTCGGCGATCCTCCTCGTCGACTGATGAACGAGCCATGATAATGAACAAGATCGAGCGTGATTGCAAGATCTGACCTCGAATCGCAGGTCGTCCGGGCACTGGGGAGCATCGGCGTGGCGACGCTCGCCAGCCGGATCCTGGGGTTCGCCCGCGACGTCATCGTCGCGCGCGCGTTCGGCGCGGGACCCCTGACCGACGCGTTCTTCGTCGCGTTCCGCATTCCGAACATCCTCCGGCGACTCCTCGGCGAGGGGGCGCTCTCCACCGCGATCGTGCCGGTCTTCAGCGAGTATCTGGTGACCCGCGGTCGCCCCCAATTCGAGCGGATGCTGCGCGCGACGCGGGGCGCCGCCCTGGTCGTCCTGCTCGCCGTTGCGGCTCTCGGCATCGGCACGGCGCCGTGGATGGTCCAGCTCATGGCGCCGGGCTTCGCGCGAGACCCCGCACAGATGGCGCTGACGGTCACGCTCACGCAGCTCATGTTCCCGTACCTGGTCCTGGTGGGCCTGAGCGCCCTGACGATGGGCACGCTCAACGCATACGGCCGCTTCTTCACGGCGGCGCTTGGCCCCGCCGCCCTCAACGTCGGGATGATCGTCTGCGTGCTCACGCTCGCGGCGCACATCGTGCCGCCGATCCTGTCCCTCGCGATCGGCGTGCTGGTCGGAGGGGTCGGCCAGCTGGCGATCCAGATCCCCGAGCTCCGACGGCTCGGACTGCCACTCGGCGCGTCGGTCGAGCTCACGCATCCCGCCCTCCACCGGATCGGCCGGCTACTGCTCCCGTCGATCTTCGGTCTGGCGGCGGTGCAGGTGACGGTCTTCATCAATACGCTGCTGGCCTCGGTGCTCCAGCCAGGCAGCATCTCGTACCTGTATTACGCCGACCGGGTCATGGAGCTCCCGCTCGGCGTCTTCGGCGTCGCGCTCGCGTCGGCGTCGCTCCCGGCGATGTCGCGCCAGGCCGCGGCTCGGGACGTTGCCGCCCTGGCCCGGACGCTGAGCTTCACGCTCCGACTGTCGTTCTACGTGGCTGTGCCGGCTGCGCTCGGTCTCGTCATGCTGCGGGAGCCGATCACTCGGACGCTGTTCGAGCGGGGACAGTTCGGTCCGGCGGAGACGGCGGCGACCGGGTGGGCCCTCGCCTGGTACGCCGTCGGGCTCCCGGCCTTCTCGGGGACCCGGATCGCAGCGCAGGCCTTCTACGCACTCGGCGACCCAAGGACCCCCGTGACGATCGGCATCGTGTCGGTGGCGGTCAACATCGTCCTGGCCGTCGGTCTCATGCAACCCATGGCGCATGCCGGGCTCGCCCTGGCCTCGTCGGGATCGGCCTATGCGAACCTCCTCATCCTGCTCTGGCTCGCGCGCGGTCGCCTGGGTGGGCTGGGGGGACGCGACCTGCTCGAGAGTCTCGCTCGCACCGCCGCTGCCGCGACCGCGCTGGTGGGCTGGCTCGCACTCGTCCTCTGGACCTGGCCGGCCTCCGCCACCACCCCCACGGGCCAGGCGGGCTGGCTCGCGGTGGCGATCGCCGGGGGCGGGCTCGTCTTCTGGGTGACGAGCATCGTCGTGCGGTCGCCCGAGCGCGCCGTGCTGCTTCGATCCTTGCGCTCGCGACAACCGCGCTGATATACTCCGGCGTGGTCACTCTGGACGCAGGTCATCAGGCCCTCGCCCCGGTCGCAGCAGCGCTCGCGCGATTCCCTCTCCGATATACGCGGCTCCCCCTCGCCCGGGTATGATGGACGAGACGGCGGAGTTTCTCGGAGCGCTGCAGACTGAGCGGGCCGCCTCTCGGAACACGCTGGCGGCGTACCGGCATGATCTGGCGGCGTTCACGACGTTCCGGGTCCGCCAGGGCGTCCAGCTCGCCGACGTCACCGCAGCCGACGTGATCGCCTTCGTGGGGCAGCAGCGGCGGGCGGGGCTCGGGCGCGCCAGCGTTGCGCGCCGCCTCTCCGCCGTCCGGAGTCTTTATCGCTTTTTGCTTCGTGAAGGCACGCTCGCCCGGGACCCCACCGAACGGGTTGAGGCGCCGCAATCCGGCCGCCGGCTGCCCCGGACGCTGTCCCGGGAGGAGGCCGTCGCGGCGATCGAGGCGCCCGACGTCTCGCGTCCGGCCGGCGTGAGAGATCGCGCGCTGCTCGAGCTGCTCTACGCGACGGGGATGCGCGCGTCGGAGTGCCTTGGGCTGCGACCGGACGACGTGAACCAGACCGCGGGCTACGTTATCTGCACCGGGAAGGGCAGCCGCCAGCGGCTGGTCCCGGTAGGGGCGCCCGCGCTTCGGTGGCTCAGCACCTACCTGGCGATTGCGCGCCCCTCGCTGACCCGCCGCCGGGACGCGCGGACGCTCTTCGTCAATCTGCGCGGTGGCACGCTGTCGCGGCAGGCGCTCTGGAACATCGTGAAGCAAGCGGCCCGGCGCGCGGGAATCCGGCGGCCGGTGTCCCCCCACACGCTTCGCCACTCGTTCGCGAGCCATCTGCTGGAGGGAGGTGCCGACCTGCGCGCCGTGCAGGCCATGCTGGGGCACGCGGATATCTCGACGACTCAGATCTATACGCATCTTCCGTCGCCGGTCGTCGTCCGGATGTACCGGCAGTTTCATCCGCGCGCCGGGGGCGGGGGCGGACGCGCGGGGGCCCCGGGCCGAGCGGGCAGGGTGCTCAGTAACCCGCAGGCCGCTCAAGAAGGCCGAGCCGACCCGCCCGTCGTTTCCGCCCCGCGGCGGCCGCGAGCTTTTGGCGAGGGCGCCGCGACCCGAGGCCCGCGTCGATCGAGGCGTCTGGAGCAGCAGGCGGGCCCGGCGGTCTCGGCGCGGGCAGGGTGATGGCGCGGACGGGCCACGCGTACCCTCAGGTGGAGCCCCGCGCGGGTGCGCTCGTCGACCTTCGGGTCGTGCCCGCGCCCGCCGCGGTGACGGTGGCGGAAGCGCTGACGCTCGCGCGACCGAAGCGCGCGGAGGCCCTGGTGACCGGCGACCGCCCGGGGCTCGTACTCCGGGCGGATCTGCACCGGGCGGCGCGCCTGGGGCTTCAAGCGCTCCAGGCGGCGGACCTGACCCGCACGGTGCCGCGGGTGTCGGCGCGCGATTCCGAGATCGTCGTTCGCCGGCATCTGCTCGCTGGAGCGCCGGCCGTGCTCGTGATGGACGGGCGCTCGCCACTGGGGGCGATCAGCCGGGCGCTCGTCCAGGGAGGTCGGGCTCTATCGGTTCTGACGTCGCACCAACTGGCGTGGATCGGCGAGCCCATGTTCGATCTCCTGACCGTTGTCGGTCACGTCGCCACCGAGGCTAACCTCCGGGCGTTCGTCGTCGGAGGTCTCGTCCGCGACGCGCTCCGTGTTTCGACCCGGCGCGGACCACGGCCCGGGCCCCATGCGCGAGACGTGGATCTGGTTGTCGAGGGCAACGGGCTCGAGCTGGCCGAGCGGTTGGCCCGCCGCCTCGGGGGCCGCTTGCGGGCCCACGTCGCGTTCGGGACGGCGTCGATCGAGGGCCTCGCGGTCGGTCGCCTCGACGTCGCATCGGCGCGGGCCGAGCGCTACCGGTTCCCGGGCGCGCTGCCGGACGTACGGCCGGGCACGATCCTCGAGGATCTCGAGCGGCGCGACTTCAGCGTGAACGCGCTGGCGGTCGAGCTGTCGACCGGAACGTTCCAGCTCCTGGACCCGCTCGGTGGCCGGCGGGACCTCGAGCACGGACGGCTTCGCGTGCTGCATCCGCTCGCGTTCGTCGAGGACCCGACCCGGATTTTCCGCGCGGCCCGATATGCGACGCGGCTCGGGCTCTCCCTGGATCGCGCAAGCTGGCGGGCCCGGACGCTGGCGGTGCGGCTCGAGCACTATCCGGCCCTGTCAGGTCAGCGGCTCGCGGCGGAGCTCACGCGAGTCGTCACCGACCACGGCCCCGACCTGAGCCTCGGATGGCTCGCCACCGCGGGGGCCTTCCGGCTCCTGGATTCCCGCCTGTGTTTCCCACGGGGCTCCGCGCCGGCCGTCCGCGGGGTCGCGGACACCCTCGACTGGATCGGGCGGCGCCGAGTCGGTGCCGATCCCCTCGAGGTGGGCCTCCTGGCCGTCCTGGCCAGTGCGCCGCCCGCGGCGAGCGAGGGCGCGCTCACGCGTCTGGGGCTGTCGGGCGTGCCGCTCGCACGGCTCCGGCGCGTGCCGCCCGCGGTGCACGCCCTCATCCGAGACGTCGAGGATCTGGCGCCCCGGAGCCGCCTGGCCGCCCGGCTCCGGGGCCTGAGCGCGCTGGAGCTGGCCGAGGCGTGGCGGCAGGGAACGCCGCGGGTGCGGGCGCTCCTCGACTGGTGGGTCGGGGAGGGAGCGCACGTCGAGCCGGTGCTCCACGGCGAGGACCTGATCGCTCTCGGCGTGCGGTCGGGGCCCGCGGTGGGAGCGGCGCGCGCGCGGCTGCGGGACGCCCGGCTCGACGGGACTGTCTCGACCCGAGACGATGAGGTCACCCTCGTCTCCCATTGGATCGACAGCGGCGGTCGCAGTCACCCAGAGGACGAACGAACGTGACGACGAAGTACATCTTCGTGACCGGTGGTGTGGTGTCCTCGCTCGGTAAAGGGCTCGCCGCCTCGGCGATCGGGTCGCTGCTCGAAGCCCACGGCTACCGCGTCGGGCTCCAGAAGATGGATCCCTACATCAACGTGGACGCCGGGACCATGAGCCCCTACCAGCACGGCGAGGTTTTCGTCACCGACGACGGCGGGGAGGCGGACCTCGACCTCGGCCACTACGAGCGCTTCACGTCGGCCCGGGTCACGCGCGAGCACAACATCACCACGGGTAAGGTGTACTTCTCGGTGATCGAGAAGGAACGGCGCGGAGACTACCTCGGCCGGACCGTCCAGGTGATCCCGCACATCACCGACGAGATCAAGCGGTGCATCCGCGGAGTGGCGACCGACGTGGACGTCCTGATCGTCGAGATCGGCGGCACCGTGGGCGACATCGAGGGCCTGCCGTTCCTCGAGGCGGTCCGTCAGCTCAAGAAGGACCTGGGTCGCGACAACGTCATATACGTCCACCTCACCCTGGTCCCGTTCATCCAGGCGGCGGCGGAGCTGAAGACGAAGGCGACCCAGCACTCGGTCAAGGAGCTGCGTGCGATCGGTATCCAGCCCGATGTGCTCCTGTGCCGGACGGATCGGTTCCTGCCGGCCGGGATCAAGTCGAAGATCGCGCTGTTCTGCGACGTCGAGGAGGACGCCGTGGTCACGGCCAAGGACGTGGACACGGTGTACGAGGTGCCGCTGGTCTTCCACGGCGAGCAGCTCGACAAGATCATCCTGAAGTTGCTCGGTCTGCCGGCGGGCCCGATCGATCTGGCGCGCTGGCAGACGATCGTCGCCAAGGTGAAGGCGCCCAAGCGGCACGTGCGGATCGCGGTCGTTGGCAAGTACGTCGACCTCAAGGACTCGTACAAGAGCCTGACGGAGGCCCTCGTCCACGGGGGCATCGCCAACGACGCCCGCGTCGAGCTGGCCTGGGTCGACGCCGAGCAGATCGAGCGCGAGGGCGCTGGCGGGCTCCTGGGCGACGCCGGCGGGCTCTTGGTGCCGGGCGGCTTCGGGGACCGCGGGATCGCGGGCAAGATCGCGGCGATCCGGTGGGCCCGCGAGCAGGGCGTGCCCTTCTTGGGGATCTGCCTCGGCATGCAATGCGCCGTGATCGAGTATGCCCGGCACGTCTGCGGGCTCGGCGGGGCGAGCTCGTCGGAGTTCGATCCGGTGAGCCCGCACAAGGTCATCGACCTCTTGCCGGAGCAGCGCGTCCTCGAGAAGAAGGGGGGCACGATGCGGCTCGGCCTCTACCCCGTCGTCCTGGCCGAGGGCAGCTTGGCGGCCCGGGTCTACGGGCACACGCTGATCCAGGAACGGCACCGCCACCGCTACGAGGTGAACAACGAGTACGCGCACACCCTCGAGAAGGACGGCCTGCGGCTGTCCGGGATCTGGCCCGAGAAGCAGCTGGTCGAGCTGATCGAGCTGCCGAACCATCCGTGGTTCGTGGCCAGCCAGTTCCACCCGGAGTTCCGGTCGCGCCCGTGGGCGCCGCATCCGCTGTTCGCCGCGTTCATTGGCGCGGCACTCGAGCACCGCGGGTCGTGATCCCGGTCCGGATCGGTCCCGTCACCATCGGCCCTGGCCGGCCGCTCGCCCTGATCGGGGGCCCCTGCGCGATCGAGAACGAGAAGCACGCCCTCATGGTCGCCGAGCGCCTGGCCCGGATCGCCGCGGATCACCGCACGCCGTTCATCTACAAGTCCTCCTACGACAAGGCCAACCGCTCGGCGATCACGTCCTACCGGGGGCCGGGACTGGTGGAGGGTTTGCGTATCCTGCGGCTCGTGCGCGAGCGAATCGGCGTGCCGGTGCTGTCGGACGTCCACGCGGTCTCGGAGGTCGATCCCGCGGCGGAGGTCCTCGATGTGCTCCAGGTTCCGGCGTTTCTCTGCCGTCAGACGGATCTGCTCCTGGCGTGCGGGCGGACCGGGAAGCCCGTCAACGTCAAGAAAGGCCAGTTCATGGCTCCCCGCGACATGCGGCACGTCGGCGACAAGATCCGGTCGACCGGCAACGGACAGATCTTGCTGACGGAGCGCGGTACGACGTTCGGGTACGGGAATCTCGTCGTCGATATGCGCGGGCTCGACGACCTGCGTGAGCTGGGCTGGCCCGTGGTGTTCGACGCCACGCACTCGGTCCAGCTCCCCGGCGCGGCCGGTGGGCGGTCCGGCGGCGAGCGCCGCTACGTGCCCTCGCTGGCGCGCGCGGCCGTCGCGGTGGGTGTGCACGCGCTGTTCATGGAGATGCACGAGGATCCGGACCGGACCATGCCCGACGGCCAGCCGCTCTCCGACGGGCCCAACATGCTGCGCATCGACGACCTGCCGCCGCTCCTGGACGAAGTGACGGCCATCCGGGCGGCGGTGCGCGGATGACCGATCCCCGCCGGCTCGCGGAGCGCGTCCTCCGAATCGAGGCCGCCGGCATCCTGGGCCTGGTGGCCAAGCTCGACGCGTCCTTCGTCCGCGCGATCGATCTGCTCCGTCATTGCCAGGGCCGGGTCATCGTGAGCGGTATGGGCAAGTCGGGATTGATCGGACGGAAGATCGCCGCCACCCTGGCCTCGACCGGCACGCCCGCGTACTTCCTGCACCCCGCGGAGGCCGGTCACGGTGATCTCGGCATGGTCACCCGGGGCGACGCGATCCTCGCCATCTCGAACTCGGGCGAGACGGCGGAGCTGCTCAGCATCGTCGAGCCCCTGAAGCGGCTCGGGGCGCCGATCATCCTGCTGACCGCGCATCCCGTGTCCGCCCTCGCGCGCCTGGCGGACGTCGTCTTGGACGTCGCCGTGACCGAGGAGGCCTGCCCCTTGAATCTCGCGCCGACGGCCAGCACGACCGCCGTTCTGGCCATGGGCGATGCGCTGGCCATGGTGCTCATGGAGGGTCGGGGGCTCCGCGCGGACGACTACGCCGCGCTCCACCCGCGCGGTGCGCTCGGCTGGCGCGCGCTGTTCCGCGTCTCGAGTCTGATGCATACGGAGGCGGCCGTGCCCATCGTGCCCGAGGACGCCGCCATGAAGGACGTGGTCATCGAGATGACGGCCAAACGGCTGGGGATGACGACCGTCGTCGACGCGGCCGGCCGCCTCACCGGCGTGGTGACCGACGGAGATGTCCGGCGGCTCTACCTGCGGGACGGCTCCCTCCTGGGCCTCAGAGCGCGGGACTGCATGACGACCATGCCCAAGGTCGTGGGGGCCGACGAGCTGGCCGCCACGGCGCTTGGGATGATGGAGGCCTTCGCGATCACGAGCCTCATCATCGTCGACGGCGAGCAGCGGCCGCTCGGCGTCGTCCACATGCACGACATCCTGCGCGCCAAGATCGTGTGACGGCCCGCTCCCGGGCCGCCCGCGCGCGGCAGATCCGCCTCCTGCTCCTCGACGTGGACGGGGTCCTGACGGATGGCCGGCTCGTCTACGGCCCGCACGGTGAGGAACAGAAAGTGTTTCACGTCCGGGACGGGTACGCGATCGTGGCGGCGCAGGCGGCCGGCATGATCATCGGCGTCATCTCGGGCCGCGCGTCTTCCGCCGTGACCACGCGTCTCGCCGAGCTGGGCGTCCACGAGGTTCACCAATGTGTGTCGGACAAGGCCGCGCTCCTTCTCGAGCTGTGCGGGCGGTACTCGGTGGGACCTGATCGCGTGGCCTTCATGGGTGACGATGTGCCCGACTTGCCGCTGCTGCGGGCGGTCGGGCTCGCACTGGCTCCCAGCGACGCCGCGCCCGAGGTTCGACGGGCGGCGGCCTGGACCTCTCGACGTCCCGGCGGGTGCGGAGCAGTGCGAGACGCGATCGAATGGCTCCTCGGCGCCCGCGGCGCGTGGCCTCCCCGGACGCGCTAGCCGATCGGAGGGGGCCTCGACGGCCCCCAGACCCCGATTTCCGCTTCGTGGGTTCTCGTCGATATGATACCGTGGTACCAAAATTGCAAGGAGCAGCGTAGCTCTCTCGATGCACCGGCTATCTTTGGCAATTCTGGCGGCCGTGGGCCTCTTCGTGGCGGTCATCGCGGTTACGTTGATCGTCAATAGCCGATCGATCCGGCCGGAGCTGACAGAGTCGCCTGCCTCCACGGCCGACTTCCGCATCAAGGAGGTGCGGCTGGAGGAAGAGGGAGGCCCGGTACGTTGGCGGCTGGTGGCGGATCTGGCGGAGGTCTTCGAGGCCGAACAGCGGACGGCCCTGCGAAAACCTGTCGTGGACATCCAGGAGGCGACGCGGGCATGGCGCGTTCGGGGCGACGAAGGTGACGTCAAGCGCAGCAAGGATCTCGAGGTGCGGAAGAACGTGGTCGTCGTCGGGGACGACGGCCTCCGCCTGGAGACGTCGATCCTCCGCTGGGATGCCGCCACCAGGCGGCTGTGGACGGACGCGGCAGTGATCCTCACGCGGAACGGGATGGTGATCCGGGGGAGCGGCCTCTCCGTCTACGTTACCGAGGACCGGGCCGAGGTCACGGGGCCGGTGCGAGTCTCGATCGCCGGGGGCTCGACGAGGCGTCGATGATCCGCGTCGCCATCGTCCTCGTGGTGGCCCTCCTGCTTCCGGCGGGCGTGGACAGCCAGCAGCCCTCGCCCACGAAAGCAGTCCGGTCGACCCGCCCCCCGGACGGCAAGCCGGTGCCGGTGACGGTCGACGCGGACCACATGGAGGCCTTCCGGAAGGAGAGCCTGGTGATCTTCAGCGGCAGCGTGGTGGCGCGGCAGAACGAGTCGGTGCAGTACGCCGATCGCATGGAAGTGTACCTCGACGAGAAGAGCGAGCGCGTCGTCCGGACCGTGTCGACCGGAAACATCCGCATCATCACGAGCGACTGCCGGACGGGCACGGCCAAGCGGGCGGAGTACTACGACGACGAGCGCCGCGTGGAGCTGATCGGCAACGCGCGGGTGTGGGAAGCGGACAACGTGGTCAGCGGCGAGCGTATCACCATCTTCGTGAACGAGGACCGGAGCGTCGTCCAGGGCGGCAAGCAGGAGCGAGTCAAGGCGGTATTCTACCCGAAGGACGACAAGATCCAGGCGCCGGCGAGCCAGCCGGGGTGCAAGCGGTAAGGACCATGGAGGGCCTGGTCGCCCAGGGGCTGTCCAAGTGGTTCAAGCGCCGCAAGGTCGTGGACAACGTGTCGCTGGAGATCCAGCCGGGCGAGGTGGTGGGGCTCCTTGGCCCGAACGGCGCCGGCAAGACGACGTCGTTCTACATCATGGTGGGACTCATCGGCTGCGACGGCGGGCGGATCTTCCTGGAGGGCCGCGAGATCACGGCCCTGCCGATGTACCGGCGTTGCCGGCTCGGGCTCGGGTATCTGCCGCAGGAGTCGTCGGTCTTTCGCAAGCTCACGGTAGAGGAGAACCTGCTCGCGATCCTGGAAACGGTGGGCCTGAGCCGGGCCGAGCGCAAGACGCGCGTCCGCGAGCTGCTGGCGGAGCTGGATCTCACGTCCCTGGCCAATTACCCGGCGCATACGCTGTCGGGCGGCGAGCGCCGCCGGCTCGAGATCACGCGTGCGCTGGTGACCTCTCCGCGGTACCTCCTCCTGGACGAGCCATTCACCGGAATTGATCCGATTGCGATCGGCGACATCCAGGCCATCGTGGCACGCCTGACCGAACGCGGAATCGGAATCCTGATCACCGACCACAACGTCCGTGAGACACTGGCGATTACGGACCGCGCGTACATCCTGTTCGACGGCAGAATCCTGGTGTCGGGCAGCGCGACCGAGCTGGCCAGCAACCCCAAGGCCCGCGAGCTGTACCTTGGCGAGAAGTTCTCCCTCTAGAATGTCGACAGGCGGCTCCATCCTCTTGGCCCCGACCGGGCCCATACGCCAGGATAGATAGGCGATGGCGATGGAGACCCGGCTTACCCTGAGGCAAAGCCAGCGGGTCGTCATGACTCCGCTGCTCCAGCAAGCCATTCAGCTGCTCCAGCTCTCCACCCTCGAGCTGCGTGAGGCGGTCGATCGCGAGCTGCTCGAAAACCCGCTGCTCGAGGAAGACTCGCCCGATGCCGAGCCCGCGCCGGGCCCCAACGAGCCCGATCCGGCGTCGGCGCCGCTCCCGGAGCCCGCGGCAGAGGTGCCCACCCGCGAGGAGCAGCCGGTCGACGAACTTCCGTTCGACCTCACCTCGGTCCTGTTCGACCAGCACGAGGAGCGGTCCCTCGTCCAGCAGGAGGACCGCGACGATCTTCCGTTCGAGAACATGCTCCGGTCCGCGTCGTCCCTTGCCGACTACCTGGACGAGCAGCTCCGCCTGGCGACCGAGGATCCGCTCGTCCGTCGGATCGGAGCGGAGATCATCGGCAACCTCGACGAGGACGGCTACCTCCGGGCCGAGCTCGGCGAGATCGCCGAGCGCTGCTCCACCACGCCCGGGGAGGTCGAGAAGGTCCTCACCCTGGTCCACACGTTCGACCCGCCCGGCGTGGCCGCCCGCGACGCCCGCGAGTGCCTGCTGCTCCAGCTCCTCCGCGACCCGAACCCGGATCCCGTCACGATCGAGATCGTCGAGCAACACTTCGACGATCTCAGCCGGCGCCGCTATCCCGAGATCGCGCGCGCCCTGAAGCTGTCGCTCGACCGCATCATGGAGTCGATCGAGGAGATCATGACGCTCGAGCCGAAGCCAGGGCGGGCGTTCGGCGGCAGTGACTCGCGCTACATTGTGCCCGACGTATCCGTGGTCAAGATGGGCGGCGACTACGTGGTGATCCTCAACGAGGACGGGGTTCCACGCCTGCGGGTGAACTCGCTCTACCGGTCGCTCCTGCGGAACTCCGGGGACGAGGCCAAGCAGTACGTCGAACAGAAGCTCCGATCCGCGCTCTGGCTCATCAAGAGCGTCGAGCAGCGACAGCGAACCCTGCGGAAGGTGACCCAGTCGATCGTCAAATTCCAGCGCGAGTTCCTGGATAAAGGCCTCGCCTACCTACGCCCGCTGGCCCTCCGCGACGTCGGCGAGGACATCGGCATGCACGAGTCCACCATCAGCCGCGTCACGACCAACAAGTACGTCGAGACCCCGCAGGGGCTCTTGGAGCTGAAGTACTTCTTCCACAGCGGGATCCAGTCGGGCGACGGCGAGATGATCTCCTCGGTCTCCGTCAAGAAGATGATCCAGGACCTGCTGGCCAACGAGGATGCGGCCAAACCGCTCTCGGACCAGGAGGTCGCCCAGATCCTGAAGAGTCGCGGGCTCACGATCGCGCGCCGGACCGTGGCCAAATACCGGGAGGAACTGGGCATCCTTCCCTCGCACCAGCGGCGCCTGGCGCCGCGCAAGCGCTGACGGCTCCCACGGCGGCGGTCGGGTCGCATGGCGACGCGGGGAGCGGTGACGAGCGGCGACGGGCGCGAGGGCGCGGCGGCGATGCTCCAGTTCGTCGTCATCACCGGGCTCAGCGGGGCGGGGAAGAGCGTCGCGATCAAGGTGTTCGAGGATGTCGGCTATTTCTGCGTCGACAACCTCCCCACGACACTGATCCCGACCTTCGCCGAACTGGCCGCGCGCTCGACGCGCGCGATCCAGAGCGTCGCGCTCGGCGTGGACGTCCGGGAGCGAGAGTACCTCTCGCACCTGACGGACGCACTCCGGGAACTGCGGCGCCTGGACGTCCCGGTCGAGGTGCTCTTCCTGGAGGCGAGCGACGAGACCCTCGTCCGTCGCTATCACGAGTCTCGACGCCAGCATCCCCTGGCGGGCGAGGGCACCCTCCTGGACGGGATTCGCGCGGAGCGGGCCGCCATGGCAGACTTCCGGGAGATCGCCGACCGGATCCTGGACACCTCCCTCATGACGGTGCACCAGTTCCGGGAGCGCCTCATGGAGCTGTACGGCGCCCAGAAGGCGCGCCCGGGCCTCAAGACAACGCTCATCTCCTTCGGCTACAAGCACGGGCTCCCCTACGACGCCGATCTCGTCCTCGACGTCCGGTTCCTGCCGAATCCCCACTTCGTCGACGAGCTGCGGGCCCTCGACGGTCGCGATCCGCGGATCCAGGACTTCATCTTCACCCACGACGAGAGCCGCCAGCTGCTCGAGCGGATCCAGGACCTGCTCCGCTTTCTGCTGCCCTTTTACCACCGGGAAGGGAAGGCGTACCTGACCGTCGCGGTCGGTTGCACGGGGGGCCGGCATCGCTCGGTGGCTCTGGTGGAGGCGCTCCGCGCCTTCCTGGAGCGCCTCGACCTCCCGCCCCGCATCGTGCACCGCGACATCGCGCGTGAGTGAGGGGATGCCGTCCCCTGGTCTCGAGGGACTCGGCGATGCGGACGTACTGGCGCGGCACGATCCCCGTGGGGTCCACCGGCTCCTGGCCGAGTTCCCGGCTCAGTGCCGGGAAGCGCTCGGACTCCGGCCGAGCCGGGAGCTCGCCGATCGCCCCCAGCTGGTCATCCTGGCGGGGATGGGCGGGTCGGCGGCGAGCGGCGACCTGCTCGCCGCGGCCAATCGGGAGCCGGTGCCGGTCATCGTTCACCGGGGCTACGACGTGCCCACCGCGGTCGGCCCAGGCACGCTGGTGATCGCGTCGTCGTATTCGGGCGAGACGGCGGAGACGATCTCCGCGTTCGCTCGCGCGATCGACGCCGGTGCCGCCGCGTGCGCGGTCACGAGTGGCGGGCGGCTCGCGGAGCTCGCCTCCCGCCACGACGCGCCCCTGGTGACGCTGCCGAGCGGTTTCATGCCCCGCTTCGCATTGGGGTATCTCTTCTTCCCGCTCATCCGCCTGCTCGGGGGTGCCGGTCTCCGGACCGTACCGGCCGCCGAGATCGACGACGCGGTCAACGTGGTCGCGCAGATGGGCCACGCGCTCGGGCCGACCTCGCCTCCGGGGGACAACGAGGCCAAGCAGCTGGTCCTCGAGCTTGACGACCGCATTCCGGTCGTCTACGGCGGCCAGACGACCGCCATGGCTGCCTATCGGTGGAAGACGGACATCGAGGAGAACGCCAAGCGCTTCGCCGTCGCCGGGACCCTGCCGGAGATGAACCACAACGAGCTCGAGGGCTGGCACGGCTCGGACGCGCGCCGCCTTCACGCGATACTCCTCCGGTGCGCCGGCGAGCACCCCGAGCTGAGCGCCCGGTTCGGGATCCTGCGCCGGATGCTCGCCGGCGTCGCCGGCGGCATCTCCGAGACCTGGGCGCGCGGCGGAAGCCGGCTGGCGCGGCTTCTCTCGCTGATCTATCTGGGCCAGTGGACCAGCTATTACGCCGCCATCCGGCACGGGGTCGACCCGTGGCCCGTCGCCATGCTCGACCAGTTCAAGCGCGAGGTCCGGGCCGCCGATGGCGACCGCGTGGCTTGAGGCGTGTCGAAGCACCGTGCTAGCATGAACGGAAATTCTACCAACGGAGGAACGGCGATGACGCGGGACGAGTATATCTTCACTTCGGAGTCGGTGACCGAAGGCCATCCGGACAAGATGGCCGATCAGATCTCCGACGCCGTCCTAGACGCGATCATCGCGCAGGACCCTGTGGGCCGCGTTGCCTGCGAGTCCCTGCTGACGACGGGGTTGGTGGTCGTCGCGGGCGAGATCACCACCTCGTGCTACGTCGACATCCCGCGCATCGCCCGCGAGACCATCAAGGAGGTCGGCTACACCCGTGCCAAGTTCGGCTTCGACTGCGAGACCTGCGCGGTCATCACGGCGATCGACGAGCAGTCGTCCGACATCGCGCTGGGCGTCGACAACGCGGGGGCCGGCGACCAGGGTCTGATGTTCGGCTACGCCTGCACCGAAACCCCCGAGCTGATGCCGCTGCCGATCACGCTCGCCCACCGCCTGGTCCAGACGCTCTCCTCGGTCCGGCGCGCGGGGCAGCTCCCATACCTCCGACCCGACGGGAAGAGCCAGGTCTCGGTCCGCTACGTCGACGGCAAGCCCGTCTCGGTCGAGACCGTCGTGGTGTCGACCCAGCATGGTCCCGACGCGTCCACCGAGAAGATCCGCACCGACATCATCGAGCAGGTGATCCTGGCGACCATCCCGCCGGAGCTGATCGACCCGAAGCGTGTGGTGTTCCACGTGAACCCCACGGGCCGTTTCGTGACTGGCGGCCCCATGGGCGACACCGGGCTCACCGGTCGAAAGATCATCGTCGACACCTACGGCGGGTCGTGCCCGCATGGCGGCGGCGCCTTCTCGGGCAAGGACCCCACGAAGGTCGACCGGTCGGCCTGCTACATGGCGCGCCACGTGGCGAAGAACATCGTGGCCGCCGGGCTGGCCGAGCGCGCCCAGGTCCAGGTCGCCTACGCGATTGGCGTTGCGGAGCCGGTCTCGATCATGGTCCGGACGTTCGACACCGGAAAGGTGTCGGACGGCAGGCTCGAACAGATGGTTCGCCGCCACTTCGACTTCACCCCCATTGGCATCATCAAGTACCTGAATCTCCGCCGCCCGATCTACCGGAAGACCGCCGCGTTCGGTCACTTCGGCCGGAACGAGCCCGACTTCACCTGGGAGCGCACCGATCGGGTCAAGGACCTTCGGGACGACGCCGGAATCTAATAGGGCGATCGCGGCGAACAGCCCGATCGATTCGGCCGTCCTCGCGCCGCGTCGCTTTCGCGAACCGCGCATGGCGACCGGGTCTTCCTTACCCGGGCACGCTGGCCGGCTGCCCCCGACCCACCCAGAGGTACGGCAGCGCGCGGCGCGCGCGAGCCCATGATTCTGGGGGTGTGTGAGACGAGCCGGCTGTTCGTCGGGAGCGCCGGTCGCGACCCCGCAGTGTGAAGCGCAGCCGGCCGTTCGAGCCGAGCGCCGGCCGCGAGGCCGCAGTGCGAGGCGCAGCCGAAGGCCAGCCGAGCCTCCGATTCCGAGACCAGGCGAAGCCGGCGAGCGCGACGCGAGGCGAGGCCCGGGTCGATCGAGCCGGATGAATCCGAGAATGGCGAAGCGTGGGGCGACGACGACTGCCGCGCCCGGCAGGGCGCGAAAAAGGAGAGATGAGCCGATGGTGGACCACGACGTCAAGGACCTGTCGCTCTCGGAGGCCGGGCGGCTTCGCATCGAGTGGGCCGAGCAGTCGATGCCCGTCCTCCGTCAGGTGCGGGAGCGGTTCGCCAAGGAGCAGCCGCTCAAGGGGATCCGGCTGGGCGCCTGCCTCCACGTCACGACGGAGACGGCGGTCCTGATGCGCACGCTCAAGGCGGGCGGAGCCACACTCGCTCTGTGCGCGTCCAATCCGCTCTCGACGCAGGACGACGCAGCGGCCGCCCTGGTCCGCGAGTACGAGATCGCGACCTTCGCGCACAAGGGCGAGGACAACGCCCTCTACTACACGCACATCGAGGCGGTGCTCGGTACTCGTCCCCACATCACGATGGACGATGGGGCCGACCTCGTCTCCCAGCTCCACGGCGCCCGGACAGATCTCGCGCCGCATGTGATCGGCGGGACGGAGGAGACGACCACCGGCGTCATCCGGCTGCGGGCGATGGAGAGGGACGGGGTCCTCGCGTTCCCGGTCATCGCCGTGAACGACGCGGATACCAAGCACCTGTTCGACAACCGATACGGCACCGGGCAGTCCACCATCGACGGCATCCTCCGCGCCACCAACATGCTGCTGGCCGGCAAGGCCGTCGTGGTCTGCGGCTACGGCATGTGCGGCCGCGGCCTCGCCGCGCGGGCGCACGGCATGGGCGCGCAGGTGATCGTGACCGAGGTCAACCCGATGCGGGCCCTCGAGGCCATGATGGACGGCTATCAGGTGATGCCGATCGCGCGAGCCGCCGAGGCCGGCGACGTGTTCGTGACCGTGACCGGCAACACCCACGTGGTCCGGCGCGAACACTTCGCGCGGATGAAGGACGGGGCGATCCTCGCGAACTCCGGCCACTTCAACGTGGAGATCGAGCTCGACGCGCTCGCAGCGATGGCGGCGTCGCGGCGCGTCGTCCGGCCGTTCGTCGAGGAGTTCGTCATCGGCGGCGGGCGGCGGATCTACGTGCTGGGCGAGGGCCGTCTCATCAACCTCGCGTCGGCCGAGGGTCACCCCGCGGCCGTGATGGACATGAGCTTCGCGAATCAGGCGCTGTCGGCAGAGTACGTGGCGAAGCACGGCCGGTCACTGAACCGCAAGGTGTACGTCGTGCCCCGCGAGATCGACCAGGAGATTGCGCGGCTGAAGCTGGCCTCCATGGACGTGCAGATCGACGCCCTCACGCCAGAGCAGGAGGCGTATCTCGCATCCTGGACCCACGGTACCTAGCGATCGACAGGGGGCTTCGCCCACCGTCGAGCTTCCCCCCAGGACAGGCGCGCGAACAGGTAGGCTGCTGTCGAATGGGTGACGCTGACAGTCTCGTCGTGCACTCGGTAGGGGATCGTACCCCCGTCCGAGGACCGTCCGCGCCGCGCGCATGACGGTCCCTCGCGTGCCGAAGCCGGCCCTCGGTCTGCTGGGGGCTTTTCTGGCCGTCGTCATCATTGCCTCGGCGGTCCCGTTCTACACCGACTGGCTCTGGTTCCAGGAGGTCGGCTACACCCAGGTTTTCCTCTCGATCCTGTCGCTACGGGGCTCGCTGGTGCTGGGGGTGGGGCTGGCGGTATTCGTCGTTCTCTATGCAAACCTGACGTTCGGCGCGCGGACCGCCCCGCCGGACGTCCTGTGGGAACTGGAGGACCAGCTTGGCCTGCCGAGCCGGGTCCTCATCGAGCCGCTGATCCGCCGCGCGCTGCCCCCGCTGCTCCTCTTCGTATCCCTGGTATCGGGGCTACGCGCGGGCGCCAACTGGCCCACGGTCCTCGAGTACAGGAACCAGCTCCCGTTTGGCATCACCGACCCCCTGTTCGGCCAGGACCTGGCGTTCTTCGTCTTCGTCCTGCCCTTCTGGGGCCTCCTGTACGAGTGGGCGTTTACGCTCGCCCTGGGGACCTTTGCGCTGACGCTGGCCCTCTACATCCTGCAGCGCAGCATCGTCCTGACCAACCGGGGCCCGCGCCTGGCCCAGAGCGCGCGGACCCACCTCCTGAGCATCGGGGTCGTCCTGCTCGTGCTCAAGGCCGTCGGCTTCTGGCTCGATCGCTACGAGCTGGTGTTCTCGGCCCGTGGCATCGTGTTCGGCGCCACCTATGCGGACACCCACGCGTCGCTCCCGATCCTCGGCGGATTGGCGGTGCTCTCGCTCCTGTGCGCCGCCGCGTGCGTGGCCCAGATCTACCAGCCCGGACTCCGGATCGTCGCCGGTGCCCTCATTGCCCTTGGGGTCGTCTGGATCCTCGGCCTCGGCGTCTACCCCGGGCTCCTCCAGCGGTTTCGGGTCACTCCCAACGAACTGGTGGCCGAGCGCCCCTTCATCGAACACAACATCCGGATGACGCGCCAGGCGTATGGCCTCGACCGGATCGTCGCGCAGGATTTCCCGGGCGACGACAACCTGGATGCCAGGGCGATCGAGCGCAATGCCGCCACGATCACGAACATCCGGCTCTGGGATCACCGGCCCTTGCTCCGCACGTACGGGCAGCTCCAGGAGATCCGGACGTATTACAAGTTCGTCGACGTCGACAACGACCGCTACCTGGTGGACGGCGAGTATCGACAGCTCATGCTCTCGCCCCGCGAGCTCTCCTATCAGCACCTGCCGAGCCGGATCTGGATCAACGAGCACCTGACCTACACGCACGGCTACGGGGTGGTGGTCGGCCCGGTCGCCCGGATCAGCCCCGAGGGGCTGCCCGAGTTCTACGTCAAGGACATCCCGCCGCGCTCCACGGCGAGCTTCGTCGCCATCACGCGACCGGAAATTTACTACGGCGAGATCTCGAACGCCTACGCGTTCGTGGGAACGCGTTCCCAGGAGCTGGACTATCCGTCCGGTGACCAGAACGTCTACACCACGTACTCGGGGCAGGGCGGGATCCCGGTCTCGTCGTGGCTGCGCAAGCTCGCGCTCGCGCTCCGTTTCGGCGAGCTCAAGATCCTCCTCTCGAACGATCTGACCACCGACAGCCGGATCTTGATCTACCGCCGGGTGGACGAGCGGATTCGCCAGATCACGCCGTTCTTCACCTTCGACCGGGATCCGTACATCGTCGTGACCGACGACGGTCGGCTGATCTGGGTCGTCGACGGGTACACCACGACCGACCGGTACCCCTACTCGGACCCGGTGCGCGGCGTCGGCAACTACATCCGCAACTCGGTCAAGGTCACGGTGGACGCCTACCACGGCACGGTCCGCTACTACGTGGCGGACGAGAGTGACCCCATCGTTCGGGTCTACGCTCGCGCGTTCCCAGGGCTGCTCCAGCCACTCGCCGAGATGCCCAACGACCTGCGGCGGCACCTGCGGTACCCCGAGGACTTCTTCAGCATTCAGGCGCGCAAGTACGCGACCTACCACATGCAGGACCCCCAGGTGTTCTACAACAAGGAGGACCTGTGGGCAGTGCCGCGGCGGGTGGTCGACGGGCGTGAGTTCGAGATGGAGCCGTACTACACGATCATGCGGCTCCCCGAGGAGCGCCGGGAAGAATTCATCCTCCTGAGCCCGTTCAACCCGAGTCGCCGCGACAACATGATCGCGTGGCTCGCGGCCCGGTCCGATCCACCCAACTACGGGAGCCTCCTCGTCTACAACTTCCCCAAGCAAAAGCTGGTCTACGGCCCGCGCCAGGTCGACGCGCGGATCGATCAGGACCCGATCATCTCGCAGCAGCTCTCGCTGTGGAACCAGCGCGGCTCGACCGTGATTCGCGGCTCTCTGCTGGCCATCCCGCTGGATCGCTCGCTGCTCTACGTCCAGCCCCTGTACCTGGCCGCGTCCGAGCAGGGCGCACTGCCCGAGCTGCGGCGGGTCATCGTCGCCTACGCCAATTCGATCGCCATGGAGCCCACGCTCGAGCAGTCGCTCAACCGGATCTTCGGCGGGCGGACCGACAGCGTGGCGCCCGCACGCGCCGCGGTGCCCGCCCCGTCGCCGAGCGCGCCCGGGACGCCCGTCACCGAACTGGTCCAGCGCGCGTGGGGCGCCTGGAGCCGAGCGCAGGAAGCTCTGCGCCGCGGCGACTGGGCGACCTATGGGGCCGAGCAGAAGAACCTCGAGGACGCCCTCCGCGCGCTCCGGAGGTAAGCGCCCCCGGAGGCGCGCCTCATCGATGGCGGGGGTTGAGCGGCGAGGGCCGCTTCGCTATGCTTCGGGACGTGGTCGTCGCCGACCTGATCGGGGACAGCCCGGGAATCGCCGAGGTGAGGAAACAGGTGACCCGCCTGGTCGGTCGCTTCGAGGCTGGCCGCCTTCCCCCCGTGCTCATCGAGGGTGAGACTGGCACCGGCAAAGGACTCCTCTCCCACGCCCTTCACCGGGCCAGCCCTCGCCGGAGCGGCCCCTTCATGGACGTCAACTGCTCCGCGATTCCCGAGACCCTGCTCGAGGCGGAGATGTTCGGGGTCGAGCGGGGCGCCTTCACCGGCGCGGGCACGGCCCGCCCCGGGCTCTTCCAGGCCGCTCACCGGGGGACGCTCTTTCTCGACGAGATCGGGCTCGTCCCCGAGGCGCTTCAGAGCAAGCTTTTGAGGGCCGTCGAAGACCGGACGGTCCGCCGACTCGGCCGGACCTCGAGTGAGCCCGTCGATGTGTGGGTCCTCGCGGCCACCAACGAGGAGCTCGAAGAGGCCGTGCGGATGGGGCGGTTCAGGCCGGATCTGTACCACCGACTCGCGGTGGTGACGCTGCGGTTGCCGCCGCTTCGTGAGCGGCCCAGGACGCCGGAGCGAGACCGGCAGGAGCTGGAGCTGCAGCTTGCGCTGGGCCCCGTCCTCGTGATGACGGAGAGGTATGCCGCCGCCGAGGTGGAAGCGGTCTTCCGGCGCGCGCAGGCGCTGTGCGAGGGAATCGGCGAGATGCCCCAACTCTTCCCCGCCCTGTGGGGGATCGCGGTCTTCCACATCGTCAGGGGGGACCTGCGGTCGGCCCACGCGGGGGGGGAGCGGCTGCTCAGGGTCGCGACGCAGAGCCGGGACGAGGAGCTGCTGCTCGAAGCGCACCTCGCGCTCGGCGTGGCGCTCTTCTATCAGGGGGTTCTGCAAGACGCCCGCGCTCACTTCGAGGCAAGCATTTCGCTCTACGATGTCGAGCGGCATGCCGCCCACGCGTTCGTCTACGGCCAGGACCCGTGCGTGGCGAGCCTCGGCTTCCTCGGCTGGGTGCACGTGCTGCTCGGGCACGAGTCAGAGGCCCTGTCCTGCATCGACAGGGCGCTGCGCCGGTTGGAGAGTGTCGACCACGCGTTTTCCCGGGCGTTCGGATCGCTCATCGCGGCAGCGGTCCACGAGGTGCGCGGCGATTTCCGCTCGATGCTGACGCATGCGGAGCAGGCGATCGCGCTGGCCACGGAGCACCGGTTCCCGTTCTTGCTCGGCGGCGGAATATGCTTCCGGGCGCGGGCGCTCGTCGCCGAGGGCCGCCATGCGGAGGGGCCTCACGCTCATCGCCGAGGGGCTGGGGACGTGGCGGGCGACCGGGGCGTGGCTGAGCGTCGCGTACTACCTCGGTCTGATCGCCGACGCGTACCGGGCGACGGGCGACGTCGAGCGGGGACTGGCCGCCGCTGCCCAGGGGTTGGAGACCGTCGAACGAAGCGCTGAGTACGCCGCCGAGCCGGAGCTCCATCGCATCCGCGGCGAGCTCCTCGCCGCGGACCCGGTCACGAGCCACCAGGCGGAGGCCGCTTTCGAGCGAGCGGTGTCCCTGGCGCGCCGTCAGGGGTCGATCGTCCTCGCGCGTCGGGCGGCAGCCTCCCTCGCCAGACACCTGCGGGAGCAGGGACGTGTCTCGGAGGCCGAGCACCTGCTCGAGGAGCTGGACACGGCGCTTGCCGGCGATTCGGCCGACTGGTCGGGAGAGGGCCGAGGCTGACCGATCGCTCGGGCCCGGCCAGCGCGCCGGCCGGACCCGAGGTCTATCGCGTCGGCCGCAAACATGTCCAGCCACAAACACGTCCCCGGCAGGGTGTGACGACTTGCACGGCTCCGGGGCCTTCATCTCGACATGACAGAGGGCAAGCCCGGTGCCACACCGACGGCAACGAAAATCGCGCGTTTATGCCGCGGCCGATGTGGTGGTCGCGTGGTGCTTCAGCAGTCAGATGTCGGAGATTGAGCGGCGAGCCAGGTTAGCTATGCTTCGCGTCCTGGTTCTCGCCGGCCTGCTGCGAGGGAAAGGGCAAGGCGGCCTTGGGCCTCATTCTCACGCTGGACTGCGGGATTTGGCTCCGCCTCACCTGGAACTCGGGGGAGATGCTGTACCATGGCCCTGTGGCCAGGCTGGTTGACTTGTCGCTGGCCCTGCTGCTTGCCGCGTGTCTTGCTCCCCCGCTCGCTCGTGCTGGAGGAGAGCCCGGTCCTCCGCGCGATCGCCTCGACCGCTTTCGAGAGCTGGCCCACACGCGCCTGGCGGAGGCCAACGTGCTCGGCCCGGACGATGCGGCGGCTGCCTACGCCGATGTCGCTCGGCTCCTGGACGAGGAGATCCTGGACAGCCTCGACGCCGGCGGCATCTTCGCCGACCCGGTTGCGCTCGACGATCGACTGCGTGCGCTCACCGAGGTCTGGGGCGGCGCTGCGGTGCGCGTCAATCGGCTTGGCGACGCGACGGTCGCCGTCGTGCGACTGACGGAGACCGGCGCCGGCAACAGTGTCCGTATCTACCGGCGCGCCGACGGGCGGGCCGCGCTGGTCACGGCCCTCAGCCGGCACGGCACGCCGGCGGTGCACGCGATGCCGGTGGCGCGGGCCGGCCGCCATCAAGTCCTCGTGGTGTGGGAAGGGGAGCGCTCGGCGCGCGGCACCACGCCGCTGGCGCTCGAGTTGATCCGCCTCGACCCGGACTCGTCGCAATCCGTCTGGTCGACGGACGCCCGGTACGGCGGAGACCTCCAGACCTGGCATCACACCGTCACAATCCCCGAGGTCGTCCTTCGCTACGAGCTGCGGTATCCGGGCTGGGTTCCGGGTTGCGAGGGCCAGACGGACGCCGAGGACGTGCTGCGCTATGCCCCCGGTCGCGAGGGGTTCGTGGTCGCGCGCCGGCGTGTCCTCCGCGCCTGGCATCAGCGCCTTCATCGCGGGGTCGCGCAGCTCCTGGCGGCGATTCGTGCGCGGGATGCCACCGCCCTCCGGACGCTGGTCCCCGACCGACCGCTGCGCCAGCGGCTGCCGGCGGCCCTCGAGCGGGAGCCCGTGTGCGATGCCGTCGAGGGAACGCCGCCGCGCGCGGTCAACGTCGCCGCACGAGCGGCCGACGGACGCGCGTGGGCGCTCTGGTTCCGGCGCGCGGCGGCGGCCTGGCGCCTCTCCGCGGTCGAGCCAGTGCTAGAATGACTTCGCACGCGATGACGGCCATCGCCGAACGCTACGACCCGAGCCAGGTCGAGCCTCGCTGGTACCAGATCTGGGAAACCCGCGGGTACTTCCACCCCGACCCGGACTCGCCCCGGAAGCCGTACTCCATCGTCATTCCGCCCCCCAACGTGACGGGCTCGCTTCACATGGGGCACGCCCTGAACAACACGCTCCAGGACGTGCTGATCCGGCTGAAGCGCATGGACGGCTTCAACACGCTGTGGGTATTCGGCACCGATCACGCCGGGATCGCGACGCAGAACGTCATCGAGCGGCAGCTCCGGGCCGAGGGCCGCACCAAGGAGGATCTCGGGCGCGAGGCCTTCGTGGCGCGGGTCTGGCAGTGGAGGGAGCAGTCGGGCGGCCACATCGTCACCCAGCTCAAGCGGCTCGGTGCCTCCTGCGACTGGTCGCGCGAGCGCTTCACGATGGATCCCGGCCTCTCGGCGGCGGTCCGCGAGGTGTTCGTCCGCCTGTGGGACGAGGGCCTCATCTACCGGGGCGACTACGTCGTGAGCTGGTGTCCCCGGTGCCAGACGGCCCTGTCGGACCTGGAGGTCGAGCGCGAGGAACGGGACGCCGAGTTCGTGTACATCAAATACGGCCCGCTCACCCTGGGGACGGTCCGGCCGGAGACCCGGCTCGGCGATACCGGCATCGCAGTGCACCCCAAGGATCGGCGGTACCGGACCTACGTCGGCCAGACGCTCTCGGTGGAATCGGTTGACGGCACGGTCGAGCTTCCCGTCGTCGCAGACGACGCGGTCGATCCCAAGTTCGGCACCGGAGTCGTGAAGGTCACTCCCGGCCACGACCCGGTCGACTTCGAGATCGGGCGCCGGCACAACTTGCCGGCGCGCACGGTGATCGGGTTCGACGGTCGCATGACGGAGGAGGCCGGCGGGTACGCGGGCCTCGACCGGTTCGAATGCCGGCGGCGGATCGTCGAGGACATGAAGGCGCTCGGCCTCATCGATCGGATCGAGCCGTACCGACATGCCGTAGGCGTCTGCTATCGCTGCCGAACCGTGGTGGAGCCCTTGATTTCCAAGCAGTGGTACGTCCGCATCGATCCCCTGGCCGCGCCGGCGATCAAGGCGGTGCGCGAGGGTCGGGTCCGGATCATCCCGCGCGTCTGGCGGTCCACCTACTTCGCGTGGATGGAACACATCCGGGACTGGTGCATCTCCCGCCAGCTCTGGTGGGGCCATCGCATCCCGGTCTGGTACTGCGACCGCGACGGCAGCATGCACGTCTCGCGGGTCGACCTGAGCGTGTGCCCGGAGTGCGGCGGTCCGCTCCGCCAAGACACGGACGTCCTCGACACCTGGTTCTCCTCCGGTCTCTGGCCGTTTTCGACGCTGGGCTGGCCGGCGCAGACCCGCGAGCTGGCGACGTTCTACCCCACGTCGTGCCTCGTCACGGGCCCCGACATCCTCTTCTTCTGGGTCGCTCGGATGATCATGCTCGGCGTGAAGTTCACGGGTGACGTCCCGTTCCGCGACGTCTACATCCACGCGATCGTGCGCGATGCCGAGGGCCAGAAGATATCCAAGTCGAAGGGGAACGCGATCGATCCGCTCGACCTCATGGATCGATACGGGACCGACGCGTTCCGCTTCACCCTCGTCGCGCTGGCCGCTCAGGGACGCGACATTCGCCTTACCGAGGACCGGATCGAAGGGTACCGGAACTTCGCCAACAAGCTCTGGAACGCCGCGCGCCTCGTGCTGGCCACGCTCGACGGCTACGATCCCAAGCTGGCGCGAAAGGCCCCGCCGTCCCTGGCCGATCGGTGGATCAAGAGCCGGGCCAACGCGACCGTGACCGCGGTCCGGCGCGCGCTCGATAGCTACCGGTTCAACGACGCCGCCTCCGCGATCTACCAGTTCGTCTGGCACGAGCTCTGCGACTGGTATCTCGAGATCGCCAAGCGGTCGCTCTACAGCGCTCAGAGCCCCGCCGGGCGCGCCCGTGCCCAGTCGACCCTGATCGAGGTCCTGGATGTCGTGCTCCGCCTCCTGCACCCGTTCATGCCCTTCATCACTGAGGAGCTCTGGCAGCGGATCCCGCACCAGGGGGAATCGATCGTCGTCGCGCCCTTTCCCACGGCGTCGCGCCGGACGGTGGATCCGGCCGCCGAGCGGGAGATGGGACTGCTCATCGACCTGGTCAGTGCCGTGCGCAACATCCGGAGCGAGAGCCGCGTGCCCCCCGCGGCCCAGCTCGAGGTGACGGTCAAGCCGGGACCGGACGGTGCCCCGCCGGAGCTCACCGCGAATCTGGATCTGGTCGAGGCGCTGGCGCGCTGCCGGGTGACGGTCACCCCGGGCGCAACGCGGCCGACCGGCTCGGCCTTCGCGGTGGTCGCGGGGCTCGAGGTGTTCGTCCAGCTCGCCGGCGTGGTGGATCTCGCCGCGGAGCGCCAGCGGCTCACGAAGGAGATCAAGAAGGCCGACGACGAGATCGGCTTCCTCACCGCCAAGCTCGCGCGGCCCGACTTCGTCGAGCGGGCGCCCTCGGAGGTCGTCGAGCGCGAGCGTGCGCGGCTCGCTGACCAGGAGCACCTCCGGGCCAAGCTCGCCGAGAGCCTGGCGTGGATCGCGGAGCCCGCGGCTCCAGCATGAGCCGCACTCGGTTCGGCGACGCTCGCCACCAGTTCGCCGAGGTCGAGTCCACGCAGACGATCGCCCGCCAGCTTGCCCGTTCGGGAGCCGCCGAGGGGACCGTGGTGGTTGCCGAGCACCAGCGCGCCGGCCGGGGGCGGGCGGGCCGCGCCTGGGTCGACCGGCCGGGAGAGAGCCTGCTGTTCTCCCTCGTCCTGCGCCCGGTCCTCGCGCCCCCGCGGGTACCCCAGCTCGCGCTGATGGGAGCGGTGGCGATCGCCGAAGCGGTCGAGCAGACGACCGCCACCGCGCCGCGGATCAAGTGGCCCAACGACCTGCTCCTCGATGGACGGAAATTCTGCGGGGTGCTCGCCGAGGCGGCCAGCGATGGAGAGACGGTCGCGCTGGTCATCCTCGGGATCGGGATCAACGTCAACCAGCGCGAGTTCCCGTCCGGGCTCCAGGATCGAGCCACGTCGCTGGCGGTCGAGCTCGGGCACGCGGTCGACCGCTCTATCCTGCTGGACACGGCGCTGAGCCGGCTCGACCACTGGTACGAGGTGTACCGGCGGTTCGGCTTCACGGCGGTCCAGCCCGAGTGGTCGCGCCGGTGCGCGCTCGCGGGCCAGCCGGTGGTCAGCGGCGGGGTCCGCGGGGTCGTGCTCGGGATCGACGACGATGGCGCGCTCCTGGTGCGCGGCGACGCCGGCGAAACGCACCGGGTCGTGGCGGGGGACGTCGATGCTGCTCGTCATTGACGTCGGCAATTCGAACACGGTGCTCGGCGTCTTCGAGGGGCCGCAGCTGCGAGTCTCGTGGCGACTCACGAGCCGGCGCGAGCAGACGGCGGATGAGTACGGGGTCTTCATCGAGGCGTTGCTCCGGTCTGGCGGGATCGAGCCACGCGCCGTCACGGCCATCGCGCTCTCGAATGTCGTGCCGCAGGTGCAGCAGACGCTGGAGCGCATGTGCGAGAAGTACTTCGCGGTGGCGCCATTCAACGTCGAGCCGGCCGTGAACAGCCCGATCCCGGTCCGGGTCGACAATCCCGCCGAGGTCGGACCGGACCGGATCGTCAACGCGGTTGGCGCGCTGGCCCGCTACCGCCCGCCCTTGATCGTCATCGACTTCGGCACCGCCACTACGTTCGACTGCGTCAACGCGGCTGGGGAATTCGTGGGCGGCGCGATCGCCCCCGGCATCACCACGGCGGCCGACGCGCTCCTGACCCGCGCCGCGCGGCTGTTCCGGGTCGAGCTGGTGCGCCCGAAGGAAGCGATTGGACGGAACACGGTCACGAACATCCAGTCGGGGCTCGTCTACGGCTACGCGGGGCTCGTCGATGGCATCGTCTCGCGCATGCAGGCCGAGCTGGGCGGCGCCGTCGCCGTGATCGCCACCGGCGGCCTCGCCTCACTCATCGCCGACGTGACCGGCACGATCCAGCACGTCGCTCCCGATCTCACGCTCGAGGGCCTCCGGCTGATCTACGCCTGGGCGCGCGGCTCGTGAGCAGCGGTCGGGCTGGTTGACACGCTGCCGACAGGTCCGTATGCTGTACCAAATCTAGTGGATATGACCGGACGCCATCCCAACATACGGTGGGCGACGGGGCACGCGCGCAGGCTCGCGCGGGGGGCGCGGGGGCCCGACCGACGGTGTGCCTGGCCCGGCGCGGCCGCAATCGGGGGCCGCGGTTCGAGCGTCAGCCACCGCGGTTCGAGCGTCAGATTGGGCGGCGCAACTGCGACGGGGAGCGGATTCGCGCCACGTCGAGCGCGGGCTTTGCCCGCGCAATCCTGCCTGCGGGGAAGCTCGAAGGGGGGCCACGCCCCCTTTCGACGTTCTAGGAGGGTCGCGGCATGGGCATGTGGGTTGGACGCGGGCGCAAGGCCAGGGTCGCGTACGGCTTCGATGACATCGCGCTCGTTCCTGGCGCGATCACGATCAACCCGAACGAGGTCGACATTTCCTGGGAGCTCAGCGGCCACCGCTTCGAGATTCCGATCATCGCCGCGGCGATGGACGGCGTCGTGGGACCCGAGCTGGCGATCGAGATGGGCCGCCTGGGCGGGCTCGCCGTGCTCAATCTCGAGGGCATCTTCGCCCGGTATGAGGATCCCGGGCAGGTGCTCGAGCGAATCGTATCGGCGAGCCAGGAAGAGGCGACCAAGATCATCCAGTCGATTTATGGAGAGCCGATCAAGGAAGCGCTGATCCATGAGCGCATCGCCGCGATCAAGAAGGGCGGCGGCAAGGTCGCGGTCTCGTCCATCCCGCAGCGGGCCGAGCGCTTCGCCCAGATCGCGCAAGAGGCCGGGGCCGACCTGTTCGTGGTCCAGTCGACGGTCACCACCGCGCGCCACCTCTCGTCCCAGTACGTCCCGGTCGACCTCAAGATGCTCAAGAAGCAGCTGGCGATCCCGCTCATCGTGGGCAACATCGTGACGTACGAGGCCTGCCTCGAGCTGATGGAGTGCGGGGTCGACGCGCTGCTGATCGGCGTGGGCCCGGGGGCGGCCTGTACGAGCCGGGAGGTCCTGGGCCTCGGCGTGCCCCAGGTCACCGCGACGGCGGACTCGGCGGCAGCGCGCGACTTCTACTGCAAGCGCACCGGCCGGTACGTGCCGATCATCACCGACGGCGGGATGACGACCGGCGGGGACGTGTGCAAGGCGCTCGCGTCGGGCGCCGACGCCGTGATGATCGGCTCGGCGTTCGCGCGCGCCATCGAGGCGCCCGGCCGCGGGTACCATTGGGGGATGGCGACGCCGCACCAGAACCTTCCGCGCGGGACCCGGATCCGCGTCGGCGTCGCGGGGTCGCTCGAGCAGATCCTCTTCGGGCCGGCATTCACGGAGGACGGCACGCTCAACCTGGTCGGGGCGATCCGGACGTGCATGGGTTCGGTCGGCGCCCGCAACGTCCGCGAGCTGCAGCTCACCGAGCTGATCATCGCTCCCGCCATCAAGACCGAAGGCAAGATCTTCCAGCAGGCACAGAAGCTCGGCCGTCCGCGCTGAGCCCCGGATCTCGTCTGGTGCCGAGCGCGGACACGATCGCGGTCGTCGACTTCGGCTCGCAATACACGCAGCTCATTGCTCGCCGGATCCGGGAGCTCTCCGTGTACTCCGAGATCTACCCGTGCACCGAGTCGCCGGAGGCCTACCTCGCTGAGAACGTGAAGGGCGTCATTCTCTCGGGCGGCCCGTCGAGCGTGTACGACCCGGGCGCCCCGCTGCCGGCCAAGGAGGTGTTCGAGGCCGGTGTCCCGGTCCTCGGGATCTGCTACGGGATGCAGGCGATGGCACACGTTCTCGGGGGTCACGTCGTGCCCGCTGAGCGACGCGAGTACGGACGGGCCACGCTGCCCTTCAGCGGGCTGGCTAGCCTCTTCTCCAGCGGACGCCGCGAACCGGGGCCGGCGGGGCTGGTGACCGAGCAGGGAACGACGACGGTCTGGATGAGCCACGGCGACACCGTGCTGGACCCGCCACCCGGGTTCACGACCCTCGCGTCGACGGCAAACTGCCCCGTGGCGGCGATGGCCGACGCGGAGCGCCGGCTCTACGCCGTGCAGTTTCATCCCGAGGTCGCGCACACGTCCCACGGGCGACTCATCCTTGAGAACTTCCTTGATGTCTGTGCGGTCAAACGCACGTGGTCTATGGCGTCTTTCGTCGCGACGTCGATCGCGACAATCCGCGCGACGGTTGGCCGTGACCGGGTGCTCTGCGCGCTCTCCGGCGGCATCGACTCGGCCGTCGTCGCGGTGCTCGTTCACGAGGCCATCGGCGACCGGCTCACCTGCGTGTTCGTCGACAACGGCCTCCTGCGCAAGGGCGAGGCCGGTGCGGTCGTTCGGACCTTCCGGGACGCCTTCAAGATCGACCTCGTCCACATCGACGCGGCTGGCCGGTTCGTGTCGGCGCTGCGCGGCCTGACCGATCCGGAGCTGAAGCGCAAGCGGGTGGGGGCAGAGTTCATCGCCGTCTTCGAGGAGGAGGCGCGGAAGCTCGGCGAGATCCCGTGGCTGGCGCAGGGGACGCTCTACCCCGACGTCATCGAGTCCACGTCCTTCAAGGGGCCGTCGGCGACGATCAAGACCCACCACAACGTCGGGGGCCTCCCCAGCGCCATGCCGTTCACGCTCCTCGAGCCGCTGCGGGAGCTCTTCAAGGACGAAGTGCGCCAGGTTGGCGAGCTGCTCGGGCTGCCGGCCGAGGTCGTCTGGCGCCAGCCGTTCCCGGGGCCGGGCCTGGCGATCCGGGTGCTCGGAGAGGTGAGCGAAGAGCGGCTCGATCTGGTTCGCGAGGCCGACGCGATCGTCCAGGACGAGGTGCGTGCTGCCGGGCTCGAGCGTGAGCTATGGCAGGCCTTCGCGGTGCTGGTGCCCGTGCGGACGGTGGGGGTGATGGGCGACTTCCGGACCTACGCGGAGGTGATCGCGATCCGGGCGGTGCAGTCCCAGGACGCGATGACGGCAGACTGGGCGCGGCTGCCCTACGACCTCCTGGCCCGCATGAGCGACCGGATCATCAACGAGGTGCGGGGGGTGAACCGCGTCGTCCTCGACATCTCCTCCAAGCCCCCCAGCACGATCGAGTGGGAATGAGCGCGTCGGACACAGAATGAGAAAGCGGGCGGACCGGCCATGAGTCAGCCGAGCTAGTCGACGCATGCCGCACGCGGATTTCGTGCATCTGCACGTCCACTCGGAGTACAGCTTGCTCGACGGGGCGGCGCAGCTGGACCGGCTCGTGCGCAAGGCGGCCGAGCTGAAATTCCCGGCGCTGGCGCTCACCGACCACGGGAACCTGTTCGGCGCGATCGATTTCTACGAGGCGGCCCAGCGGGCGGGGATCAAGCCCATCCTCGGCTGCGAGCTGTACGTCGCGCCCGGCAAGCGAACCGAGCGCGGCTCCCAGGACGGCGGGTACGAGGGCGCCAATCATCTGACGGTGCTGGTGCGGAACCCGACCGGGTATCGCAATCTGATCACCCTCGTCTCGAAGGCGTACCTGGAGGGGTACTACTACAAGCCCCGGGTCGACCGCGAGCTGCTGGCCGCCCACGCCGACGGGCTGCTCGTGCTCTCGGGCTGCCTCAACTCCGAGGTGTCTCGGCTCCTCCACGCGGGGGACGAGGAGCGGGCGCGCGCCACCGCCGGCTGGTACCAGGAGGTCTTCGGACGCGACTACTACTTCATGGAGGTGCAGTCTCACGGTCTGGAGGAGCAGGTGAGGGTCACCCGGGCGACGCGGGAGATCGCCAGGGCCATCGCCGCCCCGATCGTGGGGACGAACGACTCGCACTACCTCGAGGCGGGACACGCACGGGCGCACGAAGCCCTCCTCTGCATCCAGACGGGATCGACGATGAGCGATCCCAAGCGCTGGCGGTTCTCGACGCAGGAGTTTCACGTCAAGTCGGCGGACGAGATGCGCCGCGTGTTCGCCGAGCTCCCCGACGCCTACCGCCACACGCTCGCGGTCGCCGAGCGGTGCAACCTGTCGCTCGAGTTCGGCCGCTTCCACCTGCCCCGCTATGCAGTGCCCGACGGACACACGCCCGAGACCTACCTCCAGCACCTCTCGTGGGCTGGGCTCAAGCGGCGCTACGGGCCAAGCCCGGGGGCGCCGATCGAGGACCGGCTCGCCCACGAGCTGGCGGTCATCGAGAAGATGGGCTTCGCGGGGTACTTCCTCGTGGTGTGGGACTTCATCGCCTTCGCCCGCTCACGGGAGATCGCGGTGGGTCCGGGGCGGGGGTCGTCGGCCGGCTCCCTGGTCGCCTACTGCCTGGGGATCACCAACATCGACCCCATCCGCTACGGCCTGCTGTTCGAGCGCTTCCTGAACCCCGAGCGGATCTCCATGCCCGACATGGACATCGACTTCGCGGATGACCGCCGCGACGAGGTGATCCGCTACGTGGCCGACAAGTACGGGCGCGACCGGGTCGCGCACATCATCACGTTCGGGACGCTCGGGGCCAAGGCCGCCATCCGCGACGTCGGTCGCGTGTTGAGCCTGCCGTTCGCCGAGGTCGACCGTATCGCCAAGCTCGTGCCGAGCTTCCCGCTGAACATCACGCTCGACGACGCGCTGGCGAAGAGCCCGCCCCTGGCCGAGGCGGTGCGCACGCAGGCCCAGCTCAAGGAGCTGTGGGACATCGCCCGGACCCTGGAAGGCTGCACTCGGCACGCGTCGGTGCACGCGTCGGCCGTGGTCCTCTCCGACGAACCGCTCGAGCGGCACATCCCGCTCTACAAGGACCCCAAGCGCCCCGAGCTGATCACGGGCTACGCGATGGGTCCGATCGAGAAGCTCGGGCTGCTGAAGATGGACTTCCTGGGGCTCCGCACCCTGACGGTGCTCGCCAACACGGTGGCGCTGATCCGCGAGTCCCGCGGCGGGGCGATCGACCTCGACACGATCCGCCTCGACGATCCGAAGACCTATGCCCTCCTCTCGGAGGCCAAGACGTTCGGCGTGTTCCAGCTCGAATCCGCCGGCATGCGCGACGCGCTGCGCGGTCTCCGCCCCGAGCGGCTCGAGGACCTCATTGCCATGGTCTCGCTGTACCGGCCGGGCCCGATGGACCTGATCCCGGACTTCATCGCCCGGAAGCACGGCCGCGCCAAGGTCGCGTACGAGCATTCCGCGATGGAGACCTTCACCCGCGAGACATACGGGATCATGGTGTACCAGGAGCAGATCATGCAGATCGCCTCGGAGATGGCCGGCTTCAGCATGGGCGAGGCCGACCTGCTCCGGCGCGCGATGGGGAAGAAGGACCGCGAGCTGATGGCCCAGCAGCGCGAGAAGTTCATCGATCGCTGCGTCGAGCGCAAGGTCCCCAAGGGCAAGGCCGAGAAGGTCTGGGACCTGATGGCGCCATTCGCGGGCTACGCATTCAACAAGTCTCACGCGGCGGCCTACGGCCTCGTCGCGTACCAGACCGCCTACTTCAAGGCAAACTACCCCGTCGAGTTCATGGCGGCATTGCTGACGTCCGAGATGGGGGACACCGACCGGATCGTCAAGTACGTCGAGGAATGCCGCGCGATGGGCATCCGGATCGAGCCCCCCGACGTGAACGGGTCGGGCGTCCGGTTCACCGTGGACGGAGAGACGATCCGGTTCGGTCTGGCCGCCATCAAGAACGTCGGCGCGGCGGCCATCGACACCATCCTCGCCACGCGGGCCGACCGTGGGGCCTTCGGGTCGCTGTCGGATTTCTGCTCCCGGGTGGACCTTCGGCTCGTCAACCGCCGCGTGATCGAGAGCTTGATCAAGGCCGGGGCGTTCGGCTCACTGGAGAGCACGCGCGCCACCCTGATGGCCCACGTCGACCTCGCGATGGAGCGCGGGCAGCGGGCCCAGCGCGACCGGGACGATGGGCAGGCCTCGCTGTTCGAAGTGAGCGCCGGGACCGCGTCCCTCCCGACCGACGGTCTGCCGCTCCCGGAATGGGAGCCGCCGCAGCTCCTCGAGCACGAGAAAGAGGTGCTCGGCTTCTACGTCTCGGGACACCCGCTGGCGCACTACCGGCCCCTGGTCGAGTCGCTCGGGGTCACTGCCAGCGCCGAGCTCCCGGCCCGGAGCGCGGGCGCGCGTGTGCTGCTGTTCGGCCAGGCCATCGCGCTGAAGGAGATCCCCACCAAAGGGGGGGATCGCATGGGCTTCGTGACCCTCGAGGACATGGACGGCACCGTCGAGCTGACGATCTTCCCGACGCCCTTCCGGGCCGCGGCGACCCTCCTCCGGTCGCGCGATCCCATCCTGGTGCGGGGGCGCATCGACGACACGGACAAGGGGCGCGTGGTGCTGGTCGAGGAGGTCCGCGCCCTCGACACCCTCCTCGCTCCCGCCGGGGCCCGGATTGCGGCCGAGTCCCCGGCCCGGGCCTGCCGCATCACGGTCCGGGCGGACGCCGCGGATGCCACGGACCAGCTGGCGGCCATCGCGCGCTTCGCCGCCACGCACGCCGGTCCGGTCCCCGTGCTCGTTCACGTCGTGCTGCCGGAACACGAGGTGGTCGTCCGGGCGAGGCGTCACGCGGTCGACGGAAGCCCGGAGCTACTCGCCAAGCTCCAGGGCCGCCTGGGCGTGACCGCTATAATGCTCGACGAATGAGCGACGGGCTTGACTTCGAGCGGCCCCTCCTCGAGCTCGAGAACCGGATCGCCACCCTGCAGGCGGCCGAGGATCCGGCCAAGACGGGGCGGGAGGTTGCACGCCTGCAGGAACGGCTCGCCCGGGTCCGGCGGCAGACCTACGCGTCGCTCACCGCGTGGCAGCGCACCCAGCTGGCGCGACACCCGAAGCGGCCGCGGACCCTCGACTACGTTCGGCTGCTGATCGACGACTTCATCGAGCTGCACGGTGACCGCCTCTACGGCGACGACCGCGCGATCGTCGGCGGTCTCGGCCACTTCGAGGAGGAGCCGGTGGTCGTGATCGGCCACCAGAAGGGACGCGACACCCGGGAGAACCTCGCTCGCAACTTCGGCATGCCGCATCCGGAAGGGTATCGGAAGGCGCTGCGCTTGATGGAGCTGGCCGCGAAGTTCACGAAGCCGATCATCACGTTCATCGACACGCCGGGCGCCTACCCCGGCGTCGGCGCCGAGGAGCGGGGGCAAGCCGAGGCGATCGCGCGGAGCCTTCGGGTCATGGCGGGCCTCGAGACCCCGATCGTCGCGGTGGTGATCGGGGAGGGCGGGAGCGGTGGCGCGCTCGCCCTCGGCGTCGCCAATCGGGTGCTGATGCTCGAGTACGCGATCTACTCGGTCATCTCGCCCGAGGGCTGCGCGGCCATCCTGTGGGGTGACCGGGCGAAGGCCGCGGAGGCGTCGGAGCTGCTGCGGCTGACGACCCCGGACCTCCTGCGGCTCGGCGTCATCGACGCGCTGGTGTCCGAGCCCGTGGGCGGTGCCCACCGGGACTGGGCCGAGGCGGCCGCCAACGTGCGGGCCGCGCTCCGCGAGCACCTGCGCCCACTCCGCGGGCGGACCGGCGAGGAGCTCGTCGGCGAGCGATACGACAAGTTCCGCGCCATGGGCGTCTGGGACGAGGCGGCGCTCGCCCGCCGCTGACCGGGGCCGTCCCGGCGCCACCGCAGCGAATGTCACGGCTCCGATCAACGCAGGCCGGTGAGGCGCTTTGGGATGCCCCGTCCGGTCAGGTTGCGCCTGGTCGCGCCCGATGGCGTCTACCGGGCGAAAGACTGTCGAACGGCGTGCCAGCCGTTTCGAGCGCGGGCTTTGCCCGCGCAATCCGGCGGGGGAGGTATCGGAGGGGGCCGTCGAGGCCCCCTCCGACATTTCTACTCGATCAGCGCTGACGCGACCTCGTCGTCAGTGACCAGCACGTTCGCGAACCGTCCGCGCAGGGCGGCGCGCACCGCCTCGATCTTGCCGCGCCCGCCGGCCACGGCGATGACGTAGCGATTCGGCCGCCGGGCCAGCGCCTGCAGGCGCGCCGCCTCGACCGAGAGGATCCGTCGGGTCAGGGCGCGCAGCTCGGGCTCGTCGACCACTTTGCCCTCGGCGTTGAACGGGTGGTAGTTGATCTCCCCGACGACGTTGAGCTGGCGGAGGCGCTCCACGCTCACGCCGTAGTGTTCGGCGAGCGCGCAGAAGCCCGGCGTCTCCTCGGCGATCATACCGATGCCGACCAGCGCGATGTTGACCCCCCGGGCCGCCTCGTAGATGCGCCGGATCTCGGGGTCGCGGAGCAGCCGTCGGCGCATGCGCTCGATCTCCCGGAGCGAGGCCACGTGCTGGACGGGCAGGGCGTACGCGGTGACTCGTGGCCGGTACTTCGCCGCCATCATGCCCACCAGCGTGTTGGGGAACAGATCGACCAGCCGCAGCGTGTTCTCGCCGGAGAGGGGATACAGCCGGAGGTTCCGGAAGCGACCGTCCCGGAGGTACCGGATCAGCTGATACACGGTGAACCCGCACGACACGCCGATCGACATCCCGTCGCGCGCGACCGACTCGAAGTACGCGGCGGCGGCCAGCCCGAGCTCCTCGCGGAGGTCGCCGCGCCCGCCGGTGGTGACGACGACCGCATCCCGCAGCCCGTACCGCTGCACCAGCGCTGCTTCCAGCTGCGGGGTGCGCGGGAGGTCCAGCTCGACCCGCACCAGGCCCTCGGCGGCGGCGCGCTTGAGGAGCCGTGAGACCGTGGCGGCCGAGACGCCCAGGGCGCGGGCGATATCCTTCTGACTGCGATGCTGGCGGTAGTAGAGCTCGAGGCAGCGGACCATCTGCCGGAGCTCGGCCGGCGGCTGGGCGAGGAATTTCATCAACTCGTCTCCGAAGAAAGAACTTTCACCTATCAGAACATCTTTCTTGACCCGTCAACAGTCTCCCGATTATCCTCCGAGGAGGCCGCATGGCCCGGCACACGCGCGACGGTCAGGGCGACGGGAGGGGACCGGTCTCGATCGCCGAGTATCACCCATCCCCGGCCGCACCGCCGCAATCTCCCGCAGACGACCACCTTCACGCGTGGTGTCCCAACCATGCGGGGGTTGCTGGGCGGGGACCGCGCTCTGATCTGACGTAGGCCGAAGCCCGCGCGGCGGCCCAGGTCGTCAGGGCCGGGCGCTCGAACGAGAAACCCTCGGAGCTGGTCGAGCCGCCGCAGCCAGCCCCCCTTTCTTCCGTGCTATGCTACGGAGGGCTTCGCCCCAGAAAGCGATGCCGGACGCGCCATGGCCAAGCTGCACGTGATCACGTACGGCTGTCAGATGAACGACTACGACTCGGAGCGAGTGGCCGGGCTGCTCACGACCGACAACCGCTACGAGCTGACGGACTCTGCGGCCGACGCCGACCTGATCCTCCTCAACACGTGTTCGATCCGCGAGAAAGCCGAAGAGAAGGTGTTCTCGAAGCTGGGCGAGCTCCGGCGGGTGAAGCAGATCCGGCCCGACGTGGTCATCGGCGTCATGGGCTGCATGGCTCAGCTCCAGAAGGACGCGATCCGGACGCGCGCGCCCATCGTCGATCTGGTCTTCGGATCGCCCGCGATCGCGCGGGTTGGAGAGCTGGTCGAGCGAGTGCGGCGCGAGGGTCGACCCGTCCTGGAGGTGGGCGAGGCGCCGCTGGTGAAGCTCACTGCCCGGACCGAGCGCCAGTCGCTGAAGGCGTTCGTCACGGTCATGGAGGGCTGCGAGAAGCACTGCACCTTCTGCGTGGTGCCGGTGACGCGCGGGCGCGAGCGGAGCCATCTCCCGGCGGCGATCGTCGCCGAGGTCCAGGCGCTCGTCGAGGCCGGCGTCCGCGAGGTCACGCTGCTCGGCCAGACCGTCAACGCCTACGGCCGCGACCTGACCCCGCCGACCGACCTGGCGGCCCTCCTCGAGCAGCTCGACGAGATCACCGGCCTCCGCCGACTTCGCTTCGTCACGTCGAATCCCTACAACCTGACCTCCCGGCTCATCCACGCGATGCGCGACGTGCCCACGGTCTGCGAAGCGTTGCATCTGCCGCTCCAGTCAGGGTCCAACCAGATCCTGGCCGCCATGAACCGGGGCTACACACGCGACCGCTATCTCGAGCTGGTGGCCGAGCTGCGAGACACGGTGCCCGGGCTCGCCCTTACCACCGACCTCATCGTCGGCTTCCCCGGCGAGACGGAGGAGGACTTCGAGGCCACGGCCGACATGGTCGAGCGGATCGGCTACGATGGGGTCTTCGTGTTCCGCTACTCCCGCCGGCCGGGAACGCCGGCCGCGGCGTTCGAGAACCAAGTCCCTGACGACGTCAAGGCGCGTCGCAACACGCGCCTCCTCGAGGTGGCGGAGCGCGTGGCGTTCGAGCGGCACCGCGCCCTCGAGGGGCGGGAGATGGCGATCCTGGTCGACGGCAGCTCGAAGCGGAACCCGGGCGAGCTGTCGGGGCGGACGCGCTGCAACCGGGTGGTGAACTTCGACGGGCAGGGACGAGTGTCGATTGGCGACATCGTGAACGTCAGGATCACGCAGGCGATGCCGCACAGTCTGCGGGGCGCGCTGGTAGGAGGAGTCGGGACATGTTCGTTGAGATGAAAGTCCGCGGCCTCGCCCTGGACCCGTTGTCTCAGATGCCGATCATCATCCTGCGCGACGAGGAGGACAAGCGGTCCCTTCCGATCTGGGTGGGGGTGTTCGAGGCCAATGCCATCGCGCTCGAGCTCGAGAAGATCAGCCCGCCGCGACCGATGACCCACGACCTGATCAAGAACATCCTGGAGTCGCTGGACGCCCAGGTGACGAAGATCGTCGTGAGCGACCTCAAGGAGAATACGTTCTTCGCGGTTATCCATCTGCGGGTCACCGGGACCGAGATCACCGTGGACGCCCGCCCGTCGGACGCGATCGCGCTCGCGCTGCGCGTCTCCGCGCCCATCTACGTCGACGAGGAGGTGGTCCGGAAAGCCAAGACGGTCGAGGTCGGGAAGGAGAGCGAGGAGCTCAAGGCGGACGATCCGGAGCGCCTCCGGGAGTGGCTGGAGAACATCAAGCCAGAGGACTTCGGGAAGTTCAACAAGACCTGACGGGCGCGTGCGGATCGGCCTCTTCACCAACAACTACCTTCCGTTCCGCGGTGGCGTCACGACCTCGGTCGAGAGCCTCCGTCGCGGTCTCGAGGCCCTCGGGCACGCGGTGTGGGTCGTCGCGCCCGCCTCCCCGCGCGCGACGCCCGATCGCGGCGTCCTCCGGTGCCCCGCGGTCCCCGCCGCTACCTATCCCGAGTTCGCGATGCCGATCCCGCTCAGCCGCACACTCCGCCGGCGGATCCGCGCGCTCGAGCTCGACGTCTTTCACGCCCATCATCCGTTCCTGCTCGGCCCGATGGCCCGGGCGATGGCCCGTCAGGCGCGGCGGCCGTTCGTGTTCACGTACCATACGCACTACGAGAAGTACGCGCACTACGTCCCGCTCACTCGCCGCCTCGTCGAGGCCCTCGCCATCCGGGTCAGCACCGGCTTCGCCGCTTCCGCCGACTCGGTGATCGCACCCTCACAGGCGGTCCGCGACACCCTCCGCGCGCGGGGAGTCACGACGCCTATCACGATCGTCCCGACCGGCGTGGACGTCGAGCGGTTTCGTCCGGGCGACCGGATCGCCGCCCGCGCCGCGCTCGGCGTCCCCGGCGACGACCCGCTCCTGCTCTACGTGGGCCGTCTCGACCGGGAGAAGAGCGTGGACCGGATCGTCGCGGCGTTCGCTCGGCTTCACGGAACGCTGCCGCAGGCGCGCCTGGCCCTCGTCGGCAGCGGGACCGAGTCCGCGCGCCTCCAGACGATGGCGGCCACAGGGCCGGGCGGCGACCGGATCGTCTTCTGGTCCGCGCGCGCGCACAGCGAGCTGCCCGTGTACTACCAGGCCGCCGATGTCTTCGTCTTCGCGTCGCAGACCGAGACCCAGGGGCTCGTGCTGGCCGAGGCCGCGGCGTGCGGGCTCCCGGTCGTCTGCGTGGCGGGCGCCGGCTGCGACGAGGTGGTGCGCGACGGGGAAACGGGCGTGCTGACCAAGAACGATCCCGGGGCGATGGCCGACGCGGCGATCGCGCTCCTCCTCGATCGGGGCCGGCGCGCGACGATGGGGATCCGGGCGCGGCAGGTGGCCGCGGGCGAGTTCGACCTCCGCACGCAAATCGACCGGACGCTCGATCTGTACGCGCGCCTGACCGCCCATCGCTGAGGCCATCCGAGCCGAGCCTCCGCGCCGGACGCGGCGAGGTGGGGTATCATACGCGGCATGAGCACCCAGACGCCCGCCGACCAGGCTCCGGGACACCGGATCGAGTCGCCCCGCGAGATGAGTGACGAGTACCGGACCGCGCTCATCCACCTCATGACCATGCAAGCGGACTCCGAGCTGGCGGGGGGCTACGGCTATGTCCCATGGATCATGAAGGCCCCGACGATCGACGAGAAGCACGTGGTGGCGCAGATCGTGAAAGACGAGATCCGCCACGCCACGGTGATGTACAGCCTCCTGGCCGATCTCGGGGTCGAGGTGCAGGCCCACGTGACCGCCCACGATCAGGTGTTCACCATGCGCATCGACGACGCCGACGATATCGGCACCGCGCGCATCACCTCGGACAAGCGCGTCAACATCTTCTACTACCCCATCGAAACGTGGGCCGACTTCATCTTCTTCAATTTCTGCATGGACCGCGGCGCGGGCCATCAGCTCGAGGACGTGCGCGCCTGCTCGTACGGCCCGTGGGCGCGGGCGATCGAGGGCATCTTCAAGGAGGAGAAGTTCCACATCCGCCACGGCGAGGTGTGGGTCAAGCGGCTCGCTCAGGACCCGGTCACTCACGACGAGGCGCAGCGCACCTTCGAGAAGTGGTACGCGCGAACCATGAATATCTTCGGCCGGCCAGGCTCGGCCAAGAACGCGCTCTACCGCAAGCTCGGACTCAAGAGCCGGGACAACAGCGAGGTACGCCAAGGGTTCGCCGACGAGATTGCCCGGCTCTGCAAGCAGTTCGGGCTCGAGGTCCCTGGCTGGGAGCCCGTCTGGGAGCACATCCCCGAGGAAGCGCAGATCCCGGGGTAAGCGCTCAAGCGGGGCTTCCCCCTTCGTTCGGTCCTTCTGCTGTCGGCGCAAAACCAGTGGCTAGAACCTGAATCGGGATCCCCCCGCTACCTTACATAATGCGCCTTATCGGAAGTAGCCTGACCGGAACCGGTGCACCCGACGTCACGAGCAGTTGCAGTGAGCGTCGTCAACAGGCGGCTTTTGGGCGGATTGACCCTGAGTAGAACTCGACACGCGCACGGTCACGCCGAACGGCGATCCGGATGGGGAACTCCCGCGCTGTCGAACCGGGTGCCGTCGAGGCTCCCTCCGACGCCTACGGCTCGACCGGTGCGCCGAGGGCAGCCAGGCGTCCCCGAACCAGGTCGCCCGCGCGCGCCTTGGGCGCGTGCTTCAGGATCTGCCTGTACGTCGCGACGGCCAGGTCCTTCTGACCACTCAGCTCCTGGTTTCTGGCCAGTCCGATCTGGACGTCCTCGTAGAGGAAGTCGCCCGGCGGGATCCCATCGCCGGCTTGCTTGAAGGCGGCGGCGGCCTTGGGGAAGTCTCGCTCCGCTTCCCAGGTGTAAGCGATCCCGGAGAGCGCGAGCGCCCGAAGGGTTCCCGCTGCCCCCCTGGCCAGGACGATGCCGTATGCACCCCGAGCCGCGGAGTACTCGCGCTCGGCGTACCGGAGATTCCCGAGCTGGTAGGCCGCGTCGGCGGCCGCCGCGCTCGACGGGTACTCGGCGAGCACAGCCTCGAGCTCACGGATGGCCTGGGCACGGACCGCCGGTGGAGCGTTCGGGGCCTGACCCGCCTCGGCCCGCGTAAGGGCGTCGGCATAGGCGGCGAGCCCTCGACTCTGGTTCAGGTTGTACCAGAGCCAGCCCCCGAGCCCGAGCGCCGCCAAGCCTAGAATGGCCACCCCGGCGATGAGCAACGCGCGCCCCGACGGCGCACGCTCGAGAATCGCTTGAAGATCGAGCCGCTTCGTCTCGTTCATGATCGTAGGATCTGCCGTCGGGGCCCCCTGCGATCGCTAACTGGATTGGCGGAGACCGAGCGCCTGATCGACGACTCCGAGGACCCGATCCATCTTGAAGGGCTTGTTCAGGATCAGGTCGACACCGCTGTCGCCAATGCGCTCCGGACTGACGACGTCGCCCCAGCCGGTGATCATGATCACGGGGACCTTCGGGTTGAGCTGCTTCACCTCCCGCGCGACGTCCAGCCCAGACCGCTCGGGCATCGACAGGTCCGTGATGACGACGTCGAACGTGTCCTGCTGGAATAGCGATAGCCCATCGAGGCCGTTGGCCGCGGACTTGGCGGTGTGTCCCGCGTTGACGAGCGCGTCGACCAGCATCCAGCGGAGATGCTCCTCGTCCTCGATCACGAGGATCTGACCCGTCCGTGCCGGTTGGCGGACCGTCGGCATCGGCAGCGCTCGCGCCCCGGCGGGCCGGGACAGCGCCTCCGGGAGCGCCAGCGTGATCGTCGTGCCACGTCCGACCTCGCTCTGGACCTCGATCCGGCCTTGATGCCGGCCCACGATCCCATGGACCACCGAGAGCCCCAGCCCGGCCCGCTGGGGTGAGCGCGTGGTGAAGAACGGGTCGAAGATCCGCGCCCGGACATCCGCCGACATGCCCTCTCCGGTGTCACTCACCGCCAGCTCGACTGCGTGATCGCGGTGGCGCGTCTGGATCACGAGCCGTCCGCCCAGAGGCATCGCGTCGATTGCATTGAGCATCAGGTTCGTCAGCGCCTCGCGAAGCTCGGTCGCCAGGCCGTGCACGGAGGCCGTTTCCATGAGATCCGTCGCCACCTCGATCCGGATGCCATGGGCCTCGGAATCGTCCTTCCATAGGGGCCGGGTGAAGGTCACCACGTCCTGCACGAGCGCGTTCAGGTCGACGGTCGCCATCCCCTCCTCGCTGCGCGTCGACACGAACGCCAGCAGCCGGCGGACCGTGTCTGCCGCCCGCCACGCCGTCTCCTCGATCACCGTGAGGTCCTCCCGGATCCCGGTGCTGTCGCTGCGCTCGAGGGCCAGCTGTGTCTTGCCGAGGATGATGGCGAGCAGGTTGTTGAACTCGTGGGCGATCCCGCCGGCGACGCCGGCCAAGGCCCGCGCGCGCTCCGTCTGGATCAGCTGCTCCTGGGCGGCCGAGAGCTGCTGCATCGCGGTGTGGGTTCCCTCGACGGCCGTCGCGTTCTCGACGGCTGCCGTCAGTAGCGCGCCGATCAGCTCGGCGATCTGACCGTCGTCGGAGCTGAGGCGCCGCTCCTTGACGTCCACGAAGTAGGCCACGCCCACGTCGCGCAGTCCCGAGTGGAGCCGGACGGGTACCAGCGTGCGCAAACCCAGCAGGTGCGCTGTCGCAGAGTCGAGCGCGAGCCGGCCCTGCCAGTCGGCGGGCCAGTTGGCGATGATCCCCTCGGGCAGGCCATGGCTCGCCCGAATCGTCTCGCGTCCGTCCGCCGGCGCCACCACGACCACGACCGCGACCCCCAGCATCCCCGCGGCTGTCTCGCAGATCCGCGCCAGAGCGGCGCGGAGCGGTTGTCCCGGCCCGGCCGCGGCGGGCAGTGCGACGAGCTGGCGGACCCGCTCGCCGTGCCGGGCGGCCTGGGTCAGGAGCCGCTGATAGACCTGCGCGGTCCCGCACCGGTCAGCCAGCAGGTGCAGGATACGGAGGTCGTCGGTGTTGACCGGCCCCGGCTGGCGCCGGCCGACGTACAGCACCCCGGTCGGCTCACCGTCGGCGCGGATTGGCGTGGCGATCGCCGAGGCCGACGGGAACTGCAGGAGGACGGGATCGTCCGGCATCGGGCCGGACACCGCGACCGTTTGGCCCTCCCGAAACGCCGTCCCGACGAGGCCCGCTCCGGGACGAACGGCGAGGCCGGACAGCTCCTCACGACGGACCCCTCGACTGGCGCGCGGCACCAGCGCGCCAAGGTCGGGATCGATCTCGAACAGGACCGTGCGCTCGGCGTCGAGCAACCGATGGCCTCGGTCGACGACCAGGCCGTATAGCTCCGACAGGTCGATGCCGCACGCGGGGATAGAAAGGACCTCGGCGAGGCTCTGCAGCGTGGAGTCGGTCATCTGCTCGGCCTCCATGGCGTCCATGGCCGGCTCACCTCTCATCACCAGAGACTATACCGGACCGGCTGGCCCCAGGAGGTGAAGAATGACTGAGCGAGACAGCGCATCGCGGACCGGCGATGCTCCGCGAAGTGCTGGGCGTGCGCGCCATCCACGGCGCGATGATAGATAGCCCGACCCCAGGGAGTCAACCCTCCGGGGTGGGCCGGGGTGGGCCGGGGTCGGACGGGCTGGGCGGCGGCTCGGCCTTGGCTCCGTGTTCTCCGGTGCTACCCCTTTTTGAGGGTTCGGATGTAGTTCACGATCTCCCACCGCTCCTTCTCGGGGAGCGACTTCCAGGGAGGCATCGCGCCGCGGCCGTTGGAGATCTTCCAGAAGATCTCCCCGTCCGTCTGCTTCTGCACTTTGTCGGAGGTCCAGTCGGCTGGCTTGGTCGGCAGCGCGGCGGCCGCCGGGCCGTCGCCTTTGCCGGCCGGTCCGTGACACGCGCCGCAGTTGGTCTCGACAGCCTTCTTGGCGTTGGCCGTACCCTTGACGGCATTCTTGAGATCCTTGGCCTCGGCCGGCGCCTTCCAGTCCTCGGCCGAGGCCCCGGTCCCCAGCCCTAAACCAGCAGCCAGCGCGACACCCACCGCGGCCACCTTCCACGCGCTCCTCGCTCCGCTCATCCGCTCCTCCTGTTCGGATCCAAGCCGCCAATGTCTCGATGATGGCGAACGACGCCGGGCCGCCGTATTTAACACCGGCGCTCGAGGTCGGTCAAGCCAGCGGACCCAGTGTGGGTGCCTACCCGAAGAATCGTCTAGGAGGCCGCTCGGTTCCCAGCGCCATCCGAATCCACGACCTGTCGCGCCAAGTCCCGGATCCGGGTCGCCAGCCGGCTGCACCACTCGAGGCTGCCGCGGTTGGTCCCGACATCGGCCGCGTCTAGCTCGAGCGCCGGGCTCGACCGATCGCCATGAATGAGACGCACTCGGTACACTGCGCGTTGCGCGTCATCCTCCTCGACGACCGTCTCCACCCGGGGACTTTCACGCTTGGCGTGCGAGGTGGCGAATAGGCGGAGCCACCGCGCCACCTCTTGGTAGTCACCGCCGGAGAACATGGCCCCGCCGGCTCAGCATTCATTGAAGCCGCAGGACAGACACTTCTTGCACCCTTCCTCGTAGATGAAGGTCGCCTGCCCGCATTCCTTGCAGAGGTCGCCGACTCGCCTCCGGCTCCCGGCATCGACCGGGTCGCCCATGGGCGGCTTGACCTCCCCGACGTGCTCGGCCAGCGTGCAGGCGAGCGCGTCCGGGAGCGACAGGACCCGGGCGGACCCGAATCCGGTCGGGTGTCCCCCTCCAATGCGGGAGAGCTGGCTGATGACCTCCTCGAGCCGCCGTTCCGCCGACAGCGGGGACGGCAGCCGGAGAACCAGCGAGATCAAGCGCCCGAGCGCCTCGGCGACCGCCATCGTGTCCGATCCGGCCTTGCCCACCTGGACAAAGACCTCGAAGGGCTCACCATCGGGGGTCCCGTTCACCGTGATGAAGGCCGTCCCGATCGGCGTCTCCATCCGGTACGTCGTGCCGGACAGGCTGTGCGGCCGGGGCTTGATCACCGCCGGGCTTCGCGCCGGCGCTGCCGCGCCCGGGCCGTCGGGCTCCTTCTGCGAGGCGACGCCGACGTTGAGCACCTGCTCGCCCTTGCACCCGTCGCGAAACACCGTGATCCCCAGGCACCCCAGCTCCCAAGCCAAACGATACGCCCGCGCGACATCGTCCTCCGAGGCGCCGTGGGGCAGGTTGATCGTCTTGCTGACCCCGTTGTCCGTGCTGGTCTGAAACGCCGCCTGGTGCCGAACGTGCCACTCGAACGGGATCTCGTGGGCGGTCCTGAAGATCTCGGCCGCGCGGGCGGGGACGCCCGGGATGCCGTGGAGGGTGCCGCGCCTGGCAATCTCCTGCATGAGCGCCTCGGAGTAGAACCCGTCGCGCTTGGCGAGCGCCTCGAAGGTCTCGTTCACGAACGTCAGGACGCGTTCCCGATCGCCCTGCTTGACTCGGTGCTCGAAGGCGAGGGCGAAGATTGGCTCGATGCCGGACGAGCACCCCGCGATCATCGAGATCGTCCCGGTCGGCGCGATTGTCGTCACGGTGGAGTTCCGCATCGGCCGCCCGCGCTTGTAGATTGAGCGCGACCAGTTGGGGAACGGCCCGCGCTCCTCGGCCAGCCGGGCCGACTGATCGTGCGCCGTGTCCTTGACGAACGCCATCAGCCGTGTCGCGAGGTCGATGGCGTCCTCGCCGTCGTACGGGATCCCCAGCCGGAACAGCAGGTCCGCCCAGCCCATGACGCCGAGGCCGATCCGGCGGTTCGCCTTGACCATGGTGTCGATTGCCGGAAGCGGGTAGGGATTCATCTCGATCACGTCGTCGAGGAAGCGGACCGCCAGGCGGACGATGCGCTCCATCTCGTCCCAGTCGATCGTCCACGACCCATCCGGCGTCTGCAGGGCGAACTTCGAGACGTTGATGGATCCGAGATTGCAGGCTTCGTTACCGAGGAGCGGCTGCTCCCCGCAGGGGTTGGTGGCCTCGATCGTGCCGACCTCCGGAGTGGGGTTGGCCGGGCTCGCGTTGATCCGGTCGATGAAGACCATGCCCGGATCGCCGGTGCGCCACGCGGCGCGGACGATGCGATCGAACACTTCCTGGGCGCTCAGTCGCCCGACTCGCTCCCGGGTATGGGGGTTGATGAGATCGTAGTCCGCACCCTTGGAGAGGGCTTCCATGAAGGTGTCCGTCGCCGCGACCGAGATGTTGAAGTTCGTGATGCCCCCGTCGAGCTTGCACGCGATGAATTCGAGGATGTCGGGGTGGTCGACCTTCAGGATGCCCATGTTGGCGCCGCGGCGCGTTCCCCCTTGCTTCACCGCCTCGGTGGCCGCATTGAAGACCCGCAGGAACGAGATCGGCCCCGACGCCCGGCCGCCCGTCGACGCGACCAGGTCGTCCTTGGGACGGAGGCGCGAGAAGGCGAACCCCGTCCCGCCGCCTGACTTGTGGATGATCGCCGCATCCTTCACCGCGTCGAAGATCTCCTCCATCGAGTCGCCGACGGGCAGGACGTAGCACGCGGAGTACTGCAGCCCGTTATCCTTGCCGGCGTTCATCAAGGTGGGAGAGTTCGGCATGAAGTAGCCATCCACCATCATCTCGTAGAACGCGACGGCGACCTCGTGCACCGCGGCCGAGCTGCGCCCGTAACGCGCCTCCCCGGCCGAGATGGCCTGCGCCACCCGCCAGCACATCTCCTCGGGTGTCTCGACCACCTCGTCGCCCGTGCGGGTCAGATAGCGCTCGCGAAGGACCCGGAGTGCCGGCTCGGTCCATGTCCCTATCTTCGGCGGACGGGTAGCAGACAGCATGCGGCGCCTCCTTCATCGTGATTCGGATCGTGATTCGCATCCTGATTCGGATCGTGATTTTATGCCTGAACCCCAATATTCTGTGGGTGAGGTCCACCCTACACACCAGATGTGGGAATCGTCAAGAAAAAAGCGGAGCCTTTGCTCGACCCGACTGCCGGGCGGGTACTATCATGGCGCAAGAGCGTTCGTCCGGTCCCCTGGCCCGCACCCTCGTGGCACCGGCCAGCGCCCATCGCGACGACAATCGAGGCTCTAAGGGAGGATCTGCATCGATGGGGCGGGTCGCCGCGGCTGTTGTCCCGTGCCTGCTGCTCACCCTCGCGGTCGGTGCGGCGGCCTCGCAGGAGGCGTCTCCGACCCGAACGCCGACCGGGCCTCCGCCCCAGGCAGGGCCGGTCGTCCCCGACGTGACGGGGCGCCTGCTGTCCCTGCCGGAGGTCATCGCCATCGCGATGGGAACCCAGCCGGAGATCCAGGCCCGACTGTCGGACTATGACGCGGCGCGCTCGCGGGTATTCCAGGCGATCTCGCCGATGCTCCCCCAGCTCAACGGCTTCTGGGACCTGGCCCGCGCCCGCACGACCTCGAACGTCGGCGGTAACTTCGTGGATTTCGAGGACACGTTCACCACGGCCAGGCTGACGCTGTCCCAGCTCCTGTTCGACTTTGGCAAGAATCTCGCCACCACCGAGACGGCGTCTCGGCTGGCGGACGTCGCCAAGGAAGACATCGAGGTCCAGCGCGATGTGATCATCCTGGCCGTGAAGGACGCCTACTTCAATCTGCTGTTCGCCAAACGGATCATCAGGGTCGCTCAGCAGGCGCTCGATCGGGCCGAGTTGAACTTGCGCTCGGCGAGGGGTTTCTACGAGGTCGGCACCCGCCCGAAGTCCGACGTTACCCGGGCCGAGGTCGATGTCGCCAATGCCCGCGTGGACCTCATCCGCGCGAACAATGCCGAGCGCCTGGCGAGGGTCGCGCTCAACACCAACATGGGGATCGCGGTCGACTCGCCGACTGAGGTCGAAGAGATCCTCACCTACGATCCGTTCGTCATCGACCACGCCTCCCTGCTCAGCGAGGCGCGCCGCGGGCGCCCCGAGTACCGGCAAGCCAAGCTTCGCGTCGAGGCGGCGGATGCCCAGCTTCGTCGCGAGTTCCGGAACTTCTTTCCTGACCTCACCGGCAATGCCTCGGTCGGCGCGACGACACCCGACCTGCTCCAGCTCTGGAGCCTCGGGGTGACCCTCAACTGGAACATCTTCGACGGCGGCAGCAAGATCGCGCGCTACCGCGAGGCCACGGCGACCCTCAAGGCCGCCCAGGCCCGCGTGCGCGTCACCGAGCTCGACATCTGGCGGGCCGTGGAAGAGGCCAGTCTGAATATCCAGGAGACCGAGGAGCGCATCCAGGCGGCCCAGAAGGCGGTGGAGTCCGCGCGCGAGAACTTCCGCCTCGCCCAAGGCCGATTCGATGCGGGCGTCGGGACCATCATCGAGCTCACCGATGCCCAGCTCGCGCTGACCCAGGCTCAGTTCACGGAGGCGCAGGCGGTCAACGACTACCGCATCAACGTCGCCCGTCTGGAGCGTGCCCTCGGACGCCGCTAGCCGGCTGCTGAACAAGGCCCATCGGCTTCGTTGGCGCCCTGGACCTTTTTGAGCAGCCTGCCAGTTTGCCCGCATCCGGCGAGGGTCCCGAGTCGGAAGTGAGCC
>Ga0187892_10000174_pt1 | contig 167420 bp, 136 predicted proteins | sample MA1701073metaG_FD_139345 | JGI IMG/M metagenome (GOLD analysis project Ga0187892, IMG submission 139345) | Bio-ooze microbial communities from a basaltic lava cave in the Kipuka Kanohina Cave System on the Island of Hawaii, USA - MA170107-3 metaG ...
CAGCGATCGCGGCTTGCCGGCTCGAGATCGACGCGCGTGGCAAATGGCTGACCGGAGCCGCCGGGATCGCGACGATCCCGGGTTTCGCCGCCCGGTCGCAGCCACCAGCCCTCGATGCCCTTCGACCGAAGCACGCCGCGAAACTCGCCCAGCGACTTCCCACCCTCTCCCCGGAATACGAAGCCCAGATGTTTGTCGGGTATCCGGGCCTCGGCCTGCGCACCGGCAATGAAAGCGTTCCACTCCTCACCTTTGCGCATGATCGTGAGCGGCCCTTTGAGCGCCGGCGCATAGTCGAGCTGCGTCGACCAGAAACCGATCAGCTCCTCCTCGGCCGAGGCGGTTGCGCTTGAAGCACCCGGTGCCGCCGATTGCGACCAGGATTGCGCAGGTATCGTTATTGCAGACGTTATTGCAAACGCGGCGAGCGCGGCCACCGCGATGCATGCACGAAACACAGGCATACAGACCTCCCCCGGCAGGTTCTTCTGGTGAGTTTCTTTGGTGTCGGATGCGACAGCGTGAAGGATCGTCGCAGAGGATCAGCGGTAGGGGCAACCGCTCGAGCGGGAACCCGCTCAGTCGTGTGAGCGCAGGATGCGCGCCTTGCTTTCTTCGTAGTCCTGCTCGGTGAGGATGCCCTGCTCTCGCAGTCGCTGGTGTTCGCGCATTTCATCGCGCAACTGCTGCGTCTTTTCACGGCCTGAGGCGGCGATCGCGTGGCGGATGTGCGCCGCGAGCTTGGTTTCGAACGCGCGCAGCGCACGGAACGTGCCGAGACCCCCGGTGAACTCGAGCAGCCTGGCGCGACCGTTGCGGCTGCGGAACGACACGGTTTCGGTGGTCAGATAGGCGCTGAGGAGCGCGACGCACAACGTACCGGCACAAAAGAAGGTCAGCGGCGCAAACCACGCGTTGTCCCACCACGGCGCGGTCGTCCTGCTGAATAGCCATGCTGCGATCGCCGACAGCAGGGACAGACCCGCTGACACCTGCCACCAGCGCTTCGGTATTCGGCGCCTGCGCTCGACCTTCCCATCGATGAAGCGCAAGTCGGCGACGAACGTCACCGGCGACGACCACGGCATCTTCAAGTGGACTGCCAGATAGCGGTAGTTGAAGACCTCCAGTGCGAGGCGCCCACCGCGCACGCGGCTGTGCAATTTCACGTGCGACTGGACCTTGCGCGCCGCGCCGAAGTCCGGCACGACTTCATCGGCCGAATCATCGGATTCGAGGACGACGCGCTCGGCGACAGGAGAAGGAGAACGGGCCATGGCAGAGCCTCTGTAGCTTGCGGGGCCCACCGGCCACTGCGAACTGCTTCGCGTTTTGGCGACTTGGCGCCATTCCCCTATGACATCCCGACCACAGTCCGACAATTTGTGCGGCGAAAGTCGCCGGGTGCAGACGCTCAGGCCGGGCTGCACCGGGCTGGAGCGGTTGTACACTCGCCCCCTCACCGAGAGAGGCCGCCATGAAGTGCCCGCGCTGCAAGACACGAGATCTGAAGCCCACGATGATCGAGGAAAACCTGCCGGCGATGGCCTGCGCCGACTGCGAGGGCAGTTTGGTGTCGCTCCTTTATTACAGGCACTGGGCGGAGACACAGAAACCGGCGACCGGTCCTGGCGCGGAGGGCGCCACTTCTGACACGAGTGCGCCCGCGTCTATTGCCGACACCCCCGCTTCTACTGCCCACACCGATGAATCGCTCGAAGCGGCTGATACGGTCACGGCCGTGCTCTGCCCGAAATGCAGCCGCGTGATGATGAAGTACAAGATCACCGGCCGCGTATCGAACCGCCTCGACGTGTGCCGGCTATGCGACGAAGCCTGGCTCGATCGGGGCGAATGGGAGTTGCTCGAAACACTCCAGCTCAGCACCCAGATGCCTGCGATCTTCACGGAGGAATGGCAGAAGCGCATCCGGCGCCAGATCACGGAAGAGGTACGCCGCTCATCGCTGGTGCGTTGCATCGGCGAGCGCGCGGCCGAGCAGGTCGACAAGTTCCGCGAGTGGCTGTCGCGGAGCAAGCACAAGCCCGAAGTGATGTCCTATCTCTATCGCGGCTGGAACTGACGTTCGCTTACGCGGCCCGTGGCGCCGCCTTGCGCGGCCCCGCAATGTGCACAACCAGGCCGATGACGGCCATCGCCCACACGATCACGGGACTCGACGGCAGATCGGTGATCACGGACGCGGCCAGTCCGACGATGTAGCTGGCGATGGCGATTGCATAGCCCCACGCCAGCTGCCGATTCGGCGGAAACCGATACGTCGCCACCGCCGGCACGATCAGGGTCGAGAAAACGAGATACACGCCGACCAGCTGCACGGACGCAGTGACCACCAGCGCGAACAGCACGTAGAAACCCACTCGCCCGAGCTGCTCGCGCCAGCGAAACCAGATGACTGCGAAGATGCCCGTCAGCACCGCGGTGCGCACGAGTTGATCGTTCGTCACCCACAGGATCTGCCCGGCGAGCAGTTCCTTCAGGTTCTCGCCGCCGTGCGGATCGTTCGCGAGCACGAGGATCTGTGCCGTCGACGCCAGTACGAACAGGATGCCGATGAGGGCTTCCTGCACGTCCGGTCGCCTTCGCTCCGTCCACGTAAGGAGGAGCGCCCCGGCCAATGCCGCCGAAACTGCAGCCGCCTGAGCGCCCCATCCCTGGATCTCCAGGCCGAAACTGCTCGCGGCAATCACGCCCAGCCCCGCCACTTGTGCGATCGCAAGGTCGATGAACACGATGCCGCGCGAGAGCACTTGCTGGCCGAGAGGCACGTGGGAGATCAGCACGAGGACGCCGGCGATCAACGCCGGCCAGAGAATGCTCACATCAGTGGAAAGCAGGTTCATTGTTTCGCTGCCAGTAGTCGGTCGATCGTGTCGTCATACAGGCCGAACAGGTCCTTTGCTCCGGGTGTGCCGCCCACCGAAAATGGCAGCAGCACGACCGGCGCCTTTACGCGCTGCGCAAGCCAGTCCGCCGCTTTCGGGTCGTTGTACGCGTTGCGCAGGATCATGCGCGGCGGCGAGGCCGAGAGTTTCGTGACGAGTTGCCCGAGATAGCCTGCGCTCGGCGGCACGCCGGGCTTCGGCTCGATCGCCGCCAGCTCCTTCAGACCCAGCCAGTCGACGAGATATGACTGGTCGCGATGCATGACCACCACGGGCACGCCCTTCAGTGGAGCAGCCCTGGCTTCCCATCGCTCGATGGCCGCCTGCCAGCGCGAATCGAAATCGCTGGCGCGCTGCTGGTAGTAACCTGCGTTCTTGCGATCAATGGCAGCGAGCCGCTCGGCCAGTGCCCGCGCCACGGCTGCGACGTTGTACGGGTTGAGCTGGATGTGCGGATTGCCCTGCGGATGAATATCGCCGAGCGCGCGATCGAAGCTCGCGGGCACTTCGCGCAGCCGCACTTGCGACGTGGCTTCGAAGTAACCGGGCGATCCGGGCTGGATGCGCCGGTTGCCGGACTCCTGTACCAGCACCGGAAGCCACCCCACCTCCAGCTCCGCCCCGTTTGCAACCACCAGGTCAGCTGTGCGTGCGCGCGCGACGAGGCTCGGCTTGGCATCCACGCGATGCACGTCCTGGCGCGCCTGCGTCGCCGTGTACACATCAACGTTGTCGCCGCCGATTTCCTTCGCGAGCGCACCCCAGTCCGCAGTGGTCGCGAGGACTTTGACGGCGGCTTGCGCGCCGAGGCTCGATAGCAGCAGTAGTAAAGTACAGAGAGCACGATTGAATGACTTCATGGTGTGCCCTCCTCAATACTTGTGCGCGCTGTGCGCGCCGATGCCAAAGAGATACTGCAGGTGGAACTGCCGGTCGCGCTCGCCTGCGTTGCGGGAATCGTCCCACGCGTACTGCGCGCGCAGGCGGGAGAACTCGCTCGGGCTCCAGTCGAGCATCAACGACAGGCGATCGGGATCCGCCGGGAGCAGCGTCGGAAACGCTTCGAGCGGCAAGGTTCCGCTTTCGACGAGGCCGATGCGCGGATCGCCCGAGTCGAGTGCGTCGTACCGTGCACCTGCGCGCCATCGCGGGTTGAACTGCCAGACGCTCTGCACGTACCAGCCCGACTGCTCGCTATGGAACGCGTCAGCGAGCGCCGCGCCTTCGGCGTCGAACAGGAGGTCTCCTGTTTCCTTGCGTCGCAGGTACTCGCCCTGGACCTTGAGCTGCTGGCGCGTGTTGTCTGCCGGTATCCACTTGAATACCGCGTCCACGCCCCACGTGCGCGACTTTCCGGTGAAAGCATTCAGCACGGCGTTACCGCCATCATCCACATCTTCGTAGGCGCGCTCATCCGCGCGCAGATCGACCCATGACGCGCCGGCTCTCCAGCTCGCGGTATCGCCGATGTCGCCGCCCACGTGACCGAACAGTGTCGCGCCATTCACGGCGTTGCGATTGCGGCGCGTGCCGGGGAAGGCCTGCCCATTGCCGGCTTCGACGCCAAACTCGATGAACAGGTCGGTGGGTGCAAGCCACTTCACCTGCAATCCGTCCTGGGCCAGCTGATTGCCGAAGAACGCCTGGTAGACGAGCGGCTGATCGGTGAAGTCCCACGCGTGCGCGTGTACCTCGTTGAGATACCCAATGCCGGAGAAGAACCGGCCGCCCCTGGCGGTGAATCCTTCCGGCAAGGCGGTCGCGCGGAAAAACGCTTCCTCGACCTCGATCTCGTCCTCGGGTGTGATCGCGGCGGTCAGCTGCGCGGAAAAGAACGGATCGACGCTCGCAGCGAGCGTGATCTCCGATTCGCCCAGGTTGAAGCTGCGCTCGCCCGGGCCTACTTCTCCGCCGCTCGGGATGAACCCTGCGAGGTTGTACGTCTCGGGGTCTTGCGACGTGTTGGTGTAATTGCCGCCCAGGACCAGGGAAATCGCCGGATTGAATGCGGACGCGCCACGTACGGCGGGCGCACCAGCCTGAGGCGCTGGCACTGCGGCTTGTTGAGGCGGTGCGGCGACACCCGCTGCCACAGCACTCTCGGCCGCACTGGCCGCCACTTCCAACTGATCGATTCGCGTTTCGAGCGCGCGCACGCGCTCGTCGTAGCTCCTGCGAAGCTCCTGCAGTTCCTTGCGCAGTGTTTCAACATCGTCCGCTGCCGATCCGATGGCGGGAGCCAGGATGCACGTCATGGCAGCAAGTGCTGCCGACAGCCTGACACGGGTCATGACAACTCTCCTCGTGCAAAGTCAATGAACAGGCGCACGCGAACGCGCGCGTCGTCAACGTTGGCTTAGACGAGGCTCGGCGGTGCGCGGGCCCGGAAGGGCAGCGCAGGTGTGGCAGGAAGGATCGAAGCAGCGCGCCAGGGAACGATGCGTTCCGACGCGCACGCGTGGAGATCGATGACGAGTGTCGCGCCGCCGACCGCGGCCGCCAGCGGCGTCGACTGGAGACATCGGGCGCACTGGTCCAGCGCGATCGGCGCGCCGGGATCGTTGGCAAGATGCGAGTACGCGTGGATCTCGGCACCGAGCTGCGAAACCAGCAGCGCGAGTGCCAGGAAGCGGACGATGGACCTGTAGCGGCGACTGAACAGGGTCGTAACCCTCTGAATGCCGGCTAGTGTCCGTCAAATCACGGTTGCGAGCAACGATCGGCGCGGGGAGTGTTCGCAGAGCGCACGACAGCACTGGGACGTCTCACGAAGCACTTCACTCGCCAGCCCATTCGGCGCACGCCCGGCGAATACGCGCGTACGCGCGTGCCGTGGCGGGACGATCGCGCACGGTTTCGAACCAGCGCTGCAGGTGCGGAAACCCTTCGAGCGTCTGGCCGTGCTCCTCGTACGGGAGGATCCACGGGTAGCACGCCACGTCCGCAATGGAATACTCACGGGCCACGTACTCACGATCGGCGAGCCGCTGGTTCAGCACGCCATACAGTCGGGCGGTTTCCTTCGAATACCGGGCAATCGCGTAAGGCACTTTCTCCCTGGCGTAGACCAGGAAGTGCTCGATCTGCCCTGCCATCGGCCCAAGTCCGCCGACTTGCCAGAACAGCCACTGCAGGACGTCAGCGCGGCCACGCACATCGCGTGGCAGGAGGCGCCCGTACTTCTCCGCGAGGTAAAGCAGGATCGCGCCCGATTCGAACAACGCCAGCGGCGCACCGCCGCCGGCGGGCTCGGAATCCACGAGGGCCGGCGTGCAGTTGTTGGGCGAGATCGCCAGGAACTGCGGCCTGAACTGCTCGTCGCGGCCGATGTGCACGGGCCGGAAGGTGTAGTCCACCTGCACTTCCTCGAAGAACAACGGGACCTTGAATCCGTTCGGCGTACGCCAGGCGTGAAGCTCGATCATGGCTGCTCCGTGGCAGGGAATCCGGAAGGGGGCGGGATGGCAGGGTGGGCACAGTTTGCCCGACACTGTGGTTCCCAAGAAGATCCCCTTTTGAGAGATCTCCCGTTGCGCGCGGCGCTGGCTGCGGCGGCCCTGGAAGCGCTGAACCGCGGGGCCGAGGCCGGCGCGTGTCGGCGGGCGCGCGGAGGACTACAATCCGGCGAACCGAGGACGGCCCCAAAAGAACAACGAGGGGAACCACAATGCCGGGCGGCCTGAATTTCGATTTCACCTTTGGCGGCGCTCCGCGCGCCACCCGTCGCGAACCCGACAGCCCGTTGCGCATCCTGGTGCTCGGCAGTTTCAGCGGGCGCAACCAGCCCGGCGAGGATCTCGCGCGCCGCCCCGTGCGGCGCATCGACCTGGATTCGTTCGATGCCGCGTTACACCAGTGCGCCGCAGCCGTTGCGTTCGCTCCCGGCGCCGGTCAGCCGGCTGTGCCAGTGCCCATGGAATCCCTCGACCATTTCCATCCGGACGAGCTGTATGCGCGCTTACCGCTCTTCCAGGCACTGCGCGATACTCGCGCGCGCCTGCAGAATCCCGGAACGTTCGCGGCCGCCGCCGCAGAGCTTCGCCAGCAGGCAGCTGCGCCGGCCCTGCCGGGCCAGGAAACGACGCAAGCCGCACCCGCAGTCGGCGACACCGACACTATCAACCGGCTGCTTGGGCGGCCCACCGGTTCGGCACCCGCCTCACCGGGCAGCGGCGCGCAGCGCCCCGACCTGCAATCGCTGATTCGCAGCATCGTTGCGCCGCACATCGTTTCGAACGAGATGCCGTTTCAGCAACAGTACCTCGCCGCCATCGATGACGCCGCCGGCGACCTCATGCGCGGGCTGCTGCACATGCCCGCATTTCAATCGCTCGAAGCGAATTGGCGCGGCGTTCGCCAGCTGGTCGACGCACTCGACCTCGACGACACCGTCCGGCTCGATCTCGTCGACGTGACGAAAGAGGAACTGCGCGCCGATCTCGAGCGCGCCGGTCGCGAGTTGCCGAACTCCGGATTGCATCGACTGCTCGCAAGCCGCGCGCAGGCGGCACCGGAGCCGCACGCGTGGTCCCTGCTCGTCGGCCTGTATTCGTTTGGCCCGACGGAAGCGGACGTCGGCATGCTGGCGGCCATCGGTTCCATCGCCGCACAGAACGGTTCGCCATTCCTTGCTGCCGCTGAAAGCAGTGTCATTGGATGCGCGTCTCTCGTGGAAACACCGGAGCCGGCAGCCTGGAAAACGAGCGCAGAAGCGGACAAAGCCTGGAACGCGCTTCGGTCCAGCGCCGTCGCGCGATCGATTGGTCTCGCCATGCCCCGTGTCCTCATGCGTTTGCCCTATGGCAAGTCGACGGTTGTGACGGATCGTTTCGCTTTTGAGGAGCTGCAAGGCGCGCGCACGCACGAGCAGCTGCTGTGGGCGAACCCCGCTCTCGCCTGCGCGCTCCTGCTCGGTCGCTCTTTCATGGAAGCAGGGTGGGAGATGGAACCGGGTGGAGAACTCGAGATCGACGATCTTCCCGCCTACACGCGCAACGAGGAGGGCGAGTCACGACTGCAAGCGTGCGCGGAAGCCTTCATCAGTGAGCGCGCAGCACAGGCGATCCTGGATCGTGGCGTGATGCCATTCCTGAGCTTCCGTAATCGCAGCGCCATTCGCGTCATGCGACTGCAATCGCTCGCGAGTCCGCCGGCCCCTCTCGCCGGCCCGTGGCGAGCCGGCTGAGGCGTGGCTGCTGATCGAAGTGGGTGCGGTAGGGGCCGGCGCATGACCTCGTACCACTCGATCAGGACCGACGTGAAGAACGCTCCGGAGACTGAAGTTGCAGTCTTCCGGGGCGAGTTCGTGTTCGCTCACGAGCGCGGCGAGCTCACGCCAAGGCGGCGCAGCCACGCGAGCACTGACTCCACGACGGGTGCAGCGCTTTCGGTGCCCCCCTGATCCGCGAATGCCGCCGCCGCCGTCGGGAATCGCGTGAAGTGATGATCGAGCCCGGGGAACACCTGCAGCGATGCAGTACCCGGTCTCTGCCCGTTCACGACCTCGACGATCGTCGCCGCGGCGTCGCGATTCTCGAACCAGTCGTACTCGCCGAAGAGGACGAGCACCGGGCTGCGCACGCGCGCCCACGCGCCGGTCCAGTTCTGGCGCTGCGCCTGCTGGTGAAACGCGGCGGGCCGGCCGTAGTGCGTGCCATCCGCGTTCGTGCCAACGATGCGCGCCCACACCTTGCCGAGCTCGGAATCGTTGGCAATGACCGCCGGAGCCTCACCGTTGAGGAGATAGCGCGTGAAGTAACGCGCGCGAGCATTCACTTCCGGAACGAGTGCCTGCGGATCATTGCCCACTCGCAGCGCGAGCGCGTTGCGCTCGAAGCGCATCATGCGTTCGAACCACGTGTGTGCACCGCCTCCCCACACGACGACGCCGGCGACGTCCTGGTCCGCCGCAACCAGCGGTGCGTAGTTGGATCCCATGCTGGCGCCGTACACCACGATCCGCTTCGGATCGACGTCGGGTCGTTGGCGCAGGGCGTCGAACGCGGCACGATGATGGGCGAGCTCCGTTTCGTAGTCGAGCTTCGCGCAGGCGGATCCCTGGCTGTCACCGACTCCTGCCTTTTCGGTCCGGAACCAGAGCATGTTCGATTCCATGATCAGGCGGCGCATCATCACCTGCCAGCCGTCGCGCGCCGCGGGATTCAGCTCGATCGTGTCGCACGAGAGCCACTGGACGAACAGCATCGCCGGCAGGCGGCCACTGCTGCCGGTGGGCTTCGTGACTATGGTGCGCAGACGCGCACCGTCCGGCGTCGCGAGCACGCCGTACTCGGTATCGAGGCCGGCCAGCGCTTCCAGCGGTTTACCGTCCACGCGCGGGAGATCTCCGACCCTTCGTGAAGCCGCGTTGGCCGCACCCGACATCGCGAAAACGCCCAGGCAGAGCATGAGGAGAAAAGCGCGCCAGCTCGGTAGCGCATCGGGCTCGACAACCCGGCAGTGCAAGATGGGCATCGGCATCGCAGTCTCTCCTCGGACGGTGGAGCGCGGACGCGCCCGCGAATCGTGCGAGGAACGGTGTCGGCGGGCTTGCCGAAGCCGCGCGAAGTCTGGCTGATTTCGAAATCGGCCACAGGAAGGCGACAGGAAAAAGCGTTGGCCTGCGAGACGTAGCAGCCCGAAGCAGGCCAGCTAGGTGCGAAGCGACTCCTGGAGCTCGCTGGTGTCATCGGTCGGCGCGCGCCGGTACTCCGTTGGAGTCACACCGAAGCGCTCGCGGAAGGCGCGATTGAACGGCCCGATCGAGCCGTATCCCGCCTCGAGCGCAATCGTCAGCACGGGAACTCGCTGCGAACCCGGATCGCGCAATCGGGCAGCGGCTTCACGCAGCCGATGCGAGTGCAGGAAGTCGTTGAAGTTGCGGAAGCCGAGGCCGCGATTGATCACGCGGCGCAGCACATGCTCCTGGGTGTCGAGCAGCGCCGCCAGGCTGGCGACTGTGAGCCCCTCTCTAGCGTAGAGCCGCTCAGGCACGAGGCGACGGCGTAGCCGCTCGAGCACGCTCTGCTCCACCCTGCTGAGCGCATGCTCTGCCGCCACGGGCACCGCCTCGGACAGGTCGAGCCAGTTCACGACTCGCATGCGCACGAAAGTCAGCAACGCGAACAGGGCCAGCAGGTTGATGAACAGCAAGTTGAGGAGCACGAACGGCTCCGGTGTCTGCTCGTTGCGCAGGAGCGCGATGGCTTGCGTGATCACCACGATCGCGAGATAGCTCGAGGCGAGCGGCACAAACCATCGCCGCAAGCGTTGCCGGCGCTCGTCGAGATCCGTGCGGCCACTGGCAAACACGCTGAGCGGCGCGAGGCACGCGAACCCGAGGGATGCCGCTCCGAAGGCGTAGCCCACAACCGCGACGAGTCCGGAAGTACTGGCGCCGTTCGGCTCCCACAGCACCTGGTAGGTGAGGCCCAGCACGGCCATGCTACCGACGGCGACCCAGTGACGATTCGTCATCCGGAAGCCGTCGGAAAAGAGCGCGTGGCAGAACAGCCAGAACCACACGGGATGTGTCGAGCACACCGCCGTCAGCGGATACGCGAGTGCACCGAGCAGGCGCGACGCTCCCGGCATCGACGTCAGCATGAAAGCGGCGACGCTGAGTGCGAGCGCTGCGCCGAGGCGCGCGGTGTGATCCTTGCGCCGTGCACGCAACATGAGACCCGCAAGCAGGCCGAGCAGCACGACGCCGAGCGCACGCAGGATCAGTTCGACCGGGAACATGCCCCCAGTGTACGCCCGGCGACCCGCACGGGGTTACATAGACCAGAGTCTCGTCGGCCTTCAGGCGGTGTCAGCCTTCCCGAGCGGACTCATGCCTGAGGTCGCCCGGCAGTTGCGGCCGCTTGGCCGCCGCTTCGCGCACGACACGCTCGACGTAGGCCCGTTCGTGCCCTTCCAGCGTCAGGCGCGGCGCGCGCACAGTTTCCGACCCGCGCCCCATCACCTGCTCCGCCAGCTTGATGCACTGGACGAGCGTGGGAACGGTGTCGAGATGCAGCAGCGGCATGAACCAGCGATAGAGCTCGAGTGCTTCCCGGTAACGCCCTGCGCGCGCCAGCGCATACAACGCAACGGACTCGCGCGGGAACACGTTGGTGAGACCGGACACCCATCCATCCGCACCGAGCATCAGGCATTCGAGCGCGATGTCGTCCACGCCCGCGAACAGGGCGTAGCGGTCGCCGCAGGCGTTGCGCAGATCGGTGAGCCGGCGCGTGTCTTCCGACGATTCCTTGAGGGCGACGATGGTCCTGACATCCGCGAGTCGCTGGAACATTTCGACGCTGACGTCGACACCGTAGGACACCGGATTGTTGTAAATCATGATCGGCAGCGCCGTGGCTGACGCGACAGTGCGAAAGTGCTGCAGCGTTTCTCTCGGGCTCGACTTGTACACCATGCCCGGCAACACCATCAGCCCGTCGATGCCGATGCGCTCGGCGTCGCGCGCGTATTCGAGCGCAAGTTGCGTGGTGTATTCCGCGACGCCGGAAAGCACCGGCACGCGCCCCGCGGCCACTTCTTTCACGGCGGCAAGCAGCGTGCGCTTCTCGCTGGCCAGCAACGAGCAGTTTTCACCGACCGTTCCCATGCAGATGATGCCGTGCACGCCATCGCGTATCAGCGCGCTCACCACTTCCTGAGTCGCACCGACATTGAGACTGCCGTCCTTGCTGAACTGGGTCGTCGTCGCTGGGAAGACCCCGGACCATCGCTTCATGAGCCGCGCCCTTTCGATGAGGTTTCTGACAATATAGCGCACGGACGCCAACGCGCGAGGGTCGCAGCAATGATGGCAGGCAGGTTCCGCGTGGGCCTCAGGCTCGCCCTATGTGTGTCATTCCTGTCCCCGGTCCTGCTGCCGGCTGACCAGGGCGCGGCGCAGGAGACCAAGCCGTCCCGACCGCCGGCCATGACATCGACAACAACCGACGCTTCGCAAGCAGAAGGCGCGAGGCTGCGCGCACTCCTCGACGAAGAGTGGACCGTGCGCATGCGCGAAAACCCGCTGGACGCGACGCAAAGCGGCGTGCGGGACTACGACGATCGGCTGCCCCCGGTCGCGCCGGAGGACTATCTTCGCCGCCTGCAGTTCGACCAGGACTTTGCCCGCCGGCTGTCACAGATCAATCGCGCCGCGCTCTCGCCACAGGATCGAGTCAACCACGATCTCATGCAGTTCGTGCTGCGGCACAGGATCGCGCTGGCGCCGTTTCGCGATTACCGCATCCCGCTGACGAGCGACAGCGGCTTCCATGTCGACATCATGCGGATGGGCGTCGGCGTGCGGATGCGCGATGCCCGGGACTACCAGAACTACGTTGCGCGCTTGCGCGCCATCCCGGCGTACCTCGATCAGAACGTCGCGAACCTGCGCCTGGGAATCAAGGACGGCTTCACGCTGCCGGCCGCGATCCTCCCGGGAATCCTGGGCGTGCTCGAAGGCCAGCAGTTCAGGTCGCCAGGCGACACGCCCTTCTTCGAGCCGCTGCTCACATTCCCTGACAGCGTCAGCGAATCGGAACGCGAACGCCTGCGCACGGGCGCGCACGACGTGATTCGCCAGGACGTGATCCCGGCCTACGCGAAACTGCAGACGTTCTTCGTCAAGGAATACGCGCCCGCCGCGCGGCGCACGATCGGGGCCACGCAGTTACCGGAGGGCCAGGCGTACTACGACGCCCTCGTGAAGTTCTACACGAACCTCGAAGTCACGCCGCAGCAGGTACATGAGACGGGCTTGAAGGAAGTCGCTCGCATTCGTGCGCGCATGGACTCGGCCATGCAGCGCAGCGGCTTCAAGGGCGATTTTCCCGCCTTCCTGCAATTCCTGCGGACGGATGCGCAGTTCTACGCGAAGACGCCACTGGAGTTGCTCAAGGAAGCTTCCTACCTGTCGAAGAGAATCGACGGCATGCTGCCGGCGTACTTCGGCAAGTTACCGCGCATGCCCTACAGCGTACAGCCGGTGCCCACCGTCCTCGCTCCCAACTACACCGGTGGACGCTATTCACCGCCACCGATCGGCGGCACGAAAGGCGGCGAGTACTGGGTGAACACATATGCGCTGGACAAGCGGCCGCTCTATCAGCTGCCGGCGTTGACGCTGCACGAAGCCGTGCCCGGTCACCACCTGCAAGGCTCGCTGGCTCGCGAGCTCACGGATGTGCCGCCGTTCCGTCTCGACCTGTATCCGCACGCGTTCGGCGAAGGCTGGGGACTCTACTCCGAGTTTCTTGGTGAAGAGATGGGGCTATACGACACGCCCTACACCGAGTTCGGCCGCCTGAGCTACGAGATGTGGCGCGCGTGCCGCCTGGTGGTGGACACCGGGATGCATGCAATGGATTGGTCGCGCGAGCGAGCGCTCGAATATCTCGGCACGCAGACTGCGCTCTCGCAGCAGGAAGTGCGCACCGAAGTCGACCGCTACATTGCGTGGCCCGGACAGGCCCTCGCCTACAAGATGGGTGAGCTCAAGATCATCGAGCTGCGCCGCCGCGCGGAGAAGGAGCTCGGAGCCCGTTTCGACATCCGCGATTTTCACGATGCCGTGCACGAAAACGGTGGCGTGCCGCTGCCCATCCTGGAACAGCAGGTCGAGTCATACATCGCTCGCAAGCGTTGAAGTAGTATTCATAAGAGCAGCCGGGGAGTTCTCCATGTTTTCGATCTCTTCCGTCGTTCGCGGCAGCTTTGGCGCGGCCGTCCTTCTCTCACTCGCAGCGTGCTCGCTCCCCACTTTCAACGTGCAGGCACCGACGCCGTCGGGCCTCAAGACCGAGGTGGCGCAGTCCAGCGCGGCCAACCTGTCGCTCGTCGACCGGCGCCAGGACGCCCAGCGGCAATTTCACACGGGGTTGCTGGGGCAGATTCAGCTGAAGCACCAGAACGCGCCCATCGACCCGCCGAAGTACATGGCCACCGGGCTGCAGGCGGAGCTCGCGTCGCGGGGATACTCGACGCAGGTCACGACGGAAGACAAAGGGACGCCCCGCCTCAACCTGAGGACTTTCAACATCCAGAATCATCGTGTCAGCGGCTTTTCGCCCTGGGTCACGATGACGTTCGTGAGCGCTGACCTCGAGACTGACGCCGGGCCGAAGCGTCTCGGAGCATTTATCAAGCGGGGCAAGGTACCGGTCTGGTCCATCGACGAAGTGGTCGACCCGACCTACAACCAGCCTCTCTCTCTGGCGATCCAGGAACTGGCGGGCAAGGTCGCCGTGGATCTCTACGGTTACAGGGCCAGCGATGCGACCGTCGATCAGCTCGTGGCCAGGCTGGCGCAGCGCAATGACAACAGCTACCTCGACGTGTACGCGCTCGGTTTCACCAACAACCCGCGCGCGGTGGCGAAACTCGCGGAGCTGACCAGGGACGCGGATGAATATGTCCGGCTCGCGGCGATTTCGTCGCTGGGCAACCTGCGTGCGACGTCGCAGTTCGATCTGCTGAAGTCGATCTACCAGAGCGCCGAGATCTGGCAGGACCGCGGCATGGCGATCAAGTCGATCGGCGACCTGGGCACCGAGGAGTCGAAGGCATTCCTCGTCAGCGAAATGAAACGCTGGGAGAGCCAGACGAGCAACAATGAAGCCGTCTGGACGATGCAGATCATCCGGCTGTACCTGTAACGGCCAAGAACTCCCTACCGCGCTCGGGGCGTTCTGCCCCGAGCCGGTGAAACTCTGCCGGAACACGCGGCAGATCGGGGTAGAATCGTTTCTGGGCGTGTAGCACAGCGGTTAGTGCAGGGGACTCATCAGGAAATGGTGCCTACGCGTCGTGAGGCGCGTAGTGAACGGGATGAACTCAGGGAAACCTTCCGTCATGCCGTCAGACCGGTATGAACGATGGCAATCCTGAGCCGAGCCGGCGGTACACCGCCGGAAGGTGCAGAGACTACCTGAGGGCTTCAGTGCCCTTAATGACAGGCTCGAGCATCCCGCATCCATGGTGGCCGGCAACGGCGTCAGGGATGGTGAGATAGTCCACTCCCGGTGGAAACGCCGGGGCCAAGTGAATCCCTTGGTCGTTGGTTCGAATCCAACCGCGCCCAGTATTGAGTCGGCTCGGGAAGGCTGACGCCGCCCGAGGCCGACGAAACTCTGGTCTTATTTTCTTCCCCGCGGCATCAGCTCGTAGGGAGGGCGCCACCCCGGCAGTTCCGCGACGCGTTTCATCCATGCGAGCAGGTTCGGAAACTGCGAGCGGTCGATACCCGTTTCCTCGTCGTAGTACTGATACCCCAGCAGCGAGAAATCCGCGATTGTCGGCCGGTCGCCGACGAGATAGCGGTTGCTCGCGAGATGTTTCTCCACGACTGCGAGGGCACCGAGCGCCCGGCCGCGCAGGAACTCGTGCACCGCGGGATCGCCGCTCTTCTGGATGCCGTAGAGGAAACGCAGCGTGGCGTAGTAGCTGGTGAACTTGTGATTGTCGAACAGCAGCCAGCGCAGGATGTCGAGCCGCTCCGCCTCGTCGCGCGGACCGAACTTCCCGGTGCGCTCCGCGAGCCAGGTGAGTATTGCCCCGCTCTGTGAGTGGCGCACGCCCTGGTGCTCGAGGACCGGCACTTCGCCAAACGCGTTGATGTCCTCCCGGTAGTCGGCCTGGCGCGTCTGGCCGCCGAAATAATCGACGAACACCGGCTCCCAGTCGCAGCCACTGGCGTTGAGCATGAGAGCGACCTTGTAGCAGTTGCCGGATTCACCCACGCAATACAGGCGGTACTCGCTCATGACGCTTCCACCACCAGCTCGATCTCCACGCAGGCGCCGAGCGGAATCTGCGCCACGCCAAACGCGCTGCGCGCATGAAGGCCACGATCGCCAAGCACCTCGAGCAGCATTTCGGAGCACCCGTTGGCGGCGAGGTGCTGTTCCGTGAACGTCGGCACGGAATTGACGAGGCACAGCACCTTCAGCACGCGTTTCACGCGATCGAGATCGCCGAGGTGGGCGTTCAACGTCGAGAGCAGATCAAGAGCGATGCTACGCGCCGCCGCCTGGCCCTGCTCCGTGGTGAACTCCTTGCCGAGCTGGCCCGCCAGCGGCTTGCCGTCCTTGCGGGCGATATGGCCGGCGACGAACCGGAGCGAGCCGGACTCCGCGACCATGACATACGCCGGACCTGGCTGGTTGGGTGGCGGCAGCGTGATCCCGAGTTCTTTGAGCCTGTCGCTGGTTTTCATAGCTTGACTGCGTCCGTATTGGCACCACAGATGAGGACGCCCACGCGCTCACCGGCTCGTGGACGATAAGCACCACTCAACAACGCCGCCATGGTAGCCGCGCCACCGGGTTCCGCGGCAACACGCATGACGCGCCAAAGGGCCTGTTGCGCTGCACGGATCGCGTCATCCTCCACGAGCACTGCGCGGTCAACAAACTGCTGAGCGAGAGGAAACATCAGCTCGCCGACGCGACGCGGCGCGAGCGAGTCCGCCGCAACGCCGCCTGCTGGCGCATCGACGACGCGACCAGCCTTCAGGGCATCGTGCAGTGTAGGTGCGAGCCGCGGCTCGACAGCCACGAGGCGCACGCCGCCCCGAAACCACGCGGCGATACCTCCGATCAATCCGCCCCCGCCAACTGCAACGAGAAGCGTATCCAGCTTCTCACACTGCGCCTCGATCTCGACGCCCACCGAGCCTTGCCCGAGAAGCGTCTCGACCTGATCGTAGGCATGAATCTCCAGAGCACCCGTTTCGGCGGCACGTCGTTTACTCGCCGCCAGTGCATCCGCATACAGCTCCCCGCCGACGACGAGGCCCGCACCGAGACTGCGGATGCGCTCCTGCTTGGTGGCAGCACAAACGGAAGGAACGAAGACGGTCGCCGCAATTCGCAGTTGCTGTGCCGCGTACGCAACGGCAAGACCATGATTTCCCCCCGATGCCGCAATGACACCTGCCGCAGGAACATTGCGCGAGAGCAGGTTCGCAAAGGCGCCGCGGGGCTTGAAGGAACCGGTGTGCTGCAGCAGTTCCAGCTTGCAGGCGACGTTCAGCGCGTCGAGCCCGAAGTCGGCGAGGTTCACGTCGATGACGGGAGTGCGGCGAACGTAGGGCCGGATACGGTCATACGTCTCAGCAACCTGTTCTCTGCTGGGCTCGCGTTCTGCAGTGGCGACGGGTGTCATCGGTGCTGGTTCCAGGTAAGGACGCGCGGCCTGCAAGATTGACCGCAACGCGCGTGGGCTGCATTATACTTAGTGACTTGCCTAAGTTACAATATACAATGGCTTCAACATACAATCGCTCCCACATGCAGGCGACGTTGCGGGCACTGGCAAACGAAAAGAGACTGCTGATCCTCGAGTGGCTCAAGGATCCCGAGGCGCACTTTCCGCCCCAGGTCGACGGCGACCGGGTGAAGGATGGTGTATGCAGCGTTTTCATTGCCGACAAGCTGGGGGTGAGCCAGCCCACCGCGAGCGAGCACCTCAAGCTCCTCACGCAGGCCGGGCTCGTCACGCCACGCAAGATCAAGCAGTGGATCTTCTACAAGCGCAACGAAAAGCGCATCCGCGAACTCAGGAAAGCCCTCGCGTCGATCTGAGGCAAAAGTTTCAACCCGCCTTGCCCCGCCCGAGGGAACGGCAGACACTCCTTTTTGCCTGACTGACACAGTCCGCCGGATTTTTTCGGTCCGGAAGGGTCCGTACGTAGCGGCGTGCCGGTGTCAAAGGAGTGGTCCATGCGTTGGCGAACGGGTCGGCGGAGCTCGAACGTCGAAGACTATCGAGGTCGCGGCGTCGGCGGCGGTCTCAAGTTTGGAGGCGGCGCCATCATCGCGATGGTGATTGCGTATTTCCTCGGCGTGGACCCGCGACTCATCATGGGCCTGTTCGGCAGCGCACAGCAGACCCAGGTCGAACCGCCACCGCCCGGCGGGGTGCAGGAAACCGGCCTTCCCACGGACGAGCTGGCGCAGTTCGTTGCAGTCGTGCTCGCTGATACGGAAGACACGTGGACCGAGATCTTCTCGAGCGCCGGCCAGCAGTACGTGCCGCCCAGGCTGGTCCTGTTCGAGGGACAGGTGCAATCCGCGTGCGGCGTTGCCGGTGCGAGCGCAGGTCCCTTCTACTGTCCCGCCGACCAGAAAGCCTACATCGACCTGGCGTTCTATGACGAGCTGCGCCGGCGCTTCCAGGCGCCCGGCGATTTCGCGCAGGCGTACGTCGTCGCCCACGAGATCGGTCACCACGTGCAGAATCTGCTCGGCACCGCGGGGCAGGTGCACGAGCGGCGGCAACGCGTCGGCGAACGCGAAGCGAACCAGCTGTCGGTACATCTCGAGTTGCAGGCCGACTGCTATGCAGGCGTCTGGGCGAATCGAGCCAACCGCGCGCGGCAGATCATCGAGCAAGGAGACGTCGAGGAAGCGCTGACAGCGGCGGCGGCGGTCGGTGACGACACGATCCAGAAGCGCTCGCAGGGGCAAGTCGTGCCGGAATCCTTCACCCATGGCTCCGCCCAGCAACGCATGCAGTGGTTCCAGCGCGGCCTGAAGTCAGGGTCGCCGGATCAATGCAACACGTTCGCAGGGGTTTAGCCGGCCCATCAGCCAATCTTCGAACAACGCTCGCGCCTTTGATCCTTCCATCTGCCGCCGCACGGCGTCCATGACCCTGAGCGTGGCCTGTTCGCCGTTGCCAAAGAAGCCGAGCCAATAGGGAACGTGTATGTCAGCCGGCAAGCGGCGCGCGCGGACGTGCAGATTGTGAACACGGAAAAAGCCCGCCAGGAACACAGCCCGTTCCACCTTGCTGACGATGAGTTCCAGCGCTCTTGCTTCGTCGATCAGCACGGGAACGCCGTTCGCGCTGCCGAGTGTGACCACCTCAGCCTCTGACGGCGGCGACGGGAACTCGAAAAGATCCAGCGTTCCGGTGACGGCGTCGGCGGCATAGCACGACTTGCTGAGTCGTCCCCGGTTCTCGACTTCGACTTCGAAGAACCGAAACGGCAGATACACCGCCGCTACGCGCTGGAGTGGCCCGCGGAACAGGCTGCCCATGCCGCGGCCAAACGCGGCGATCGCGTCTTCCTGCGAGACGCGAGGCCGCAAACTTCGAATGGTGCGGATCGGTTCCATGGTTTGCAGGGCGACCCTGGCGGACGCTCCTAGCGGAAATAGATCCAGAGGAACAGCACGGTCGCCGCCAGCAACAGGCTGAACACGAGGTTTACACGCCGCTGCCCGGGTGTTTCGCGCTGCAGCGCCACGCTCCTCGCGGCGACGGCCGTCGAGGCGATCTTGTCGTCCACGGTCGCGAAGGTAAGTCCCGCCAGCTTGGCGCGATCGGGCGCGGGCGTCAGCAGGCTCACGATCACGAGCACCGCCGAGCACACGACGAACATCAGGACTGCGTAGTGGAGGAAGTTCATGTCGAGCAGCCAGCGGATGGCGTCACTGTTGAACGGCTCGCCCTTGTCGAAGACCTCGAGGATGAACCGCGTCGCACCCAGTACCAGGCCCGTGAGCAGACAGGAAATCGCGCCCGTGCCGTTGAGGCGGGCCCAGAGAATGCCGAGCACGAAGCAGGCCGCGATCGGCGGGCTGATGTAAGCCTGCACGGATTGCAGGTAGATGTAGAGCTGCGAGCTCAGCTTGTTGATGAAAGGAACCCAGAGCAGGCCGAGTACCACGAGCACGGCGGTGGCGATGCGGCCGATGAGCACGAGCCGCGCCTCGCTCGCCTGCGGACGCACGCGCTTGTAGAAATCGAGCGTGACGAGGGTCGAGGCGGAGTTGAACACGGACGCCATGCCACCCATCAGAGCGGCCAGCAACGCGGCAACCATCAAGCCCACCAGGCCCGAGGGCAACAGGTTCACGATCAGCGTGGGGTAGGCGATGTCGCCGTTGGTGACGACGCCCGCCGCGTTCGTCGTGAAAAGCTGCGGATACAGCGCGACCGCAATGAGCCCGGGCAGCACGAGCACGAATACCGGGGTGATTTTCAGGAATCCGGCGAAGATGGTGCCGGCCTTCGCGTTCGCTTCATCCTTGGCGGACAGCACGCGCTGCACGATCACCTGGTCGGTACACCAGTACCAGATGCCGAGGATCGGTGCGCCCAGGAAGATTCCGGTCCACGGGAACTCCGCGTGGTCCATCGGCTTGATCATGCTGAAGTAGTGCTCCGGCAGCGCCTCGCGCAGCCCCGAGAACCCACCGACCTCGCTCAGGCCGAAAATCGTCAGCAGGATCGCGCCCGCGAGCAGCACCAGGGTCTGCAGCAGTTCCGTGTAGATGACCGCCGCGAGACCGCCGATGATCGTGTACACGCCGGTCGCGATGACGAGCACGACGGCGGTCGTGAGCGGATCCCAGCCGACGACACGCTCGAGCACGATCGCCGCGGCGTACAGGTGCACCGAGATCTTGGTGAAGATGTACGCGAGGATCGAAATGGCCGCGAGGTACACGCTCGAGGCGCGATTGAAGCGGCGCTCGAGAAATTCCGGCATGGTGAACACGTTCGAGCGCAGGTAGAACGGCACGAACACCCAGCCGAGGATCAGCAGGATCAGGCACGCCAGCCATTCGAAGTGGCCGACCGCCAGGCCCGAGGTCGCACCCGAACCGGCGAGGCCGATGAAGTGCTCGGTGGAGATGTTCGAGACGAACAGCGACGCCCCGATCGCGAACCAGCCGACGTTGCGGCTGGCGAGAAAGTAGTCTTCCGACGTGCGCCCGCGCCGGCCGAAGTAGACGCAGATGGCGAAGATCATCACAAAGTAGACGGCAATGACGCCAACGTCGAGGCCGGTCAGGCTCTTTTGCGTCGTGACGACGGTTGCTGCATCAGGCATGTGCCGATCCCCTCGGTTTCGAGTTGTTGTCGTCCGGCGCGCGCCGGCTCCCGGCGGCACTCTATTACATTTGCCGCATCGCTTTCGACGCCCGCGCGCCCGGCGGGCGAATCGGCGTGCTAGGCCCGGCCCACCCGGGCCGGGCGGCCGATCGAGTCGCGCTCGATGAAACTGGGCTCGAAGGCGCGCTGGATCTCCAGCTCCCCCTGGTCGTAGACGTTCTTGAGGACCCAGCGGGCAGCCATCCGGCTCATGTCGGCGATCGGATAGTGCACGGTCGCCAGCTTGGGATAGACGTAGCGCGAGATCGGCGCGTTGTCGAAGCCGACGATCGACAGCTCTTCGGGAAGCTTCAATCCGCGGTCGTGTGCGGCGGCCATGGCGCCTGCGGCCATGTCGTCGTTGGCGCAGATCACGGCCGTGAACTCGAGGCCAGTGTCGAAAAGGCGATTCAGGGCTTCGCTGCCACCGGTCTCGTGATAGTCGCCCTCGCAGAACAGGCGTGGGTCGAACGTTACTGCGGCTTCGGCCAGCGCGCGCTTGTGCCCTTCCAGCCGTTGCCGCGCGTCGACCCAGGCCAGCGGGCCGGAGATGTAAGCGATCTTGCGATGGCGAAACTGCAGGAGCGACTGCGCGGCGAGATACCCGCCCTGCTCGTTATTGAGGCTGAAGCAGCGATCGCCGATGCCACGGACCTTGCGGTTGACGACCACGAGCGGCGTCGACGTCGAGTTCTGCTCCACCAGGAACTTGTCGGGCAGCGCTTCGACGTGAGCGATCACGGCATCACAGTTGCGGCTGACGAGGAACCGGATGCCGTCGCGCTCCTGCTCTTCATTGCTGTGGCCGGCCGCGACGAGCACGAACTTGCCCGCCGCGCGCAGCGTTTCCTCGATCGCTTCCAGCATCGCGCCGTAGAACGGACCGGAGAGCACGGAAACCAGCACTCCGACGCTGTTCGAGCTGCGCGTCGCGAGCGATTGCGCGATGGAGTTCGGCTGGTAGCCCAGCGTCTTCATCGCTGACAGCACCTTCTGCCGCGTCTTCTCGCTGACCTTCGCGCCGGGGTTGATCACGCGCGACACGGTGGCGAGCGAGACGCCGGCCAGCTCCGCGACTTCGTAGATGTTTGCCATGGTGTGCGAGCTATCGTTTCATGCCAGGGCGGCGCGCAGGTCCTGCGCCTTGCAGTATTGTTCGACGTAGGCCTGGTGAGACGGCAGTTGCGCGACCGTCCTGTCGACGTTTCCCCTGATCTCACCGAGGAAACGTTTCAGCTCCTCGTCGCCCATCAGGTCGGCGACCGGATGGTACTGGCGCGGCAGGATGCCCTGCCCCATCATCACCTGGATCCACGAGTTCTCCGCGAACAGCTCGTTCGGCACGCGGAACACGCGCCCGGTCTCGTGGAAGAGATCCAGCCGGTGCTGCAGCGATTCCGGGATGTTCATCGCGCGGCAGGCGCGCCAGAACGGCGTGTCCTGGCGATTGGTGACGTGGTAGTGCAGGACGATGAAATCGCGGATGTGCTCGATCTCGGAGGACATCTGGTGGTTGAACTCGTCGATGTCGGATTGCTGGATGCCGGCGCGCGGAAACATCTGCAGCAGGCGGATGATGCTGCGCTGGATCAGGTGAATGCTGGTCGACTCCAGGGGCTCGATGAAACCGCTGGCGAGCCCCACAGCAATACAGTTGCGTTTCCAGTGCTCACGACGCTGACCGGGCCGGAACTTGATCACGCGCGGTTCCGTCAGCACCTTGCCTTCGACATTGGCGAGCAGTGTCTGCTTCGCCTGGTCGTCGCTCATGTACTTGCTGCAGAACACGATGCCGTTGCCGACGCGGTGCTGCAGCGGAATACGCCATTGCCAGCCGGCATCCCGGGCGATTGAGCGCGTGTAGGGTCGCGCTTCTTCCACTGACTCCGTCTGCAGTGCCACCGCGCTGTCTGCATAAAGCCAGTGCGACCAGTCCTCGTAACCCACGTGCAGTGCCTGCCCGATGAGCAGCCCGCGAAAACCCGTGCAATCGATGAACAGATCGCCTTCGACGACCGCTCCGCCATCCAGCCGGATCGATTCGATGTAACCGGTCTCGAGGTGCGTCTTCACCTCGACGATCCTGCCCTCGATGCGCTCGACGCCAAGCTTCTCGCTGAACCCGCGCAGGAACTTCGCGTACAGGCCCGCATCGATGTGGAACGCATAGTTCATGCCGCCACGCGGCAGATGCGCAAAGCGATTCGCCAGCGCCGCCTTCAACTCGACGCAGTAGTCGCCGTAGTCGCCCGCGAGCCCTCGTTGACGTCCCTTCAGCCAGAAATGCTGAAAACCCGCGGTCCAGTGATCCTTGCCGGTCATGCCGAAGGAATGCACGTACTTCAAACCCGGCTCGCGCCAGTTCTCGAATCCGATCCCGAGCTTGAACGTGCCCTGCGTGGCGGCCATGAACTCCTGCTCGTTGATGTCCAGCAGGCGATGGAACGTCACCAGCGTTGGAATCGTCGCCTCGCCGACGCCGACCGTGCCGATCTCTTCGGATTCGACCAGCCTGATGTCCAGCACCTTGCCGAGCGTGCGCGACAGGCCCGCGGCCACCATCCATCCGGCAGTGCCGCCGCCGGCGATGACGATTCTGCGGATCGGTTTGGCGTCCACGGTCGCTCCCTTATCGGTTCAGGCGGCTGAGCAGTCGCGCACGCAGTTCCCGCGCCGCATCGGCGTCGAGCGGCGACAACACGCGACGGGCTCCGGGAGGAATATGACTCGCGGTGCTTTCGCCGGCTTCGAAGACGTAGTGACGGAACAGGTTCTGCCACGCCGTCCGTTGCTCGGCGGGCAGGTCTCGCACGCTCATGATCGCCAGCATCAGTGCGTTCATCGGGGAGTCCATGTAGGCGGGCGACTGCCGCCACCAGTAGTTGACCAGCACGTTCAGGGCATCGAGCGCCTCGATGTGATGCCACCACATGCTGGGAATGAAGACCGCGTCGCCCGGGCCCAGCTCCGCCACCTGCGCGTTGCGCAGCGCATTCCTGAACTTCGGAAAGCGGTCGAAATCGGGCCGCGCGAAGTCGACCAGGCTGATGGCCTGCCCGGCGGGCGTGAAGTCGAGCGGACCGACGTACAGGTTGTCCAGCTCGCCGGGCGGAAACAGCGTGAACCGCCGGTGGCCCACCGCGACGCAGGCGAGATTGTCGGGAAGATCGTGGTGCGCGGCGATGCGCGAACGGTTGCCGAGCCAGACGCTCACGAGCGGCTGGCGTTCTCCCATCCCGAGGTCGTTTTCGCCACGAAACCCCGGCAGACACGTGTCCACCGTGGTCGAGCCCACGTAGATCGCCGGCGGTTTTTCGTCGTGGCGATGCCGTGCGATCTCGTCGAGCACGGCGTCCAGCCGGATTCGCACCGGCCGGAAATTGAAGCCGTCCAGCGTCTCGTTGTAGAAGAATCGCCCTTCGATCTGCGGCTGTCCGAGCCAGGCCTGCACGGTCGCATCGCGATAGAACCGCTGCAGGTACGCCGAGGCCGCCTGCGCCGACTCGCGCCCGGCCTGCACCAACGGCCAATCCGCCGCGAGGCCGCGCAGCACGATGGGCTCGGTCGAGCACAGCAGCGAATCCGGGATCGCTCCAGGATCGACGCCCTTGATCTCCCGCACGTTAGTGATGTCCGGCATTCGTTCCTGCGGCCAGGCGGTTCTGCCGCTCGATCAGGTCCCGGAAATTCGAAAGCGAAGCGATCGCCAGGTAGCTCGGTTGCAGGTGCCCCGCACGGTTCAACGCTTCGAGCGCTTTGCCGTCGAGGGCCGCCAGGCGTTCCTCGTGGATCGTGTAGAAGCCCGCCAGGCGATTCTGCGAACCGTCCTCGAGCTGGACGTCGAGCACGAACGACTCGAGCAGGTTGTGCTCCAGCAGCGCGCCCATGAACGCGGGAGTGCGTTCCAGCCCTTCGTGGATCGCGAGGAGCACCGAGTTCATCCGCTCCAGGAAATCCGTGGTGCCGCCGTGCTCGCGGAACAGCGGCTCGCCGATGGTATGGCTGATTCTCGGGCTGTCGAGGTCGACGTGCATCAGCAGCTGCCCGCTGCCAGTCCCGATCAGGAACGGCTGACGCTGGATCGCCAGCGGCACGTAGGTCGCTTCCCAGCCCTGCGCGCCGAGAAACAGGTTCTGCCGCTCACGGAAGCCAAAGAGCGCGAGCGGCTGGAACTTGCCGTCGGCGCCTTTGCGAAAAACGATCGGGTAATGCGCCTGTACGCTACGGAACTCGGCCGGGAACGTGAGCGCGCACATGACGTCATCGCCATAATCGGCGCTGCGCGCCGTGATGACCCGCAGGTCGCGATGATCGACATTGTTCAGCAACACGCCACGCGCCATGAAACGCCCCTGCTAGATCCTCGGCAGCCCGTTGCGGCGGATGTGCCCGAGGAGCTCACGGTTGGTCGGCAACGCGGCCAGCATCCGCGCGGTCAGTGCAGCCGTTTCGCGGAAGAAACCGTCCGCGCGGTCCGCATCGTCCGTGATTCTCGGAGCCGGCCTCGGCTGCGGACGAAAGCCCATGCCATAAAGGATGTACTGGTGGCTGGCCGACGGGAAGACTTCCTCCACCCGATGGAAATCGTAGCGGGAGGGCGGCTGGTGGCGCCAGAGCGCCAGCTGCTCCCGCAATCGATTCGGAATGGTCGCCGGCTCGCAGTTGTCGCGCCAGTACGCCGTGTCGGTCCGTCGCGTCAACACGTAGTGCATCTTGAGGAAGTCGATCACGCGTTCCCAGCGATAGGTAAATGAGTCGTTGAAGCGGCGCGCGACCGTGTCTACCTCGGAGCGCGTGACAGGCATCTGGTCGGCGAGCATGGCGGCCGAGAGTTCCACCAGAACGAGCGCCGATGCCTCGAGCGGCTCGATGAATCCCGCCGACAGGCCAATGGCGACGCAGTTGCGATGCCAGAACTCGCGGCGATAGCCGGGCGTGAACGAAATCCTGCGCGCCGCACCTGGGTCCTTTGGTCCGCCGCTGCGCTCGACGTAGGCTCGCAGTTCGCGCTCCGCCTCATCCGTGGACGTGTGCGCACTGGAATGCACATAGCCGACTCCGCGTCGCGTCGGCAGGCCGATGTCCCAGATCCAGCCACTGCGCTGCGCCGTGGAAATGGTTTGTGAGGCAACCGGGCTGTTGTCGTCAGGGTACGAGACCTGCAATGCCAGCGCCGTGTCGTTGAACAGCACCTGCTTTTGCGACAGGAACTCGACGCCGTAGTGTCCACCCAGGAGCAGCGACTGCAGGCCCGTGCAATCGACGAACAAATCACCCGCGAGGGAACCGTGCGCCTTCGTACGCAGAGCTGCGAGGTCACCATTGTCATGGGAGTCGAAACCCACCACGTGATCGAGCACGAGCTTCACGCCCAATCGCTCGGTGCAGTGGGCTCGCAGGAACATACCGAATTTTCCTGCATCGAGGTGATACGCGTAGTTCGCGACCGCCGCGTACTCGGGCGTGGAAGGCTGCTTGGGCGCCTTGCCGCGTGCGCACAGGTGGGGCTGGAAACTCACGAGGTCGGCAAAGGGGACCTCGGCATGACGCTCGAGCCATCCCGCGACGAGGTTCGTTTCCGTGTAGCCCGGCGGCACGACGAACGGGTGATAGTAGCGATCGTCGTCGCGCCCGGTGACCCAGCGGTCGAACCGCGAGCCCTGCTTGAAAGAACCGTCGCACTCGCGCAGGAAATCCGTTTCGGTCACGCCGACCCGGCGCAGCGTGTCGCGCATCGTCGGCCACGTGCCCTCGCCGACACCGATCGGCCCAACGTCGGGCGATTCGACCAGCGTGACGCGCAGCCCGTTGGGGGCGCTCGCGCGATGCTCGGCGGCAACGAGCGCGGCGGTCAGCCATCCTGCCGATCCCCCGCCCACGATGACCACGTGCCTGATGTAGTCGTCCACCGCGTCTCCCGCCGCGTCCGTCACCACCATATTCGCACAGGCCCCCGAACGTACCCGCAGGAAAACGAAAAAGCCGCCTGCTGGCGGCTTCTTCGTACGCGGGGCCGCGCCAGCCGCTCAGAACCGGTAGCGGCCTCCGACCATGTAGCGTGGACCCGACTGCGTTACGAACAGCACCTGCTGTTGCGTGCGCCCGTGGAGGCGCTGCGTCTGGTCCGTCAGGTTGATCGCCTCCGCTATCAACGTGAGGCTGTCCGTGACGTCGTAGCTCACGTTGATGTCGAACTGGCCGTACGGCTCGGTGTAGACAGGATTCGGCAGGCCGGTCCCGTCGGACCGCGCGGTCAGAAACTCGTCGCGCCAGTTCCAGGCCCCGCGGATGTGCCAGCCGTACTTCTCGTAGAACGCCACGATGTTGGCCGTGTCGCTCAGGCCCTCGAGTGCGAACTGCTCACCACGGTTGTAGTTGTCGTACGTGAGGCTCGAGTCGACGACGGTGTAGTTGGCGGCCACGCCGAACCCACTGGCGCCGAAGATGTGCTGGACGTTGAACTCCCAGCCGTCCAGCGAGGCTGAGCGCTGGTTGGCCGGAACCGTGATCAGGAACTCGGCGATCGGATCGCCGGGCAGGCCGGCGATGGTTCCTGTCTGGTTGCCGTTGGCATCGTCGGGACCGCGCGTGACCCCCGGATCACCGTCATGGTTGATGAAGATGTAGTTGCGGATGCAGGTCAGGTCCGAAGTCGCACACCCGCCCGTGGTCATTGCTTCCCGGAAATAGGACCCCTGCCCGGGATGCGCCAGGTCAAACGGCGTCTCGGTCACGTTCGTAATGCCGACGTAGTTGTCGATGTCCTTGTGGAAATAGCCGACGGAGGCGAAGCTGCCCTTGCCGTAATACCACTCGACGGACAGGTCGATGTTCTTCGACTCCAGTGGCTTCAGGCCCGGATTGCCGCGCGCGCCGGTGCCGCCATTGATGCGTGCGAGCTGGTTCAGCGTGCGGCCGCCCTGGATGTCGTTCCATTTCGGGCGCCCGATGCTCTCGCCATAGCTGGCTCGCACCTTCAGGGCCTCGGTGATCTCCATGTCCCAGTCGATGCTGGGCAGCAGGTAGTCATACTTGCCTTCCAGCGTCGTGAAGTCCGGAGCACCAAACTGCACTGAGAACTCGTTGTTCGCGACCCAGAGGATCCCGGTAGCGGTCGGCACCAGCGCCGTCGAGGCGACCTCGGTTTCCTCGTAACGCAGACCAACGCCCGCGTGCATCGGCTTGCCCAGCACCCACCCGGTGGTGAACTGAACCCACGCGCTGTTCGAATCCTCCTGCACGCGGCGGTCGGTGCCGTAGTTGTCCGACGCCTCGTACATAGCGGGGTTTCCCGCCTCCGCGGCGAGGCGCCGCACGGTTTCGAAGTCGAACGTGAAGAAGTTGTTGAACAGCGACGCGCTGCCGCTCCCCGAGAGGTTGTCGAAATAGGGCCGCACCGTGTCCGGGCGCCACACGTCATCCGGATAGTCGTTCGGGCTGGTCGCACCGCCCCACGAATCCTGCTGCACGTTGGAGAACGCCGAGCGGTTCCTGAGCTCGGTCACGGCCACACCGAAATCGAGGCGCGAGCGATCCAGGAATTCGAAATCGAGGTGACCGCTCAGCTGCCCCTGGCGGATCTCGGACTTCATGTAGCTGTTGCGGAAGCTGGAGCCGGTGACCAGCATCTGCGATGCATCGATGCCTGTCTGGCCGGGGGGCAGCACGACACTGATCACCGGGAAGTCGTTGCTGAAATTCACCGTCGTCGTGCCGCGAAAGAAACCGGCGACACCGAGGACGGAGTTCGAGCCGTATGGGCTGTCAGGTCCCGACTCGGCGGACGAGTCGTGGTAGTCGAACGCGAGACCGAACGTATCCGTCGCGTCCCACGCCAGGTTGAAGCCGACCGAGTGGTTCTCGTTCCTGGCCGCGAACTTCGCGCCGCCCATCGACAGGTCACTGGTGGCCGGGTTGATGGTCTCCGAGTAGATGAGTGGCGCCGCCACGGGGCCGTCCGTCCACGCAGTCGCCGACGGACCGAAGTTGAACCACACGGATAGCTCGTTGCGCTGAGTCTCCAGCTTGTTCTCGGAGTACGTGTAGTCGAGCGTCGCGCGCACTGTGTCGACCGGCGCGAACTGAAACGCAACCTGGCCGTTGGTGCGTTCGCGCCTCACGCCATTGACGCTGTAGCCGGTGTTCTGCGGAACAGAGTACGTGTCGGTTGCGTCGGGGCGGTTAGTGATGTTCTCGGAGCCGGGCGACCCGGGCTGAGGGATCGTGCCCCAGTTGTTCTCGTCGCCCGCGAAAGCACGCCAGCCGTTGGCAACCGCGGCCTGGTTGAAGCCGAGATGGCGCTCCTGGTAGCTCGCGCTGAGCGCGACACCGAAGCGGTCATCCGCGAACGTGTTGCTGAAGATCCCGGAGATCTCCGGCGTCACCGAGTCGCCCTGCAGTGAGTCGGGCAGGTTGTCGGCCGAGGTGTCGAGCACGCCTTTCACGCCGAAATTCGTGCGCAGCCCCGGCTGATCGAGCGGGCGCGCCGTGCGGATGTTGAGCGTCGCACCGATGCCGCCAGTGGCCGAGCTGGCGCGGCTGGTCTTGTAGACCTCGATGGCGGAGATCGCCTCCGACGCCAGGTTTGCGAAATCGAAGGCACGCGAATTGGAAGCCGAGGTGTCCTCGATGCTCGAGGCCGGCATCTGGCGGCCGTTGAGCAGCACGAGATTGAAATCGGGCCCGACGCCGCGAACGGTGACGCGCGAGCCTTCGCTGCCGCCGATGGCGCGATCGATCGAGACGCCCGTGATGCGTTGCAGGGACTCGGCGAGATTGGTGTCGGGAAACTTGCCGATGTCCTCGGCGACGATGCCGTCCACGACCCCCAGCGCGTCGCGCTTGAGCTCCATCGAGGACTCGAGGCTCGCGCGGATACCGCGCACGATGATCTCTTCGGTCACGTCCTGCGCGAGCGCAGGCGCGAGTGCTGCGGTACCGAGAATGAGCGAGATGGACTGCGCCAGCCGGGTGCGTCCGTTTGCGCGATCGTTCACTGCGAATCCCCCTCTGAGACTGCCGCGTCGACGTTTTTCTGCGCGAAAATCGTTGGCGCTTGCGTCGCGGGCCGTGCCGGTTTCCGGCGATTCCGCCCGTATGAAAGCGCTTACAAATTTACGTTAGCACTTCGCGCGGGAACCAGCAAGCGCTTTTGCGGGGCCTGCGACGTGCGGATGAAGGGTGATGGCGAACGATGACTGCTGCCCCGAGGCCGCGCGGTGCAGCAAGGCCGCTGGCGTTGACCGGTCCGGTTCATCCCGGATCCTCTGCTGGGCGAAGCGCGCCTCAGCGGCCCGACGACTGCGACTGCTCCTTCTGTTTTTTCACGTGCTTCATGATGTTGAGAAACGTATCGGTCCAGTACACGTCCCTGTTTTCCGCCAGGTGACGCAGCAGCTCGTCGTGCGCGGCGGCCGAGACCGGCAGCCACTCGCCTCCGACGCCATGGAAAGTGAAGCTCACCATCGTGCCGCGTGCCGCCGCTTCCTTCGCAAGGGCGATCATTTGCGCACCGGACTGGCCGTGGGGCGAGACGCCGCTGACGGCGTAAGGGTCCAGCCCGGCCATGTTCGCCGGTATCCCGCCGGGCCCGGCCTTGATCGCGACAAAATCCGCGCGGATGGCCTGCAGGTAATTCTGCCCGCCCGCCTCGGTATCGCCGCAAGGCGCCGTGAATGTGCGTTCCGTCCTGCCGTCCAGCGCGTGGAGGAGTGTGTTGCCCACGCGAATCTGCTCAACGAATTGCGCGATGCCAATCCGGTCGAGATCGTTTTCCCGGGTGACCCACTCGCGCTCTGCTTTGCTCCTGGAGCACTGGTGAAAGAGCGTGTGATTCGCCAGCTCGTGGCCATTCGCCGCTGCAGCGCGCCATTCGCCCATGCGTGTGCGAACGGTATCGCGACCCAGCGTCAGGTAGAAACTGGCTTTGAATCCGTACCGGTCCAGGGCAGGGAGCGCGTTATCGAGCTGCGAATCCATCGCGTCGTCGTAAGCGAGGCTCACTGCGGCCTGCGCGCCGTTTGGCCAATGAAAAGGTTCTTCGGCGGCAAGGGCACTGGCGGCACACAGGGCAATTGATGCCAACAAACCGGCCACGCCGCGCGGCCGCAGCGCCGCCGCGCATTCCGGGATGTGTGCGGTGCCGGAAAGAAACATCCTCACCCCTGCCCCTCCCCGTAACCCTCGCTCCCAATCTTGGCACATGATCTGGCACACGATCGTTCCGGCACCTTCACCTTGACACCCCGGCGCCCGCTCCCAATACTGCCGTGAAAGCGCTTTCACGGCCGTGATCCCACAAGAAAACACGCGACCTCCCGGGAATCCATGAACACCCCATCGCACGGCACACTCAACATCGCGCTGGTCGCCCTCACGGTCGCGATCGGCGGCTTCCTGCTCGGTTTCGACGCCACGGTCATTTCCGGCGTCGTGCCTTTCATCCGCGAGTACTTCGCGCTCACCGGCACCAGCGGCGATCTGAAACTCGGCTGGGCCGTGAGCAGCCTGGGGTGGGGAGCAATCGCGGGCAACCTGCTCGCCGGTGGGCTGAGCGATCGGTTCGGCCGGCGGCGCGTGCTGCTGGCTACTGCCGTCCTGTTCCTCGCCTCTTCGCTGGTGGCTGCGTTCGCCACCACTTTCGTCAACTTCGTGACGGCACGCATCATCGGCGGCCTCGCGGTCGGCATGGCGATCCTGATCGCGCCCATGTACATCGCCGAGATCTCGCCGGCGGCGAGGCGCGGCAGCTTCGTGTCGCTCAACCAGCTCATGATCGTGATCGGCATTTCCGCGTCGTTCTTCTCGAACTATTTCCTGCTCGGCATCGAGCACGACAACTGGCGCTGGATGCTCGGCGTGCAGTCGATTCCAGCCACGCTCTACTTCGTGCTGTTGCTGCTCGTGCCGGAGAGCCCACGCTGGCTGCTGCTCAAGGGTCGTGACGAAGAAGCGCTGCAAGTGCTCAGCCGTGTGAGCGGCGAGGCGGCCGCGCGCCAGGAGTTGCAACTCATCCGGCAGTCGCTCTCCGCGAAAGCGGCGACCCGCGGATTCCGCGGCCTGCTCGACCGCCGCTTCCGCTACATCCTGCTGGTCGCGCTCGGTCTCGCGTTCTTCCAGCAGGTCACCGGCATCAACGCGATCTTCTATTACCTGCCGACGATCTTCGCCCAGGCCGGCGGCGGCGTGAGCGACGCATTCCGCCAGGCCGTGGTCGTGGGCCTGGTCAACGTCGTCATGACTTTCGTGGCGATCTGGCTCATCGACCGGATCGGCCGCAAGCCGCTGCTCGTGACCGGCGTCGCCGGCATGACGATCTCTCTCGCGGTGATCGCGTGGGCCTTCGCCCAGCCGGCGATGAATGCCACGATCGTGCTCGTCGCAATCATCGGGTTCGTTGCCTCGTTCGCCATCTCGCTCGGCCCTGTGATGTGGGTGCTGTTGTCGGAGATCTTTCCGAACGAGCGGCGCGCGGCGGCGATCTCGGTCGCCGGATTCTTCAACGCGCTGGTCAGCGCCAGCATCACTTTCATCTTCCCGTGGGAGCTCTCGTCGCTCGGGCCGGCCGGCACTTTCCTCGGCTATAGCCTGTTCGCCGGGGCGGCACTGCTGTTCGTGCTGCTGTTCGTTCCCGAAACGAAGGGCCGCACGCTCGAGGAGCTGGAAAGCGAGCTGCTGTCGCCGGCCAGGGCGACGCGATGACGCGACACCTCTCCGTCGCCGAGCTGCGCCGCCTCTTTCCGCGCGACTTCGTGTGGGGCGCGGCGACGAGCGCGTTCCAGGTCGAAGGTGCGGCGCAGGTCGACGGCAAGGGCCCGTCCATCTGGGACGATTTCTGCCGCGTGCCCGGCGCGATTGCCGATGGCAGCAATGCCGACGTCGCGTGCGATCACTACAACCGCCTCGACACCGATCTCGATCTCATCGCGCACCTCGGCGTGCACGCCTATCGATTCTCGATCTCGTGGCCGCGCGTGCAGCCACTCGGCGCGGGCGCGGCGAACGAAGGCGGGCTGGCGTTCTACGATCGACTCGTCGACGGCCTGCTCGAGCGCAACATCCGCCCGTACGCGACGCTGTATCACTGGGACCTGCCGGCTGAACTGCAACGCCGCGATGGCGGTTGGCTCGCGCGCGATACGGCTGATCGCTTCGCGGACTACGCGCGCCTCGTCGCGGATCGCCTCGGCGACCGCGTCGTGTCTTTCGCTACTCACAACGAACCCTGGGTGACCGCCGTGCTCGGTCACGAGCGCGGCGTGTTCGCGCCCGGCGTGAAGAATCGCCGCGTGGCCTACCAGGTCAGTCATCACCTGCTCGTCAGCCACGGGCTCGCGTCGCAGGCGATTCGCAGCACGCGCAGCCGCGCCGACGTCGGGATCGTGCTCAACATGTCGCCGGTGTATCCGGAGACGGATTCGCCGGTCGATGCGGCGCACGCGAAACTGGAGGACGGCCGCCTCGTACGCTGGTACATGGACGCCCTGTTCAAGTCCGGCTACCCGGCCGACGTGCTCAAGTACCTCGGCAACGACGCTCCCGTCATGCAGCCGGGCGACAACGAGCTGATCGCGCAGCCCTGCGATTTCCTGGGCGTCAACTACTATCATCCGACCGTGTCCGGAAGCGTCAACCCGGCCTCACCGGCCTCCAGCGGTGCCGCCGTCACGGACATGGGCTGGGAAGTCGCTCCGCAGGGCCTCGCGGAACTGTTGCTGCGCCTGCATCACGATTACGATCTTCCGCCGGTACTCATTACCGAGAATGGCGCTGCTTACCAGGACGAGTTGATCGGTGGCCGCGTCGAGGACGAACAACGCCGGCAATACATCGAGTCACACCTCGTCGCACTGGCCGACGTGATCCGGCGGGGTGTCGACGTGAACGGCTACTTCGTGTGGAGCCTGATGGACAATTTCGAATGGGCGGAAGGCTATCGGAAGCGTTTCGGTATCGTGCACGTCGATTACAAGACGCTCCAGCGCACGCTGAAGAGTAGCGCGCTCTGGTACCAGGCGCTGCTCAGGACAGCGACGTGATATGCCGCGCTCGATCCATGTGTCAGCAAGTCTCATCGCCTTCGTGCTCATTCTTTGTTCCGCCTGCACGTCCGATGCGGATGACACGGCGCGAACGCCCGCATCATCGACCAGCGTCGCGCATCCGGAGCTGTGGCCTGTCGTAGAACAGAAATCGCCGCGCGATGAGAGCGTCGAGAAACGCGTCGAGTCGTTGCTGCAGGCGATGTCGCTCGAGGCCCGCGTGGGCCAGGTGGTCCAGGCGGACATCAACACGGTGACACCCGCGGAAGTTCGCGAGTATCGCCTGGGCTCCGTGTTGAACGGCGGCAACTCCGGACCTGGCGGCAAGGACCTGGCACCGACTCCCGAATGGCTCGCGCTCGCTGACGCTTTCTACGACGCATCGATGGCGAACGATCCGGCGATTCCCGTGCTGTGGGGCACCGATGCCGTGCACGGCCACACCAACATTTTCGGCGCGACGATTTTTCCTCACAACATCGGCCTCGGTGCGACGCGCAACCCCGGCCTCGTGCGCAGCATCGGCGCAGTCACCGCTCGCGAAATCCGTGTAACCGGACAGGACTGGACGTTCGCACCCACTCTCGCGGTGGTGCGGGACAGTCGCTGGGGACGCACGTACGAGTCGTACTCTGAAGATCCCGGCCTCGTGCGTTCCTACGCTGCGGCGATGGTGGAAGGTTTGCAGGGCGAAGCCGGTGCGCCCGGTTTCCTGCGCGGCGAACGTGTGCTGGCGACGGCCAAGCACTATCTCGGCGATGGCGGGACTGTCGAAGGCCGCGACCAGGGAGACAACCGTTCCAGCGAGCAGGAACTGCGCGACGTGCACGGCGCCGGTTACGTGCCCGCGATCGCCGCCGGCGTGCAGACGGTGATGGCTTCGTATTCGAGCTGGCAAGGCGTAAAGCTGCACGGACACGAGGGGCTGCTCACGGGCGTACTCAAGCGTCGCATGGGTTTCGATGGCATCGTCGTCGGCGACTGGAACGGGCACGGGCAGGTCGCCGGCTGCACGAACACCAATTGCGCGCACGCGTTCAACGCGGGCATCGATCTGTTCATGGCACCCGACAGCTGGAAGGGTTTGTACGAAAGCCTGCTCGCCCAGGTGCGCTCGGGCGAGATCTTGCGCGAGCGCCTGGATGATGCCGTGCGTCGCATTCTGCGCGTCAAGGTTCGTTCCGGGCTCTTCGAAGCGGGTCGGCCTTCTTCGCGTCCGGTGGCGGGTCGCTACGAACTGCTCGGCGCTCCCGGGCATCGCGCGGTTGCACGCCAGGCTGTGCGCGAATCGCTGGTGCTGCTCAAGAACGACAAGCGCCTGTTGCCGTTGCAACCGAAGCAGCGGGTGCTGGTGGCCGGTGACGGCGCGGACGACATCGCCCGGCAGAGCGGCGGATGGACGATCACCTGGCAGGGCACCGGCGTGGATCGCAGCCACTTTCCGGGCTCGACTTCCATCCTCGCAGGCATTCGGGAAACGGTCACTCGTGCGGGTGGCAGCGTGCACTGGAGCCGCGACGCGAGCTTCGACGAAAAGCCCGGCGTGGCGATCGTCGTCTACGGTGAGGAACCCTACGCGGAGTTCCAGGGTGACATCGCGACGCTCGAGTATCGCGTCGGTGACAAGCGCGAGCTCGCGATGCTCGAGCGCCTGCGCCAGGCGGGAATCCCGGTCGTCTCCGTCTTTCTCTCCGGCCGCCCGCTCTGGGTCAACCCTGAGATCAACGCTTCGAGCGCATTCGTCGCCGCGTGGCTTCCGGGGTCTGAAGGCGCCGGCATCGCGGATGTCCTGTTTGCACGCGGCGATGGCGTCTTGAATCACGACTTCAGGGGCAAGCTGCCATTCTCGTGGCCGCGAACACCGTTGCCAGCGGCAGCAAGCACGGACGCGAAGCCGCAGTTTCCGCTCGGCTACGGATTGACCTATGCGGATGCGGGCGACCTCGCTCCACTCGAGGAAAACGTGCCGCGCGAAAGCGCCTCGGCGGCCGACGCGCGCACGTTCTACTCCAATGGCACCGCCGGCCGGGGCTGGCGATTGTTCGCCGTCGAACACGGTCAGCGTGTCGATCTCTCCTCGACGGCGCTGCCCTTCAGGGGCAACACGCTGCAGGTCTGGGCTGCGGATCGCTTTGCCCAGGAAGACCTGCGCAACGTTCGCTGGAACGGCACAGGTGAAGCGTCTTTCGCCGTCGTGGGCGATAGCGCGATCGATCTGCAGCGCGAGTCGAACGGCGAGCTGTCTCTCGCGCTGGAATACCGCGTGAACCAGGTGCCGACCGGTGCAGTCACGATGTCAGTGCTGTGCGGCGAGAAATGCGGCGCGGCTATTCCCGTCACCGATGAGTTCACGCGGCAACCGGGCGAATGGCGCAAGCTGCGTATCATGCTCAACTGCTTCGAACGAGCGGGCGCCGGAATGCGCAACATCACGACACCCGCGATGATTTCCACCGCGGGCCAACTCGACGTGAGCATTGCGACGATCCGGCTCGAGACCGGCGTCGAGAATACGAGGCGCTGCGACCCCTAGTTTCGTTCCCGAGGCTTGCGCCGCCGCGACGCGGACCTCGCACGCGAATATCCTCCCGTCAGCTCGTCGCCCTGCGCGTGGGCGGGCGCGGCTGATGTTCGCGGACAAGCAGCGCCATCGCCAGGACGCTCGAGGAATATCGGCGATCCCCCGCGCTATTCAGTCGTCGTCGTGTGAATGCCCGTCCTCCTCGTCCTCGACCGGCGCGAGGCGCAGAACGACGCCACCGGTGCCCGACGGGACACCCGATACATTGCCCAGGACGTAGATCTCGCCGTCTGCGTCCTCGCCGAAACCGAGCACGGCGAGATTCGGCGCGTTGCTCGGCGTGATGTGGAACTCACGGATAGTGCGCAGCCGGCCGCTGCGGGATTCACCGTTGACGTGGAACAAGCGTCCGTAGTTGTGCGGGCCGCGCGGAAAGTTGAAGAGCCGCGAGAAGTCTCCGAACACGAGTCGCCCGCGCAGCGCGTGCAGCATTTCGCCGCGGTACACCGAGCCCAGGATCACCGAGTGGCCTTCCTGGTGGGTGTCGTATTGCGCGATCGGATCGATGACTCCCGCCGGTACGCTCCTGCCCGGTGCCGGGTCCCGCTGCGCGACGCCGTTCGCGGCCGGACCTCGCGGATCGAAGAAGAGGGTGCCCTCCTTGAAGTTCCAGCCGTGGTTGCCGCCGGCGACGACGCGGTCCACTTCTTCGATGTCGTTCTGGCCGACATCGCCGACATACAGGGCGCCGCGCTTGCGGTCGAAGGACATGCGGAAGGGGTTCCTGAAACCGAACGCGAAGATCTCCTTCAGGGCGCCGGCGCGGCGCACGAAGGGGTTGCCCGCAGGAATGCCGTAGGCGCCGTTCGCAGAGTTCCTGCCGTCCACGTCGATGCGCAGGATCTTTCCGAGCGGCACGCCGAGATTCTGCGCGTTGCCGCCTGGCAAATGCCCGATGCCCTCATCGTCTGCGTTGCCGCCGTCGCCCGTCGAGATGTAGAGCTTCCGATCCGGCCCGAAGGCGAGGTCGCCGCCGTCGTGATTGAACTGCGGCCAGTCGATGCGCAACAGCTCGCGTCGCATGCCGAGCGTACCGTCGGAGAGCACGCGCCATTCCGCAACCACGTTCTGGTGATCGGGAGCGGTGCCCGCCGGCAAAGTGCTTGGGAACGTGGGTAAGCCGCTGACCGGCTCCGAGGTATAGGTGTAAAGCAACCCGTTGCGCGCGTAGTCCGGGTGGAACGCCAGTCCGAGGAAGCCACGCTCGTCGAAGGTGCCTGGACCGAGAAAGCCGAGCGGTACGAGGCGGTCCTGCACGTTGAAGAACACGCTCTTGGTCCTGGCCGCAATATTGACTTTCCAGGCGACTCCGATCTGGTCCACCACGTACAGGTGCTCCCGGTCGTCCGGTGCCGTGACGCCCTTGTTGGGCGCTGTCATGCCCGTGGCAACCGTGGTCAGCGTGATGAGCGGGCCGAAGCGCGTGATCGGAGCGAACTGAGTGTCGTCGAACGGCGCGAATACGGGGTGTGCGTAGATGCCGGGCGCGACGAGGGCGCTGCCCAGCATCAGCGCTGCGAACCGACTGGACGCAGGGCGTGCTCGATGCATGGTGCCTCCTGCTTTGTTGTTTGCGGGCGCCGGAATGTAGGTTCCCTCCATCGCCCTGCCGGTTCGACGCAGTCCCGAGGCGCCGGGGTCTCCGGCCGCGCCGAAGCGAACCTTCCGACGCCGCGATCCCGCTGGCCGCAGTACTGGTCATTCTCGTCAGGCGCACCGCCGCTCGCGAGCGCCATCGACGCGGCCGCGAATCGGAGTGCGGCGCGACTTGAGCTTTGCTGGCTTAGTGCTTGCCCCGCCGAGAGGCTGAGCCTCGCGGTCCACGTGGCACCTTCGGCAGCCCGGTGTGCTGCGTACGGAACTTGCCGCGATGGCCTTCGCTCGCGCCACCGGTGCCAGCCGGTTGATACGTCGGCACGAGGTGCCGCTTGCTGTTTCCGATCAAGTCGGCGCGACCCATGCGTCGCAGCGCCTCGCGCAGCAACGGCCAGTTGTTCGCGTCGTGATAGCGCAGGAACGCCTTGTGCAGCCGGCGGATGCGCAGACCCTTCGGGATCACGACATCTTCGGTCTCACGCCCGACGCGCTTGAGCGGATTCTTGCCCGAGTGATACATCGCTGTGGCAGTCGCCATCGGTGATGGCAGGAACGCCTGCACCTGGTCGGCGCGATAGCCTTCGCGTTTCAGCCACACCGCGAGTTCCAGCATGTCTTCGTCCGTCGTGCCGGGATGTGCCGCGATGAAGTAAGGAACCAGGTACTGCTCCTTGCCCGCCTCCTTCGAATAGCGGTCGAACAGTTCGCGGAACCGGTAATACGTGCCCACGCCGGGTTTCATCATCTTCGACAGCGGGCCTTCGCCGATCGCCTCAGGCGCGATCTTGAGATAGCCACCGGTATGGTGCTGGGCGAGCTCCTTCACGTATTCCGGCGATTCCGCGGCGAGGTCGTATCGCACGCCGGAAGCGATCAGCACCTTGCGGATGCCGGGTAGCTCACGCGCGCGGCGGTAGAGACGGATGAGCGCGGAATGATCGGTGTCGAGATTGCTGCAGATACCGGGATACACGCACGACGGCCGCCGGCACGCCGATTCGATCTCGCGGCTCTTGCACGCCAGGCGATACATGTTCGCCGTCGGTCCGCCGAGGTCGGAAATGACGCCGGTGAAGCCGGGCACCTGGTCGCGGATGGTCTCGATCTCGCGCACCACCGAATCCTCGGAGCGGTTCTGGATGATGCGTCCCTCGTGTTCCGTGATCGAACAGAACGTGCAGCCTCCGAAGCAGCCGCGCTGGATGGACACGGAGAAGCGGATCATCTTGTACGCGGGAATGTTCGCACTGCCGTAGCCGGGATGCGGCCGGCGCGAGTAGGGCAACTCGTACACCGCGTCCATCTCTTTCGTCGTCAGCGGAATCGGCGGCGGATTCAGCCACACGTCGACGTCGCCATGACGCTGCACGAGCGAGCGCGCGTTACCCGGGTTCGACTCCAGGTGCAGGATGCGCGACGCGTGCGCGTAGAGAATCGGGTCTGATTCCACATGCTCGAAGGCAGGCATGCGGATCACGCTGTACTCGCGCGCGGCGTTCGGCACGCGCCGCACGAACTGCACCACGTGCACGGTCTTTTCTTTCTCCTGCTTGCCCTTGTCGCCCGGTGCGCAGGCGGGTGCCGCGGACGCAGCCGCCTGCTTCGTCGGATCCTGTGCCGACATGGCATAGGGATCCAGAGGTGGATTCAGGCGCCCGGGTGTGTCGAGCGTCGTCGAGTCGATCTCGTACCAGCCTTGCAAGCCCTGGCGACGGACGAAGGCCGTGCCGCGCACGTCGGCGATGTCGTGGATGCCCTCACCGTTTGCGAGCCGGTGAGCGATCTCCACGATCTGCCGCTCGCCGTTGCCGTACACGAGCAGGTCCGCGCGCGCGTCGAGCAGGATCGAGCGACGGACTTTCTCCGACCAGTAGTCGAAGTGCGCGATGCGCCGCAGGCTCGCCTCGATGCCGCCGATGACGATGGGCACCTCGTGGAAGGCTTCGCGCGCACGCTGCGCATACACGATCACCGAGCGGTCCGGGCGTTTACCGCCTTCGCCGCCGGGCGTGTAGGCATCGTCGCTGCGCACGCGGCGATCCGCGGTGTAGCGATTCACCATCGAGTCCATGTTTCCGGCGGTGATGCCGAAGAACAGGTTCGGCGGACCCAGCGCGCGCAGAGGCTCGGCGCTTCGCCAGTCCGGCTGCGCGATCAGGCCAACCCGGAAACCGTGTGACTCGAGCAGCCGGCCGACGATGGCCATGCCGAAGCTCGGATGGTCGACGTAGGCATCGCCCGTGACGATGATGACGTCGCAGCTATCCCAGCCAAGCGCCTCCATTTCCGCCCGTGACGTGGGTAGAAAAGGGGCCGTCCCGAACCGGGACGCCCAGTGCTTGCGATAGGAAAAGAGGTCGCGCGCCGTCTGCATCCGGTCATTATGGCCGAATGTGCCCCGGAGCTTCAGGCCGCGGCGCCCTGCGGCAGCAGGCGCAGGGTTGTCGAGCGGAACTGCCCGATTACTGCGGCGTTTGCACCGGCTGGGTCAGCAGTGCGTCGATCTCGCGCTCGGCGGACAGCCAATCCTCGAGCTCATATCCCGGCTGGAAATGCCGATTCACGGCGCGCAGGTACGCCGCAGTGGCAATCATCTGGTCGCGGTCGATGGGACTCATTTCGACGCCGGGTTTCTCGACAATTGACTTCAGGGGCGCCGCCACCACGGGCGTCGTGATGGGTTCGACCGCAGCCTTCCGGGCACTCTTGCGCGCTTTTGGCCTGGCGGACGACGTGGACGGGGTTCTGGAATCAGGCATGGACTGGGAACTCCTGTTGAGTAACGGCTCCCGCCACCGGCTCGACCGCGAGCAGGAACAACAAGGGGGCGGGTGACAGGGTGCGGTATACACTGCTCCGCATTGCATCAGCCAGCGTTTTGCTGTCGCCTATCGACGAATCCTTCACACCGCAGCCGCCCGGAACCCCGAGCCGGTCTCGCCTTGAAAATTCCGCACCGGATTGGACAGGGTCTGCACGAAGGCTGTGCGAGAATCCGCCCCCGTCCAAATGACCGCGACGCTTGCTTCTGGAGTCGAGGGGCGTCCGCGCGGTCGGGCAAGGGATGCAGGATGCCGGTGAAGTTCCTGGTGCTCGGGTTCGACGATGCCATGCGCCGGCAGGTCGAAGGGGACCTGCGTGTCGCTTTTCCGAGCGCGATCATTCGCTCCTCGCCGCAGCCGGCCGAAGCCAGCCTCATTTCCCGCGATGCCGCACTCGACGCGATTCTCGTCGCCTACGACCATGGACGCGCCGAGCGCGAGGGCACGTCGGTGGCCGACGTACTCGCCCCCCTGCGCGCGAGCAGTGCATTGCTGTTCGTGCTCGCCAAGGGCGGCAACGAGCTCACAGCCATCGACGCGATGCGGGCGGGTGCCGTCGACTTCATTCCGCTGCGCCTCGTCTCGCCTCCTGTGCTCAACCAGCGTGTCGCGGCGGGATTGCAGGCACGTGACTCGGGCCCGGCGGATCGGCGCCGTCCACAGATCCGGCGCGCACCGGATCCCGCGGAGTTGCCGGCCAGCATCACCGGTTATCGCGTGCTGCAGACGATCGCGCATTCGCATCGCTCGTCGGTGTACCTCGCGCACAGCGGCGAGCTCGGCTTCAATGTCGCACTGAAAGTGCTGAGGCGCGGACCGAAAAGCGAGCACGCGGCGGCGGATCGCGACCGGTTCGCGCGCGAGTACCAGATCATCGCGCAGCTGCGTCACCGCGCCATCGTCGACGTGTACGATTTCGGCTCCACCGACGATGTCAGCTACATCGCGACCGAGTACTTTCCCGCGGGCGACCTGCGCACACGCCTGCGCAACCCGATGTCCTGCGACGACGCGGTGGAGTACGTGCGCCAGATCAGCGAAGCGCTGCGCGTGCTGCACGTGGCGGAAGTCCTGCATCGCGACCTGAAACCGGCGAACGTCATGCTGCGCACCGACAACAGCATCGTGCTCATCGATTTCGGCCTCGCGAAGGCACTCGCAGGCGACAAGTCGCTCACCGGCGCGGGTGAGATCCGCGGCTCGCCGTACTACATGAGTCCCGAGCAGGGCGAGGGTCGGCCGGTGGACGAGCGCTCGGATCTCTACAGCCTGGGCGTTATCTTCTTCGAGTTGCTCACCGGCGAGCGCCCGTTCCAGGGCGGCTCGGTGTTCGACATCCTGGCCCGGCACGAACGCGCACCGGTGCCGCGGCTGGCTGGCGCAGCCGCCCATTTTCAGCCCATCGTGGACCGACTGCTGGCCAAGCGGCCCGCGGAACGATTCCAGAGCGCCAGCGACCTCCTGCTCGCACTTGCACGCAGTTTTGACGTGCCGGAAGCCGGGAACCCCCTGCCCGGCGGCTAGTGGCGTGCGCCGGGAATGGCCTCACATTCCCCACGTTCGCAAACTATGAACTGCGCCCCGTTTGACCCGCAGGAAATTCGACCTGCGTCCACATCCACACCCGGGACTATTGTCAAAGATAACCCCCCACCGAGTGTCGGGTCCCGGAGACAGGAATGTGCACGGGATCCCCCAAAAAACGTGAGGCATGGGGATGTTGAAACTGGGTCGCTACAAGGCAGTGATGGCCGTACTGGTCCTGTTCCTGGCGGGAACGGGCGCGCTTCTCGCTCTGAACTACTTCTTCGCGGATCGCGCTGCGCAGAGTGTCGCGGCCGTGCGGTCCATCGGCCAGCAGAGCCTGCAGGCGCGCCTGGTCGCGACGCAGGCGCAGGTCGTGAAGAACGATCTCGCGGCGCGCCGTTATCTCGGTCGCGGCCTGGGCGAGCTCAAGGCCACGGTCGGCACGTTCGACACCGCGCTGGAAGCGCTCGAGCGCCAGGCGATGCAGGCGGCCGGCGCATCGTCCTTCGGCGGGTATGTTCCCCTGGCTTCGCCCACAGCCCAGCGACAGGTGCAGGTGTTGCGGCGGACGTGGGGTGAATACCGCGCGCTCCTCAAGCCGATCGTCGCATTCAACGGCAATCCCTATGTCGAAACCGCGGATCGTGGCACGCAGCTCAGCGCCACGGGCCTGCGCCTGAATCGCGAGCTGGACGAAGCGGTGCGCTTCGGCACCACGCGCAATGAAGAAATGACGAACCTCATCGGCGCGCTGACCGGCGGCGTCGAGAGCGACACGGTGGCGCGCGCTCAGCAGCTGCGCAGCTACCTCGTCTACGGATTCGGCGGCGCGGCGCTGCTGCTGATCGGTTGCGTCTTCTACTTCGGCCTGCGCCTGAGCGGCCAGGAATTTGCCGCCACGCGCGCCAAGAAGGAGACCGACGACATCCTGCGCACGGTGAACCAGGGCCTGTTCCTGCTCGACAAGGACGGCAAGATCGGTGCGGAGCGCTCCGAGGCGCTCGAGCACATCTTCAGGCGCAAGGACTTCACCGGCCTCTCCTTCGACGGCCTGCTGCGCGGCATCGTGCCGGACAAGACCCTGCAGACCGCGCAGGAGTACGTGCACCTGCTGTGGGGCGACCGCGTCAACGAGAAGCTGGTCAAGACCATCAACCCGCTCGCGGAAGTGGAAGTGAACGTCGCAGCCGGCTCCGGCTCGACGGACACGCAGTTCCTCGAGTTCGACTTCAACCGCGTGCGCGCCGACGGCTCCATGACGCGCCTGCTCGTGACCGTGAACGACGTGACGCGGCGCGTGCAGCTCGCCCACGAGCTGCTGGAATCGCAGGAGAAAGCACAGGCGCAGCTCGACATGCTGCTGCACATTCTGCACGTCGAACCGCGCCAGCTCTCGGCCTTCCTCGGCGAGAGCGAGGTCGCGATGAAGATGGTGAACTCGATCCTGAAGGAGCCGGCGCGCGAGGAAATGGCCTTCCGCGCCAAGCTCGACGGGATCTTCCGCCAGATCCATGGCGTCAAGGGCGAAGCCGCGGCACTGGGCCTCAAGACAGTCGAGCAGCGCGCGCACAGCTTCGAGGAATTCCTCGCCGAGCTGCGCGGCCGTCCGACCCTCGGCGGCAACGACTTCCTGCCGCTGGTCGTGAAACTCGACGACCTGTTTGGCCATCTCGCGCAGGTGCGCGAGATGGTCGGCCGGCTAGCGGAACTGCGCGTCGCCATGTCGGGCGAGACCGACAGCCCATCGCAGTCCACGCCCGCGCTGGAACCTCGCTACACGGGGCCCGAGGGCACGCTGGTGCAGAAGACTCCGCTCTTCGCGCGCGACCCAGAGCTGGCTCGCAACGCCGATACCTCGGAAGCCGGCGCGCTCGAAGCGTCGCTCAAGTCGCTGGCCACGCGCATCGCCAACGAACAGGCGAAGAAGGTAGAGCTGATCTGCGTCGGCCTCGAGCACGTGCCGAATGATTACCGGCGCGCGATCAAGGACATGACGATCCAGATGGTGCGCAACTGCGTCGCGCACGGCATCGAGACGCCGGCGGAACGTACCAGCGCGAGCAAGGGCGCATCCGGCGCGGTGGTGGTGAAGTTCGAACTGCGCGGGACGGACGGTTTCGAGCTGGTGTGCCAGGACGACGGCCGCGGACTGTCCGCGGACAAGCTGCGCCAGACCGCAGTCAAGCGCGGGTTAATGACCCAGGAGCAGGCTGCCAAGCTCGACGACCGGCGCGCGTTGTCGCTGATCTTCATGCCGGGATTCTCCACGCAGAGCGAAGTGACGAACGATGCCGGCCGCGGCGTCGGCATGGACATCGTGCGCAACCTCGTGCAGGAACTCGGCGGCAAGGTGGGCGTGTCGACCACGGTCGGCAAGTTCGCCCGCTTCCGCATCTGGTTGCCCGTTCCTTCGAAGGCGCAGGCCGCCTGACGGGACCTACAGCAAATGAACGCAGTGGCCCCGCTGAAACTGATGATCGTCGACGATTCGAACATCATGCGCCGCAAGATCGAGCGCTCGCACCAGTGCGCGCGCCTGAGCTTCGTCGGCTCCGCCGGCAACGGCCGCCAGGCAGTCGAGCTCTTCAAGCGCACCACGCCCGACGTCGTCACGATGGACATCACGATGCCCGAGATGGACGGCATCGAGTGCGTCGAGCAGCTGGTCGGGCTCAATCCCGACGTGCTGATCCTCATCGTCTCGGCGCTCGCCGACAAGGCGACCGCCATCGAAGCGATGAAGAAGGGTGCGAACGGTTTCCTGTGCAAGCCTTTCACCGATCGTCAGCTCACCGACGCGCTCGATGAGCTGCTGCGGGGTGCCGGCACATGAGCATGACGAAGATCGAGCTCGAAACGTTCGTCGAGGGAACGACGCACTATTTCCAGACCGCCGCCAACCAGCCGGCCTCGGTGGGTTCGCCGTACCTGGTCAACGAGGGCGCGCCGAACATCCAGGAGTACACAGGCGTCATCACGATCGCGGGCAAGCGCCGGGGCATCGTTTATTTCACGGCCTCGCGCCCGATGCTCACCGTGCTGCTGATGCGCCTCGGCGAGACCGACATGACGCACGAGAACATGTGCGACCTGGTCGGCGAGGTCGCCAACCAGATTTCCGGCAACGCGCGCCGCGACTTCGGCAGCGAGTTCATGATCTCGGTGCCGCGCGTCGTCACCGGCACGCCCGAGAGCGGCGTGACCCCGGCCAACGTGCGTTCGTTCGTCATCCCCATCAACTGGCGCAGCCACTCTGCGCAGCTCGTGGTGTGCCTGGAATAACCGGGCTGCCATTCGTTCCTGGAGACCGCTGTCGTGAAGCAAAGCGTTGTCAGAGCCGCCCGCAAGGAACAGGTCGTTACGATCGCTCCCGCCCCCTCGGGCGCCGGCGCGGAGATCCTCGCTCTCACGGAAGACGACTTCTTCCTGTTGGCCGTGCGCCGTGTCGTGACGCTGCCCAACCGCGTGTGGCATGCGACCAGCGACGCGCAGGCGGTCGACATGCTCATGCAGACGCCCTACGCCGTCGTGCTGATCGACGCTGCGCTGGTGACGAGCCAGCTCGAGCAGGTCGTCACCAGTCTCAAGCAGCAGCTCCCCGACTTGGGTTTCGTGATCGCGGGCGACATCGAACACCGAGCGGCGGCGCAGGCCCTGGTGGACAGCGAGCTCGTGGAGGGCTTCGTAGTCAAGGAGGAGGCGGCCGAACGTCTCGCCGGCGTCCTGGAAGCGGGCATCAACCGGCACCTCGAACTGAAGACCGAGAATGCGAGCCGAACCGGAAGATCCGGTGGCAAGCGCGGCCTGGTCCTGGGCGGCGTTGCCGCCGTGGTTGTGGCAGGCGCAGTCGGTGGTTGGCTGTTCCTTTCGCAGGACAAGCCGGTTGCGGTTGATCCTGCGGCTGACATCGTTCCGGTTTCGCGTCCCGTCGACTCCAGCCTCAGCGTCGTGGACGCGGAGCTGCAGAAAGCGCGCGACGCTTTCGATGCGGGGCATTACACCGACCCGAAAGGCAAGAGCGCACTCGACTACTATCGCGCGGCGCTGGCAGCGGACAAGACCAACGGCGAAGCGACCGACGGCATTCATCGCATCGCCGAAGTGATGCTGGCGCGCGCCGAAGCCGCCATGCTCGAGGCGAAGCCGCGGGACGCGCAGGCGTCCGTCAAGCTCGCCAAGCAAATCGAGCCGTCGCACCCGCGCATCGCGTTCCTCGAACAGCAGATTGCGCGTGACCTGGAGCGCACCGCGGCCGCACAGCAGGAAGCGGCACGTCTCGACGCGCAGTCGCAGAAGCTTTCCAACTACATGCGCCTCGCCAACGAGCGCTTGTCGCAGGATCGCCTCGTCGATCCCGCCAACGACAACGCGCGGCACTACCTGGTGCTCGCTCGTGACGTCGATTCGGGCAGCGTGCTGGTGACGCAGGGGCTGCGGACCCTGGCCACCAGGATGGTGCAGAAGAGCACGCAGTCCGCCGCGCGCGGCGACATGGAGGGTGCCGACCAGTGGCTCACCCAGGCGAAACAGCTCGGCGTGACCGGCATCGACTTCGCCAAGGTCGAGCGCGACAACCGCGCGCAGCGCGCGAAGTCGAACGATGGCGAACGCCTGCTGGGCCTGGCGCGCGATCGCATCGCGCAGGGCCAGCTGATCGAACCCGACACCGACAGCGCCCGCTATTACGTGTCGCAGCTGCGCCGCCAGTATTCGGATACGGCCGGCCTGGGCGCGGTCGTCGACACCCTGCGCGACCAGTTGCTACAGCGTGCAACGCAGGCCGCGGAAAAGTCGGAAGCGAAGTCCGCGCAGACGTACCTCGACGAAGCCAGGAGCATCGGCGCCAGCGGCCCGGCGCTTGATGCGGCGGCCGCACTGGTTGCCTCGGCACGCGTGAGAGCGGAAGCCCTCAGCACCATCAAGCCGGTGCGCGACGGCATGGTGGTCAAGTCGTTCACTCCCGAGTATCCGATCAAGGCGCAGCGCCGTAAGGCCGAGGGCTATGTCGATCTGCACTTCACCGCGACCGTTACGGGCGATGTGAAGGACGTGGTGGTCGCAAAGGCCGAGCCTGCCCAGCTGTTCGATGAAGCAGCCATCAAGGCGATCAAGCGCTGGAAGTTCAAGCCGGCCGAGATCAACGGCCAGCCGGTCGAACAGCGCCTGTCGCTGCGAATTCGCTTCGACCTGACCGATTGAGTATCGGCTCGGGAAGGGCCTTATCGCCTGGCGCCCCGTCGCGGCTGCGCCTGGAGCGGATCGTCAGGCCAGTAGTGCTTGGGATAACGCCCCTTCAGTTCCTTGCGCACTTCGGCGTAGCCGCTGCGCCAGAAACTCTCCAGGTCCCTTGTCACCTGCACCGGCCGCTGTGCGGGTGACAACAACTTCATGACTACCGCCACTGCACCTCCGCCAATGCGCGGCGTGCTGCGCAGCCCGAACACTTCCTGCAGCCGTACCGAGAGCGAGGGCGTCTCGGGTTCGAGATAATCGATCCGGATGTGCGAACCGCTCGGGACCTGCACGCTCGCGGGCGCCAGGGCGTCGAGCCGTTCGCGGAGTCGCCAGTCCAGTAACGATTCCAGGGCCGCGCGCAGGTCCAGCCGCGCGAGATGATCGATTCGCGACATCCCGTCGATCCCCGCCGCGAGCCACGTATCGAGCTGCGCAGCCAGCCCTTCATCCGAAACATCGGGCCAGCCCGTTGCGCTCTCCGCAGCCAGGCGCCGTACGAAGCCGACACGCGCCTGCCACGCGCGCAGCTCGCGAGTCCAGGGCAGAACGTCGAGCGATGTCTCACGGATCCCTTGCAGCAACGCCGCCGCGACACGGGCTGCGTCGGGATTGCGCAGCGGCTTCTCGTCGATGACGAGATCCCCCAGCCGCCGTGTGCGCGTCGCCAGGACTGCCCGTTCGCGCGAGTCCCAGCGGATGTCGTCCACCGGCTCGATCTCGTCCGCGAACGCTCTCTCCAGCGCTTCACGACGCAAAGGCGCGGCCAGCCGGATCAGCGCTTCACGCTCGCCCGCATCCAGCTCCGCGATGGCCAGGAACTCAGCCCGCGACAGCGACTGGGGTGCCGTGAAGACAGCGCCCCGCCCACTGCTGAGTACATAGCGGCCAGAGCCCTTCTGCCGCGCGATTCGATCGGGATACGCAAGCGCGACGAGCGTGCCGATCGAGTCCTCTTCTCCTCCCTGCGCTCGCGAACCTTGCGAGCCGAGCTGGCGCAGGAAGAGGTCGGCCGTGCGTTTCGCGCGATCCCGCGCGGCCTTGTCGACGCCGTGCCCATCGTTCAATGCATCGAGCCGCCTGCGCAGGTCGGCATCGCGAGCTCCTGCACCTGGCTCCACGCGCTCCGTGAGAACGGCGGCAATGTCGGCGGCCAAGGCCGCGAGACCGAGATCGCGACCGCGAAGGAGCATGTGTGCGAGTCTTGGATGCGTGCGCAGGCCGAGCATCGCGCGTCCGTGCGCAGTGCTGCGGTGTTCGCGATCCAGGGCACCGAGCTGCCGGAGCAGGTCGCGCGCCTGCGCGAGGCTGCCGCCGGGCGGGGAATCCAGCCACCGCAACGAAGCGACATCGGTGACGTTCCAGCCCGCGATCTCGAGTGCCAGGGGCGCCAGGTCGGCTTCGAGGATTTCAGCGGGTGTCTGCGCTTCCAGCGCGCGCTGCGTTGCTTCCGTCCAGAGGCGATAGCACGTGCCCGCGGCAACGCGCCCTGCCCGGCCACACCGCTGATCGGCCGAGGCTCGGGAGATTCGCAGCGTTTCGAGGCGACTCATGCCGCTGACCGGATCGAAGCGCGCCCGGCGAGCGACACCCGCATCCACGACAACGCGCACGCCTTCGATCGTCAGGCTCGTCTCCGCGATATTGGTCGCGAGGACCACCTTGCGCTGGCCCGGTGGCGCCGGTGCCATCGCCCGATCCTGTTCGTCGCGCGACAGGTCACCGAACAGCGGCGCCAGGATCACGTTTCGATCGAGGCCCGATTCTTCGAGCAGGCTCTGCACGCGGCGGATTTCACCCGCGCCGGGCAGGAACGTCAGCACATCGCCCGTCGTCTCCTCGAGCGCGCGCCCGACTGCGTTCGCGCACCGCCCGGCGATGACTCGTGATTCCAGCGATGTGTCCGCGACGCGCGCGGCATAGCGAACGTCGACGGGATGGGAACGGCCCGCGCTGCGCACGATGGCAGCTTCCTCGAGCAGGCGCGCAACCGGTTCGGCTTCGAGCGTGGCGGACATCACGACGATGCGGAGCGATTCGTTCAGGTGCTGCCGCGCATCGAGGCACATCGCGAGACCGAGATCGGCCTGCAGGCTGCGCTCGTGAAACTCGTCGAAGATCACGCACGCGACGTCTTCGAGCGCGGGATCCTCGCGCAGGAGCCCGGACAACACGCCCTCGGTCAGGACCTCGAGCCGCGTCGCGTCGCTGACGCGAGTATCGAGACGCATGCGATAGCCCACGGTGTGCCCGACCGGCTCGCTCAACAGCGAAGCCATGCGCGCGGCGACGGCGCGTGCCGCGAGTCGGCGGGGCTCGAGCATGAGGATCCGCCGCCCACGCGCCCAGGGTTGCTCGAGCAGTTCCAGCGGCACGCGCGTGCTCTTGCCGGCACCGGGCGGCGCCTGGATCACGAGGCTGCGCCCCGTCTGCAGCGCCGCCACGATCTGCGGCAACACCTCGACGATCGGCAGCGCGTCACGCATCGCGTCACTCATGCGGGCGGACGGGCGAGCCGACCGCCGGGTAAGGACGCATCGAGACTCGGCCGGGCCAGCGTTTGCCGAAAACCGGATTCCAAAAGGCCTGCCCGCGAACATAGGTGCGGCCGGCTCGCTGGTCCATACCCGGCAGTCGGCCTCGCATACATCTCGCCGCGCCCTTACCCGGCGGTCGGCTTGCCTGGCTCGTCGCGCACTCAAACAGTGGTACGGGTCGTACTGGCCGATGCAAAACGTCGGCGCTATGCTTCCGCTTCAAACGCATTCGCTGCGCCGCGCATCCAAGCGCGGACCTGACACCCGGGAGATTTCGATGAAACAGCTCGTCATGGGCCTGCTGCTCGGCCTCACTGTCGCGGTCGGACTGGCCGCGGCCGGCACGGCCAGCGCCTCGGATATCGACAAGATCAACGGCTCCATCCGCGTCGACGCCGGCCAGGAAGTCGACGACGTCAGCACCGTCAACGGCTCGGTGCGCATCGGGCGCGATGCCCGGGCCCGCAAGGTGGAAACCGTCAACGGCAGCATTCTCCTGGATACCAACGCCACCGCGGAATCGATCGACAACGTCAACGGCTCCATTTCGATCGAGGAAGGCGCGAAAGTGGCGAAGGACGTGGAATCGGTCAATGGCTCCATCACGCTGGAGAAGGGCTCCGACGTGACGGGCAAGGCGTCCAACGTGAATGGCCGCATCAGCCTGGAAAGCGCGCACGTCGGTGGCGGCATCTCTACGAACACGGGTGACATTCTCATCGGCCGCGACTCGCGGGTCGAAGGCGGAATCCTGGTCGAGAAGAGCAACTCGTGGGTGCGCCTCGGCAAGGAGCCCGTGCCCCGCATCGTGATCGGACCGAACGCGGTGGTGCAGGGCTCGCTCAAGTTCGAGCGCGAAGTGAAGCTGTTCGTGAGCGAGACCGCCAGGATTGGCCCGGTCGAAGGCGCACAGGCCGTCCGGTTCAAGGGCGATCAACCGGCGGACTGATGCCCGCATCGGCACGAAGCCCGGGCGGGCCGGCCGCTCGGGCAAATCGCGCTCGGACCACCTGGCGACAACCTAACCAGCGACAAACTAACGATAGTTCCCCAGCCAGCGGATCTCGAGTTGCGGGGATTCCTTGCGATAGATTCCATACGGCAGATCGATGAGAGCGGGCTCGGTGAGAGGCACCGAGCCGAAACTCATGCGCAGTGCCTGCGCACCGTTCGCTTCGAACTCCGCCAGCGCGCTGGAGTGAACGCGGAACGCGAGCCGCAAGGGCCAGCTCTGCCCCTCAGCGGGCTTGAGCACCGCGGTGCCGGAACCGCCCGCGCTGTGCACATCAACGACGAGCCGCGCGCCTTCCCAGCTCTGCACGAATCGATCGCCGCCACCACTGGTCGACTCGATGGTCAGGACCTGCACTGCGGCCATCGGCGCCGGCGCCGGCTCGCGGAACCACTTCGCGGGATTCCACGACCATTGCCCGCACCCGGCACACAAGATCGCCAGCACAGCCAGTGACAGTGTTCGTTGCAGGCGCATCGGGCTATTGCTCTCCTCAGAGGCTCATTTCGTGGTGTGAGGTGCTTGGCACTCGGCACGTTACATGGCGGACCCCTGCGGCGCAAAGACCCCGCGCCTCTGCTAAGGTAGTCGCGCGATGACGGACCGCTTTCTTACGCTCGCCGCAGACAATCCCCGAGTCCGCACCATAGCGCGCTGGCTTGCGGCTGCCACCCTCGCGCTGATCCTGTACGGATCGCTGTTTCCGTTCCGGTTCGTTGCGACGGACGTGCACCTGCTCGACATGGTGCGCAACCTCGAGTTCGCGCGCGCCTCGCGCGGCGACGTGGTCGCGAACCTGCTGCTGTACATGCCTTTCGGTCTCTTCGTCATGCTGGCGCGCCCGGCCAGCTGGAGACGCTGGCAGGGGTTCGCGTTTGCGTGCCTGCTCGGTTCGCTGATTTCGCTCGGCGTCGAGTTGTTGCAGGGATTCAGCAACGAACGCGTGCAGAGCCTGACGGACCTGGCGCTCAACGCGGCCGGCGCTGCACTCGGCGCGCTGCTCGCTGTCGTCTACCAGGCGATGGGCCACACCATCCACATTCCGGGCATCGGCGCTCATCGCCCGCATCCGATCCCGATGAGCCTGCTCGTTCTCTGGCTGGCGTTCCGCCTCGCGCCCTTCGTGCCGACCATCGACCTGCAGAAGTACAAGGATGCCCTCAAGCCGTTGCTGATCGATCCGCAGATAGTGGCGATCGACGTGCTGCGCTACGCGGTCGGATGGCTCGTGCTCGGCTATGCCGTGCGCCAGGTGTGGAAACGGGAGTACGCGATTCCGGCGATGGCGGCACTCGTGTTCATCGTGCTCGTCGGGCGCGTGGTGGTCGTGGGTAAGGCCGTTTCGCCCTCGGAGATCGCCGCGCTGGCACTGTGCATTCCGCTGGCCGCGATCCTGACGGTGCTTCAGGATCGCCGCCGCACCGTGACTCTCGCGATCCTGCTCGCCACAGTGATCGTCGTCCGCGGGCTCGAGCCCTTCACACCCACCGCCGTGCCGCACAGTTTCAGCTGGGTGCCCTTCATGAGCTCCCTCAGCGACAACCTCGAAGTGAACTACTCCGTGCTGCTGGAGAAATTCTTCTGGTACTTCGCACTGGTGTGGCTGCTGGTACGCCGCGGCCTCGGCGTGGGCGGCGCGATGCTGCTGACGACCGTGCTGCTCGCGGCCATCGAGGTCGCGCAGGTCTGGCTGCCAGGCCGCTCCGCCGAGATCACCGACCCGCTGCTGGCGATCTGCGCGGCTGTGCTCATCGGGCTTGCCGGTGCCGGCTCGAAATCGAATGAGCCGCGTTTCGCGGTGGGTGGCATTCCCCGCAGCCGCTGAGTCGAGTCAACCAGAGTTTCGTCGGTCTCGGGCGGCGAAGCCTTCCCGAGCCGACTCCTGACCCGGCGCTGCGGTGCTGCGCGCGCTCGAATCGCGCTCGCCCGCGGCGGCCAGTTCCAGGATGCCGCGATGCGTGTAGCGCTGAGTTCCCTTCCTGCCGACACGCTCCGCTCCCAACAGCGCGCGCGCTACAGTTTCGGCGCTGACGGCGCGATAGCGCTCTGCGTCTCCCAGCATCAGTGGGTTGATCAATGGCATCACGGCCATCGCCGCGAGCTCGAGCGGACGCAACTCGCGGCGCCAGCCCAGCAACAGGGATGGCTGCAGGATATCGAGACCCGCGAACCCCAGTTTCGCCAACTCCGTTTCCGTTTCACCCTTCACTCGCAGATAGAAGTTCTTCGATGCGGGATCGGCGCCGACGGCAGAGACGAACACGAAACGCTGCACGCCGCCTTGCAGCGCGGCACGCGCGAAGCTGATCACGAGATCGCGATCGACTCTGGCGAATGCCTCCTGCGATCCCGCCGCGGCGCGCGTCGTGCCCAGGCAGCAGAACGCCACGTCGGCGCGCAGTCCCGACCACGTCTGCCCGGAGTCGTCGAAGCGAACGATGCGATTGGCGATTTTCGGATGGTCGTAGACGAGGGGACGGCGGCTCAGCGCGAGAACGCGACTGAATTCCTGGGCGCCGCAGAGCAGCGGCAGCAGGTGGCTCCCGACCAGGCCAGTGCCACCGGCAACCAGGGCAATCCGTTTGCCTGGCGGTGGTGGTGGAACAGCGACTTCGGCCATACACCCCGCTCGACGGTGCGACGGTCGCATTCTAGCCCGAGCGCCGGCGGACTGGCGCATCCGCGTCGGTATTCGGCGACTTCTGCGCGAGTGGCTGAACCTGGAAAACCGTGGCCACCAGGAGTTGCAGCAGCGCCACGCCCTGCAGTTAGTTCGTGAACCCGCGTCGCGATGGCGCGCGAGCCCGGTCGCGATCGAGACGGAGGAAGCGAATTCACGGCATTACGAGTGGCCGCCGCGCTTCCTCGAGTCCGTGCGCGTCCGTGGCCGACGGACCCCGTGTTGCTATTTTCGCCACGCGGACGCACCACTCGCAGCCGCGGAGGAACCCACGTTGGGTCTGATAGCGGCGCGAGCCGGCGGGCGCGACGGTGAGCGCGTCCTCGAACTCGCTGCGACTGAGACCCGCTGTCGCTCGGGAGGGCGCAGCCTTTCCCGAACTCGACTTTCGCTGCAGTGTCCAAGTTGCGCGCCCAGAAGCAGTACATCGACGCACTGCCCCGGGCGGCGTACCAACCTCGAAGTGCTGACAGCTGACGTAACTGTGCTCGAGTTCGCACTTGGCCAAGGCCTGTAGCGTCCGGGACCGTTCGTCCCAAGCTGGTTCGGACCGGATGGCTCGCCCCTTCTTCAGTTCCATGATGACGAGCGACCGCCTGCTGCATTACTGTCGGGACTCTGTGAGGCCGGTAGCTCACTGGCGACTCGGGCGATGGCATTATTGTTTTATTACGAAGCCTGGCGAAGCCCGGCTTCACCACGTGATGGATGCACAACAGGGCGGAGCTGGTGCCCGTCCTCGCGAGCACCTTCGAGGAAGAGGAGGCGCCTAAATGGTGGCTAGACTGGCGCGTGTTCTTCACGGCCTGCGCGAAGCCCGTTGGCTACCGCAGGGGTCGCGGATGGGGCGTAAAACGCTATCTCTTCGAGCGACGGGGTTAGCCGCCGGAGTATTGGCCGTCGCCCCCTTGCTATTGTCAGTCACAGGGCCGCTCACCGCGGCGGCCGCCGAGCCAGTCAAGGCTGGCACGTCCCCGCAGGCTGCACCCCCGGCTGCCATTGTTCCGCCTGCTGCACCCGCCAACGCCATCACGTCGAGCGCTGACGAACGCCTCGCCGTCTACAACAACTTCCGCACACACTTCACCGAACGCCGCTTCCCCGAAGCGCGCGATGCTGCCCAGCAAGTGGTCGACCTGTCCGAGAAGAGCTTCGGTGCCGACACCCTCGAGATGGTGATCCCGCTGACCAACCTGGCCACCTGCCAGGTACGGCTGCAGTCCTACTCCGAGGCTGAGCGCAACTACCTGAAGGCCGTGAAGATCGTTGAAATGCGGGAAGGCGGCCTTTCGCGCCGCATTCTCAATCCGTTACTGGGCCTCGGTGCGCTCTACTATGCGGCGCAACAATATGACCGCTCGATCGACGTCCTGCGCCGGGCCGTGGATACGAGCCGCAAGCTCGATGGCCTGTTCAACATGGACCAGCTCAACCTGGTCCAGGTCCTGATCGACACCTACGTCGCCCTCGACATGGTGGAGGACGCCGAACGCGAGCAGCAGTACGCGCTGCGACTCAGCGAATCCCTGTATGGGCCGCACGACCTGCGCCTGCTGCCGGCTCTCGATCGGCTCGCGCAGTGGCGCGAATACACGGGCCGCTATCGCCTGGCGCGCCAGGCACACTCGCGGGCACTCGATCTCGTGCGCCGGAAAGCAGGCAAGCGTGATGCGCGTATCGTGGCTCCGCTGCGCGGCATCGCTCGCACCTATCGCATGGAATTCCTTTACGGCACTTATGAGGAAGACGAGCAGCTGCAGAGCATGAGCACGTCCATTAACGGGCCGATGGGTGTTTCACCTGTGCTCGCCGCGCAGGAACCTCGCCGTCTCGCGAGCCGTCTCGATCCGGATGGTCTGGACGCTCTGCGCGTGGCGGTGGGAATCCTGGAAGACCAGCCGGATGCGGCCGGCCTGCGCGCCGAAACGCTGCTCGACATTGGCGACTGGCAGCAGCTTTCGAACGATTTCTCCGGCGCACAGAAGACCTACAGGGCCGCGTGGGACGCATACATGCTGCCAGGCGACCCGGGCATCGAGGTCATGCAGAAGCCGGTGCAGATCTACTACAAGCCGCCTTCAACCTCGGCGCGCCGTGAAAGCACCGAGACACGCGAGATCGCGCGGCATGACATCGAGGTGTCGTTCACCGTGCGCAGTGACGGACGCATCTCAGACGTAAGGACCGTCAGCAGCAATGCGCCGGACCAGGCAAAGTCAGTTGAGATCGCCGTGCGCCGGGCACGATATCGTCCGGCCTTCGTCAACGGCACGCCCGTCGAGGCCAGGGACCAACGGTTGAGCCAGACGCTCTACCTCACCGTGCGCAACACGGCAACTGCGGGGAACTGAGTCGCTCAGGTCGGAGGGACGGGCGGCGCGGGGGCCGGGTTCTCGTCCGGAATCTTCTCGTCGCCTGGCGTCACGGGCGGTGTCTGTTCCGAGTGCTCCGGCGGCGGCGTTGTTCTGCCTTCACCGGGCGTCGGCTTCGCTATCGGCGCCTCGGGGTCAATGATCGGCATCGTCTCGAGCGTACCGGAACCCGCGACACCCTCTGACCCGCTCGTGAGCGGCAGGCCGGCCAGGAGCTTCTTCATCACGTCCTGTTCCGGGAACTGCACCAGGAATTTCGCCGCGGCGTCGCGCATTGCCTTGCGCGTCGCCAGCAACATCGGCTTGGTGCTCGTCATGCCGCTGGAGACTGCGCTGCCGTAACCGGTGAACGTGAGCGAATCCGCGAGGCGGCCGTCGGGAGCGAAGATGTTGAGCCGGTACTTGATCGTGACGGCGTAGTACTTCGCGCCCGTGTCGCGCGGCGTGATGAACGAGTACTGCTCGATGCGCGGTTCCACCACCGCACGCACGTCAGAGTTCTGCCCGTCCGCCGGCGCCTTGAGCTTTACCGTGTCGCGAAACGCGGCGGCGAACAGCCGGTCGGCCATGGTCACATGGAACTGGCCGAGCTCGACCTTCCACTCGACGCCCCAGCGCTCCTCGGCGTGCTGGTACTTCGCGAACTCGTCGCTGTAGTACACGCCGAGCTTCAGCGGCAGCGGCTCGACCAGGGGCTTGGGAAATTCCGCGCTGGCGGAAACATTCACGTCGCCACACGCGGAGAGCCCGGACAGTGCCGCGAGAAGCACGGCGATTGTCCAGGTACGAATGGGCCAATGACGCATGACCAGGTTATCCATGACGCATCCCTGCTAGCTCTGCAGTCCGACGAAAGTGCCGCCATTGCGATCGCAGAGCGCGCGCATGAGCGCCGTGAACTTCTGGTTGCCGAACTGCGGAAAGCGGTCGGGCATCGGGAAGCCGATGGCATGGATGCGCACGCGGCGGTTGCCGCTCTCGGTGCGATTCAGGCGGTCGACGGAGTCGAGCACGGCCTGGATCGATTCACCGGTGAAATCGTCGCCGAACACGTACAGGCTGATGCGCTTGTCCGCCGCCCAGAAAGTGCGGATGGCGGCCTGGATGCCCTCGACCGGACTCGAATTGCTGAAGGATTCCCAGTTGCGCATGCGGTCGATGATAGCCTTGCGCCGCGCCGGCGTGTCGGGAATCCACTTCGCCCGGTACTCGCCGAACATGTACGCGCCCTCGTCATCCATGACCTGGATGCCCTTGACCCGCGGATAGATTTCGAGAATCTCGCGCATCGTGGTCTGCGCCTTGGTCCAGTGGTTCTCCTGCATGCTGCCGGACGTATCAACAATAAAGATGATGTATTCGCTGTCGACGGGGATACCGCCGACCGCGTCGGTGCGCGGACGCCGATAGCCCTGCGCCATGAGTCTCTGCATTTCGGCGGTCAGGCGCTGATAGGCGGAGACCAGCTCGCTCTCCAGCACGTTCTGGAACTCCGCGTCCTTGCGGCTCGCCGCGAACTGGCCCTTGATCGTGGACAGGTCGCCCTGGAGACGCGCGAGGCGCGTCGTTTCCGTCGAGAGCTGCTCGATGCGGCCCTTGAGCTCCCGGTTGAAGACGTCGGTCTCGCCGCGGATCTCGAACAACTCTTCCTGCAGGCGCATGACCTGCCCCTCCATGTCGACCGCCTGGCGCTCGAACACGATCGGCCGGCCGACCTCGGTGAGCACCAGCAGCAGGATGATCGCTCCAAAACCGCTGCAGACGCAGTCGAGGAACGACATGCTGAAGATTTCCGTCTCGCGGCGCTTGAGTCTCATGGCCAGTCCTTCGCGGGCATCATGAAGACGCCGCCGGTCTCGCGAGCCAGCCGCCAGAAGCTGCTCGGTGCCGGCAGATCGCCTTCCATCGGCAGCAGGATGATGCTCACCGGCACTTTCGGCGGCAGCGCACCGCGTGCCTGGTTGAACAGCTTCAGGCGCTGATCCGCATCGACAGCCTTGCGCAGGGGCGCTTCCGGTCCCTGCGTCGGCAGCCCGTCCGTGATGAGGATGATCTGGTCGGGTTGCGGATTGAGCCGCTTCACCACGTTGTAGGCGTTGACCAGGCTCGTGCCGTTCTGCGGCACGGTGCGTTTCAGCGCCGCGATCGCTTCGGTGAGCGAACGCGGATCGGAACCGCTCAGCCACTCGCCGTCGGTTCCAGCCACCAGCGGCCGCGGCTGCGTGTTGAACGTGTACATCTGGAAATTGCTCTGCGGCGGGATCTGCGTCGAGAGCCAGTCCGCCGTCATCACCGCGCGCTGCCACTTCGGTGCCAGCATCTTCTGCACGTCGGGCAGGTTGCGCATGCGCAGGATGTTGACGAGCGTTTCATCCAGCATGCTGGCGGACGAATCCACCAGGATCAGGACCCGCTGGCCATTCACCTTGATACCGGTGATGTACTTGCGATCGCCGGTACCGCGGAAGGCGCGCAGCTGCTCGCCTTCGGGTCCTTTCTCCGACGTACCGCCTTCGAGGCGGCGCGTGCCTTCTTCGAGCGAGCGGATGTCCGCCTTCAGCTTGTTGATGTGCTCGCGTCGCGCGAGGCTGTCTCCGGAGTAGCGCGACACCTCGAGCCGCGAGCGTTCCAGCTCCGTCATGATGCGTTCGATGCGCCCGCTGGCGCGCACGCTGTCGTTGTTCGTCTTCTCGAGCGTGTTGCGCAGGAGCACGAGGTTCTTGTACCCCTGCAGCACTTCCTCCTCGAGCCGATTGGACTCGGCGGCAAGCGCGTCGCTGCGGCGAAACTGCTCGACACCCTGGGTGGCGCTCATGATCATGTAGAGCAGCACGACGGCGCCAAAACCGGCGGTAATGGCGTCCAGGAACGACATCGTGAAGATCTCGAGCTTGCGACGCCTCATCGCCATGGCAGTTTGCTCATGAGGTCGCGCTCACAGGGCAATGAGCTCGAGCATGAGGCCGGGGCTGCCGAGCCGCAGGCGGTCGCCGGCGTGCAGCGGTGCGCGGCCCGCGACGGATTCGTCGTTCAGCCAGGTGCCGTAACGGCTGTGATCGATGACGACCGCACCCGCCGGCGAACGTTGCAGCGAGCAGTGAATGCGCGAAATCCCCGCGCGCGCGCCGAAGACCTGCAATCGATCGGGGCCGTTGCCCGGATCGAGCCCGATGACCAGGGGCTGCGCACGGAGCGCGTGAGCCTGCCCGCGATACAGAACATGGGTCGGCGGCGGAGCCGGAGCCGCCGGGCGTGCTTGAGCAACGGGCGTTGGCGCGAATGCTCCGACCAGAGCAGGCTCGAGTACCGGCAGGCTGCGCAGAATCGTCGTGGCGTCGCTGCCCCCTTCCCACAACGGCGCGTGCTCCGCTGCCGCGAATGCGGCGGCACCGGGTGCACAGGCCAGGATTTCACATTCGTAGAACTCGGAGAGTCGCTCGGCAATTCCCGGCAGGTGCCCTACCCGGTCGCTCAGCAGGATCGTCGAACTCTGTCCGGCGCGGCGCAGCCGCCGCACGCGGGCCACCAGGTTATCGAGCACAGCCTGCGCTTCCAGACCCAGTTCTTCTCTCGAGACAGAGATGCGATGGGTGTCTTCGCCCAGGCTCATCTCCACGTCCATGCGTTCTTCGCTCGCGAGACGCGTGAGCCAGCCGGGCAGCGCATCGAACAGCGCCTGCTCGTCATTGGCGTTGTGCAACGGATCGAAACGCGTGTCGGAGATGAAACGGCGCCCGATCAGGCTCAGCCACGCTTCCTGCAGAGTCGCGATGCCCGCTTTGGGTACCACTTCGTAACGGCCACGGCGCGCGACCTCGCCGACCTCCACGGCGGTGACGACCGCCTGGTGCAAGAGCATGTCGACATGGATCACGTGCCCGTGCGCGCCGGAAATGCTGGCCGCGGCAGCCGCCGCGTCTGCAAAGCCGGTCAACGGGAGCTCGGCAGCGGCAGCGACACCCATCGTCAGCGCGAGTTGCGACTCGCTCATCGACGCGGGCACCGCGATCACGACCGCATCGGCGCGATCGCGCAGCATCTCTCGCAGCTGCGCCAGCTGCAGGAACGCGAGATCCGCCGTCGAACGCCCTGCCGCGGACCGCGTGCGCAGGGGTTCCTGCGACAGATCGGACCAGAAGGTGTGGTTGACTGTGAGCGGCTCGATGCGCGCAAGCGCACGCGCAGCGTCACCGACCAGCGGCGGTTCGCGTCCCGGGAGCACGTAGCCGGGACTTACGCCAACGAGCTCGCGACCCGCCACGACGGCGATGCCGGCATCGTTGAGCTCAATGGCTGCAGGGCGCATGAGTGTCAGGTAGTCCCGCGCATGTGGCGGATGAGTCGCGAGTCGATGTAGCTCTCGGTCTCGAGCACCAGGCGTTCCTGGGCGAGCTGCAACTGGTGCAGCAGGAACATCACGAAGATGCTCAGCATGATCGCGATGAACGTCGCGTTGAACGTGATACCGAGTGCCTCGGTGACGCCGGTGATGTCGCCCTGCATCGCGCGGTGCGCGGTCGAGAGCGCGTTGCCGATACCGCGCACCGTGCCGATGAAGCCGATCGCGGGGATCGCCCACGCCGTGTATCGCAGCATCGAGTTCTCGGAATCGAGGCGTGCCGCTTCGGATTCACAGATCGCGCGCGACGCTTCCGCTGCGTCCTGCACGTTCTGTGTCGCGGAGAAACGGTTGAGGCCCGCGGTGGCGGCACGCGGCAGCAGCAGCTGTTTCTCGGCGGCGCCGAGTTGCTCGAGCTGTCGCGCGTAGTCGCGCGCGTCCTGCGGCAGGATGCGCATGCCCTCCGGCACGTGCACCACGTCGGCGTTGAGCAGTTTCTGCTCGCGCTGCAGGCGAATCGTCTTGTAGCCGAGCAGTGTCAGCGACCAGAGGGTGAGGATGATGCAGGCTTCCTGCTCATAGTCACGAATGATCACCATGAACGTGCGCCCGGGCCGGATCGTCGGATCGCTGCGCGCCATCTCGTACTCGCGCTCGAGTGTCGCCGTGGCCTGGGGCCGGATCACGACCGCGTAGATGCTCTGCACGATGACCACGGTCAGCGCGAGCGCGATGATGCTGAACGTGAATTCGTTCGAACGGAGCCGGGTCACGGCCTGCCGGGTTGCGGTCTGCGTCGCCATCAGATATCCACCGGGAAAGTTGCATTGTTGTCGGCAGTCGACTTGGTCGACGGGATGAATCGTCTCGGAGCCTGGGCGGCGGCGGCCGCATCCTTCGGATCCTCGGGATCGTCTTTCACGTCTTTCTCTCCTTGCGCCGCGGGTGCGCCGGGATTCTGCGCAGGTGCGCCCGAGGCATCCGTCGCCGGTTTCCCCTGGGGCGTCGGCGTCGGTGCCGGTTGCTCAGGCGTCGCACCAGGCTCGGGGGTCTTTTCCGCGGGCGGTGTGGCCGGCTGATCGGAGCCCGCTGTTGCAGGCGCCGGGTCGCCTTCTTTGTCGCCATCCTTGTCGCCATCCTTCTGGGGTTCCTTCTGCGCATCCTCCGTGGGCGCAGGGGCGGATGTCGTCGGCTTCTTGACGGCGGGCTTGCGGTCCGGCGCTTCGATGGCCAGCACCGAGGTCGCCAGGAACACGGCGGCTGCGAGCAGCGCGGCGCCCATGCGCAAACTTCTCAGGGAACTCATTCGACGTACCTCGCGATCCGGAAGCCGATGTGCTCCGCGCGGCCTTCGCCGTTGGAGCGATATGCCAGCCGGAGCTCCGGGATGTTGGTCGTCCGCCAGCTCGATCCTCTCACCACGCGGCTGCGTCCCTGGGCCGGCCCGTATGGGTCGGTCGCCGCGGCGGCAGTCAGGTCGAGATAGACCGTGTAGTAATCATGCGCCCATTCCGAGACGTTGCCGCCCATGTCGTAGAGGCCGAGGGCGTTGGGCGGGAACGACCGGACGGCGGCGGTCGTCTCGATGCCATCCGAGTAGTCGGCCAGCGCCGCGTCGAGCAGTTCGAGTGCCGAGGCGTCGCCATAATTCCCCGAGCGCGGCGCAATGGGGAGGCTCGGGCCCCAGGGGAACCTGCGAGTGGCCCTGCCCTGTTCGTAGCGCGCTGCCCATTCCCACTCAGCCTCGGTGGGCAGGCGGTAACCCGTGTTAGCGGGCACCACGGCCACGAAATCATCCCCCTTCGGTGTATAGGCCAGCGGCACGCCTTCCTGCTCGCTGAGCCAATTGCAGAAGGCTGCCGCGTCACGCCAGGACACGTTGACCACGGGGTGGTTGTCCTGGTCGAGCGAATGATCCTTCACGACCCCCGAGAGATGCTCAGGCCGGAAGCGACGATATTCGCCGTTGGTGATCTCGGCGACGCCCAGGTAGAACGAGCGCTTGAAGGTCACGCTGCGCTGCGACTCGTTGGCGCGTCGGCCGGGCTCGCGTCGCGGGCTGCCCATCTGGTACGTGCCCACCGGCATCATCTTCAGCTCCGTACCGAACTTGGTCCGGATGGTGGGCGGAAACTGGGCCGCGCGCCGTTGTTCGGCCGTCTGCAGCCGGTACTCGACCACGCGCGGGAAGCCGGGCTGCGGCGTCACAGTCGTGACATACGCCTCGAAGCCATCGCGGCGGACTTCAAGCGAAAGCTGCGTGGCGGGCAGGGACAAAGTCTGCCGCGCGGCACCGCGCGGCCGGCCGTCGATGAAGAGCTGCGCATCCGCGGGCTCTCCGCGCACCGTGACTTCGCCGAGGATCGGCTTGAGCGTGACCTCCAGCGCGAGGCGCTCGGCCGCGCGCGCGGGCACTCGCCGGCGGGCCGCCTCATACCCCGCGCGGTTCAAGACGACCTCGTGCTCCATGCCGGGCGACAGATCGATGTCGATCGGCGTGCGGCCGCGATAACGGCCACCGACCGCGACATCCGCGTCCGAAGGCGTCGAACGCACGGTCAGCCGCGCGTCTGGCAACCCCAGCTCGATCGGTCCGATGGTCATGGGTGTATTCGCTGCGACCTGGACTGACGTTTCCCAAGTCTTGAAGCCTTCGGCCGCCAGGCTGAGCGTGTAGCTGCCGGCGTCGATATCGGTCTTGAGCGGTGTCACGCCCAGCTCGCGCCCGTCGAGCAGCACTTTCGCGCCGGCTGGCTTCGACTCGACGGTCACGGGGCTGAAGGCCGGCAAGAGTTCCGGCTTGAACGTCTGTTCCTCGCCGCCGCCCGTCACCTCGATCGTGCCGGTGAACTCCTGGTATCGGGGCACCTGCACCGTGATCTCGTGCGCGCCCGCCGGCATGTCGTGCTTGCCCGGCACGGCGCCCAGTTCCTTGCCATCCAGGGTCACCTGGCCAGCGCGGCCTTGCGTGTCCACGAGCACGACACCCGGAAGCTTGGGCAACGTGATGCTCACACGGCTGTTCTGCTTACTGACGCGGAACGGCACTCGCACCGTCTGGTAGCCCTTCTGGCTTCCCACGATGACGTATGCCCCCGGTCGCACGAGGTGATTATCGCCCCAGCTGATTTCGGGCCATGCGCCCGCGAAATCGACCTCGGCTTCACCGGGTTGCGCCAGCACGTGCACCGGCACGGCCGTGAGCAGGAACCAGAGGAACGCGATGATGAGGATCGAGGCGGCGATCGCGAGAGAACGCACTGGCGACCGGCGCCGGCGCACGGCGCGTGTACCGCTGAACGGTCTGAACAGCATGCGCTCGATGGCTTGCGAGGCGGCTTCGGCTTCGCGCGCGGCCTGGCGCTCTTCTTCGCTGACGAGCGGTGCGGCCGTGGCGTTGCCGACGACGTGCTCCACTCGCAGCGTGGCATCGCCCGGCGCGCCATCCATCGGGCCATCCATCGGACAATAGAAGACACGCGCATCGCCCAGCGCCGCGACGTCGCCGGGCTCGAGTGGAATTCTTTCTCCGAGCAGGCGGCCGTTGACGTGCACCGCAGGCCCGCCTTCCACCGGTTCGATGTAGGCGCCGCGTTCGTCGACACCGATGCGCGCGGCCGTAGCGCCCGTGGGCTGGCCGGGAACCGCAATGGCGGCACCTTCGCCGCCGAGGGTCAGAGGAAGCTCGTGGGGCCAGACCCGCCGCTCACCCAGCGGGTCCTTCAGTCGCAGCTCAAGCGTCAAATCGGCTCCTCGCAGCGAATCACGACAGGGGCCGGCGCCTGGCCGGGCAGGATCGTCAGTTCACGCCGCACGTCGCGATAGCCGCTGCGCGTGCCCACCAGGGTGTACCGGCCAGGGCTGAGCTCGACCTCGCGGCGGTCGAACGCCCCGAGCGTGCCCACGCGGTTGATGGCGATCTGCGTGGCGTTGTCGGATTCGAGCGCCACGCGCACGGGCTTTTCCGCCTGCGAGAGCGTCTCGCTCACGCGCGTCACCTGCTCCCGCAGCACGGGACCGGGTGAAGCAACATTGCTGGCGGTGGCCAGCAGGGACCTGGCCTGCTGACGCACAGCAGGCGTCAGCAGCCGATCGGGATTCTTGACGAGCAGGTCCAGCTCGCGATGCAGAGCTGCGCGCGGCACGGCGCGCGCTCGGCCCTGCAACGCAAATTCGAGCGCGGAATCGAGCTTGAGCGCGGCGTCGTATTCGCTCACCGCGTCGGCCCAGCGTTCGCTCTTCTCGAAAGCTTCGGCCTGTTGCCGGTGCGAGCTGATCTGCAGGCGCTTCTCCGCGAGCGCGACCTGCGCGAGCGCGCCCTTCACTTCCGGCGTGTTGGGACGAATCCCGCCCGCGCGCTGGAAAATGGAGCGTGCCTCGCCGAGCCGGCCCGCGTTCAGCGCCGCGAACCCCTGCGACATGGCCGAGGCGAACTCGTCGGAGGCGATGCGCGACTGCATGCGCGCAATTCCTTCGGACGCGGACTGCGTGTCGGGATCGAGCACCAGCGCCTGGCGGAAATGATTCTCCGCTGTCGCCCAGTTCATTTCGCGCTCGGCATTCGCCGCCGCGTTGAGCGCCGCGACGACCTTGTCGAGCGCGTCCGCACGCTTGAGACCTTTCTTCGCCACTGCGTGGTCGGCGTCGACCTGCAGTGCCTGCGTGAATGCGTCGTGCGCAACCCTGGATTGCCCTGCCCTGAGGGCATTGGCGCCGCGCTCGAGCGCAGTATTCAGAACCTTTACCGCCTCGTCGGATGCCTGCTGCAGCTGATCCAGTCCTGCTTTCCAGCTTTCACGGGCAGCCTCGTACTCGCGAGTTGCAAACTGGCGTTGTGCTTCTTCACCCTTCGCGCGGCCCGCTGCGAGGAAGGCGGCCGCCCATTGCGCTGCGCCGCGTTTCTCCAGCGAAGCGAGCAAAGACGTGTAAGCACCGCGAGCCTGCTCCGCACGATCCATCTCAATCGCGAGCTGCTCGAAATCCACGGGCGCGGGAGGCGGGTTCTCGGCAGTAGCCGCCGTGCGAGCCAGCGGCTGGCGCGCGGGCGCCTGCACTTGTGGAGCCAGTCGCGGTAACGCGACGAAAACGCCGACGACGACGATGGCCAGCAATCCGATGCCGCCGCCGACCAGCGCTTTCTTCTGCCAGGACGTGGAAGGAGCTGCCTTGTCGCCGGTTCCTTCGGCGGGCCGCACGATGGGGCGAATGATCGCCACCTGCGGCCGCGGCGCCGCTTCCGTTGCGGCAGCTTCTTCGGCAGGTCCCGCCTCGGCGAGCGCAGCGCGCAATTGTTCGGCCACGGCGGACGCTGCGTGCGGTCTCGCGGTCGGTTCCTTGTCCAGCAGCGACATGACGAGATCCGTCAGCGCAGTGGGCGCGGCCTGCACGGCGCGCACCGGTAGCGCAGGCTCGTTCGCCACGCGCTCGCGCGAAATGTTCGGATAGAACGGCGGATAGCCGCTCAGCAGCTCATAGAGAAGCACGCCGAGCGCATACAGATCGTCCGCGGGGGCCGGCGGCTCACCCGCGAGTTGCTGCGGGCTCTGGCTGTACGGCGAGCCGACTGCGGCGGCGGCGGCATCACCGGAAAGCGCAGCCGCGCCAAGGTCGATGACGCTCACGCTGCCATCGGGCCGCAGGATCGCGTTGCTGCTCTTGATGTCCCGATGCACGAGGCCGGCGGCATGCATGGCTGCAATTGCATCGGTCAGGTGCAGCACCGCAGGCACGATCTGCCGCCACGACTGGCCACGCAGCGCAGAGAGATCCGTGCCCGGCACGAAATCGCGCACGAGATAGACGAGATCGCCATCGCGCTCGATTTCATAGCCGCGGACGAGAGCGGGATGTTGCAGGCGCGAAGCGGCTTCGAGCTCGGCGTTGAGGCTGGCAAGCGCGCCCGCCGTCGCGGTGAGCTCGGGGCGCAGCATCTTGAGAATGACGGGGCGATTGCCGCGCGCATCGAGCGCACGCCACGTCTCGCCGAGCGCACCTTCGCTCAGACGCTCGCGCGCAGTGTAGCGCGCAGACAGTTGCTGTCCGCTCTCGAGTATCGGCATGTGTTCAGCGCGTCGCCTGCGAATGGGGGATCGTGGGCCTCAGCGAGTCGTCGTCGCCGGAACCGGCTCGGGCGTCGCCGCGGGCCCGGTTGCCTGCGTGCTCACGCCACCGGTTTCCTCGAGATACATCTGCTTGAGCATCTCGCGCCACTCGCGGTACTGGTCCTCCGCGGTACCGGCGAGCTTCAGCGTTCGCCCCTCGACCTCGACCACCTGCGGTGCCACCTCGGACTGGAACGAATTCGCCAGCTCGCGGATGGCCGCGGTGTGTATCTGTGCTTCTCCCTTTTTCTTCAGGCCGCTCAGGATTCCGGCGATACCGCCCGTGACGGCGCCGGTGCGCGCCGCGTTCTCGATGCGGCGGCAGTTGTAGTCGCCGCCGCGGCACTGGCCAGGCAGCAGCACTGCGCCGGCCACCGCCACCGCGCCCATGATGAGCCGCGTGCGGGCCTGCGCCCTGAGCTTCTCTTCCTTGACGATTTCCTCGTAACTGTACCTGCGCCAGTTGCCGTACGGTTCGCTCAACTGGTCGCTGAAACTGGTGTAGTAGTCGCTCACCGTGTCGATGAGCGCGCCGTCGCGCTCGCGGATGCGCATGATGCGCTGGAGCAGCGGATCGTCCGCGGCCGGCAGCCGCGCGATGCGATAGATGCCCTGGTCGTCCTGCGCGAGATATCCGCCGAACACCTGCGGCGCGAGATCGTTCGCGAAGCGCAGCTCGGTGACGCGGCGAATGTTGGCGAGTTCCGCCGGCTGCAACAGGTTGCGCGCCGCGAGAATGTCGTTGGCGACGACCGAGTACACGTTCTGGAACGGATCGCGCAGCTTGAGCGCTTCCTCCGTCAGGTAGGAACCCACGTCGGCCGGCGACTCGTAGCGGCGCGGCTCGCCGGTCCTGGCGTCGACCCAGCGGCGCCCGGTGGAATCGCGCACCGAGATCTCGATCGACATCTCCTTGCCGCTCGATTCGAGAATGCGCCCGGTGACGATCACGTCCACGAACTCGGCGTTGCCCGGGATCACGCGCACCGCGCCCCACTGGCCGGAGCTTTCGAGCGTGTCACGCAGCATCTCGGCGAAAAAACGCGCCTCGGCGCGGCGCACGTCCGGGAAGATGCGCTTCCCTGCCATCTTCTCCGCGTCGTGCGCGATTTCCTGCGGAATGCCCGGGTCGAGCACACGCACGCCGACGTCGAGCAGGTAGTCGTCGGGGATCTCGGTCTGTGCCTGGATCGCGTGTACCTTCGGCAACGGCCGGGTCTCCTTCACCATGCAGCCGGAGCTGCCGATAAGGGCCACGAGCCCGGCTGCCGCCAGCAGGCCGGACCGTGTAGGGATCGGGCGAATGAAGAATGTCGTGCTCATGTGAACCCGCCTGCGCCGCTATTTCTTCGCGTTGCGCTTGTACTCGATGTATTCCTGCCAGAGCTTCTCGCGCAGCTCCGGATCCGTCTCCTTCTCCGCCGCCTCCCGGATCTGGCGCGCGATGATGTCGTCATCGTCGCCACTGGGCACGTTCGCTGGTGTGGGCAGCGCTTTGCCGCTCGGAGAGCCGCCGCTCGCACCCTCGGATTTCATGCCACCCTCCGTCGGTGCTTCGCCGCTCTCTGCCTGCTGCTGGTCTTCCGTGGAGGACTTCATGTCGCCGCCGCCTGCACCGCCCGTTTCGCTGCCGCCGCCTTCCTCACCTTCGCCCGCGGCCTCACCGCTGGCCGTCTGCTCGGCAGAGCGCTGGTCACGCTCGCGCGCGATACGCTCCCGCTCCTTGCGGATCATGGTGTCGAAGTCGCCAAGCGACTCGTCCATGCGCCGGTTCGTGCGCTCGCGACGTTCCTCGTCGGTTTCAGCGGAAGCGACCACCGGCCCTCCGCCGGCACCGCTGCCCTGCCCATTCGTCCCGTCGGTCGAATTGGTTCCGGAACCCGCATTCGGAGAAGACGAAGGAGAAGTGCCCGAGCCTTCGCTCGAGCCAGTGGGTGAACCGCTCGGGAAACCCGTCGGTGAGCCAGTCGGACTCCCGCCTGGCATTCCACCCGGTGACGGCAAGCCAGCGCCAGTACCCGTATCGCCCGGCATGCCGCCAGGCATGCCCGTCCCAGTACCGCCGCCACTCGCACCAGGATCGCCTCCCGGAACACCACCCGGAACTCCACCGGGCGCGCCACCACCAGTGGCTGCGCATCCAGCGGTGACAACCGCTGCAAGCAGCAATGCGGAAAGCAGGGTTGGTGAGATGCGCATCGGTCTGTTCCTCACGAAGGTGTGCCCGTTTTCCGCTCTCGTTCTCCGCCAGGGGGTGCGTTCCTTCGCATCACCGACTTGCAGTCTGTTCCTCACCGACCAGGAATGACCTCAATTGCTCCGTCATCCTGTCGCAGGCGGTGCCCTGCACTCGCGCGATGAACGGCAGGGGGATGATTACGCCGACCAGCGCGGAGGTGCCCGTGACATTGGTCGTCACCGTGCCTGCGGAACGCGACTGCGCGAGATCCCAGATCGTCGCTGAGTAATCCGCTTCCTTTTCCCACCAACCGAAACCAATGCAGCCGGCGCCGCCGGGGCCCGCGCCGCACGCGATGCTGCCGCCACCATCCGTCTTGCGAGTGGCACCGTCGAGCCACACCACGTAGCGCACGCCAGTCTCGGCGATGCTCTCGGATACGCCCGGTTTCTGCAGGAGCTGCGTCAGTGCCTCGGGACGCGTCGGCGCGGTGGAAGGCTCGAACCAGGGAAACAGCTTGTCGACGAACTCGTCGTTGTCCGCGACCTTGAAGCCCTTGCGGCCGCCGCGCAGGTCGTTCGCGATGCAGTCGGTGAAATCCTCTTCGGTTCCCGCGCCCTCGATGACCGGCTTCGCCAGCAGGACGATGCCTTCGTCCTTGCCGATCGCGGTGGCGAGCTCGCGGCTCTCCTGGATCTGGGCGCGCATGCAGCCGGTGGCGAGCAACGCGGCCACGCACGCGGCCACGATGCGAACGGCGCGCATGCGCGCAGTCGCGTTCTCGATGAGTCTGGGATTCATCCGGGCGACCTCTCTGATGGGACGCGCCACGTGATTCTGACGCTCTGGAAGCCTGTCGCTACAGTCGAAAGTCGGTTCGTGGACAGTATACGTCAAGCTTCGTGGAGGGCTGAGACCCGCCCGTCCCAGACTATGTTCCCGCTCGGAACGACGCCGGGCGGCGACCAACATGGACCAGCATCACAACAGCGTGAGCTGGCCGGTGTCTTGCGCGGGAACCCGGAAGTGAGCGGTCGAAAGCCTCGTTTCGAGGCCGTTTGCGAGCCCGGCGCGGCGGCGCGCGGTGGCGAAGCGGCGCTCGATGAGGTCGGCGAAAGCGCCCTCGCCGCGCATGCGTGTTCCATAACGCGGATCGTTGTCGCGGCCGCCGCGCATGGCGTGAATCAGCGACATGACGTGTTGCGCGCGCAACGGCAGGTGCGTCTCGAGCCATTCGCGGAACAGATCCTTCACCTCCCACGGCAGACGCAGCAGGACATAACCCACCGTTTGCGCGCCCGCTTCGGCGCACGCTTCGACGATGCGCTCGAGCTCGGCGTCGTTCACCGCGGGGATCACTGGTGCGACCAGCACACCCACCGGAACGCCCGCGTTTCTCAGCGTTTTCACGGCTTTCAGGCGCACCGCCGGCGAGGGCGCGCGCGGCTCGAGACTGCGCTTGAGCTGCGCATCGAGCGTGGTGATGCTGATGAAAACGCGCACCAGGTTGTCGCGGGCGAGATCGCCGAGGATGTCGAGATCGCGAGTCACCAGCCCTGACTTCGTCACCACGGTCACGGGGTGGCGAAAACGCTGCAACACCTCGAGGACCGAGCGCGTGACGCGCAGCCGCCGCTCGATCGGCTGGTAGGGATCGGTGCTCGCGCCGAGATTGATGGTCTTGCAGACATAATTTCGGCGTCGCAACTCCTGGTCCAGCAGCTCGGCGGCCCGCTCCTTGAAGAACAGGCGGGTCTCGAAATCGAGTCCCGGCGAAAGGTTCACGTACGAGTGCGTAGGGCGTGCGAAACAATAGATACAACCGTGCTCACACCCCCGGTAGGGATTGATGGACTGTTCGAAGCCGACGTCCGGCGAATCGTTGCTGCTGATGATGGACCTGGCGGGCTCGGGCCGAACCGTGGTCTCGAGCGGTGGCAGCTCCGCCGCGGGATCCTGGCCCCAACCGTCGTCCACCTTCTCCACGGTGCGTGCTTCGAAGCGGCCTTCCGGATTGGAAAGCGCGCCTCGTCCGTTCTGCGGGCCCATTGGTGGAGTGGTCAAATTGGGGCTGTGCCGGTTTATGTATATCTATACAGTGCGAGTATAGGCTGGCCCAGGAGCGCATCCAAGACGCCCGCACCGGGAGTGGGGGGGGTGGGACCCACTCCGGTCTCGCGTGCGCGCGTACGTAGTCGTAGGATGGATGCGAGCGGCACTGATTGTGAGACTGAAGTAGCTCGTCTGCGCCGTGCGTGCCTCGGTGGCCGTTGGCGTAAGCGTGCAAACAGTCGGCATGACAATAGGCCTAGACACTGTGCGGCCCATGAAACGAGGCCGCGGATCGCTCCGCGGCCTCGGGCGCCGGTCTTCTTGGTTCCCCGGCGATTACACTACCGTTGACTTCTACGTTTCCCGGCCGTGCGACTGCTCCTTCTTCGCCGCAGGGGCCGCTTGACTGGGAAACGGGAAAACGCCGTTGTGGCCTGTGACGCGACAGCCAGACAACGCATAAGTATTGCGAGCGACAACATCAGCCACGAAAGCTCGTAGCACGTCTGGATGACGTGCAGCATGAGCAGCGAAACAGGATGAAGAAGGTCCGCGATCTGGAGCATGGCATGGCCAGCAACCAGCCGGAATTCCTGTTTCTGCCTGAGGGCTTGAAACAAACTTGAAACAACCATTCTTTGTCTCATCTGAGATCACGCGAGTATCGAAAGATAAAGCTTCATGAGCAGTTCTCCTTGGTATGCGGGTCTGACCGAGACCCAGCGGTTTCCGTGACAGCACGAAAAAGCTTTGACGACGGGTTGCCATGCGGAGTGAGACCGAATATCGCTCGAAGCTGTTCCGTTTCCGAGCGCCCAGGATGTAGCAACGGCGGGTCACCAACAGGGATTTGTGCGAGCTGGATCTCGTTTCCCACGCTGTAAGTAGCGCGCTGCGGGCTCAGAAGCGCCTGATAAAGAGCCGTTTCGATCCTAGCTGCCCGCTGTCGATCCAGACAGGTTTGCGCCGTCGGGCGGCGGAATCTTCCCTGCGTGCGGCGACCCGGCCCCTGCATCGGTCCGCGACGGATGTGCGAACTGGTCCATGCGCCACAGGTCCGGGAACAAGCGAATCCACGAGCCAGCCACGACCAGCGTCGCCGCACCGCCCACGACGACCGATCGCACGGGTCCCCACCACGCTGCGGTCTCGCCGGATTCGAACTCGCCCAGCTCGTTCGACGCTCCGATGAAAACCGCGTTGACGGCACTGACGCGGCCGCGGATCGCGTCGGGCGTTTCGAGCTGCACCAGCACGTGGCGGATGTACACGCTCACCATGTCGCCCGCGCCCGCGAGAAACAGGGCCAGCATCGACACCACGAACGTCGTCGAGAGACCGAAGATGACGGTGGCGACGCCAAAGATCGCCACACCGCCGAACATCCAGCGACCCACGTGTCGCGAGATCGGCGCCATCGCCAGCATCACACCCGTGAGGGCCGCGCCGACACCCGGTGCGGTTCGCAGCACTCCGAGTCCCATCGGTCCCACGTGGAGGATGTCGCGCGCATACACCGGCAACAGCGCGGTAGCGCCGCCGAACAGAACTGCGAACAGGTCCATCGAGATAGCGCCGAACACCACGGGACGCGAACGCACGAAGCGCAGTCCCTGGAGCAGCGTGCGCCAGCCTCCAGCCTCCGCAGCCCGCGGCACACGAGGCAGATGCACCATCGCCATGAGCACCACAGACAACGCCAGCACGATCGCGACCGTCGCGTACACCGATTGCGGTCCCAGCAGGTAGAGCACGCCACCCAGCGTCGGTCCGGCAATCGTCGCGACGTGAAACGTGGATGAGTTCAGCGCCACGGCGTTGCCCAGGCTCTCCACGGGCACGAGGTTGGGTGTGATCGCCTGCTGGGTCGGCATGCTGAAGGCGCGCATGCTGCCGAAGAGCACCATGACGGCGAACACCGGCCAGGCGGAACGCATCCCGGTAAACGTGAACCCGAGCAGGAGCAGCGCGCAGAGAACTTCGATCGCGTAGCAAAGAGTGATGATGCGGCGGCGGTCGAAACGGTCGGCCACCTGCCCCGCGGGAAGCACCAGCGCCACGAACGGCAGGAACTGCGCGAGGCCGATCAGGCCGAGATCGCGAACGTTGCCGGTGATGTCGTAGATCTGCCAGCCGACCGCGACGCTCTGCATCTGCACCGCGAGCGTCGAGAGAAAGCGCGCCGTGAGAAAGCGCGCGAAGTTGGGATACCGCAGCGCGCCGAAGGTGTTCGTCGTACCTGCCGCGCTCACGTGCGCCAGAACGCGCGCACCAGCGACTGCCACTTGGCGCCCCAGCTCACCCGCTCGTCCGAGAGCGCATCGAGGAAATCGGCGAGGCGCCTGGATTTCACGATGGTGAAGACGGTGAGCGCGGAAGTGACGCCGAGCACGGTGATGAAGAAAATCACGCGCCAGGCCAGGGGCCGGTCCGCATGCGCCAGCAGGTTCATCCCCAGGAAACCGGTCGCGACGGTGCCGATGAGGCCGAAGATCGTCACCACCGTGAGACGCACGATCGTGTTCGCCTGGCGCCGCACGCTGTCGGTGTCGAGGTAGTTGTTCATGTCCGCGACTTCACAGCGCACTTCCTCGTACAGCGCGTCGGTGCCGAGCTGCTGCGTGAGCCGCTGGAAGAGCGAGCGTGCCAGTGGCTGGTTGGTCACCTCGTGGAACCAGTAGCGGTGCGTGAAGCGCAGGAAGATCTCCATCGCCTGGCGGATGGATCGCTTGAAGCGCCGCACCGACTCGGTGTCGGTGATGTCGAGACGATTCATCGCGACCGCGAGCTCGTCGGACATGGAAAGGAGCGCGGCCTTGTGAAAGTGAGCAATCAGGAACAGCAGGAAATACTGGTGGCGAAACATGCCGAGCATGCCGCTGTCGGCGCCTCTGAAGAAGGAATCGCCGTGACGGCCGACCACCGTCAGCGAGTTCGCCGTGCACATGAGGCGCGTGTCGCCGGATGAATTGCTGCCCGCGCGGCCCCAGAAACGATCGTCGCAGTACTGCTCCTCGAACTTCTCCAGCGAGCGCCCCGAGTACGGCAACGCATCGCGATCGTCCGGCTGGGTGAACAGGCACAGCCGCACGAAATCGCCGCGCGACAGGGCGGTCGGCTCGTCCACCGCGACGTAGGCCATCATCGGCATCCGGTAGTACTCGAGCAGCCGGTATCGCAGCAGCGCCTTGCACCCGGGCTCCTCGAGCTCGAGCGGACGCAACAGGAACTCCCAGTGAGACGCGATGCAGGGCGAGCGATGCTGCGCCACGTGCTCCAGGAACTTGGCGCGATTCTCGTAATCGGAGCGCGCCAGCACCTTTCCCGAGTGGTCGAGCCACTCGACGCGCTGCAGGCAGTTGCCGCCGCACCCCGTGTCGTCCCACGAGCCCGGATATGCGCGGCCGAACCGGAACAATGCGTCCTGCGCGCGGGGCAGCGGCAGGTCGTTCGTATGCATCCCGAACGCAAGGATCGCGATGTCGGCATCGAGAAAGAAATAGAGATCGACGTGCGCGATGCGGAAGTCGACCACCTCGCCGTCCACGAACGACAGGCGCGCGAGCGCGACATCGGTGCGACGAAAGACGCGCATGCTCGGTTCGCGGTGCCGGGAGGACTCCTGTCCCGCGCTCGCACCGTAGAGAAAGCGCTGCACGTACGGCAGGAACGTCACGAACTCGCGGTAGTGGCTTTCCTGGAACTCCCCGGAGTCGCCGCCGAACCGATCGCGCAACTCGCGCCACTGGTGAGGAACCGGCATGGCATCGAAAGCTTCCCAATGCCGTTGCACCTGCACGTCGGGGCGCAGCGGCATGAGCTGCAACGGCCACAGCGCTACCTGGTGTATGTGTCGGACGACGATGTCGCTCGGCCCGCCGCTCATGACGGTGTTTTCTTCGCGGGCGAATGCATCACCCTTACGACTTCGACCTGGCGCAGGTGCAGCCACTCACGCCACACAGCCATCAGCACTGCGAGGATGACTGGGCCAACGAACAAACCGACGAGGCCGAAAGAGGCGATGCCGCCGAGAACACCAAACAGCACGAGCAGAAACGGAATGCGCGTCGCGTTGGCGATGACCAGGGGACGAATGAGGTTGTCGACCCAGCTCACGACCAAGGCGCCCCAGATGAGAAGGAAGATGCCCCACTCGGTGCGCCCAGTGACGATCAACCAGAGACTGGCGCTGATCCAGATGAGCGGCGCACCGAAAGGAATGAGCGCGATCAGAGCGGTAGCCGCACCCAGCAGGGCAGGCGCCTGCAATCCCGCGACCCAGTAGCCGATTCCCGCCAGGAATCCCTGCGCCAGGGCAGCCAGCACCAGTCCGTACACGACCGCGCGCGTGGTATCGCCGATCGCCGCCAGATAGCCGTGCACGCGGTCACCGACCACGCGCTCGAGCACCAGCGTGACTTGCCCCGCCAGCTGCTCGCCGTTGCGATACATGAAAAACGCCGTCAACAGCGCGAAGAATGTCTTCGCCACGTTGCGTCCCACGCCACCGATGAGCGTGCGGATCTCACCCAGCGACTGGTCGATCAGCGTGCCCACTTCCCCCTTGAGAGCCGCCGGGTCGCTGCGCATGCGATCGAGAAAGCCCTGCAGGATCTCGCCCAGCCAGGGCAGGTTCGCCACGGAGGGCGGCAACCGTGGACCGGACGTGAGCCAGCCGTTCAGTTGTGCATACGCGGACCCAACTTCACCGCGCAACAGGCTGATCAGCCAGATCACGGGGACCACGAACGCGGCCGTGAGCAGCAACGTCATGATGAGTGCGCTCAGTGTGCTGCGCCCACCGAGGGCGTTGCGCAATCGCAGGTATAGAGGCCAGGTGACGTACGCGAGGATCAGCGCCCAGATCACAGGGACGAGAAACGGGCGCAGCACCGTGTAGCTCAGCAGCACGATGCCACTGAGCAGCAGGATGACGATCAGGCGACGGAGCCACGGTGCAGCGTCCAGCTCTTCGAGCATGGAACGAAGTGTAAAGCCCCGCTGGAAAGTTTGTCGAAGAAGGCGGGAGTTTCGGACAGTGCGGGCCGGCCGCTGACGTCCAGCCGCCCTCTAGCGGTACGTGCCGTTGACCCTGGCCACTGCGGCCTGTGCCCTGGCCTTCACTGCCTTCAGCCAGCGACGCGCCCAGGCGAACTCGAGGCCGAGAATGGCGAGCCCTGCGGGTATGACCACGATCGCAGGCCCGGGAAGAACGGTCATGGCCAGTCCCGCCACGAGCACCGTGCCACCGACGAGCGCGATGGCGATTCGTCGGGCCCACGCGTACGTGAGACTGCGGGGTAAGGGGGTCGGGTCGTCGCCCGGATGCTGGGGTTCGATCATGGCCGCCAGCTCAGCGATCGGGAAGGTTCGTGAGGAAATCCGCCAGGAAGTCCAGGATAGCGCGTGCAACTTCCGCCGGTTTCTCGTGATGCATCATGTGGCCGGCACCGGCGATCGTGACCAGCGACAGATTCGCAAGCAGCGCGTGCAATTTTTCGTCGCTCGCGTCTGTGCCCAGGCGCGGCCGGAACTCGGAGTGCTCGCCGACGAGCAACAGCACGGGCGCGCGAATCCGGCGCCAGCACGCTTCCACTTCTTCGCGCCGATACAGGACCGCGTTGATCACCTTGTGGCGCGGATCCGCACGGATCTCGACACGTCCCGGCGCCATCTCCCGCCCCCACGCGCGCGCGATGAACTGCGCATGCTCCGGCGGCAGTCGCGGATTGCGCCCGGCGAGGAAACCGGCGAGCTGCTCGAAGGACGTGTACGACGCGAACGAGGGCGCGCCATGCAACTGGTCGAGCCATTCGCGATATCGCGCCGGCGCCTGGTCCGGTGTCGTGCGCGGCAGGCCAAGCCCCTCGATGTTGACGAGTTTCTTCACGCGTTCGGGCTTCACGCCGGCATAGAGCGAAGCGACGTTCCCACCCATGCTGTGCCCGATGACGATCGCAGGCTCCCGCGGGCAAACCAGGTCCAGCAGCGCGTCCAGGTCGGCGAGATAGTTCGGAAACCAGTAGCCATGGGGTTCCCATTCGCTCTGGCCGAAGCCACGGAAATCCGGGGCCACGAAGGCGCAACGCCCCTCGAAGGCGTCGACCAGGAACTGGAAAGTCGCACCCGTATCCATCCAGCCGTGCAACAGGAGGATGGGCTGAACGTCGGCCGGCCCCCAGCGGGTCACGTGATGCCGGAGCCCGCGCAGGACGATGGATTCCGTGCGCGGGCGGTGTCGTGGCTCATACATGGGTGTAGGTTAGCCGGGTTCGTACGGCGGCGCTCGCCTTGCCACCCGCGCACGTGCACTGCGCTACCATTCCAGGCATGCCCGTTCGCTTTCAGCTCACTGGCGGCCGCGTGCCGGTAAAGATCTACACGGATGAAATCGAGCTCGACGCCGTGCGGCAGCTCGAGCAGCTCGCGCAACTTCCGTTCCTGCATCACCACGTCGCCGCGATGCCGGATGTGCACCTCGGGATCGGCGCAACTGTCGGTGCGGTCATCGCGACACGCGGAGCAATCGTGCCGGCCGCAGTCGGTGTCGATATCGGTTGCGGCATGAATGCCGTGCGCCTTTCGCTCACGGCCGCGGACTTGCCCGACAACCTTCGCAGGGTGCGCAGCGCGATCGAAGCGGCCGTGCCTGTTGGTTTCGACAGGCACGACGCGGTTTCCGCGGACCAGCGCGCGCTGCGAGAGCTGGAGCCCGGGCTGCGACGCATCCTCGACTCCCAGCCGGCACTCGAGAAGCGCCTGAAGAAACCGCGCGAAACCTGGACGCTGCAGCTCGGGACGCTCGGCGGGGGCAATCACTTCATCGAGCTGTGCCTCGATGAAGCGGCGCGCGTGTGGGTGATGCTGCACTCGGGCAGTCGAGGTATCGGGAACGCAATCGGCACTCACTTCATCGAGCTCGCGCGCCGCGATCTCGAGCGCCAGGAGCAGCGCCTGCCCAATCGCGATCTCGCGTACTTCGAAGAAGGTGCCCGGCACTACCACGAGTACGTCGAGGCCGTGCACTGGGCGCAGGACTACGCGTGGCGCAATCGGCAGGAGATCATGCGCCTGGTGCTCGAAGCCCTGCGCCAGGAGCTGCCGCCGTTCGGAGTGACTGACGAAGCCATCAACTGCCACCACAACTACGTCGCCATGGAAGAGCACTTCGGCGAACGCGTGCACGTGACGCGCAAGGGGGCGATTCGCGCGGGCGAAGGCGAGCTCGGCATCATCCCCGGCAGCATGGGCGCAAAGTCTTTCGTCGTCCGCGGCAAGGGCGAGCCGGAGTCGTTCTCGTCATGCGCGCATGGCGCCGGGCGCCGCATGAGCCGGGCGCAGGCGAAAAAGCGCTTCGGCCGCGCGGACCTGGAATCGCAGACGAGTGGCGTGGAGTGCCGCAAGGACTCTGGCGTGCTGGATGAGATTCCGGCCGCGTACAAGGACATCGACACGGTCATGGCAAACCAGTCGGACCTGGTCGAGGTGGTGCACACGCTCAAGCAGGTTGTCTGCGTCAAGGGTTGACGAGCAGCCTCGAAGTTCGGGATCCCGCGCCCCTGGGACATCCCACCCCGGCTTCAGCTGCCGAGAAACATGCGATACGCGGGGTTCTCGGTTTCTTCGCTGTACGCGTAGCGCAGCTCGTTCACGTGATCGAGGAACTGCGAGCGTTCCGCCGGCGGCACCTGGATCCCTGCGAGCACACGCCCGTGGTCCGAGCCGTGGTTGCGGTAGTGGAACAGGCTGATGTTCCAGCGGCTGCCGATCGCCCGCAGGAACTTGAGCAGCGCTCCCGGCCGCTCCGGAAATTCGAAGCGGTAGAGCCGCTCGTGCTCCAGGCCGCGTGCACGCCCACCCACCATGTAGCGCACGTGCAGCTTCGCCATCTCGTTGTCGGTCATGTCGGTGACCGGGAAACCCGCTTCCTGCACGGAGTGCATGACCGCTTCGCGCTCGTCGCGGCCCTGCGAGATCGCGAACCCCACAAAGATGCGGGCGCGCTCGGGCGTGTCGTAGCGGTAGTTGAACTCCGTGACGCTGCGCGCACCGAGCACCTCGCAGAAACGCAGGAAGCTTCCCGGCTGCTCCGGGATCTCCACCGCCATCAGCGCCTCGCGATGGCCACCCACGTCGGCGCGTTCCGCCACGTGCCGCAGGCGGTCGAAGTTCATGTTGGCGCCGCTGTTGATCGCCACGAGCGTCGCCGCCGTGACGTGCTCGCGCGCTACGTACTTCTTCAGGCCGGCCACGGCGAGGGCGCCGGCCGGCTCGGCGATCGCGCGCGTGTCTTCGAAGATGTCCTGGATCGCCGAGCAGATTTCGTCCGTGTTGACGAGCAGGATCTCGTCGACGAACAGGCGCGCCAGGCGAAATGTTTCCTCGCCGACACGACGCACCGCCGCACCGTCGGCGAAAATACCGACGCGGTCCAGCGTCACGCGCTCGCGCTGCCTGAGCGACTCGAACATCGTGGCCGCGTCTTCGGGCTCGACACCGATGATCCTGATGCGTGGGTAGAGCGGCTTTACGTACGCAGCGATGCCGGCGATCAGGCCACCACCGCCGACGGGAACGAAGATGGCCGTGATCTCGCCCTGGCGTTGCCGCACCAGCTCCATGCCGATCGTGCCCTGCCCCGCGATCACGTCCGGATCGTCGAAGGGATGGATGAAGACGAGATTGCGCTCGCGCGACAGCACGACGGCGCGCTCGAACGCCTGGTCGTAGTCGTCGCCGTGGAGAACGGCTTCCGCGCCGAGATCCATGACCGCCTGCACCTTGATGTGCGGCGTGGTCTGCGGCATCACGACGACAGCAGGAACGCCTCGCTGCCGCGCCGCCAGCGCAACTCCCTGCGCGTGATTACCGGCGGAAGCACAGATGACACCCTTGACGCCTGAGGTCCTGGAAAGCTGGGCGATCCTGTTGTAGGCACCGCGCAGCTTGAAAGAGAAAACCGGCTGCAGGTCTTCCCGCTTGAACAGCACGGTGTTGCGCAGGCGGCGCGAGAGACGCGCGGCCTGCTCGAGCGGGGTCTCGATGGCCACGTCGTAGACCCGGGCCTTGAGGATCTTTTCCAGGTACTCGTTGTTCGCGCCACGCTCCATTGCGCAGCAGCGTAGCAGACGGCGCGAGTTTCAGCCTTGTCGATCTTCAGCCTGGGCGATCGATCTGTCGGACAGCGAACCGGAAGCGGGTCTTGCCGATCATCACGATGTCGCCGTCGTTCAGCGCGTGGCGGCGCGTGACCCGGCGGGTGTTGACGAACACGCCGTTGGTGCTGCCCAGGTCTTCGAGAACCGTGTAGTTCGGCCCGCTCAGGATCCGGGCATGGTGCCGGCTGATGTACTTGGTATCGATCGCGACGTCGTTGTCCTCGGTGCGCCCGATACCGATGGTGCGTTTGCTGAGAACGTGCACGACTTCGGTTTCCCCATCCAGCCGCACCAGCAGCCTCGTGAGCGCATCGGGTTGCGACGCCGCGCCTGTGGCAGCTTGGCCCGCGACAGACATGCCCATGGTGGAAGGGGGCGTCTGCACACCATCGGCGGGCGTCGCCATCTCGTTGCCGCCCTTCTCGTTGCCAGTGAGCCGGCGAATGTCGCGCTGGATACCGCCGATGATCTCGTTGCTCGCCTTGATCTCGCCTTCGAGTCGCGCGATGGCGGTGTCGCGCGCCAGCAGTGTGTCCTGGAGGTGACGCACCTGGTTGCGATGCTCGTCCATCGAGCGCTGCAGCGACGAAAGCTGCTCGTTCTTCTGGCGCAGCTGCGATTCGAGACGCAGCATCGCGTCCTCGGCCACGCGCACGTCGCCCTCGACGCGCACCATCGCATCGGACTTGTTGCGCAGCTCCTGTTCGAGCTGCGCGATCGTCTCGGCGCCGTCTTCGATGTTCTTCTGCTGGGTCGTCACGCGCTCGTTGCGCGCGCCCAGCTCAGCGGCCTTGACCTTGACTTCGCTCTCCAGCACCGCGAGTCGCGACTCACGCTCGCCCATGGTGGCCGCGACTTCGGCCCACTGCTCTTTCCAGTTGTCGATCTCGTGCTGCTGCGAGGTCGACAGCTCGGCCTGCACGCGTTGCTGGGCTTCGAGGCTGAGAACCTGGCTGGAACGCGCCGCAAGCTCGGTCTCGAGCACCTGGATGCGTAAATGCTCGCCTTCGAGCTTCGCGACCAGCGCCTTCATTTCAACGGCCGATTCCACCAGCCGGCGCTGGAGCTCATCGACCGTGACACCGAGCTCCTGGATGCTGTTGGCGCTGGCAGCGATCTCGTCACGTTGCCGCGCGCTTTCGCCGCGCAGTTCCGCGATGGTCTTTTCGTATCCGTCGATCGTGGTTCGCAGGCCGGTCGCGTCGGCGATCGCAGCCGCGAGCCTCTGCTCGAGGCCGGAGATCGCGCCGCCCGAATCTTCCGTTGCGGCACGCAGCCGCTGGATTTCCCCGGAGCGCTGGGCCAGGTTCGCGTCGCGTGCCGCGACCTCGCCTTCGAAAACGGTGATCGAGGCATCACGCTCGGCGAGCGCCGTCTTCAGCGCCGTCACTTCATGGCGGCTGCGTTCGAGGCTGGCTTCGAGGTCCACGATGTTGCGCGACTGGAGACCGATCTCGGCCTCGAACTCGAACATCGCCTCGTCGTGGTAACGCTGGCGAATGGCGTGACCCTGCAACGCCTCGTGCAACCGGTGCACGTGCGCCAGTCGATCGCGTAAATCCGTCTCCACTTCCGCGACCCGAGCCGATCTCTGCTCCAGGGCGGACGTCATTTCGAGACGGGCTGCTTCCTTCTGTGCGAGCTGTGTCGTCAGTTCGGCAATGCGCGCCTCGCGGGTGCCGAGCGCCTGTGTCAGTGCCGAACTCTCGGCGTGCAGGTGATCGATTTCGCCCTGCAGCTTGCGCCCGACCGCGTCCCGGCTGAGGGTCGCGTCCTCGAGGTGCGACACCTGCGCGGCGCGGCTCTGGATTTCGCTTTCGAGGAACGCAATGCGCACTTCGCGCGCCCGCACGGTCTCGTCGAGCGCGAGCTTTTCTATTTCCAGCCCGTCGCGCCGCTGTTCGAGCTGCCGCACCTGGTCGGCACGCGTGGTGAGGTCATTCTTGAGCTTGGCGATCGTGCTGCCGCGGGCATCGAGGTCCGCACGCAATCCCGCGCTGCCTTCTTCGAGATCCGTGATGCGGGTCGAGAGCTCGCTGCGTTCCTTCTCGAGTGTACGCAGCTGGCGCTCGCTGCTGCGTGCACTGTCACCCTGGCTGGCCAGCCGCGTTTCGAGCTGCGAGATCGTGCCCGTGCGCGTCTCGAGCTCCGAGTCGAGGCGCGTGACCGCCTGGTCGCGCTCGCGCAGTCTCCGCTCCGCCGTCGCGCGTTCGCGTTCCGAACGGGCGAGCGACTCCTCCAGGTTCGCCATGTGCTCGGACTTGGCACGCAGCGTCGCCTCGAGGGTGCGAATCGTTTCGAAGACGCTGCCGGACTCTTCGGCCGCATCTGCCGGGGAACCAGTGAGCGCATGCTCGACGACCGCGCGATCCGCGGCTGCGATGCCTGGCATCTGCACGTGCCAGGTATCCGTGCTACCGAGCGAATCCTCGGGGTCGATGCCGCGTTCGGCCTCGAACGCCTTTATGTCCAGCGCGGGCAGCTGGTCGGTCTGCTCCGGATCGACGCCGCCGGGCGGACTGCCGGGGGAGGAAACAGTGGGGCTGGTGCCCATGAGCTCTCGCCGTTGTCGTTGTTTCATTCCGATTGCGCGCGTAAAGAGAGTTGTTGTGCGCACGCGGCCCCTCCGTGCGGGGCGCGTGCGTGGCACCGTGCGTGCCGTGATGGTCGCAGAGAGCGCCCGCCGGGGATGGGCAGACTAAACATAAGGCACCCAGCCCTGCAAGTTTGGTGACGCAGCGCAGATGCCAGGCGCCCGAATTTGCAGTGCGGACGCGGGTTTGAGGGGTTGGCGCGCGCGGCGCGTCACTCTCTATATAGGCCGCCTAACGCGCGTTCAGGAAATCGCGGGTGTGCCCGGCGACCTCCGCCGGTGCAGTTTCGAACAGCCGGTGATCGACGTCCGGCAGGTCGACCAGGCGAATACCATGAAGGTACTGGCGGGCGTGCAGCGTCGAGTCCCAGTGCTCGTCCTTCGGACGCAACACCAGTGTAGGCTGCCGCACGAGTAGTAGTCGTTCGGGCGCTGCGTACTGCCGTGCCGCTTCCGCGTAGCGCGCAAGTTGTACAGCACCCTCATCAACTGCTGCGGAAGCAGCTGCCGGAGGCGAGCAACGCGCCAGGGGAATCGAAACCAGCACCAGGCGACGCACCTGCTCGGGTTTCAGGATTGCGAGCTCCGCCGCAACCAGTGCGCCCACTCCGTGTCCCAACACATCGACCTGTCGCAACCGCATGGTTTCGATGAAATCGACACTCGCGGCTGCATAGTCGGCGATCGAGGGCACCCCCGGCGGCGCATCGGATTCACCGCAGCCGGGTGCGTCGGGTGCGTAGACGGAGCGATCCGCCGCAATGTGAGGAAGAAAATGATGAAACGCGCGGCCCGCAGCCGTGGCTGGATGAAAGCAGAGCAGCGTGGTGTGCTCGTCGAACCCGCCGCTCGAGGGGAATGCGGTCCGCACGTGGAGCTGGCCGTAGCGGCAATCGAAATACGATCGCCGCACCCTCACTTCTTCATCAACCGGAACGATCCGTTGTTTCCTGTTCGTCACCGAGGTGCCTCCTGGGTCGGCGCAGCTTAGCAGATGGCGCCGGTTCACTTCCGGCGCCAGGCTCGTCAACCGCCGCCGAACCCATCGCCGCCCCATGACTCACCTGCTTTTCGTCTTGGCCGTCGCATGCCTGGCGCCGCTGTTGATAGTGGTGCCGGTGCACTTCTGGGGCCGTGCGCGCGAACGCGCGGGCAAGGCACCGGCTTGGGATGGGCCGGCATGGGGCTTGCTGCACGTCTGGCTGGCCTTTGCGTGGCTGATTGCCGCACAGGTGTTGACCGTGTGGTTGATCGCGCCGGGCGCGGCCGAGCGCATTCTTTCCGGCGGGCCGCCTCCCACCATCGAATTCCCGAGCGGCGGCGGGCTGTCGGGCGACCAGGTGTTGTGGACCATGGCAGCAGTGGCGAGCTCGCTGCTCGTCATCCTGCCGGGCGCACCGTTGCGCCTGCTGTGGACGACGCGTTGGTCGCCGGGCTACGCGCTGCTGGCCGGGTGGATCGCTTTCCTCGCGCTGCGGCTCCTGATGGTCGTGCTCGTGCCGTCGCTGCCGGACATCACGAGCGCCGAGCATCCACAACGCGAGCTCACCGATTCCCTGTCGCGCCTCACCTCCGAACGCAGTTTGGTGATGACCGTTCTCGTCGTCGCCATCGCGGCACCGCTGGTGGAGGAGTTGTTGTTTCGTGGCGTGATGCTCACTGCGCTCGCGCGTCGCATCCCGTTTCTCTGGGCGAACACGATCCAGGCAGCCTTGTTCGCCACGCTGCATCTCGCCACGCCGATCTGGCCATTCTTCTTTGTAATGGGACTGACGGCCGGATGGATGGTGCGCCAGTCGGGCGGCCTGTTACCCGCGATCGTGCTTCACGTTCTCAACAATGGCAGCGCGGTTGCGTTGCTCTGGTACTTCAGCCGAACTGGTTGAAGGGCCAGCAGTTGTGCAGTTGCTGCAAGCGCCTGTCCGGTGCGCTGCGCTCGCCGACTCTTCTCCTTTGGCCAGCGCGGGCGTAGCCTCATTTGCAGGAGGCGCTCATGAAGAACCTGCAGGTCCGCATCAGACGGTTGCCGAATGGGTCTCTGGCTCCGGAGGACCTCGAGCTCGTCGAGGCGGATGCGCCCTCGCCCGGCCGCGGTGAGATGCTGGCCCGCACTCTCTACGTCGCGCTCGATGCGCACGCACTCAAGCCGCGTCTGCGCGGAAACACCCGGGAGACGCCGAAAGAGGGTGACGTGGTGCGGGCGCGCGCGGTCGGCGAGATCGTCGATTCGCGCAACGAGATCTTCAACCAGGGCGACATCGTGCTGCTCGATGCCGGCTTGCAGCAGTACTACGTCTCTCAGGCGCAGGGCGTGCACCGCGTAAAGACGGGCGGTGCTCCCACGTCAGCCGCGCTCAGCATCCTGGGTGCACCCGGATTGCTCGCGTACTGCGGACTGATCGATCTCGCGCGGATATCGCCGGGAAAGACGGTCGTCGCGGCCGCCGCCGCCGGTATCAGTGGTGCAATGGCCGGCCACGTCGCACGAATCAAGTTGTGCCGCACGATTGGTGTGGCCCGCACGCCGGAAGAAACTGCGTGGTGCCTTCGCGAAGGACACTTCCCGGCCTGCATCGACCTGCAAACCGATTCACTCGAGGCACGCCTGCGCGAGCTGGCGCCACGTGGAGTCGATGTCTGCTTCGATGGTGAAGGCGGTGCGCTGGCCGAGATCGTTCTGAGAAATCATCTCGCGCCCGGCGGGCACGTCCTGGTTGCAAACGACACGGAGCAACGCAAGTACCCACCGAACGCGAGCGCGCAGCTGTGGCCGCTCGATGCAGCCCGTTGCGAGCATCGTCGCGATGCGTTCCTGCGCGAGGCGATCCCGTGGTACGCCGAAGGACACTTGCGCTATCGCGAAGACACTGTCGCCGGGTTGCGCAACGCGCCCGCGCACCTGTGCAAGGTCGTTCGCGGACAGACGTTCGGACAGGCGCTGGTCAGGAACTAGCGCAAACGCGGCTCGAGGAATCGAAGAATCGAACGCCGCCCGCTCGTCAGCGCGGTTCGTACTCGTCCGCCCGCTTGAGATTCCCGCGCACCCGCTCCACCGGGTATTTCTTCGCGTTCACCTCGAATTTCGCGTGCGCGGCCGCGACCAGGTCGATGCCGAGCCGGTCTGAAAGCGTCAGCAGATAGATGAGGATGTCCGCGAGCTCCGCGGAGACTGCCTCGCGTTTGCCGGGCTCGAGGTTCGAGCTCTGTTCCGGCGTCAGCCACTGGAACTGCTCGAGCAGCTCGCCCGCTTCGCCCGCCAGGGCCATGGCCAGGTTCTTGGGCGTATGGAACTGCTCCCAATGACGCTCGGCGATGAACGCGCGCTGGCGGGCGAGGATGGATTCGAGTGCGTCCACGGGCTTCTCTCCAGTGTTTACAACAGTTTACAGGGTACCGGGGGCCCGGGCCTCCGATTGGCCGGGCCTGCGGGAGACCCGCCTGGCGAGAAAAGAGCCAGGCGGTATTGGACTGGACCGGCGGCGGGATTAGGATGAAGTCATGGAGTGGTTAGTAATAATAACGATAGCGCTGCTCCTCGCTGTCTCCTGGTCCAAGTACCGAGACCGTCGTGTCCGTGCGCCCGCACCGCCTCCCCGCAAGCAACCGGGTCCCTATAGCGCCGTCTCGATCGAGCCGACGCGGGGACACTGCTGCGATGCCTGCGATTCGATGCGCGGCAAACGCTATCTCGCCCGTGAAGCTCCCGCGCTGCCGCTCGCGATCTGCCAGGTCGTCGAGTGCAGCTGCCGGTACCGGCATCATCCGGACCGGCGCGGCGGGCGCATCCGTCGCGAGGAAGATCGCGGTCTGAGCCATCGGCCGGCACCGAACCAGGATCGGCGTACGCACCGCGAACGGCGACTCGCGTCGCACGCAGCGGTCTGAGCCAGCCTGGTCGGCCGCGCGCGGTCGAACAGCCCGCGCGACTCGGCCGCACCGTCCGCACCCCTGCGGCTGCGGCTCGTCTGCATTCGCGCGCATCTCGGCCCGCGAATTGCGCGCCCGCTCGCCTGGCGGGCACAATCGCCGCCCACAATCAAACCCGGGACTCCAGCGGCTGACGCCGCGTGTAACCGGGCATGGTCCGGACACCCTTGCAGGGGTGTTCATCACTCGGGAGTGCTGCATGCGTTCGCTCGCGTCCTCGTCTCTGCGTTCTCAGTTGTTGTCGTCGCTCGGGGCACTACTGCTCCTGGTGTCTGCGGCCGTCCCGGCCACCGCCGCCGACTCGAAACCGCTTACCGCCGAGACGATGTGGTCGCTCGAGAGGCTGGGCGATCCGACGCTCTCGCCCGACGGCAAGTACGCGGTGCTGCCAGTGACGCGCTACGACGTGGAGAAGAACAAGGGGTTCGCGGACCTGTGGCTCGTGCCCACGGCCGGAGGCGAAGCGCGCCAGCTGACCAGTGATGACGCGAACGATTCGGACCCGCACTTCAGTCCCGACGGCCGCTGGGTTGCGTTCGTGTCCAAGCGCGGCGAAGACAAGGAAGGACAGGTCTACTTGATCGCGATCGATGGTGGCGAAGCCCGGCGCGTGACCAATGTGCCCACGGGCGCCTCTTCGCCGAACTGGTTCCCGGATTCGAAGCGTCTGGCCTTCATCAGCTCCGTGTGGCCGGATCTGAAGACCTGGGATGAGCAGGGCAGGAAACTGAAGGACCGTGCCGACAGCAAGATGTCGGCGAAAGTGTGGGACAAGGCACCCTTCAGTTACTGGGATCATTTCATCGACGATCGCTTCCCGCACCTCTACACGATCAGCGTGGAGGGCGGGGAGCCGCAGCCCATCACGCCCGGCACCGGCTACTGGCTCTCGGTGCAGACGCCCGATTCGGATTCGTACGACATCTCGCCGGACGGCAAGGAAATCGCCTTCGCCACCGACACGGATCGTAGCGGCATCGACTCCAACTTCGACATCTTCGTCGTGCCCGCCGAGGGCGGCACCGCGCGCAATCTCACGGCCGACAACACCGCGGGCGACGGCCAGCCGGCCTACAGTCCGGACGGCAGGACGCTCGTGTTCCTGCGGCAGAAGATCAAGGGTTTCTACGCCGACAAGTCGCGCCTCATCGCGCTGGACCGGCAGACTAACCAGTCGCGCGTGCTCACCGAAGACTGGGATCGATCGGTCGATGAACTCGTGTTCACCGCCGACTCGCGTACGGTCTACAGCTCCATCGACGACGCCGGAACGCGCCGGCTCTATCGTATCGAGCTGAGCGGTGGTACGCCGAAGCCCGTGTCACAGGCGAGCAGCTTCTCGGGCATCGCGCTCGAGAGCGGCACGATGGTCGCGATCCGCCAGGGCTTCTCCGAGCCGCCGACGCTGGTGAGCGTGAACCCGCGCACCGGCGCTGCAAGGAAACTCTCCACGTTCAACGACGCCGCGCTCGCCGGCATTTCGTTCGGCAAGGTGGAGAGCGTCGCCTACAAGGGCGCGCGCGGCGCGGACATCCAGATGTGGGTTGTCTATCCGCCCGGCTTCGATCCTGCGAAGAAGTATCCCGTGTACATGCTGCTGCACGGTGGTCCGCACAACGGCATCACCGACGCCACGCAGTGGCGGTGGAACGCGCAGGTGTTCGCCGGTTGGGGTTACATCACGACATGGCACAACTTCCACGGCTCGAGTGGCTTCGGCCAGGCTTTCACGGACGCGATCAACCCTGACCAGATCACGTTGCCGTACGAAGACACGATCAAGGCTGCCGAGTACGTCGCCTCACTGCCGTACGTCGACAAGGATCGAATGGCTGCCGGCGGCGGCAGCTACGGCGGCTTCCTGGCGAGCACGCTGCTCGGTCGTCCGCATCCGTTCAAGGCGCTCATTGCACACGCGGCCGTGTACAACAACTTCACGCAGTACGCAGCGGACTACGGCGCGGGCAAGCGGCGGTTCTTCGATCACTGGAGCAGGCCGCAGGACTTCATCACCGGCTCCCCGCACACGTCGGCCGGAGCGTTCACGACGCCCACGCTCGTCATTCACGGGCAGCTCGACATGCGCGTCCCGGTGAACCACGGGTTCGAGTTGTTCAACACGCTGCAGAACCGCCAGGTGCCGAGCCAGCTGGTCTACTTTCCGGACGAGAACCACTGGGTGCTCAAGCCCCAGAATTCCCTGTTCTGGTACAAGTCGGTGCAGGAGTGGCTCGCCCGGTACGTAGGCGACGAGCGCGCTGCTGCCGCGGCGCCCTGAAGAAACTTCCGTTACAGAGGAATGCAGATGCAACGTCGTGATGTCCTGAAAGGCGCTGCCGGGCTGGCCGCGACTCTCGCTTTCGCACGCGGCTTCGCCGCCGAAACGCCTGGCAAGCCACTGCGTATTCTCGTGCTCGGCGGAACGCGGTTCGTCGGGCCGCACTTCATCGAGCTGGCGCAGGCGCGCGGCCACGCGATCTCCATGTTCAACCGGGGCCGCACCAACATCGGCCGCGTGCAGGACGTGGAAGTCCTGAACGGCGATCGCGACGGCAAGCTCGAGTCGCTGCAGGGCAAGCAATGGGACGCAGTGCTCGACACATCGGGGTATGTGCCGCGCATCGTGAAACTGTCGGCCGACCTGCTGGCGTCCGGCACGGCGCACTACGTCTTTGTCTCCAGCATCTCGGTGTACTCGAGTTTCGCCAGGCCGAACGACGAGCGCTCGCCGGTCGCGACGATCGCGGATCCGACGGTGGAGAAAGTGACGGGCGAAACGTACGGCGCGCTCAAGGCGCTGTCGGAACAGGCCGCCGAAAAATCGATGCCGGGCCGCGTCACCGTTCTGCGCCCGGGACTGATCGTCGGACCGGAAGACAACACGGATCGCTTCACCTACTGGCCGGCCCGCGTCGATCGCGGCGGCGAAGTGCTCGCACCGAATACGCCGGCGGATCGCATCCAGGTCGTTGATGTCCGCGACCTGGCCGCCTTCATGCTCGCGGTCATCGAGAAGCGCGCGCTCGGCACGTTCAACGTCATCTCACCGCCCGGGCAATTCACGATGGGCGCGCTGCTCGATGCGTGCGTGCAGGCCGCAAAGTCCGACGCCCAGGCGACCTGGGTTCCGACGGCTTTTCTGCAGGAACAGAAGGTCGCGCCCTGGAGCGACATGCCCGTCTGGATTCCCGAGACGGGTGGTGAGGCGGGCACATCGCTGACCAGCGTGGAACGGGCGATTGCAGCCGGGCTCACGATCCGTCCGCTGCCGGACACGGTGCGCGATACGCTGGCGTGGCATCGCTCACGGCCAGAAGAACAGAAAGCGAAGCTCAAGGCTGGCATTGCGCCCGAGCGCGAGAAGGAAGTGCTCGCGGCGTGGCACGCCGCGAAGAAGAGGTGACGCGCCGATTCCAGGCGCGCCGGCCCCGCGCCGGCTTGCCGGCTACTTCCGTTCCGGTTCCAGTGGCCCGAACGGCTTCGCGTCGCTGATCGCGTAGATCTGCAACTGGTCGCCGAGGCGAACCATGCGGCGATCGAGCTTCGGAAAGTCGGAAATCTCGGCAGTGCGGTTCTCGCCTCCCATCAGGTAGACGAGGTCCTCACCACTGCTGTTCACGAGGTGATGCGCCACGGAGGGTGTCGGGAACCCCATGAAGTCTCCGGGCCCGACTGTGTATTCCTTGCCGTCGATGAGCGCCGTTCCGTTGCCCGAAAGAATGTAGATCCATTCCTCCTCGAGCTGATGCGAGTGGTACACGAAGGATTCCTTGCCCGGTCGCAGCCGCGCAATGCTCACGCCTGTGCGTTTCAGGCCGGTCATGCGGCCCAGCATGGCACCGCTGATCTCCGAGCGCGGATTCCACGGATGCGAGAAAGCCTGGTAGTGCTGTTCCGAGTCCTGTCGTCGCAGCAGGCACAGGTTGGGTGCGTCGTCTGACATGGGACACCTCGGCTATTTTTTCTTTCCGCGGGGTTACTTTTCCTGTTCCCGGAATTCCCGTTGCCGCCTCGTGCCGGACTCTAACACGGTTACAATTGCGTCCCTGCCCGCCTCATTCGACAGGAACGTCTCCATGAATCATCGCCGTGTTGCAAGATTCGTCGCACTGCTGCTGTCTGTGCTCGGAGGTGTCCCCATGGTTCGCGCGGCAACGCCCGATGTGCAGGAGTTCCTGCCGCCACTGCTGCCATGGCAGGGCGCGAGCGAGCAGGTGCTGGAGAACGTCCCGTCCGACTGGCGCACGCCGGCGGAGATCAGCGGGTTTCGCACGACGCCCAGCTATGCAGCCACGATCGATTTCCTCAAGCGTCTCGATCGCGCGTCGTCGCTGATCTCGATGCGCGAGATTGGCCGCACGCCGCAGGGCCGTCCACTGTGGCTGGTGGTCGCCACGCGCGATCCGCGTCATGACTTCGATTCGCTGCGCCGCTCACCGCGCGCGCGCGTGCTGGTGCAGGCGGGCATTCACGCCGGCGAGATCGATGGCAAGGACGCCGGGCTCATGCTCCTGCGCGACATCGTCACCGGACGCCGCGCCGATGTCCTCGATCGCTCCACGCTGCTGTTCGTTCCGGTGTACAGCCCGGACGGACACGAGCGCGTCAGCGAGCACGGACGTGTCAACCAGCGTGGTCCCGAGAACGCCGGCTGGCGCACCACCGCGCGCAATCTCAATCTCAACCGCGACTACACCAAGCTCGAAGCGGCGGAGTCGCGCGCGCTGGTGAAACTCATCAACGATGCCGACCCCGATCTCTACATCGACCTGCACGTGACGGATGGTCACGATCAGCAATACGACGTCACCTATGCTTTCAACGCGAGCGAGCCGTGGTCGCCCGCGGGCTCGCAGTGGCTCGCAGAGACGTTCGCGCCGCCTGTCGTTTCCGGTCTGAAGGCCGCCGGCCACGTACCGGGCCCGTTCTACGACTTCAAGGATGCCACGTTGCCGTCCGCGGGCTTGCTCGATGGTCGAGGCATAGCGCGGTTCTCGACTGGCTATGGCGACCTGCGCCACTTGCCGACCGTGCTGGTCGAGAACCATTCACTGAAGCCCTATCGCCGGCGGGTGCTGGGTACCTACGTGTTTCTCGAGCAGGCGCTGCGTGCCGCCGGCACCAACGTCGATTCGCTGCGCAAGGCGATCGCCACGGATCGCGGCCGGCGAATGGATCCGCTGCCGATCGTGTTCACGACCGGCGACCAGCCGACCCGCACCGAGGACTTCCTCGGCATCGCCTGGGAAAACTACGACTCGCCGATCTCGGGCAAGCGCCAGGTGCGCTATCTCGGCAAGCCGCTGACGCAGAAACTGCCGGTCTATACCGACCAGGCAACGGTTTCGGTCGCACGACCGGTCGCGTACTGGATTCCACCGCAGTGGGCCGACATCGGTGCGCAGCTGCGGCAGCACGGCATCCGGGTCGATCGGATCGATGCGCCGGTCAAGAAGTCGTTGCGCTACTACCGGCTGCGCGGACCGCACCTCGGAGCCGCCGCGAACGAAGGCCGCGCGATGGTGAGCATCGAGGGCGTGACGAGCGAGGTGCAGGAGGAAGTGTGGCCCGCGGGCTCGTTGCATATCAGCACCGATCAGCCGCTCGGCGACCTGGCGATCGTGATGCTGGAGCCGCAGAGCGAGGACTCGCTGTTCGCGTGGGGATACCTGCTGGAGCCGTTGCAGCGCACGGAGTACCTCGAGGGCTATGTCCTGGAACCGATGGCGCGCAAGATGCTCGCCGACGATCCCGCGCTGGCCGCCGCGTGGAAGGAAGCACTGCGCGACCCGCAGTTTGCGGCGGATCCGATCAGGCGGTTGACGTGGTTCTATGAACGGGCTGGGTTCGGCGACGAGCGCTACCTGCTGTATCCGATAGCGCGCGAGCAGTCGCACGACCCGATAGCGCGCGAGTAGTCGCGCGACCCGATAGCGCGCGAGCAGTCGCGCGACCCCCTCGCGCGCGCCGGTGTTGCCTAGAACATCTCCGATTCGCCCGGCTTCTCGATGTCTTTCGAATAGCGCGACGGGATGTGATCGCCCGTGATCATCTGGTCGTAGCTCTGCCCCGGCCCGACCATGGGGTAGACGCCCGCGTCCGGATCGATCATCACTTCGAGGAACGCGGGACCATCGAAACCGATGAACTCCTCGATGACGCGGGGCACGTCGTCCTTGCGATCCAGGCGTTTCGCGAACCGGAAACCGTCTGCCTGCGCGGTGCGGACGAAGTCCTTCTTGTGGAGCGACTTGTCGCTCGCGCTGAGGCGCCCCTTGAAGAACAGCTTCTGCCACTGCTTCACCATGCCGTCGCCGAAGTTGTTGAGCACGACGACCTTCACGGGTAAGTCATAGGTCGTGACGGTCTCGAGCTCGCCGATGTTCATGCGGATGCTCGCGTCGCCGTCGATGTCGATCACGAGCCGGTCGCGTCGCGCCACTTGCGCACCGATCGCCGCCGGCAGCCCGAAGCCCATCGTGCCCATGCTCCCCGACGTGAGCCAGAGCCGCGGCTGGCGGAAGTCGAAGTACTGCGCCGCCCACATCTGGTGCTGGCCCACGCCCGTCGAAATGATCGCCTCGCCGCGCGTGTGCCGGTTGATCTCCTCGATGAGGTAATACGGCTGGATCAACGGGCTGGCACGATCGTAGTTCATCCGGTACTTGTGCTTGAGCTGCGCGACGCGCTTGTGCCAGTCATCGAGCGGCAGCGCGAAATTTTCACGCCGCCCGTAATCGAGAAGTGCCTGCAGCGCGTCCGCCAGCACGCCGACGTGACTCCAGCTCACCCGCTTGACCTTGTTGATCTCGGAGGCATCGATGTCGATGTGCGCGATGCGCTTCGCGCGGTGAGCGAACTTCGCGGGCACGCCCGCCACCCGGTCGTCGAAGCGCGAGCCGAGCGCGATGAGAAAATCACAATCCTCGACGGAGTAGTTCGCGTAAGCCGCGCCGTGCATGCCGAGCATGCGCATCGCGAGCGGATGCGTGGTATCGAACGAGCCAATGCCCATCAGCGTCGTGACGACCGGGATGCCGAAGGCGCACGCGAAATCACGCAATGCCTGCGCGGCGTTGCCGTTGATCACGCCACCCCCCGCGTAGATCAGCGGCCGCTTCGATTCCGCCAGCATGGAAAAGAATGTGGCGCAGCTTTCCTGCGAGAGTGAGCTGCCGGCAAGCTGCGTCATGCGCTGGCGGAAACCAGGCACGGGCAAGCGTCCGGTTCCCTGGAATGGCCCGCGCCAGTTCTGCACGTCCTTGGGAACGTCGAGCACGACCGGGCCCGGGCGGCCCGTGCGCGCGATCTCGAATGCCGTGCGCACACTGTTTTCGAGTTTCGCCGGATCGGTGACGAGAAAGACGTGCTTCGCGACCGAGCCCATGATGCTGGCGACCGGCGCTTCCTGGAACGCATCGCTGCCGATTGCAGCCGTCGGCACCTGGCCACAGATGACAACCATCGGCACGGAATCCGCCATCGAGTCGCGAACGGGTGTCACGGTGTTGGTCGCACCCGGACCCGACGTGACGAGGCACACGCCCACTTTGCCGCTCGCGCGCGCGTAGCCGGCCGCCATGAAGCCCGCGCCCTGCTCGTTCGCGGGCACGACCAGCGGCACACCGATGCCGCCGCGCTTCGCTTCGTTGAACAGGAACACGGCGTCGTAGGTCGGCAGGATCGCGCCGCCCGAATAGCCGAAGATCGTCTCGACGCCTTCGTCGGCGAGCACCTGCACGATCATCTCGGCGCCGCTCAGGATGCTTCCCGCGAGCGGGTGCCGGTTCGCGTCGTTCGATTGAGGCTGGTGGCTCACGAAAGACAGACTAGCAGCAATCGACAGCGCGGCCACGTTTGCTATGCTCATTCGCGGGAATCGACGGGTTTGCCCGACATAACGCGTCGTTTGGGCGGGCCTGCCTGTTTTGTCGGACAGCCCCCGGTCGGACAGACGAGCCTGTCGGACAAAAGAGCGCCGCGACACGACCCACGACGACCGTCACCGCCGAGCACGCATGCGTCACATCATCGCGATCCTGTTGCAGAACGAAGCCGGTGCTCTCAACCGCGTCGCGGGGCTGTTCTCGACTCGCGGCTACAACATCGAGTCGTTGAACGTCGCGCCGACGAACGACCCCGCCGTCTCGCGGCTCACACTGGTAACCGCCGGCTCCGATGCCGTCATTCACCAGATCGCGAGCCAGCTGCTGAAACTCGTCGACGTGGTGAGCGTCGAGGATATGACGAGCCACGAGCACGTCGAGCGCGAGCTGCTGCTACTGAAGGTGAGGATAGACGATGTGCAACGCGATACGTTGAACGGCCTGGTCGCGCGCGCGGGAGGCAAGGTGCTGTCAGTGAACGATGGGTGTCACGTGGTTGAACTGACCAGCAGCGAAACGCAGATCAATGCTTTTATCGGCGAAGCGGAGAAATGCGGCGAGATCCTGGAAGTGGTCCGCAGCGGCGCGCTGGGGATCACGCGCGGCAGTCACTCGATGACGCCTCAATCGCTGGCGTGACCAGATCAGGCGGCAGTGACGCCCCGCCCAGAGAACGAAACGCTCCGGCAGGCGATACCTCAGGCGCGGCCAGCAGGATGGATTCGATCGAGCCTCCCTGCCACGTTGGCCGGCTCCCTCAAAAACTCCGTTTCGTATCGATGACGAACTGGACGTCGTCTATGTCCCCGGTGCTGTCCAGCGGGACGGCAACATCGATGTGAATGACACTCCCGAAGCCGGATCGTGCGTTGCCGAGCCGCAGGCCGGCGCCGAAATTTTTCAACCAGCCCCGCGATTGCGTACCGGCGACGCTTTCGCCCCAGACCCGGCCGGTATCGAAGAAGACCGCGGCGCCCACGTTGAAGAGGCGGAAGGGGTACCAGTCCGTATAGAAGCGCTGCTCCACCGTGAACTGGGCGCGCGACTTGCCCGACTGGTAGCGGAACGGATAGCCGCGCAAGTCCGTGTCCCCGCCCAGGAAAAGCTGGTTCTCGGGGTCGAGCTCGTCCGTGGCGGTACCCTCCATCCCGAAGAAGAAAACGCGCTTGGGATGCCACCGCCAGTAGTAGCGCGCGGTGGCCCCGGTGATCGCGTTGGTCACGTCGCTGCCGTGCATACGGCCGCTGGACCGCAGCGTCAGGAAGAGCGACTGGTCTTCAGAGAAACGGAAGCTCGTGCCCGCGGATGCGCCGAAGACGGCTTCGTCCTGTGTCGCACCGAAGCCCTCCGACGACCAACCCAGCTCGACCCGAAACGAGGTTCCGTAATAAAGATCCTCGGTACGGCCGATCTGGTTGAGGTTGATGGCTTCTTCGTACCGATCCTCCACCCATTCGATACCGACCCACGGATAGCTCACCGTGTGATCCGGCGGGATCGGCAGCGGGCCGGGGATGGTGGGATCCTGCGCGCGGAAAATATTGCGGTCGTAGCGAAATCCCACCAGCCAGCGGCGCGTCCAGCCGTCGACCCAGCCATTCGACCAGCCCGCGCGCGCCTCGCCGAAGTGTCGCACGTGGCGGAATTCGTCGATGATCTCGCCCTCGTCGTAACGCGGATCGATGAGTTCGACGTCAGAGGCCGTGAGGCCACTACTCCAGCGGGTATCGAAGGAGAAAAACGGGCGCTCGACCAGCACGGCCCGTTCCTTGCCGTCATCGTTATCCGAGTACGCGAGATTGGAGCGCCAGCGGCTGCCCCAGACGTTCGGATCGATCCAGCGCACCAGCAGCGAGGTGCGCTCGACGTCGCTCTCGCGGGAGAACAGCAGGTTCTTCCCGTAGCCCAACAGGTTCTCCTCTTCGATCTCGATGCTGTTGGACTCGGCCCCTCCCTTGCGGGAGTAGGACACACCCGGGTTCAGGCTCCAGACGTCGCGCGTCACCACGAGGAGGTCGACCTTCTCGCCGTCCCAGGCGATGGGCCGGATCTTGGCGTCGAAGAGATAGTCGAGCCGGCGCAGGTTGCGCTCGGTTTCGCGGATCAAGCGGCGCGAATAACGGTCGCCCGCCTTGAACAACAGCTGCGAGCGCAGCGTGGGTTCGCGCGTCTTGATGTGCAGGTCATTCGCGAGCCGATAGAGCGGGCGGTTTTCGCGGGGGTCGCGCTCGTCGAAGATGTCCTGGTTGTCGAAGTAAATGTCGCCGACTATCGCGCCGGCGGCCTCCAGCTCCTGCTCGCTCGGCAGCTGCGTGCTGGCCGGGTCGGTGTTCGTGATGTCGGCGCGGGCACCCGGCATCATTAGAAGAATTACAAGACCGAGGCTCCCGACTATCCCGGCGACGCGCGCGCATCCGGCGGGTGGATGGCCCGGATGCCCCCTCGAGCCCATCCGTGCGCTTGAGTGGTCCATGTAGAGACCCAATCCGACCGGTACCCGGGCGGAATGGTTCGCGGGCGGCGGCGGGGTGCTGGATCGCACGCTCGGCGGTCAGGGCAGCAGGATCGTCGAGCCGGTGGTGCGCCGGGCTTCGAGATCGGCGTGGGCTGTGGCTGCGTCGCGCAGCGGATAACTCTGTCCGATGCGAATCTTCACCACGCGACGCCGCACCACCTGGAACAGCTCGCGCGCGGCGCTCTCCAGGGCCTCGCGCTTTGCGACGTAGTGAAACAGCGTGGGGCGCGTGAGAAACAAGGATCCCCGTCGTGACAGTTCCAGTGGCGCGATGGGTGGCACCGGGCCGGAGGCATTGCCGAAGGTGACCATCATGCCGAGCGGTTTCAGGGAATCGAGCGAGGAGAGGAAGGTGTCCTTGCCGACGGAATCGTAGACGACGTTCACACCTTCACCCTTCGTCAGCTTCCGAACCTGCCGGACCCAGTCGTCTGACGTGAGCAGGACCTGGGAACAGCCGTGGGATCGAGCGAGGCGGGCTTTTTCCGGTGTGCTGACGACGCCGATCACGCGAGCCCCGAGATGCCGTGCCCACTGGCTCACGAGCAAGCCGACACCGCCCGCCGCCGCATGCAGGAGAACCGTGTCACCGCGCTTCAGCGCATACGTCCTGCGGACCAGGAACCACGCCGTGAGACCTCTGAGCAACATTCCCGCTGCCTGCCCGTCGCTGATCGACGGCGGCAACTTCACGAGGCGATCTACCGGCACCACGCGCATTTCCGCGTAGGCACCCGGCGATGGAAACGTGTACGCGACGCGATCGCCGACCTTGAGGCCGCGAACCTTCTTGCCCACCGCATCAACGACACCCGCGGCTTCGCGGCCGAGACCACTGGGCAAGGGCGCGGGATAGAGGCCGGTGCGATCGTAGATATCGACGAAATTCACGCCGATGGCGGTGTGCCGGACGAGGACTTGCCCCGCCTCGGGCGTCGGAACTTCGACGTCCTCCCAGCGCATGACGTCCGGGGCGCCGGTCTGGTAGATGCGGATGGCTTTCGGCATCGCGTTCCTTCGTCGAGAACAGTGGGGCGAAAGCGCGGGCAGTCTAGCATTGCCCGTGCGCGGCCCGCTGTGCGCATGCGCGCGCCCGCTCCGTGTTGTGACGCCGTTGGCAGTTAAGGAATCGAGTTGGAAGGAACGCCGCCCGGAAGCGGGTTGCGTGCGAACACCAGTTCTTCGACCGGCTGCCCGCGCAGCAGGTGTTGCTGGATAATGCGCTCGAGATTCTCAGGCGTGCAGTCGCGATACCACGTGCCTTCGGGATAGACGACTGCGATCGGGCCACTGTTGCAGATGCGGAAGCAATCGGCCTTCGTGCGCAACACGCCACCGGGCACATCGACCAGGCCCAGCTCGCGCAGCCGGCGCTTGAGGAAATCCCAGGACGCGGCCTGCTGATCCTGCGGCGCGCACGTACCGCCCGTGCACAGGAAAATGTGACGGGTCACGGTGCCAAGCTTGAGCTTGGCTACGGCGTCGCGGAGAGGCTCAGCCATGCTTGCAGGATAGCGGAGAACCCGCCCGCGCCGGGAGTGATCAACGCGGAGCGGCCTCACGACAGCCTCGGCCCGTGTTGTTCCTATCGCACCTATCCAGCCCTCGGCCTGCCACTCACCACCAACGCCGTCGAGTCGATGTGTCGGCTGCTTCGAGAGATGTTCCGTAGCAGCAGAGCAGGCTCGAATCCCGCTTCCCTGCTGCTTTGGGCGAGTGCTTTCATTCGCTTACGACCGCCCATTAACTGCAATGGCCATTCCTTCAACAGAAAATCCTGACCCATCCCCAGATTGTGACCGGTTGTTGCCAGACTTTCAGCTCAAAAAAGGGCGTAGTTTTAGTTATCGCAGATCGCCAAACCCGAGCAGGACGACGACGCTAATTGCGAGGAACCAGATCCATAGCTGCGTGCGAAAAGTAGCCTTCGACTGTTTTTCCAGGCTCAACCTGAAAGTATGGAGCGCCTTGCGGCCCTGAGCAGCCGCTACGGCGATGGGCAAGAGTCCCAACAAGAACCATCCCGCACCAGTCGCAAGCATCCAGAGGGGATCCCAGAGTTCCAACGGAAACCGTGCCTGTACGACAAACATCGCGACAAACGGCGCTGCTACGAAGAAAGCCGTGAACGTCCAGTAAATCGCCCGATGCAGGTCCGACGGCTCGTACGCTGCGGCTTCCGCGGACAGGTGTTGCTCAGTACGTCGCTCGATATAAACCGTGAAGCTGTATACGCCAAGTCCGAGCAATGTGATGAAAGCATAGACCCAAATTTGTTCCATCAGCGATACGCCTCACCCGCAGATAAGCTTACTGCTTCACAATGCTGTGACGCGCCAGCCGTTTTTTTGCGCGATTGACGTTGGTACCGCCTAGCACCATCCGCCGATTTCCTGCCTCAAGTATCCTCTGCTTTCGAGCGTTTGTTGTATAGCAAGACGCTCAATCAGGTCGCCCGGGTGTCGAGTGCGTTTCAAGCGATGCGCGAGGTAGCTCGCGCGATCATTGACCTCCGCGCGCAACGTAGCGCGATCGACATCGAGTGGTGGGCGTGTATTCCAGGCCTCAGTCGCGCTCTGCCAGTTCAGTGTACGCCGGCGCCAGAGTGCGTTAACGGCGTGCAGCATGTCGTTGAGACAAGGCACGAGCGCGGCGCGTACCAACTCGCGCCAGTTCAGGTTGGCGGCCTCGACGGTGCTGTCTTTCTTAGTCTTCGTCTTGCCGGATGGCTACAGTGCTGCCTCGTCGGTTTCACCGGTGCGGATCCGCAGGGCGCGCTCGATATCGGCTATGAAGATCTTGCCGTCACCCACCTTGCCGGTACGCGCGGCGGCGATGATCGCCTCGGTTACCTGGTCCACCATCTCTTCGCGCACCGCGACCTCGATGCGCGTCTTGGGCACGAAATCCACCACGTACTCGGCGCCGCGGTAGAGCTCCGTGTGCCCCCGCTGGCGACCGAAGCCCTTCACCTCGGTCACGGTCATTCCCGATATCCCCAGGTCGGACAGCGCGGCGCGCACGTCATCCAGCTTGAACGGCTTGATGATGGCGGTAATGAGTTTCACGTATCGGCTCCTGTTTCCACCCGTTCCCGGTGTGCTTGCGCCTTTGCAGAAACCATGCCCGCAGCGTGCCACGGGCAATCATGCAGTTGTAGTGTATCGTCACGGAGCGGCGCACCAGTGTGGCGCAAGGCAGGCCCGAGGCTGCGCCCGGTTGGTGCGACCGGCAATGGTCTCCAGCATAGGCGCATATGGAACAGTCACGCCAGAGTGAGTGACCCAGAGTGACTGAACGAGTGATCATTGCAGGTGGCGGGCATGCCGGGGCGGCAGCCGCCGAAGCGGTCAGGCGCGAGGGTTTCACCGGCCCGGTGGTTCTCGTGGGCGCGGAACCGCATCTCCCCTACCAGCGCCCGCCGCTGTCGAAGAAATTCCTGGCCGGCGAGCAGACGCTCGAAGGTGGCCTGGTCAAGGCTCCGTCCTTCTACACGCAACAATCCATCGACGTGCGAACCGGTACCCGGGTCGATGCGATCGACGTCGAGGCCAGCTGCGTGCGCCTGTCGGATGGCGAAACCCTCGAGTACAGCAAGCTGCTGCTCTGCCTGGGCAGCGAGCCGCGTCGCTTGAACGTTCCGGGCAAGTCGCTGCGCGACGTGTTCTATCTGCGTACGGCGGACGAAGTCTCGGCGATCCGCGAGCGTTGCCGCGAAGGTGAGCGGCTCGTGATCGTGGGCGGGGGTTACATCGGCCTCGAGGTGGCTGCGACCTGCCGGAAGCGCGGCCTCGACGTCACCGTGCTGGAGATGGCGGATCGCGTCATGAATCGCGTCGTGGCGCCGCAGATCTCCTCTTTCTATGAGTCCGAGCACGCGGCCCGCGGCGTGAAGATCCACTGCAACACGGGCGTGAGTGCGATCGAGGGCGACGATTCCGTGTCCGCCGTGGTCAGCGCGGATGGCCGGCGGTTTCCGGCTGACGTGGTGATCATTGGCGTGGGTGTGCAGCCGGTGATGCAGATCGCGGCGGCGGCAGGCATCGCGTGCGAGAACGGCATCGTGGTGGACGAGCATTGCCGCACGAGTGCCGCGAATGTCTTCGCGGCAGGCGACTGCACGTTTCACCCGAGCCCGCGCTACGGCCGCCGAGTGCGCCTGGAGTCCGTGGACAACGCGTTCGAGCAGGCGCGCAGTGCAGCCGCCAATGCCGTCGGCCGCGAGGTGGTCCACGACAAAGTGCCGTGGTTCTGGTCGGACCAGTTCGATCTGAAACTGCTCATCGTCGGTCTAGCGCAGGGGTTCGATAGCGCCATCGTGCGCGGCGACCCGGCAACGCGTGCGTTCAGCGTGAGTTACTTCAGGAACGGCGAGCTGATCGCGCTGGACGCGGTGAACAATCCCAGGGACTACATGGCAGCTCGCAAGCTGATTTCCGAGCGCGCGTGCCTGGACCCCGCCCGGGTCGGCGATCCTGCGATCGCGCTGAAGGATTGCGTTTAGGAGTCGGCTCGGGAAGGCTCCGCCGCCCGAGGCCGACGAAACTCTGGTTGATTCAACGGCAGGGACGAAGCGGCTTCCCAGTGCAACGAGGTGTCGTTCGCGCGCTCGCGCGGCCCGTACACTCTGTCCATGAAACTCCTGCGCCTCGCTTCGCTGTCGCTGCTCGCCAGCGTGGCTGCGTGTGGGGACGGGTCGACTGACACCGTTGACAGCGCACCCGGCCCGTCGCCCGGCGCAGCCGACATCAGTCTTCTTTACATGGGCAACAGTCACACCAGCGTCAATGAACTGGACGACATGGTGACGGAAATGGTGCGCGCCGGGATGCCGGGTGAAACGGTCGCCGGTGTTGCAGCGCCCGGCTGGATGTTCCTCGACGAACGCGCTGCGCACCCGCCTTCGCTGACTCTTCTGCGCAGCCAGGACTGGAGCGTCGTGATCCTCCAGGCGCAGAAATACAGCAGCAGTGGCCAGTTCACCTACTCGACCGAGGAAGCGAAAGAGCTGGTCCGCGCGTCGCGCGAACAGCACGCGGTGCCCGTGATGTTCCCCGAGTGGCCGCGACGCAATGTCGATGAGACCCAGCGCATCTACGACCTGCACGTCTCCATTGCGCAGGAGACGCCCGCGTGCGTCGCACCGATCGGCCAGGCCTGGGACCTCGCGCTGGCGCGTCATCCGACGCTGGTACTGCACGACGCGGATGGAAATCACTCGGCGCCGGCGGGCGCGTTCCTGGCGGCACTCGTGCTCTACGCAACGATCACCGGGCGCTCGCCCGGCGACCTGCCGCATCTTCCGCAGATTGTCGTGAGTTCGGACACGCAAGCGACCCTGCGCGCGATAGCGGTGGAAACCGTCCAGGTCGTGCCACCCCGGCAGTGGTGCCCGGCCGATTCGCTGCCCTAGCCGTTTTTCCGGCTTTCTTTCTTTTTTTCTTTCTGGCGCAGGAGCTCGGTGGCCGTGTCGCTCGGCACGGGGCCGCTGAACAGGAAACCCTGGTACTCCGCGACACCGAGCTTGCCGAGGCGGTCCAGCTGCTCTTTCGTCTCCACACCCTCGGCAACGGTGTTGAGGCCCAACGCATCCGCCAGGGATGCAATCGTCGCGATGACGGCAATGACGTTCGTATCGGCGCTCATGCCGTGCACGAACGAGCGGTCGATCTTCAGCGTATCGACGGGTAGTCGCACGAGCTGTGCCAGCGACGAGTACCCGGTGCCGAAATCGTCAATGGCGATGCGCAACCCCATCGCGCGAACCTCGCGCAGCGACTGCACGCTGCCTTCGATGTCCGCCAACAGCGTGCTCTCCGTAACCTCGAGGTCGATGCCGGGATCGTTTCCCGCGCGCGAGTCGAGCAGCGATCGCAGGTAGCGCGCAAAGTCCGGCCGCTTCAGCTGGCGGGCACTCACGTTGACAGCGATGCGAGCTGCCAGGCCCGCGGCGCGCCACTCAGCTTGCAGGTCCGATGCGCGACGCACGACCCACTCGCCCACCGGCTCGATGAGCCCGGTTTCCTCGAGCAGCGGCACGAACGTCTCGGGAGAAATTTCCTGGCCTTCGGGCGCGGGCCAGCGCAGCAGCGCCTCGAATCCGGTTACGGTGCCAGTCGCAATGGCGACCTTCGGTTGCAGGTGCAACGCGAACTGCTCGCGCTCCAATGCGGCTCGCAGGCGGTTCTCCAGGGTCACGCGCCGTGCGACACGCTCATTGAGCTCCGGCGAGGAATACATGAATCGTTCGCCGGACGACTTTGCGTTGCGCAGCGCGATCTCGGCGCTCCCCAGGAGGGCGGTCGCGTCGTCACCGTCACCGGGATAGAGGGCGACACCGAGGTGCCCCGTCATTCGCAACTCCTGTCCGTCGAGCACGAACGCTTCGGCGAGAATCTTCTCGTCGAACCAGTCCTGCACCAGGAACGCCGCGGCTTCGCCGGCCAGGGCAGGAAAGATGACGGCGAACACGCCACCGCCGGAATAACCCGCGCGGATCCCTTCGGGCAGATGGCTGCGCAGGCGGCTCGCGAGCTGCCGCAGCAGCTGATCGCCGCGATGCCTGCCCAGCGCATGGTTGATCTGGCTCAACCGGTCGACGTCGAACAGCGCGATCGCGACCGTCGCATCGGTGCGCGCCTCGATGAATTCCTGCAGGCGCAAAGCGATCATCTCGCGGTTCGCGAGACCCGTGAGCGTGTCGAAGTGCGCGAGGAAACGCAGGTGCGCTTCCTGCCGGAGGTACTGCAGCGCGAAGGCAAGGTCGCCGGCGAGCTCCTGCAGAAGCTTGATCTCACCGTCGTCGAACACCTGCGAGCTGGTCGCCGCGAGCGCAAAGACGCCGGCCGCTTCCTCACCGACCACGAGCGGCAGCGCCACGAGTCCATCGAGGCCCATGCCCGACAGCTCGCGCCGAAGCCCGCTCGCGCCCTCGTGCGTGCGATCGACGAGGACCGGCTGGCGAGTGTGCGCGGCGCGAAGCAGCAGGCTCTCGGCGCCCCGCGAGCTCAACGCGAGCGAGTACGGTCCCTCGCCGAAGAGATCGCAGTGCGCGCCGGCGCAGGCGCACTTCACCAGGGCCGCGAGATTCTCATCGATGATCCCTGCCCATGCGACCGCGTACTGTCCGTGCGTGACGGCGATCCGGCAGGCCTCGCGCAGCAGCTCGGTGCGATCGCGCGTGCGCATGATCGTGGAGTTCGTGTTGCTGAGCATCGCGTGCACGCGGCTGAGACGACGGATGCGCTCTTCGTCCCGCCGCCGCTCGGTGATGTCGCGATCGACGCCGCGAAAACCCAGCAGCCGTCCCGAGTCGTCGAAACAGGCCACCGCGTTGCTTTCCAGCCAGCGGATCGTTCCCTGCCGGTCGCGCCAGCGCAGGACGAGGCCGCGCCAGCCCGAGCGGCGCGCCACGCTCTCCTGCAGGAGCTGCCTGAAGCGCGCCTGCTCGTCCGGGTGCAGGAATTCGCCGTGCGGTGCGCCCAGCAGCTCGGCTCGTGTGCGACCGAAAAACGCTTCCGCGAACGGGTTGCAAAAGACGTGCCGGCCCTCCGTATCGGTTTCCCAGATCCAGTCCGCGCTGGACTCGACGATGGCGCGGAAACGCTCTTCGCTGTCGCGGAGCATCCGCTCCGCCCGCTTGCGCGCCACGCGTTCGCCGCGTTCGCCGAGCGCGCGCCGCACGGAACTCGCGAGACGACCCGGATTGCCCTTCAGTACGTAGTCGACCGCACCGCTCTTCAGCGCCTCGATGGCGCGCTCCTCACCGATCGTTCCGGAAAAGAAGACGAACGGTGTTTCGGGCCGCAGGTCGCTCGCGATGCGCAGCGCGGACATGCCGTCGAAGCGCGGCAGCGTGAAGTCGGAGAGAATCAGCGAAGGATCGAAGGTGTCGAGCGCCGTGCGCAGCCCCTCTTCCGTGTCCACGCGCTCGATGACGTGCTCGACTCCGGCGCGGCGCAGCTGCGCGGAAGCGAGCTCCGCTTCTTCCTTGACGTCCTCGATCATCAGCAACCGGATACCGGTTTCCACTTCGTCAGCTCCTCCCTTTGCCGAACTCTGATCCACGGTGGCCGCGTCCGCGTGGAGGCTCGTCGCGTTCCCAGCGTCCCGACGAGTTGCCGCAAGTTTACACAAGGCCGCGGATTTTCGATGGCTTAGGGGATTCCCTGTAGTTTCTTCAACGTCGCGCGCGTGCCGCACCTTGCGGAACCGACGCGGCGCACGCGCGCCCTAATCCTCAAACGCAGCCAGGGACGGCTTGCGAACAGGCGCGCGTGGAAACACAGGGAGCGACTTCCGTGCATCGATTCTGGCTCGCGTCAGCGGCAACGCTGGCGCTGTGGGGGGGTGTTCGTGCCGAAGCCGCCGTGCAAATTTTACGCGCCGAGCCGGTGACGGTGACCTTAAGTGAAATCGTCGCCGCCAGCCGTGGCAAGGGCGCCACCGCGTTGGTCGCACACGGCCGGCACTTCGAGCTGGAGCTGGATTCCAACGCGCGCCTGCTGGACCGGTTGCCGGTGGCGGAAAAGGCGCGTTTCGCGGGAATCCGGCTGGTTCGCGGCCGCGTGCAGGGCGCGGCACACTCCTGGGTGCGACTGACGCTGAGCGGCGATCGCCTGCAGGGGATGATCTGGGACGGCCGCGAAATGTTTGTGATTGAGCCGGCCGATGCCGTCTCGAAGCATCTGCTGGCGTCGGTCCAGGCCAGCGGCAACTCCGCCGTGATGTACCGGCTCGCGGATGTGCGAGCCGATGACACGGAGGCGGTTTGCCAGCTCGTGGACGCCGGAGCCTCCACGCACGGCACCGCGCAGGCGATGAGCAAGGCATACGACACGCTCGTCAACGAGCTGCAAGCGAGCACCGCGGCGGCTTCTGCACAGCTCGAGGTCGCCATCGTGGGCGACTACGAGTTTTCCAGCCAGAACGCCGATCCGCAGGGCACCGCGCTCGCGCGCATGAACGTCGTGGACGGCATCTTCAGCGAGCAGCTCGGTGTCCGGCTCACGTTCCCGGTGATGCAGTTCTTCCAGGCGCCGGCGGACGGTTTCGACGAGGACGACGCCGTCGCTTTCATCGAGCGCTTCGGGCGATACCGCAGCGACACGCCTGCGATTCGCGAGCGCGGCCTCGCGCACATGATCACGGGCCGCAACCTCTCGGGCACGACCGTCGGCATTGCTTACCGCGGATCGCTCTGCAGCGCCCAGTACGGCGTTTCGCTGAGCGAAGGCACGCTCACGTTCGCCAGCTCGACGCTCGTCATCGCGCACGAGCTCGGCCACAACTTCGGCGCACCTCATGACATCGAGACCGACTCGCCGTGCACTGCGACAGGCCCGGGTTTCCTGATGTCGCCGCGTCTCTCCGAGGCTGGCAATCATTTCTCGACTTGCAGCGTGACGCAGGTGCTACCCGAGATGAACGCGGCACGATCGGCGTGCCTGACTTCGCTGGCAGTAGTCGACGCTTCCGTGAATGTGTCGCCTGCCGAGCGATCGGCATCTCCCGGCCAGCCACTGCAGGTCCCGATAGATGTGCTTGCTCTCGGGACGCAGACCATCAATGACGTCGTAGTCACCGCCACCGTGCCTGAGGCGCTGCAGGTGCTGAGCAGTTCGGTACCGGAAGGGTCGTGTGCGACGGGCGCGGGTGTCGTCACCTGCACGCTCGGCACGATGGGTGGCAGCACGCAAAGGCGGATCGACCTTTCGCTCCAGGGTGACACGGCCGGGACATACTCGACCACGGTCAGTCTCACCGCGAACGGCGATGTCAACGCCGCCAACAATACGGTCACGGTAACGCTGCAGGTGGGAACTGCTGCACCTCGCCCCGCGAACCCCAAGCGGACGGGGAACAGTTCGGGCGGCGGAGCGTTCGGCTGGTTGACGCTCGTCGCGCTGCTGGCGCCGTTGTTCGCGCGCGCTGTTCAGCGAGCGCGCATGAGAATTTCGTCGATGGGAACCGGCAAGCCGATCGCGAAGCCCTGCGCGTAGTCGACGCCGATCTCGCGCAGCTTGTCGAGCACGGCCGTCTGCTCGACGCACTCCGCCACGGTGCGCTTGCCCATGACGTGGCCGATGCGATTGATCGAGCTCACCATCTCGTAGTCGATCGGGTTCGCGGCCACGTTGGACACGAACATGCCGTCGATCTTCAGGTAATCGACCGACAGCGCCTTGAGGTACGCGAAGGAGCTCACGCCGCTCCCGAAATCGTCGAGCCCGAACACCATGTCGGCCTTGCGCAGCTCGCCGATGATGAGATTGGCGCGGGTGAGATTGTTGATCGCGGCGGTCTCGGTGATCTCGAAACCGATGCGCTCCGGGGGAACACCGGTGCGCTTGAGCTCCAGCCGGATGAAATCGACCAGCTCGCGGTCGCCGAGCGAATCGCCCGACAGGTTGACGAAGATGCGATCGACGTCGGTCAGCCCGCCGCGGCTGCTCTTCAGCCAGTCGAACGCCGCGGCGATCACCCAGCGGTCCAGCCGGCTCGCCAGGTTGTAGCGATCCACCGCGGGCATGAACGCGCCGGGCGGCACGCGCCGGCCGTTCTCGTCGCGCAGGCGCACCAGCAGTTCGTAGTGTTTCCGGCCATTGGCCGCATCCATCGGAACGATGGGCTGTCCTTCGAGGAAGAAACGGTTCTCCACCAGCGCGCGCTTGACTCGGGACACCCACTGCATCTCGCCGTGCCGCCGCGCGACGATCGTGTCGTCCTCGCTGTAGACGTGCACGCGGTTGCGACCCTGGTCCTTCGCGGCGTAGCAGGCTGCATCGGCCGCACTGAGCAACTGCGTCACGCGCCGGTGGTGGCCATCGATCTGGACCACGCCGATGCTCGCGCCCACGAAGAACGAACTCGTGCCCCACACGAACTGGTACTGGTCGATCGCCTGGAGCAGCTCACCGGCAACCGTGGCCGCATCGTCCAGCCCGCAATCGTGCAGCAGCACTCCGAACTCGTCGCCACCGAGCCGCGCGAGCGCGTCGTGAGTCCGAATCTTGTTCTGCAGCGCATGCGCCAGCTGCCGCAGCAGCTCGTCTCCCGCGATGTGGCCACAGGTGTCGTTGATGACCTTGAAGTTGTCCAGGTCGAGATAGCACAGCGCGTGCGGCCCCTGCCCGACGAGCGCGCTCTCCAGCGCGCGCTGCAGGCGCAGCTCGAACTCACGACGGTTGATCAGACCGGTCAGTGCGTCGTGGCTCGCCTCGAAGGAGAGCTGCCGCGACAGCTCGTGCGCCTCGGTGATGTCGGTGAGCGTGCCTTCATAGTAGAGCACGGTGCCCTGCGCGTTACGCACGGCACGTGAGTTCTCCAGCACCACGATCTTGCGGCCGTCCTTGCGCTTGAGGACGAGCTCGGCGTTGCGAATCTCGCCCGCCGCGCGGATGTTGGCCACCCAGTTGCCGCGATCCTCCGGATACATGTAGAGATCGCTGCTGATGTCGAGCGCGAGCAGTTCGTCCTCGCTGTCGTAGCCGAGCAGCTTCACCAGCGCCGGGTTCGCGGACATGAACTTGCCTTCCGGCGTCGTCTGGAACACGCCCGCGACAACGTTCTCGTAGAGCTCGCGATAGCGCGCCTCGGAGGCACGCAGCGCCAGCATCGTGTGGGTGCGCTCGGTTGCGTATGTCAGGGTCTTTTCGAGCAGGTTGCTGACGACCTGCTGCTTGATCAGGAAATCGAGCGCGCCGCGCTCCACCGCCTCGCGTGCGAGGTCCTCGTCCGCCTGGCCGACGAGAAGCACGATCGGTATGTCGTTCGACTTGGGCTGCAGGCGCAGAAAGGTCGTGAGGCCGATGCTATCTGGCAGCGTGGGCTCGAGCAGGATCACATCCACGCCGCCGAGGCGCACCCGTTCGAGGCCCACGGCGAATGTTGTAGCAATTTCCAGCGCGAACGGTTGGCCCTTGAGGAGGGCGAGTTCGTCGCGGATCAGCTGGTGATCGGCAGGATGCGGATCGATGAGGAGAACGACGGCACGTGGCATTGCGACGCAGTATACGGGCGCGGGCGTGCGGGTTAACAGAATGCAATCCCTGAATCACGCGCTGCCTGTATCCCGCGCAACGGCTGGCGCATGAAAATCCAGTCGATCCCGGCCGGTTGCAGGGTTTTTGCCTGCTCGTCGTCAGCCTGCTATATAAATTGCCGGAACACATAATAAGCTGCCGCCCGGCGGGATGACACGGAACGGGCCAGGAGCCATCGCAGTGCGGAACCGGAGTTTCCTGTCCGCCGGCATTTTGATGCTGGCTGTCCTCGTCGCGTGCCTCGCGAGAGCCGAGGAAAGTCCTGCGGGCCAGGGTCACGTATTCCATGTTTCCTATGCCGAGCCCCTGCACGTGTCGGCATTCGATCTGCGAGCCGATTCTTCAGCCGCCAGGTCGGCAACCTCGCGCACGCTCTCCTTCACGGCGTTCGGCCGCCAGTTCGATCTCGAGCTGCAGCCAAACACGACATTGACCAGTCGCCTCGGGAAAATGGACCGCGACAGGCTCGCGGGCATCGATCTCTACAAGGGAAGAATCGCCGGGCTCCCGGGCTCGTGGGTCCGGCTGTCGACCGTGGACGGTTTGTTCGTTGGCGCGATCTGGGACGGAAACGACCTTTATGCCCTTGAGCAATCCCGGGTCCTTGCACCACACCTCGATGCACCCGCCGAGGATGCGAGCGTCGGGACGCTGATATACCGCCTGAGCGATACCCGAATGGATTCGGAGCTCGGCTGCGTCGTGGTCGACCCGGGTGCGGGAGTTACGTCATCCGCCACGTTGGCGCAGGGACGTACAGGGCTCGACAACTACAAGGCAATTGTCGGGGAACTACGGCAAGCGCTGGCCGCCGTGCCCGAAGAACAGATCGAGATTGCGCTGCTCGGTGACAAGGAGCTGTCGGACGCGTTCGGCGCGAATGCGGCCACCGAGATGATGGCTCGCCTCAACGTCGCCGATGGCATTTTTTCCGAGCAGGTGGACGTGGCGATCGTCGTCGGGCTGCTGCGCGTGTTCACGGAGAATCTCGATCCCTTCAGCGCCTTCGACGCCGGCAGCCTGCTGGAGGAACTCTCCCGGTATCGGGAGCAGACGCCCGACGTTCGGGACCGCGGTCTCGCTCACCTGCTGACCGGCCGCGACCTGAGTGGTTTGATCATCGGCGTCGCGTATCTCGATGCGCTGTGCGAGACGCAGTTCGGCGTGAGTCTCGCCGAAGCCACCTCGTTCGGTTCTGCGCTTTCCGGCCTGATCGTCGCCCATGAGCTGGGCCACAATTTCGGCGCACCGCATGATAACCAAGCCGGCTCGGCGTGCGCCGCGACGCCGCAGGGATTCCTGATGAATCCTTTTCTCGATGGCTCAAACCGGTTCTCGGATTGCAGTCTCGCGCAGATGGCACCCAGCATCCAGACTGCCGCTTGCATCGTGCCTTCCAGCCTTGCGGACGTGACCGTCGAGATGCCGACGCCGACGATCACGGCGCTCACCACAGACTTCGTTCCCTTCCCGATCGACGTGCGATCTGTGGGCACTTCAACCGCCACGAATGTCCGCGTGAATGCCACAGTAACGCCGTTCCTCGCCATTGAAACGGCCACCGTGCCCAATGGAACCTGCCTCATCGCCAATCCCGGCAACAGTGTGAGTTGCCAGCTGGGCGACCTTGACGCGAGTGTCGTACGCCGCGTAACCCTGGGCTTGCGCAGCTCGACCGCCAACACGTTCACGATCGGCGCAAACGTCATCGCTGCGAACGACCGTGGTAGTACCAACAACTCGGCCACCGGGCAGCTGATCGTGAATGCGGGCAGCGACCTCCGGTTGCGCCTGGAACCCACTCAGCCCTCCGGGTTTGCGCGGCAACCGCTGACGTTCGATGTCGTGGCGAACGCGCTCGGACCCCGCGACAGCGAAAACGTCGTCGTCGATCTGCAGATGGGACCGACGCTGCAATCCGTCGTGCCGCAGGCTGGCTCCTGCAACCAGATCACCACCCGCCGCTCCACTTGCTCCCTGGGCCCGATCGTCGCGGGTGGCTCAGTGCGCATGACACTGACCGTGCTCGCAAACAGGGCCGGGCCTTTCAGCAACTTCGTGTTCGCCAGCTCGACCAGCAACGGTCAGGCCGGCAACACGTCGATGAGTTTCAATCTCCAGTTCGCGCCCACGGCGGACATTTCCATCCAGGCCTCCACGACGACAATCCAGGCGACACCCGGACAGCAAGTGACCCTGTCCTTTACTGCGCGCTCGTCCGGCCCAGATCCCGCCCAGAATGCAGTCGTCACGCTGAGCCCGTCCGCCACGAATTTCATCGAGGCGGTCGATGCGCCGCAAGCAACCTGCACGCAGGTGTTCACGCTCTGGAATTGCGCCTACGCCTCCATCGAGGCCGGAGGAACACGCCGCCTGGACGTACGCGTGCGCAGCGCGGAGGTCTCCAACTACTCCGTGATCGCCCGCACGCAGTCGGACAACAATGACGACTCGAACAACGACCAGGTCAGCACGTCCGTTCTCGTCAAGCACGTGAACGACATCCGCCTGCAGCAAACGAGTGCCCCGGTGCGGCCGGAAACGATGAGTTTCGACACGGGCGTCGTCGTGGATGCCGTCGGCCACCAGGCGTCTGGCAACATTTCCGTGCGAATCACGCTGCCGCAATCGATCGATGCACTGTCCGCATCCGTCACCAACGGCGCGTGCACCACGTCGGCCAGTATCGTGCAGTGCTCGCTGCCGACACTCGCGGCGGATCGCAGCGCCTTCTTCCGCGTAACCGCGAGAGGCAACCAGCCTGGTGCGTTTACCGCGCAGGTCGAGTCGAGTGCCGACAACGACGGGAATACCGCGAACAACACCGGCAGTTTCCAGATCACCATCATCCCGATCGTCGACGTGAGCGCGGTTGCACTCGCGCCGCAGGTCTTCGCCCGGCCCGGAGAAGCCTACGACGCAACGTTTGAAGTCCGGACGGGAATCCGTCCCGTGGCGGGTGTGCAGGCCAGGGTCAACACCGGAAGCACGCTGCACCACGTCCTGTCCGTGACGCCATCGGTTGGCACGTGCTCGATGGTCACGAGCATCGAGTTCGACTGCATCCTGGGCGACATGGCTGCGAGCAGCTCAGTGCGCCTGGACGTGCGTGCACGTCACGACTCGACAGGCAGCTCCAGCCTCCGCGCGACCGGACTGGCCGTTGGCGACGTCAACACGCTCAACAACGGAGCCTCCACCCAGGTCATCACTCAGAACGTCGCCGACCCCTTCATCGAAATGCCCTCCGCGCTGATCAACGGTCGAGTCGGCCAGGAGCTCACTCTCCCGGTCACGCTACGCACGTTCCAGGGCTTTCCGCCCGTGAACATCGTCCTGACGGCAACGTTGCCCACTCAGCTGACCGTCTTGCAGGCAACAATGCCAGGTGCCAACTGCTCGACGCAGAGCAACGTGGTCACCTGCACGCTGCCGCAAATGAATGCCGAAGCGGCGATCACCGCGCAGATCAGGACACAGCCGCAGAGCCAGGGAACGTTCGCCGGCCGCATCACGGTCGCACTGCCGAACGACAGCAATCCGGCGAACAACGAGCTGAACCTGCAGTTCGTGATCGACCCGGCGCCCACTCCGCCACCTCCTCCGCCTCCGCCCGGAAACAGCGACGGTGGTGGCGGCGGTGGCTCGATGGGCTGGTGGGCGTTAAGCGTGCTTGCGGGATTGCGGATGGCGGCGGTGGCGCGCCGCCGGCGGGAGCGGACGCGAACGCTACACTGAGATCACCACCAGCAGGTCTTTCGCATCGACCTGCATGCCCGGCTTGACCAGGACTTCGCTGACGGTGCCGTCGAGTTCCGCGCGTACGGCGGCTTCCATCTTCATCGCTTCCAGCGCGAGCAGCGTTTCGCCGCGCGCGACCTTCTGGCCGGACTTCACCGCGATCGTGGTGATCGTGCCAGGCATCGGCGCGCCGACGTGGCCCGCGTTACCGGGTTCGACCTTACGTTGAACGGGCCGCTGCGCAACCTTGCTGCGATCGGGAACACGGACCGAGCGCGGCTGACCGTTCAGCTCGAAGAACACCGTGCGCGTTGCGTCCTCATGCGGATCGCTGGCCGCGACAAACTTGACGATGAGCGTCTTGCCGCGTTCGAGATCGACGCTCACTTCCTGTTCGGGCTCCAGCCCATAAAAAAATGTCGGGCTCGGCAGGAGACTGACGTTGCCGTACGTCGCGCGATCATTCGCGTAATCGACGAACACCTTCGGGTACATCAGGTACGACGCAAGCTCCTGGTCAGTGATGGCGCGACCAATTGCCTTGGCCGCCTTGGCGCGTTCCACCTCGAGGTCCGCAGCGGGCAGCACCTCGCCAGGCCGTGCGGTAAGCGGCTTCGCGCCCTTGAGCACCTTGCGCTGAAGCTCCTGCGGGAACGCGCCATGCGGCTGACCGAGATCGCCGCGGAACAACTGCACGACGGACTCCGGGAATGCGACCTCGGTTTTCGGATCGAGCACCGCCTCGCGTGACAGGCTGCTGGTGACCATCATGAGCGCGAGATCGCCAACCACTTTCGATGTCGGCGTCACCTTCACGATGTCCCCGAACATGTCGTTGACCTGCGCATAGGCGTGGGCGACTTCCGGCCAGCGGTAATCCTCGATACCGAGCGAGCGCGCCTGCTCGCGCAAGTTCGTGTATTGCCCGCCCGGCATTCCGTGCACGTACACCTCCGACGCACCGGAGCGGATATCGCTTTCGAACGCGCTGTAAACGTGGCGGACCTGTTCCCAGTACGACGAGATTCGCCGCAGGTTATCGGCGTCGAGGCCGGAGTCGCGCGGTCCGTGCCGCAACGCTTCCACGATCGAGCCGAGATTCGGTTGCGACGTGAGGCCGCTCATCGCGTCGATTGCCCCGTCCACGGCATCCGCACCCGCGTCGACGGCCGCGAGGACGCTCGCCGCAGCGATGCCACTCGTATCGTGCGTATGGAAGTGAATCGGGAGCCCGGTTTCTTCTTTCAGCGCCTTCACCAGCGCATACGCGGAGCGCGGCTGGCACAGGCCTGCCATGTCCTTGATACCGAGCACGTGCGTGCCCGCGGCTTTCAACTGCTTTGCGAGCTTTACGTAATACGCGAGGTCGTACTTCTTCTCGTGCGGACTCGAGAGATTGCCCGTGTAGCAGATCGCGGCCTCGCACAGCTTGCCGCTTTCGAGCACGGCATCCATCGCCACGCGCATGTTCTCGACCCAGTTGAGCGAGTCGAAGAGGCGGAACACGTCGATACCGGCGCCCGCCGCCTGGCGCACGAAGAACCGCACGACGTTGTCGGGATAGTTCGTGTATCCCACGGCGTTTGCCGAGCGCAGCAGCATCTGCAGCAGCAGGTTAGGGATCCGCTCGCGCAACATCGCCAGCCGCTCCCACGGATCCTCCTTGAGGAACCGCATGGCGACATCGAAGGTCGCGCCACCCCAGCACTCGACCGAGAACAGGTCGGGCAGCAGGCGCGCGTACGCTGGAGCGATCGCAAGCAGGTCCGTGGTGCGGAAGCGCGTGGCCAGCAACGACTGGTGCGCATCGCGCATCGTCGTATCCGTGAGCAGCACACGCTCCTGCTCGAGCATCCACTGCGCAAACTTTTCGGGACCCCGCTTCTCGAGTTGCTGCTTCGTGCCAGCCGGGTTCGTGCCAGCCGGGGGATCCGCTTCGCCCGCGCGCGGCACGCGCGGGAAGACGGGTCGTGCGGGACGGGCGCGCCCCTTCACCTCCGGGTTGCCGTTGACGATCGTGTCACCGATGAAGTTGAGCAGCCGCGTCGCGCGATCGCGGCGGCGCGGGAACTGGAACAGCTCCGGCGTTTCGTCGATGAAGCGCGTGGTGTAGTCGGCGGCTGCGAAGCGCGGATGCATGATGAGCTGATCGAGAAAGCGCAGGTTCGTGACGACGCCGCGCACCCGGAATTCCCACAGCGCGCGATGCATGCGAGCGATGGTTTCTTCGGACGTGGGCGACCACGCAGTCACCTTCACGAGCAGCGAGTCGTACGAGCGCGTGATGATCGCGCCCGCGTACGCGGTGCCCGCGTCCAGGCGAATCCCGAATCCCGCCGGGCTGCGATACGCCGTGATGCGGCCATAGTCCGGAACGAAGTGGTTCTCGGGATCATCGGTGGTGACTCGACACTGCAGGGCGTGCGCCGTTACTCGAATGTCTTCCTGCCGCGGCACTCCACTCTCGGGCGCGCCAATGGCCGCACCGTCGGCAATGCGAATCTGCGCCTTGACCAGGTCGATGCCCGTGACCGCCTCCGTCACGGTGTGCTCGACCTGGATGCGCGGATTCACTTCGATGAAACAGAACTGGCCGGTGTCCGCGTCCTGCAGGAACTCGACCGTGCCCGCGTTCACGTATTGCACGGCGCGCCCGATATCGAGCGCGTAGCCGCAGAGTTGCTCGCGCTGCGCCGCGGTCAGGAACGTCGCGGGCGCGCGTTCCACCACTTTCTGGTTGCGGCGTTGCACCGTGCAATCGCGCTCGTAGAGGTGCACCAGCCGGCCGTGGCTGTCGCCGAGGATCTGCACTTCCACGTGGCGCGCCCGGCGGACGAGCTTCTCGAGATACACCTCGTCGTTGCCGAACGCGGCCTGAGCTTCTCGTCTCGCCGCAGCGACTGCTTCGGCAAGCTGGCCTTCATTCTCGATGATGCGCATGCCACGCCCGCCGCCACCCCAGCTGGCCTTGAGCATCAGGGGATAGCCAATTTTGGCAGCGAGCTTGCTGGCCTCCGCCGGATCAGCGGGGAGCGGGCCCGTCGCAGGCATCACTGGAACCTTGGCGTGGGTCGCGAGCTCGCGAGCCTGCACCTTGTTGCCGAGCCGGCGCATGATTTCGGGCGTCGGCCCGACGAAAACGAGCCCCGCCTGGGCGCACCGCTCCGCGAACTCCGGGTTCTCGGACAGGAACCCGTACCCGGGATGGACCGCATCCGCCTGGGCTTCGCGGGCGATGCGCACGAGGTCGTCGATATCCAGGTAGGCGTCGATGGGCTTTCGCCCCTCGCCCACCCGGTAGCTCTCGTCCGCTTTCATGCGGTGGAGCGAAAAACGGTCTTCGGCGGAATAGACGGCAATCGTGCGGATGCCCAGCTCGTTCGCCGCCCGCATCACGCGGATGGCGATCTCGCCGCGATTGGCAATGAGCAGGCTCCTGATGCGGGTGGTCGTCATCAGCGCAGGCGTTTCGTCCGGGGAGAATTCCGCTGTTAAGATAATAGCGGTCCCGGCACACGACCGACAGGTAAAAACGCGTGCCGGCAACCACTATCTTCGATACGAGCGAACCGCACATGAAGGCACTGGGCACATGGCTCGCCGGGATCTGTTTGGCGCTCGCAATGGCCGGCGCCAGGGGAGAAACACCGATGTATTCGATCGCGATCCATGGCGGTGCAGGAACGCTGCCGCGTTCCGAGATGACGCCCCAACTCGAGGCACAGTACCGGGCGGATCTGCAAAAGGCGCTCGACGCCGGGTTCAAGGTTCTCACCGATCGCGGCACGAGCATGGATGCCGTCACGGCGTCCGTGCGCATCCTCGAGGACTCGCCGCTCTTCAACGCCGGCAAGGGCGCGGTGTTCAATCGCGAAGCGCAGGTGGAACTCGACGCGGCAGTCATGGATGGCGCCACGCTGCGCGCGGGCGCGGTAGCCGGGCTCAAGCACATCAAGAACCCGATCGACCTGGCCCGCCTGGTGATGGAGCAATCCCAACACGTGCTGCTCATCGGCAGCGGTGCCGAGGAGTTCGCGCTCGATCACGGCATGACGCTGGTGCCCAACAGCTACTTCCACACGGAGCGCCGCCGCGAGCAACTCGAGCGGGCGCGTCGCGGTGACAAGCTCGCCGCGATCAAGCTCAACTATTTCGGAACGGTCGGCGCCGTGGCACGCGACAAGAACGGCAACATAGCCGCCGCGACGTCGACCGGCGGCATGACGGGGAAGCGGCCCGGCCGCGTCGGCGATTCGCCGATCATCGGTGCGGGCACCTACGCCAACAACGCCACCTGTGCGATTTCCGGTACGGGCCACGGCGAGTTTTTCATCCGCCAGGTCGTGGCGCACGACATTCACGCCCTCATGGAATATCGCGGGATGTCGCTCGAGCAGGCGGTGAACGAAGTCGTGAAGAAGAAACTGGTCGAGCGTGATGGCGAAGGCGGCGTGATTGCGGTCGACGCCAGGGGCACGCTCGCACTGGTGTTCAACACCGAGGGGATGTTCCGCGGTGCGCGCGATGCGCGCGGCCGCAACGAAGTCGCGATCTACTGAACGTCCAGGGGAGCAGAACCATGAGCAAACGAACTCCTGCCGTGCGCGCCGTGGGGACTCTGATGACAACGACAGCCGTGGCAGCACTGACGATCCTCCTCGCCGGGACCGTCACCGCCAAAGCGCCAGGCAAGGGCGAGGGTGTTGTGGATATCGTCGCGTGGCCCGGTTACATCGAGCGTGGCGAAACCGACAAGGCCTACGACTGGGTCTCCGCCTTCGAGAAAGCCACCCGCTGCAAGGTCCGCGTCAAGACCGCGAACACGTCGGACGAAATGGTCGCCCTGATGAACGAAGGCGGCTTCGATCTCGTCACGGCCTCGGGCGATGCCAGCCTGCGACTGATTTCCGGCGGACGCGTGAAGCAGATCGATCCGGGCTCGATCGAAGGGTGGCAGACGATCGATCCGCGGTTGCAGAACGCGCCCTGGCACACCGTCAATGGCAAGCATTACGGCGTCCCGTACCAGTGGGGCTCCAACGTGCTCATGTACAACACGAAGGTGTTCAGGACGGCGCCGACGAGCTGGCGCGTCGTGTTCGAGTCCATGAACCTGCCCGACGGCAAGCCGAACACGGGGCGCGTGCAGGCGTTCGATGGGCCAATCTACATCGCTGACGCGGCCTTATACCTGATGGCGCACAAGCCGGCGCTGGGCATCAAGGACCCATATGAGCTCAGCGAGGAACAGTACCAGGCTGCACTCGCCCTGCTGCGCGTTCAGCGCAAGCTCGTGAGCCGCTACTGGCACGACGCGATGGTGCAGGTGGATGACTTCACCAACGAGGGCGTCGCCGCTTCTTCGTCCTGGCCGTTCCAGGTGAACCTGCTCAGGTCCAGGAACGCTCCGATCGCGAGTACGATCCCGAGCGAAGGCGCGACCGGTTGGGCGGACACGACCATGATGCACACGAGCGCGCCCCATCCGAACTGCGCGCACCTGTGGCTCGAGCACTCGCTGGACAGGAAACTGCAGGGCGATCTCGCGGCATGGTTCGGTTCAGTGCCGGTCGTTCCGGCAGCGTGCACCGACAACGCGCTGCTCGGCAAGGACGGCTGCAAGACCAATGGCGTGGAAAATTTCAGCAAGATCCGCTTCTGGCGCACGCCGACGGCGAAGTGCGCGACGCAGCAGGAATGCGTGCCGTACTACCGGTGGGTGTCCGACTACATCGCAGTACTCGGCGGCCGGTAGAAGGAACAGGGCAACGGGAACGGCCGTCTCGTGACGACGTCCGCGGTCGTCTTCGACCGCGTCAGCCGGTTCTTCGGCGAGGTGCGCGCGGTACACGACGTATCGCTCGCCATCGCTCCCGGCGAGTTCTTCTCGATGCTCGGGCCCTCCGGCTCGGGTAAGACCACGTGCCTGCGACTCATTGCGGGGTTCGAGCAGCCCACCCGCGGCAACATCCTCATTCACGGTCAGCCGGCAGCCGGACTGCCGCCGTATGAGCGCGACGTCAACACCGTGTTCCAGGATTACGCGCTGTTTCCGCACCTCGACGTCGCGGAGAACGTCGGTTATGGCCTGAGGGTCCGCAAGACGCCGGCGGACGAGCGGCGCAGGCAAATCGCAGCCGCGCTCGAGCTGGTGCGGCTCTCGGGCTACGACCGGCGACGTCCGAGCGAGCTCTCCGGTGGACAGCGGCAACGCGTCGCGCTGGCACGCGCGCTCATCAATCAACCCAGCGTCCTGTTGCTGACGAACCGCTCGGCGCGCTGGATCTCAAGCTCCGCGAGGAAATGCAGGTGGAGCTGAAACAGCTGCAGCGCAAGGTGGGTATTACTTTCATCTACGTGACTCATGATCAGCAGGAAGCGCTGTCGATGAGCGATCGCGTGGCGGTGTTCAACCACGGCGGCATCGAACAGGTCGGCACGCCGCAGGAAATCTACGATCGCCCGGCAACGGCGTTTGTCGCGCGCTTCGTCGGCGGTGCGAATGTGCTGGGCCCGGACGAAGCCAGGGCGTGCTCGGGCACGCGCGGCACGTTTGCCATTCGGCCGGAGAACGTGCGGCTCCTCGCGCCGGGTGAAGAACGCCTGGAGGGATGGTGCTGCATCGATGGCGAGGTCGTCGCCTTGCAGTTCCTTGGCGCGAGCACCCGCTACCAGCTCACCGTCCCGAGTGGCACCGTGTTCAGCGTCCTGCAGGCCCACGGCGAGCGGCCGGCCAACGGTGCGAATGATATCCGGCCCGGAACGCGCGTGCGGGCCGGGTGGCAACGCGCCGACATGCATCCCCTGCCAGAAGAGCCAGTGCAAGAGACGCAGTAATGAGGACGGCTTTGCGCAGCCTGTCGATAGCGCTGGACCGGCGTCCAAGCCTGGCGTTGCTGCTGTTGCTCATCCCGCCCCTGCTGTGGCTCGGCATCGTGTATCTCGGGGCCCTGTTCGCGCTGCTCGCGCAGAGCTTCTTTTCGCTCGACGATTTCACGGGCCAGGTCGTGCCGGAGCTGAGCCTGCGCAGTTTCCGCGAGCTGCTGGCCCCAGCGAACCTCGACATCATCGTGCGCACCGTACTCATGGCGGGCACCGTAACCATAGCCGCGGCGCTGGTCGCATTTCCGATTGCTTACTACATGGCGCGGTACGCGAGCGGCCGGCTCAAGGCCTTTCTCTACCTCGCCGTCATGCTGCCGCTCTGGTCGAGCTACCTCGTGCGTGTGTACGCATGGAAGCTCATCCTCGCCAAGGAAGGAATCCTCAGCTGGACGCTGAGTGAATTGCATCTCGGATGGCTGCTCGACGGCCTGCTCGGTCTGCCGGTGATCGGTGGCACTTCGCTGTCGACATCCTATGCCGGCACTTTCATCGTGTTCCTGTACATCTGGCTGCCGTTCATGATCCTGCCGATCCTCGCCGTCCTCGAACGCATTCCGCCTTCGCTTCTCGAAGCCTCAGCGGATCTCGGCGCCTCGCCGAACCAGACGCTTCGGCGAGTGATCCTGCCGCTCGCCATTCCGGGGATCGTCGCGGGCTCGATCTTCACGTTCTCGCTGACACTCGGCGACTACATCATTCCCGGCATCATCGGGTCATCGCGCTTCTTCATCGGACAAGCCGTGTATCTGCACCAGGGGACCGCCGGCAACATTCCGCTGGCAGCGGCGTTCTCGATCGTGCCCATTGCGATCATGGCGGTGTATCTCACGATCGCGAGGCGCATGGGCGCCTTCGAGGCTCTATGAAGCGCACAGGCGCCGGCTCTCGGTCGTCAATCGCGCTGCGTGTCTCGGCGATCGCAGGTCTGCTTTTCCTGCATATCCCGCTGGCCATCATCCTGCTCTATGCGTTCAGCACGGAAGACAGGTCGTTCCAGTTCCCGCCGCCTGGACTCACGCTACGATGGTTCGCGGTGGCGTGGGAACGCGACGACATCTGGGCGGCACTGACACTGTCGCTGCGCGTTGCCGCAGTGGCGACTGCCGTCGCTATCGTGCTCGGCACACTCGCGGCTGCGGCCGTGTTCCGCAGCCGCTTCTTCGGGCGCGAAACCATTTCCCTGCTGCTGATCCTGCCGATTGCGTTGCCCGGCATCATCACCGGGATCTCGCTGCGCTCGGCCTTCAGCCTGATGGAAATCCCCTTCAGCTTCTGGACGATCGTGCTGGGGCACGCGACGTTCTGCATCGTCGTGGTCTACAACAACGTGATCGCGCGACTGCGGCGCACCGCCGGCTCGATCATCGAGGCGTCGATGGATCTCGGCGCCGATCGATTCCAGACGTTCCGTTACGTCGTCCTGCCCAACATCGGCACCGCACTGCTGGCCGGCGGCATGCTCGCATTCGCGCTGTCGTTCGACGAAGTAATCGTCACGACCTTTACCGCGGGGCAGCAAACCACGCTCCCGATCTGGATGCTGTCCGAGCTCGTACGGCCGCGGCAACGCCCGGTGACGAACGTTGTCGCCGTGTTCGTAATAGCGGTGACGCTCATTCCGATCCTGCTCGCCTTCCGCCTCACGCGAGGCACGGAGGGTGTCGCAGGCTCCAGCCGGTAGCCGGCTCCACAGTGCAGGCGCAGAATTCACCCTTCCCCCGAACGACAGGCTCGAGAGCGATTCGACGAGTAAGAGGCGTGCCATGCAGACCCAATTGCTGATCGATGGCCGGCTCCAGGCCGGCGAAGCTGAGAGCGAGAACGTGCTGGACCCCGCAACGGGGAGAACGCTGGTCCGCGTTCCGGAGGCCACGCCGCAGCAGGTCGACACAGCGGTGCGTGCCGCCGCGAAAGCTTTCGACTCGTGGTCGCGGACCACTCCACAGGAACGTTCGCTCGCGCTGCTCAAGCTCGCGGATCGCATCGAGTCGAGCGCCGCCGAGCTCGCGCAGATCGAGTCGCGCAACTGCGGCAAGCCGCTCGCGCGCGTGCTCGCCGACGAAATGCCGGCGATCGTGGATGTGTTCCGCTTCTTTGCCGGCGCCTGTCGCGTGATGAATGGCCTCTCCGCGGACGAATACCTGCCGGGTTTCACGAGCATGATCCGGCGCGATCCAGTCGGGGTGGTGGGCGCAATTACGCCCTGGAACTACCCGCTGATGATGGCTGCATGGAAGATCGCTCCTGCCGTTGGCGCAGGCAACACACTCGTCATCAAGCCGTCCGAGATGACGCCGCTCAGCACCCTGCGGCTCGGCGAAATGCTTGCGGAGCTCTTTCCGCCCGGCGTCGTGAACGTGGTGACCGGTCGCGGAGCAACGACTGGCAACGCGCTCATCAATCACGCACAGGTGCGCATGCTCGCGCTCACCGGCAGCATCGCCACGGGGCAGAAAGTCCTCGAAGCGGCCGCGAAGTCGCTGAAGCGAACGCATCTCGAGCTTGGCGGCAAGGCACCCGTCATCGTTTTCGATGACGCCGATGTCGGTGCGCTGGTCGAGGGAATCCGCACTTTTGGCTATTACAACGCGGGCCAGGACTGCACCGCGGCCTGCCGCCTCTACGTCGCCGACAGGGTTTACGAAAAAGTGGTTGCCGATCTCGGCAGTGCTGTCTCCACCATCAAGTACGGAACGCAGGAGGCTCAGGACACCGAGCTCGGCCCGCTCATCAGTGCGACGCACCGGGAGAAAGTGACGGGCATGATCGATCGCGCGGTGAAGAGCAAGCACGTCACGCTGGTCACGGGAGGCAAGGCCGTTTCAGTCGCCGGCGGTGGATTCTTCGTCGAACCCACGCTCCTCGCGGGCGCGCGCCAGGAAGACGAGATCGTGCGCAAGGAAGTCTTTGGGCCGGTGGTGAGCATCACGCGCTTCAGCGATGTCGAGCAGGCCATCGCCTGGGCCAACGATTCCGACTACGGCCTGGCCTCGTCCGTGTGGTCGCGCGATGTTTCGAAAGCGATGCAGGTCGCGGCACGACTGCAGTACGGCTGCACGTGGGTGAATACGCATTTCATGCTCGTGAGCGAGATGCCTCACGGCGGAATGAAGTCATCGGGCTACGGGAAGGACCTGTCGATGTACGCGCTCGAGGATTACACCGTCGCGCGGCACGTGATGGTCAAGCTGTAACGCGACCGTTTTCTTTTCTCTCCCGGCGTCATGCGCCCTTCTCGCTGTGAAACGCGCCGGTGCGCAGATCCGCATATTCTTTTTCCATGACCACGACGCGATTGCGGCCCTGCGCTTTCGCCGCGTAGAGCGCCTCGTCGGCCAACTGGATCAATCCCTCGCGGCTGCGTCCACTCGCCGGCAGCACAACACCCGCGCCGATGCTGACCGTGAGCCATTGGGCGGCTGTCGAGCTCTCGTGCCCAATCCCCAGCGCCTCGATCTGCGCACGCGCGCGGCGGGCGATGTCCGTCACGAACGCCTTGTCGACGTCGTAAAGCACGATCGCGAATTCCTCGCCACCGTAACGCGCCGTGAGATCCAGCGGACGGCGCGCAAAGTGCGACAACGTCGCCGCCACAGCCATCAGCGTCTCGTCGCCGGCCTGGTGCCCGTAACGGTCGTTGAAGGGTTTGAAGAAATCGATGTCCACCAGCAGCATCGCGATGGGCACGCGCTCACGAATTGCCTGGTGCCACAACTGCTCGATGCGTTCGTCGAACATGCGCCGGTTGTAGATGCCGGTCAGTCCGTCGCGCGCCGCCATCTCTCCGAGGAGCCGCGCCTCCAGGAAGTTCATGCGGTTCGCCATTTCGAGGTTGTAGGCGACCAGCGCGCAAACGCTGCTGGCCAGCACCAGCACCAGCACGCTGTAGGCGATATTCGCCCCGTGGAGACCCGGCATCATGGCCGAAGCCACGACGTAACTCGCGAGGATGAGGAGGTTCGAGCGAAATGCCGCATAGAACGGCATGCCGATGAGGAAGTGGACGTAGATGACGGTGATGATCAGCGTGGCGAAGACCAGGTGCACACCGTTCTGCGCCGCCCGTGTCTCGATCAGTACCACGCAAACACCCGCAACAGGCGCGATGGCCTGCACCAGGATCGGGTACCAGCGGGTGAACTTCTCCGTGAACGTCACGCCGATGAGCAGGCCCAGCAGCGGCATCATCACGAGGAACCGCAGCAGGTCCGGCACACGCTGCGTCGCTTCCGGCAGGAGCATCCGGTCCATCACGGCAAAAGCCGCGATCAGGCCGACGGCGACGATCAGGTTGAGCTTGATAAATGGACGAGTGTCAGCGAGGTGTTCGGCCAGGAACGCCTTCTCCAGCGACTTCTCGAATCGCAGCGTGCGGAAGCCCTCGCGCAGCTGTGCTGCGACGGCAGACTCCTCGAGCTGCTCGATTCCGTTCTTCAGCTGTAATGACATGACACCTGGATGCAGGCCGGCCAGTGCTGGCGCAGGTGACCAGCGGCCTGGCGGGGCCTTCATGGAAACAAGACGGGATGGGGTCGCCCGACACCCGGCAGGCAGTTTCCTCCAAAGCAGCCCCGTTGGCGAGACACCCACGCAGGAGCTGTCACTCCTTGTGATCCGCGTCTTTCTTTTGACCTTGGGTGACCAGAGCGGGCTTGACGCGCGTGCGCCAGACTTCGTACGGATCCCAACCGGCGTTCTCGTCGTGCCGCGCGTCCGTGTTTACGCAGAAAGTGGGGTCGACCCGGTCTTCATTGGCCGCCGCACTGTCTTCGCCTGCGAGTCTGACGAGACCGCCGCTGAAGAGAGTGATCATCAGCGTGACCTTGTTTTTTCTTGCTGGTGCGCGGGGATTCTAGGCCGCGCCCCGTGAAAATCCAGTTAAATCGATGCAGCGACGCTGCGAAAAGACCCGTGCGATCAAGGGAATATGTCAAGCGCGCGACGCCGCACCCAGCCCGATGCGCTCAAGCGGCTGATTCGGAAGGACGGCCCGGCAGCCAAAGCGTGACCGCAAGGCCACCCTCGCCGCGATTGCCCAGCGTGATGCGGCCGCCGTGCGCTTCCAGGACTTCACGACATAGCGTCAGCCCGAGGCCGGTGCCCGTCGGCTTCGTCGAATAGAAAGGCAGCAGCGCGTTGCGAAGAACCGTGTCGCTCATGCCGGGCCCGCGGTCGAGCGTGCGCAGTTGCCAGCCCTGGTCGGTGCGCTCGATCTCGAGCTCGATCGCCTCCGACGGCGAACCCGATTCGTGTGCGTTCTTCAGCAGGTTGATGAGCACCTGCTGCATCTGAGCGATATCGAAGAACGCGTGCTCGGCGGGCAGATCTCCGCGGACACGGAACGGCACCGCGGCCATCAGCATGTCCACGAACGATTGCCAGTCGACTTCGGCGGGCTGCGGCTTGGGCAGCTTTGCGAACTTCGCATAGCCGTCGATGAAGCTCTTCAGGTGCGCCGCGCGCTCGCCGATCGTCGCGAAGACACGCTCGAGCTGACGCGTATCCGGTGCCAGCGCCAACTGCTTGCCGGAGTGCGCCAGCGAGGTGATGGGCGCAAGCGAGTTGTTGAGCTCGTGCGCGATGACGCGAATCACCTTCTTCCACGTCGCGACTTCCTGGGCATTGAGTTCGCGCGTGAGCTGTTTCAGGAGATACAGGCGATGCGGCCGCGCATTCAGCCGGAAGCCGCGGCAGGTCAGGTGGAAAATCTCGGGCTCGCCGCCCATTTCGACGGTGAACAGCGTGTCACGCTCCGCGGCAAAGGCCTCGCGCATCGGAGCCGGCGCATTCTCCAGCAACGTTTCGAGCTTCAGCCCTTCCGGCTTGCGGCCGGCAACGAACAACTGCCGCGCGGCGAAGTTGCTGTAGAGAATGTGGCCGGCATTGTCCGTGAGCAACAGGGCGAGCGGTGTACTCTGGATCACGGTGTCGAGCATCAGCTCGCGCTGGAGCAGGGTCTGGCGTTCCTCGCGCAACGTTCCGCCGAGACCGTTGTACGCGCGCACCAGCTCACCCAGCTCGTCGTCGCGCTGGTCGGCAATGCTGATGCTGAAATCGTTGTCCTTGAGACTGACGATGCCGTCGGCGAGCGCGCTCAGCGTGCGGCGCAGCGGCGTTGCAAAGCGCCGGCTGGCGTAGATCGCGATCGGAACCACCAGTACCAGCACGAATGCGAGTGTCGTGGCCATGAGGCCCAGCTCGCGTTCCATGAATGCGGCAAGCACGGCGGACCCGGCTGCAACCAGGACCGCGAACAGGGCGAGCTTGCCTTCGAGGGAGAAGCGCATGGGGCGTGAATTCTACTTCACGCCCAGCTTTGATCGTTCTCTGGGCGTGAAATGATCATTTCCGGCCCAGCTTTGATTATTCTCTGGGCGTGAAATGATCATTTCACGCCCAGCTTCTCCATCCTTCTGTACAGCGCCTGGCGGCTGAGACCGAGCGCGCGGGCGGCGTGCGCGACGATGCCCTTGGCGCTGGCGAGGGCCTGTTCGACTTCCTGGCGATCGGGCTCGCGTTCGTGACCGCGCGTCTCATCGGGCGCGACCTGGGGAAGGGCCAGCTTTGCAGCCGTAATCACCTTGTCGGCAGCCAGCAGGCAGGCGCGCTTGATGACGTTCTTGAGCTCACGCACGTTGCCGGGCCATGGATAGCCCCGCAGCGCCTTTTCGGCCATATCGTCCAGCGTGAATCCCGGATCGAGCAGGTGCCGCGCGAGCGGCAGCACGTCCTCGGGGCGGCTCGCGAGAGGCGCAACGCGCAGCTCGATCACGTTGAGCCGGTAGAACAGGTCTTCGCGGAAACGCCCTTCGCGAATCGCCGCGCGCAGATCCGCGTTGGTTGCGCTCAGCACGCGGACCTGGACGCGACGGGTGGCACTCGATCCCAGCCTCTCGAACTCCCCGGTCTGGAGCACGCGCAACAGTTTCGCCTGGCCCGCGAGCGAGAGGTTGCCGATCTCATCGAGAAACAGCGTGCCGCCATCTGCTGCCTCGAACCGGCCCTGGCGCGCCTTTGCGGCTCCGGTATACGCGCCCGCTTCAGCTCCGAACAGCTCGCTTTCCATCAACTCCGCCGGCAGCGCGCCCACGTTGACCTTCACGTACGGGCCGTCCGCGCAAGCAGAGTTTACGTGGATGATGTCGGCGAGCACTTCCTTGCCCGCACCATTGGGTCCAGTGATCAGCACCGGTACTTCCGCCGGCGCAACCTGCGTCGCCGTGACCAGCAGCTCATGCATCGCGTCGCTGTCGTAGATGATTCCGCGCAAGTCGAAACGGCTCGCGAGCGTTTCGCGAACTGCGCGTCGGCTGCGAGTGAGCGCCTGCTTCTCGAGTGTCACGGAACGCAGCTGCAGGAGGTTGCGCACGGTGGTCAGCAAGCGCGCATCGTCCCAGGGTTTCGAGAGATAGTCCGATGCGCCCGCCTTCACGAGATCGACAGCTGTTTCCAGGTGAGTCCACGCCGTGAGCAGGATCACAGGCACGTCCGTGTGACGCTCGCGGATGCGGTGAAAGAGGGCGATGCCCTCCTCGCCCGAGGTGGCTTCGCGGCGGAAATTCATGTCCTGGATGACGAGATCGATTTCCTCGCGCGCGAGCAGCGCGAGGCCTTCTTCGGGTGTCGCCGCCTGGAGAATCCCGAGGCCCTGCAGCGAGAGAAGGACTTCGAGCGCGGTACGGATCGCCGCGTTGTCGTCGATCAGCAGGACGACCGGCATTGTGCGCATCCGACGGGGAATGCCACGGCGCGCTCCCACCGGAGCGTCGCTGGCGCAGGCGCAGTTCGTTGATCGCACGAGACCCCGAGGCCGGTCACAAGAGTGCAGGTTCGATGCGCCATGTCGTTAAGGGGTTGCAAGGGAGATTGGGATTGCCGGCGCCGCGCCAAGGGGTTTGGGCAGCGACGCCGGCCGGGTGGAATCATAGGCCACCCCGCCAAGTTTGGCGAAGGGGCCAACTCATCAGTCCCTCTCAACGCCCGGCTCTTGCCGGGGTGGCTATACCTATACCGTTCGTGTGGCAATCGCGGGCGGTACCGCCGAGGCACGCCGCGCCGGTACGAACACTGCCATCTGCCCGATGACCCACATCAGCGCCACGCCGGAAAGGACGTAGAGCGGATTGAGCTTCGGCAGCTCGAAAGCGGTGCTCAACCAGTAGCTGACGACGAACGCGAGCACGCAGCCAATCACCAGGCCGGCCGTGGTCAGCAGCCAGTTCTCGACCATGAAATAGCGCAGGATGTCGACACGGCGCGCGCCCATGGCGCGGCGAGTACCGATCTGCTTCACCCGTGCGTTCACCGTGTAGCTGGCCAGGCCGACTATGCCAAGGGCGGTCGTGGTCACCAGCAACACCGTCAGGACGCCGAGCAACGTGGCCATCGAGCGGTCGTCGCTGTAGCTGCGCGCGGTGAAGTAGTCATGCGGCCGGACCCACGTGATGACTCGCGTGTCGTTCGCGTCGATGAGTTTCTTCTCGAGAAGCGGGATCAGTCGGTCACGCTGGCCGGGCTCCGCACGCACGACGTAGCGCATGTTGGGGCCCCGATCGACGAGCGGGTGGAACACCACCTGCGGAAGCTTGTCCCAGTTCGGCCACGCTCCAAGCATGCCTTCGATGACGCCAACAACGGTGGCATTCTGGCCGAGGCTGTCGTACACGGGCTTGCCGACCGCGTTGTCGTCCGTGCCGAACAGTTCCTTGGCCATCGCACGCGTGATGATCAGTTCCGGCACCATTTCCGAGGTCGGCTGGTCAGGCTTCTGGATGATCTCGGGTGTGAAGTTGCGCCCCGCCACCAGCTTGACGCCGAATGCCGCGACACCGTGCTCGTCTACTTCGTAGTAATTGCCGGGAATGTTGCCCGCTTCATCAGTGCCGGGCTTGGCGCGATAGCCGGTGGAACTGCCGCCGCCGCTCAGTGGCACTCCACTGACGGGGCTGGCCGCTACGACGCCCGCCTCGGCGCGCAACAGCTCCAGGTCCTCCGCAATCGTATTGCGGTGGTTGTAGTCGGGCCGGTACCCGATGCTCTGGATGAAGATCAGGTTCGGCGAGTCGACCCCAGGATCGCGCGCCATCTTCTCCAGCCGCTGGTCGATGATGAAGACCGCGTTGGTGACCACGGCGAGCGTGATCGCGATCTGCAGCGCCACCAGGATGGCACCGGTCTTGTTGCGCATCATCGCGCTCAGGATGGGACGGATTTCCATGGCGCGCTCCTTATTGTGTCTTGAGGTAGGGGGCCGGTTGCAGCCGCGTGATGCGCCAGGTCGGGTAGAGACCCGCGAGGACTCCTGAGACCAGCGCAATGCCGAGGGCCATGAGTCCGACTGTCCATTCCATCTGTGCAAGCCGCTCGTAGCCTTCATCGAGCTGGCGTGCGCCCAGCAGGCCCAGGTAGCCGAGGCCGAGGCCGAGCACTCCGCCCACGATGCCAACGATGGACACTTCCATCAGGTGCTGACGGAAAATTTCCATCCGGCTCGCACCCAGTGCGCGGCGCAGGCTGATGACCGCCGCCGCGCCCGAGAACTTGGCGAGCAGGAGGCCGACAGTGTTGAGCAGGCACACGGCCAGGAACATGAAGGAGATGCCGAGCAGCACGCGGTTGTCGTTCTGCACGACCTCGTTGATCACGAGCCATCCGTCGGGATTGGAGAGCTTGGTCTTCAGCGGGCGCGCAAAGCGGCCGAGCTTCTTCTGCTCAGCCACGTACGCATCCAGGAACGTCTTGTACTCCTGCTCCTTCGCCGGCGTGGCCAGCTCGACCCACGCCTGGATCCAGACGCACTCGCTGTTGAGGAACTCCGTGAGGGAGTTGATCTCCTCCGGTTTCCAGCAATTGGTGTTGCCCGCCGACGATTTCTCCAGCAGCTCGCCGCGCGAGAACGGCGCGAAGACTTGCTCGATCTCGTTGATGCTGCCGTTGTTCAGGTCATAGAACAGCGGCACCGGCTGCCAGTCGGCCATCACGCCCACGACCTTGTACTCGATGTCGTCGAGCCGCACGCTGCGGCCGACACTGTTCTCGCCGCCGAACAGCGTGTCGTTGGACTTCTTGCTGAGAACGACCACCGGCTCGGACGTGCTGTCGGCTTCCTTGTCCCAGGCGCCGCCGTACTCGAAGGGCACGTCGAACATCGCGAAGAAATCGCCCAGCGTCAGGCGGCCGATGACGATCTCGGGCTTGACTTCGCTCTTCTCGTCGTTGGAAGCCAGCACGAAGGCCGCCTTGCGCATGATGACCCTGCGGTCCGGGATGTCGGACTGCAGGACCGCCTGCTGCGCATCGCGGTAGGTCAGCTCAAGGGGCAGGGATTCGGGATCGTCCTGGTTCCAGGCCCGCTGGATGTCCCAGCTGTCCAGCTGCACCGCGAACAGCACGTCATTGCGATGCGCGATCGGGTTTCCGGAAATCAGCTTGTAGACGTTGAGCGTGGTCATGCACACGCCGATGCCCAGCCCGATCGCGCCGATCATCAGCGCGGTCAGGACGGGATTGCGACGAAGGCTCTTCAGCCCGAGTCGAAGGTGGTAGGCGAACATCGATCTCTCCCCCGTCAGGCCGACGCTCTTTCCGCGGATTCCGCGTGCGCGCGCGGCTCGTAGGTATGCAGGTCCGTGACCTTGCCATCCATGACCTGCACGTTGCGGTGCGCGCGGCGCGCCAGCTCGGCGTCGTGCGTCACCATCACGATGGTCGTGCCACCGCGATTGATCTCCTCGAGGAGATCGAGCACCTGGCGCGCCATGAGTGAATCGAGGTTGCCCGTCGGTTCGTCGGCGAGCAGGAAGCGCGGCTCGCCCGCGAGGGCGCGGGCAATCGCGACACGCTGTTGCTGACCACCGGAGAGCTGCGCCGGTATGTGCTTCATGCGCGAAGCGAGGCCGACCAGTTCGAGCGACTGCGTGATGCGGCGACGGCGCTCGGTGGCACTGAACCCGCGATAACGCAGCGGCACGTCGACGTTGTCGAACAGGTCGAGGTCGGGAATCAGGTTGAAGCTCTGGAAGATGAATCCGATCTTCTGGTTGCGGATGCGCGAACGATCGTTGTCCGACAGCTCGTTGACGCTCTGGCCGTCCAGCTTGTACGTGCCGGTGTCGAAGTTCTCGAGCAGGCCCGCGATGTTGAGGAAGGTGGTCTTGCCGGAACCGGACGGGCCCGTCACGGCAACGAACTCACCTTCGTCCACCCTGAGGCTGAAGTCCCTCAGCGCATGCGTTTCGATGAGCTCGGTACGGTAGACCTTGCTGATGTGCTGCATTTCGAGCATGGGACCTTCCTTCTGCTGAATGGCTGCTGCTTGGGTGCAGTGCTGGTTTTTCGGAGCTGCTTGGATGCGGGCGGGCGTTTGCTGGTTTGCACTCAGTCGACGAGACGCACGACCTTGGCGTCCTCGAACGAGTCGGTGCTGGACACGATGATCTGGTCGCCTTCCTTGAGGCCGGCGGTGATCTCGATCGCGGCGATGCTCGTCGTACCGATCGTGATGGGTGTCAGCCGCGCCATGCCGTCGGTCACTACATACGCGGAACGTCCGCTGCCGCTGTCGAGGAACGGGCCGCGCTGCACCTTCAGCACGTTCGCCTTCGACTCGAGCACGATGCGCGTCGACACGCGCTGGTTCTGCCGCATGCCCGGAGGCACCTGCTTGCTGAACTGCACCCGACCGGTTACCTGGTTCTGGCGCACTTCGGGCGAAATGGAGCTGACCGTGGCCGGGAACTTGTTGCCCGCATACGTGACTTCCGCGTCCATGCCGATGCCGATGTCATCGGCGTACGACTCCGGCACCTGGAATTCGACTTCGAACGCCGTGAGATCCACGACCATGAGCAGCGGACCGTTCTCGGTCACGGTGCCCTTCTGCGCGACGGCCAGCGTACCCACCATGCCGTCGACCGGTGACGTGATCGTCAGCAGGTCGAAGCGGCGCTTGAGATCCTCGACCAGCAGGCGCTGGCGATCGCGACTCAGGCGGTGCGTCTGTAGTTCGAAGCTGAGGCTGTCCTTCTCGAGCGCGGCGTTTTCGAGCGCGTGCTCGTGCACCAGCGTCGCGTTCTTGAGGTCGTCCTGTGCTTTCTCGTAGTCGCGCTGACTGATGACGCGCGATTTCCAGGCTTCCTCGGCGCGATGCTGTTCGCGCTGTGCAGCGCGGATCGCCACGTCCGCCGCATCGGCGGCCTGCTGCGTGGCGAGCACCTGCCGGCGAGTTTCTATTGTCTGGCGCCGCACCTCGATCTCGAGGCTGGCAAGCGCCGCCGTTTCCCGCTCGTACTCGTTCTTGAGCTGCGGGCTGTCGATCCTGCCGAGCACCTGTCCTTTCTTGACGCTGTCGCCCGCCTGCACCTGGTAGGTGACCGTGCCGGCTGATGGCGAAAATAGCGTGGGGCTCACTGACGCAACGATGGTCCCCTGCGCGGAAACGTCGCGCACGAAGGAGCCTCGCTCCACCGTCGCGATCCGCACGCGCTCGCTCGGGACGCTGATCTCGGCGTCGAGCCAGCGAAGAATGGCCGGCACGGCAAGCAGGAGGAGAACCAGCACCGCCCCGCCCGCAGCAAGGGCAATACGCAGGCGCCGGCGCCGTGCCGGCTGTGGATCGATCGCGATGTCCTGGGCGGACGTATCGCGGATTCCGTGCTGCTCACCCAAGCGCAGCTTCGAAATCGTGGCGCCTTTCATGACCACCGCCCACGCGACTGGCCACAGACACCGCTGTTGCAGGAAAACAGGTGAGCGCTCGCCGAGAACCCGGAGTTGGCGCCGGCTTGCACGCGGAGGCACACCATGAAGAGTTCGAGACGAAGCTCGATGCGCGACACGTCGACATCGGCGCTGAAGCCGAACTGGCCGGCCTCGGCTGCGCGCCCGAGCGCCTGTCCGAGCAGGAGGACTGCGGCCAGGGCCAGCAGCGTCGATCGCATACCGTGTCTCGTGTGCATGAGGAGCATCCCCAGCGTGTTTCCGCACGGGGATTTGCACGGGTCATGCCAGTGGGCGACTGGAGCGCCAAGTCATTGTTCCTTCAAACGAAAGCGGTCTTGCGCGCGACTGCCCTGCCGGCGCGGACGCTGTCCGTTCGCGGACAGCGGACACGGCGCGGACACCGTGCGGACGCCAGGTGCTGGCTCACGCTTCGCTTCGGTCACCCGAGAAAGGAAATGGGCTTATGAGACGGCCGAAACACGAAAAGCAATTTGCGCTCGACACGATAAGCTAAAAACTGCACGACAGAATAAGCTAAAAACAGGACCGCACCAGGCCGTGAAAGTAGAGTACCAAGAGACCTGAAGAGGGAAGCGCAAGCCGGCGCGCTCCACGCGCGCCGCGCTTTCGAATAAGGCCTGTCGCTGATACATAGCAACTTGCACGGGAGGTGGCACATTCGACCCCGTGCCACTGTAACGACGAGTTCGCACAGCTCGGCAGAAGAATCGGCCGCACAAACATGGAAGTGCGGCAGAACGCTTTGCACCTTTCTGCGCAGTTTCTTCACGTGCGCTCACATCGGGTCCTTCGTAGGATTGTAAGTATGAAATCTGCCGACCTTTCACCGTTGGAAGCTGCGTTGGTGACGGCGTTCCACGAGTTGTATGGGAATCACGGGTTCCCTTTGCCGACCAAGGTCCGAGTGCGCCAGCGAGAAAACACGGGATCTGGTCGCTACGTCGACATAGATGCTGAGGATCGTGTTGACTTGGAGGATGGATCCGTCGACTTGGGGGGCCGGTTCATTGAAATGAGTGGAGTGCCAACCGGGTTGATGGCTGTAGCTCATATCAAGAACCACCGGGTTCAGCAGATCGAGATCGCCGTCCACGGAGATGGTCACTGGGATGGAGCAGAGCGCCATTGGTCAATAGTGTGACGCCGCGAAGAGCCGAGCAACGGTGTTCAAGGCAACACATACGCTTCACGGCTGAAGTCAATCTGGCGCGTGCGAAGAAATCAACGTTACTGCTTGCCTCGCTGTTAGCTCTGGCATCGGTGTTTTCAGTCTGTTTGGCGCAGCAGCCTCCGAACACATCCAACTACAACAACCCGACGGTAGATGGCCGCCTTGATACCAGGCATCGACGCGCTCATCTCGGGAACCCATGCGTTGCCCCCCTGATTCTTTTAGTCTGCGAAGTACTGCTTCAGGTACTGCTCAAACGACTGGTTGTCCGCCCGCTCGATCGCCGCCTGCGCACGAAGCGATTCCTCCGCCTCGTCGCGGAATTCCGCGAGGCGCCGCTCGTTCGGAGGATACAGCTCCAGGAAGTACGACTTGTGAAGCGCGGACATGCGCAGCGCCAGGTCGAAGAATGACTCGCCCGTGTTCTTCATCTCCGCGAGCAGCCGCGCCGAGGGCGTCAGCGAAACGTCATCGACCTTCGCGGCCTGCGCGGCAAGCGCGGCAGCGTACGGCCGGTCGGGCAATCCCTCGTCGAGCATTTCGCAAATGCCCTGCATCTCGTCGAGCAACTCCCGCGCCCAGCTGATCAATTCCCGCGGCCGGCCTTCGAACTTGAGCTTCAGTCCGGGTTCGCGCCCGCGTCTCGCCACCAGCACGTGGTTGGCGTCGTACTCGACTTGTTCGGAGGGTTCGAGCGATGGGCTTCCCTTGAGCACGCAGAGCGCCAGGAATGCCTCGAGGAACCGAAGCTTGTTCTGGTTCACTCCCACCGGGTCGAACGCGCTCACATCGAGGGCACGAACCTCCACGTACTCGACACCAGCGCGTTGTAGCGCCTTGGTCGGTCGTTCGCCCGAACGCGCAACGCGCTTGGGGCGAATGAAGGCGTAGTACTCGTTCTCGATCTGCAGCAGGTTGGTGTTGAGTTGCTTGTACGGCTCGCCCGACTGGCCGTTCCCTTTCACACCGATGCGTTCGTATTCCGGGTTTGGCGTCGAGACCGCGCGCTGCAGGTCGCGGACGTAGTGGTCCAGGCTGTTCACCGAGATGTCGACGCCCGACTGGCTCTTGTTGCGGTAGCCGAGGTCGCTCATGCGAAGCGACGTCGCATGGGGCTCGTAGGCTGTGCCCGAATCCAGCTCGGGCAGCTGGATGTCGCGCCCTCTCAGAAACGATTTGCACACCGCCGGCGATGTACCGAACAGGTAGAGCACAATCCAGCCGTAGCGGCGATAGTTGCGCAGCAAGGCAAAGTAGGAATCCGACACGAAGTCCGCCGACTTCGCCCGCAGCACGTCCTGGAGCACGGGCCACAGCGTCTGCGGAAACGAGTAGTTGAAATGCACGCCCGAGATCGCCTGCATCATGCGCCCGTAACGATGCCCGAGCCCGTGGCGATACACGGTCTTCATGCGACCGACGTTGGACTTGCCGTACTGCGCGATCGGGATGCTTTCGTCGCCGTTGATGATGCAGGGCATGCTCGTCGCCCAGAGCAGCTCGTCTTCGAGATGTCGATAGACGAACTCGTGCAGGTCGCAGAGGTATTGCAGCAACTCCCAGCTCTGCGTGAAAGGTGGCGTGACCAGTTCGATCAGCGCCTCGGAGTAATCCGTCGTGATGTGCTCGTTGGTGAGTGCGGAGCCGAGTGCTTCCGGATGCCTTCGCTGCGAGACACGACCGTCAGGTGTCACCCGTAGGGATTCTTTCTCGACACCCTTGCGGCCTCCCTGCAGGACGCCCCGCTGGCCGCTATTCACCAGCCCGGCGAGCCGCTGTTCGAATGTCCGGTCGACGCGGGTCACCAGCGGATTTTCCCGGTGACGACGTCCTTGAACATCACGAAATCGCCGGCGAGGCTGTAGAAGGGATGCTTGAAGGTGGCCGGGCGGTTCTTCTCGAAGAAGAAATGGCCGACCCAGGCGAAGCCGTAGCCGACCACCGGCAGGGACCACAGCAGGAAGTAGCGCTGGGTGGCCACGGCCGCCAGGACGATCGAGATCACGAGCCCCGTACCAAGGACGTGCAGGCGGCGGCTGGTCGGATCGCGGTGCTCGCTCAGGTAGAACGGGTAGAAATCGCGAAAATGCGCGAAAGGACCGGCCTGCGGCCTGTTCCTGGTATCCGACATGGGCTTCCCCAGCGTGGGAGGGGTGAGTCTCGTCGGGCGACTGCGGAGCGTCAAGCAAGGTTTTCTGGGGTAAAACACCGCCGGAAAGGGGCAAAACACTCCCGGTTGGGACGGCCTTCCCAACCGCCGCGACGCTTTGACATATAGGTCGCGATCGCGCATCCGCCGCGCGGCGAAGTGTGATGGTGCGCGCAATCGCTGTCACAACGTGACGGTATTCTCCTTGGCGCTGAGGAAACACTAACAAGACTCGTAAGGGGATCGCCCAGTTGAGGAGCCGGCCACTCTTGACTGCATCGGTGCTCGCGACGCCGGTGACGCTCCTGCTGTCGGTAGGTCCGACGGCAGTGCACGCCGCATCCGCCGGCCAGCCCGACGGCATCACGACTGCGATCTGGATAGGGGCCGCCGCGACGGCCGCCATCATCATTCTCTCGCTGATCGTGCTCTGGGTCTGGAACCGCGCGCTGCGCAGCCAGGTCGAGAAACGCACGCTCGCCCTCAAGCATGAGCTGGCCGAGCGCCAGCGCATGGAAGTCGCGCTGAACTACGCTCGCGAGCAGCTCGAAGAGCGCGTGCAGGAACGCACCTCGGTGCTCGAGGCGCGCAACAAGGAACTCAACGCAATGCGCATCCAGCTCCAGGATGCGAATGCCCAGCTTCTCAAGCTCGTGAGCATCGATGGACTCACCGGCATTGCCAACCGCCGCCATTTCGACGAAGTGCTGGCGCGCGAAGTGCGCCGCTGCCTGCGCGAGCGCCAGCCGCTGTCACTCATTCTTTGCGACATCGACGGGTTCAAGCGTTTCAACGACAGCTACGGCCACGCCCGCGGCGACGACACGCTCAAGAAAGTCGCGCAGGCGGTGGAGAAAACGTTCCGCCGCGCCGGCGATCTCGCGGCCCGCTACGGCGGCGAGGAATTCGCGATCGTGCTGCCCGGCATCGATGCGCGCCGTGCCTGGCTGTTCGCCGACCGGCTGCGTCGCAATATCTGGCGGCTGGCCATCCCGAACGCGGTTTCGCCGGTAGCGGACCGGGTCACCATCAGCGCGGGCGTCGCCACGGCGATGCCTGATCGCATCTACCAGATCGAAGAACTGATTCATGCCGCCGACACCGCGCTCTATCGCGCGAAGGGCAACGGCCGCAACCGCGTCGAAGCGCACTCGCCCATCGCCGCCGCGGCGGACTCGCTGCCCGAACCGACACCCGAACAGAAGATCCGGGCGGAAGGCTGACGGAAAGAGAACGAGGGAGAACACCGATGAAGCGCTCCAGGACTCTTCGCAGGCGTGCCCGCGTGACCGGCGTGCGTTTTCAGCGCCGGCCTGCACACGTGGCGCGCACCGAAAGCCTGGCCGTAGCGGGCGGCTGCGTCAGCGCAGCGCTTCTTTTCACCGACTACGCGGGTGCATCTGGTACAGTGCCCTGGCTGGAGCCGGCGGAACACGCGGATCCCCGCCTGTCATAGCCGCTGTGCGGCGGAAAAGAGGTCACGATCGAGTCCCCATGCGAAGGACCCGAACGGAAAGCCCCACCCGACGCGTCTCGATCCGGTCGCCCCTCGCGATCACCCTCCTCCTCGTTTCTTCAGTTCTCGCGGGCTGTGGCGGCAACGCCAGTTCGGGCGAAGCGGAGCCCTCGTCGGCACCCCCGCTGACACCGCCCACGATCGCGAAACGAGAGTGGCTGAGCGCACAGGACCTGCTGACTCCCAGCGGCACGGCCGTCACGCCGATCGACAACCGTTTCTACGTTGCGCTCGGAACCGGGCAGGCAGCGCTGCACACCTTCCGTGGCCGGCTGACGGTACAGCCGGGTGCGATGTTCGGCACGACGCCCGATTCGAACTATGGCCAGAACGGGCTGCTGCGCTTCCCCGGTTTCAGCACGGAGCTCTTCACCAGCGGCGGCTGGCTGGTACCGAGCAACCGCGGCATCCTCGAGCGCATCGATTCGCGCAGCAACTGGCGGGTCATCCTCTCGCCCGGGAGAGTCTGGTCGGAGGCCGTGGACGAGGGATGGTCGCGCGCTTCGTTCCCGTTCGTGCTCGTCAGCGACAACACCAACGAGGCCCACAATGGCCTCGCGACGTTCGTCTTCCGTGACGGGCAGATCTCCGACGTGCAGTTCCAGGTCGTGCAGGAAACGGCATCCTGGAACCGAAACGATTTCTGGGGCCGGGTCCCGGCCACGTACGCTCCGGGCCTGGTGCAAGGGGAAGGTGTACTCACGGATGCATTTGCGGCCGAGCTTGCGCACCTGATGCCGACACGTCCGTGGTCCGAACTTGCATCGGGCGTGGATCCGGACGAGCTGTGGAACGATTTCACCCGCGGTCTCGATTCCGACGACGTGAGTGCCGCGGGCGTGATCCGCAATGGCGTGCTGTATCGCAAGCCCTGCGCGACGCGCCTCGGTCCCTATCCGTACTGCGATTTCATGCGCCATGGCGCTTTCTCGCTGACCAAGTCCATGGGCGCCGCGCTCACGTTGATGCGGCTGGCGCAGAAATACGGCGACGGCGTCTACCACCTGCACATCACCGACTACGTGCCGGTGACGTCGGAGCATCACGGCTGGGACGAGGTTCGTTTCATCGACGTCCTGAACATGGCCACCGGCATCGGCGATGCGAACCCGGATCGCACTGCGATGGATCCGCTCGCCGACGAGAACGCGGTGACGCTGGGCGCCTGGACCAGCGTCGCGACCGAAGACGACAAGCTCGACGCCGTGTTCGACCAGGGCGACTACTCCTGGGGTCCGGGCGTCGTCTTTCGCTACAACACGACACACACCTTCGTGCTCGCGGTGGCCATGGATCGTTTCCTGAAGAGCCGCGAGGGCGATCACGCCCGCCTCTGGGACATGATGCAGCGGGAAGTCTTCGCACCGATCGGCATTCGCTCCATGCCCATGATGCACACGCGGGAAGGAGCCATCGACGGCGACACGCCGCTCATGGGGATCGGCCTGTATCCGACCATGGACGACACGGCCAAGATCGCGAAACTGCTGCACGACGGCGGTCGCCACGAAGGCGTGCAGCTGCTGAATGCGGCCGGCGTGCAGGACGCGTTGTTCAAGACCGGCAAGGGTTTGCCGACTGGTGAGAACAACGTCGCCGGGGCGGCGCTGTACCACATGTCGTTCTGGTCCCTGCCGCACCGTACCCGCAACGGCTGTCGCAACCAGATTCCGTACATGGAAGGCTACGGCGGTAACTTCGTCGTCCTGATGCCCAATGGGCTCACGGCCTTGCGCTTCGCCGACGCGGAAAACTACGACATCGAGGCCCTCGCGCGGGTGGCTGAACGGGTTCAGCCGTGGTGCTGAATCAAGGAACAGTTCGCCGTACATTCATGACGGCCGCTGGAAGCCCCTCGATCACGGTGCCACCCGCCTGACACGCCCCGGGCAGTGCCAGAGGTTCTTCGGCCGCGTGATCCACGAGCGAGGGCGTCTTGTCCTCGTGGAACGGACAGCACCCGATGAGATCGACGCCGTGGCGCTTGAGCACCACCCCGCGCGCCTCGGCCAAGCGCTCGACCGACACCTGCGCCTTCAGCCGCTCGATCACCCGATCCCGGATGCGCGCCATCGAGTCCTCCCAAAAACCGGGCTCCGCCCAAATAAACTGTCAAGTACGCCGGCAACAAAATAACTCCGTTGCAGTGCACTTCGTATCGAAGTAGTGTCAACTTCGTTGCGCAAGGAGACTGTAGCCTATGGACCCTCTGAACAACCTCTGCCGCGATCCCATGGCCATCTCCGCCATCGAACGGGCCTTCTTCACACGCCTCGGTCATCGCCGAGCTGTGTAAAGCCCAGAACATCCCCCAGGTCCAGATGGCCGAGACCCTCGGCGTCTCCCAGCAGACCATCAACTCCTACGAAGTCGGCCGGCGCCGGGTCCCCGTGTCGGCGCTACCGACACTCGCCCGAGCGCTCGGCGTATCCTTGGAGGAGCTGCTCGGGCAGGATGCCTCTGCGGCCAGGAAGCGCGGACCGGCGCCGAAGCTGCAGCAACAGATCGAGCGCATCCAGCAGCTCCCGCGCACGCAACAGCGCTTCGTCATGCAGATGCTCGATACGGTGCTCCAGCAGGCCGCACCGTAATCGCTCGCGATCCACACCATGGCCGAGCGCTTCGTCTACCGCTTCGCCTGGGACGTCGCCAAGGCCACTGCCAACCGGCGCAAGCACGGGGTGAGTTTCGAGCAGGCCGCGACCGTGTTCCGCGATTCGCTCGCCTTGAGCCGCTACGATGAGGAACACAGCGAGGGCGAGGAACGCTGGCTGACGTAGGGTGAGGTCGAGAACGGCAGGCTCCTGGTCGTGTGCCACACGTTCGAGGAACTGAGTGAACAGGAGGCGCGCGTGCGCGTCATCTCCGCGCGCGAGGCCACCGCGCATGAGCGCGAGCAGTACGAGCGCGGCTAAAGCCGCAAGGTGTCAGCATGAAGAACGAGTACGATTTCAAAAACGCCGAACGCGGCAAGTTCTACCGCAAGGACGCCGTGTTGGACCTGCCCGTCTATCTCGAAGCCGGTGTGCGCGACTATCTCACCGCCCGCGCCAAGGCCAAGGGCGTCGAGGTCAACGAGCTCGTCAACGAGCTCCTGAAGCGCGACATCGACCTCATCGAGGCGGCGAAGTAAACATCCGTCCCGGACGTCCGAGCAGGGATGATCGCGACCACCCCCACCACCCTGCGCGCCGATCCGCAGCTGCGCGAGTTGCTGCTGACGTATTTCCTCAACAGCCTCACCGGCGCCGAGCTCGCCGACTGGCTCAAAGACATCGGCCAGGATCCACGCGGCTCGGTCGAAGAGCGGCGTGCGCGCATTCGGGCGCACACGCGCTATCTCACCATGCCGCAGGCGGAGTTTCCCCGGCAGACCGAGGCCTATCTGCAACCCTACTCAGCGGGCCACCTGGCCGATCTGTGCGAGCAGCTGAGCATCCCCGCGAACGGCACCAAGGACGCGCTGTATCGGCGCATCCTGCGCGAGGTCCACTATCGAGAAGGCTGGCTGCAACGGATCGCACCCGCTGCCACCGCCCCATTGACCGCCGCGGCGGTGATGCCCTTTCTTGCGTGGTTCCCCCTCAAGATGCGCAGCGATTTCGAGAAGGACTACTACCCGCTCCTCCACGATGAACTCGAGGAAGTGTTCGGCGCCGTCTACGAGCAGCTGCCCGTGGCCCACGGCAGCACCCTCAAGATCGACTTTCATGTCGGCGATCCGCAGGCCCATGGCGTCGGCATCGAAGTCAAAATGCCCAAGAGCAACGCCGACGTGCAGCGCACCCTGGGACAGCTCGATCAGTACCAGCGTCGCTATGGCGAGAACCTGCTCCTCTTCGTGCTGATGGATTTCTTGAAGCCCGAGATCGCCCACTTCATGCAGGAAGCGCTAAAGCGCAACAACGTCAGGTCGGTCTGGCGATAGCCTTCTGCGCCGTTTCGAGTGGAAGGCAGGATAGGCACACGGCCGCTCTTGTTAAACAACCTGGCCGTGCCGGCGATGCCGGATAAGGATTTCCGGCGCAGGCCGCGCCAGTATTTTCGTCGTCGGGCCGACCAGCAGCGGCGACCTTTGGGCCACAATGGGCCACAAAAGCAAGCGCGAGGCTATCCTGCCTCGCTCCAAAAACTCGACCGGGGGTACCGATCGAGACTCAACTGCGCCGCGCTAGACGACGCATCAAGGTGACCACGATTGCAGTGCACACCGTCCCCCAAAGAAGGCTGTTTGCGACGATTGCGATAGGAAAGATGTCGAACGGCGATGGAAGCGTGGCCATGTAGACGAGCGGGAACGACAACACCTCTGAAGCCGTCTGCCACCCTGCCTGATCCGATGCGGGGCGAATGACCTCAGATCGCAGGTAGCTCACCGTGAACGATGCGAAGTGCAGCAACGCGAACCCCAGACTCGCTCCGATCCACTTGGCTTTAGACCAACCATTCTTCATGCCCGGCGCTCCTCACTCGGCGCGGGACTGTCGGGAACAGTAGCGCTTAACGTTCCACCCCCACGCCGCAGCGAAACCGCCAAGACCGCTCCCGCTAGCCCGGCGATGTACGGAAGAGTCGCGCGACCTGCTGCGATCGCACTCTTCCATTCCACAAAGACCTCAGCCCGGGAAAAGCCAAGTGCGAGCAAGAGGGCATATGCTCCCAAAAAACAGCCGAACCAAACGCGGTTGCGAAACGGGCCGAACAGCAGAACTGATCCGAGCATCAGAGCAAAACGGGGCAGAGAGAGAACCAGCAACTGTAAGGGCGGGGCCCACTCAGCAGACTCCGCCATGAGCCTAAACATGCCCCCTGACGCGAGCGCTACCTCGATGCCCAGCACGATTGCTGCCAGCAGCAAGAGCCGCCGCGACTCGGTCCCTTTGCTAGTGAAGTTCACGGAGAAGCGAAGCGACGAGAAACAGGAATGAGATCGAGAACCGCAGAGCCCAGACAGGTCGAGCTACAACGGCAGGCAGGCGCAACCGCATCGGACGTGTCACGGATGAATTTCCCCGCAGTGATTAACACGCACCGGGGACGGCTCGGAGACTTCTTGGAGTCTCTCAGCCAGCGGCCTGCCGTCCCTAGCTGGCGCGCAGAGTGCATGACCGTTCGGAGCCGCGCAAGTGTCAAGATTTTGACGCCGGCGGATTCTTGACGCTTGGCGGTCGCACACTCCTTCTTGTGCTTTGGGCAGACTTCTTGTGCTTGAACAGACAGAGGGGCCAAGCCCCTGCTTTTCGCAGGTTGGCGGAAGCAGATCCAGGACGCCTGGATGTCGATCCTCGCGGAAACGGGAATCCTTCGGCCGGGTGCAATAAAGTGTGTCCCCCAACCCATTCGAGGAGAAGAGGATGACCGTCAAGACGACAGCGATCGCGGCTACCGTGAGTTCACTGCTCGCGCTCGGCGCGTCGGCCCAGACCGCCGACAAGCCAGAGATGGAGAAGTGCTACGGCGTGGCCAAGGCCGGCAAGAACGATTGCGGCGCAAACGGCCACTCCTGCGCGGCGCAAGCGAAGGTCGATCGGGACCCCAACGAATGGCTGCTCGTGCCGAAGGGCACGTGCGAACGCCTCTCGGGTGGCAGCCTGAAACCGAAGAGCTGAAGCCCACCTCCGGTGGAACGCGGGGCTTGGCAACCGGTGCAGAGTGGCTGAACTCGGCCATAAAACGGGCATAGGACTGCGCTTCCAGCATGGCTCTCGCGTGCTGGAAACGCGCCCGGCGGTCGGCTGGCTCGAGGTCCATAGCGAGAACTACTTCGCTGGGGGCAGCGCCCGAGCTGCCGAGCTCGACCGGATCCGCGAGCACTTTCCCCTCAGCTTGCATGGAGTCGGGTTGTCGCTCGGCTCGGTCGATCCGCTCGACCGCTCGCACCTCGAAAATCTGCGACGGGTGGTCGCGCGGTACGAGCCCGTGCTCGTCTCGGAGCACCTGTCGTGGGGATCGATTGACGGGCGCCATTTCAACGATCTGCTGCCACTGCCGTACACGGACGAAGCGCTCGCTCTGCTCGTGGCGCGCGTAGGCGAGGTGCAGGACTTCCTGGGCCGGCAGCTCCTCGTCGAGAACATTTCCAGCTACCTGCAGTTCACGGGCGACGCGATGTCCGAGGCACAGTTCCTGGGCGCCCTCGCTTCGCGTACCGGTTGCGGCATCCTGCTGGACGTCAACAACGTCTACGTGAACGCGAGCAATCACTCGTTCGATGCGAACGAGTACCTGGCACGCATTCCGCCCGACAGCGTTCGCGAGATCCATCTCGGCGGACATTCGCGCAACCAATCCGACGGGCGCGAGATCCTGATCGATACCCACAGCACGCGCGTCTGCGACGCGGTCTGGGCGTTGTACGCGGCAGCGATCGGCCGGTTTCCCGACGCGCCGACGCTGATCGAATGGGACGCGGAGTTGCCCGAACTGGAAGTTCTCGTCGACGAGGCAGCGAGGGCGGACGAAGTGAGGGAGAAGGCGCATGCCATCGCTGCGTGAGTTGCAGCAGGCCTTTGGCCAAGCGATTGCCGCGGGCGACTTCAGCACCATCGCCCCGCACGTGCTGGCAAACGGCCTCGATCCGGCCGCGCGGTTGCGGATCTATCGCAACAACCATCGCGAGACCGGCCTCGCGGCCCTGCGCTCAACGTATCCGGTGATCGAGCGCCTGGTCGGCCATGAGTACTTCCGGCAGGCGGCGTTCGACTACCTGGCCGCGTATCCGTCGCGCTCGGGCAGCCTCGACTTCCTGGGCCAGGATTGGCCGTCGTTCCTGGCTCGACGCTTTGAAGGCGATCGGTACTCGTACCTTGCCGATGTCGCGCAGCTGGAATGGTGTTGCCATGAAGTGCTGATGGCTGGCGACCACCAGCCCCTGGACCTCGAGAGGCTGCGAAGTATCCCTGCGGACCGCTATCCCGGCCTCATATTCCTTGTGCACCCCGCGGTGCGACTGGTGGGATCGCGCTATCCGGTGCTGCGCATCTGGCGCGCCAATCAGCCGGAAAGCGACGCGAGCGAGCGGATTGATCTCGATGCACCCGAGCGGGTGCTGCTCACGCGAGCCGGGAATCGCGTCGAGCTGCGACTGCTGGATGCCGCGGAGTTCGAATTCCTTGCCTGCACCCAGCGGGGTGAAAGCTTCGAGCGCTGCGTGGCTTCGGCTGCAAGACACGGCGAGTTCGATGCCGCAACAGTTCTGCAACGGCTGGTCGCCGCGCGGCTTATCGTCGACTTCGGTTAGGAGTCGGCTCGGGAAGGCTTCGCCGCCCGAGGCCGACGAAACTCTGGTCTATTGTCGGATCTACTCCTCGGATTCCTTCTTGTGGCACAGGCGTGTGCCCGTGCCCGGCACGCAGCGAGCTTCTTCGTCATCGGTCGCTTTGCCCAGCGCAAACTCGATCGTCTGCGTCACGTCGCGCTCGACCGGTACGCCGTCCTGGAAGATGGGCTCGAAACGCCACTGGCGCACGGCGCGCTTCACGGCCTGCTCGAACACATACCGCGGTTGCGCGTCGAGCACGCGCACGTCGCTGACGTTGCCGTCTCGACCGATGGTATAGGTGAATCGCACCCAGCCCTCGATGCCGTCGAGTCGCGCGTCCTGCGGGAATTCAGGCGCACGGAACGCGATACGCCGCGCGGCCGGCCCGTTGCGTTCGCTGTGCTGCTCCGGAGCGATCGCCGATCCCGACGCGGGCTCGTTTCTCGGCGTTGCGATGGGAGCCGTGGGCGCGGTTGCCGTGGGGATATTCACGGCTGCCGTGGTGACTGGTTCCGGGACGACCGGCTGCGGCGCCGTCACTTGTTTCTGCGCTTCCGGCATGACTGGGGCGCTGCCTGAAACCGGCTCGCTGTCAGCCTGGACCTGCGTGACCGCCTGCTCGATGCCCTTTACCGGATCTTCGACGCTGCCCGCCGAGCGCGATACCGCCTCGGTCATCGCGGAAAGCACTTCAGCTGCCTCCGCCGAATTGCGATTGGCATCACTCTCCGCCGGGAGAGTGGGAATCGTTTGCACCAACTCTCGCAATGGGTCGAACGAGGGCCGCGCGTCGACCTCCGGTGCGGCCGCCGGCAGGACGCTGGCGCCGGAGACATCTTCCGGCTCGTCACTCGGGCCCGCATCGACGCCCGGTTGCAGCAAGCCACTGACGGTGACTGCCACGACGGCCAGCATCGTCCCGACACTCCAGTGCGTCGAGACGCGACTCGGTTCACGGGCCGCCACGATGCGCTTGATGCGCGAGAGGAGCTTGCCACCATCGCTGCCGACACTGGTCTGCAGACCCAGCGACTGTGCGGTCGCCAGTTCAGCCAGTGCGCGTGCGTAGCTGAGCGCATCGCCCGAACGGGCCACGACGAGATCGTCGCAGCAATGCTCACGTTCCTCGCGCGCCACGCGTGAGACCCAGCGGACCACCGGGTGATAGAAAAGGAGCGTTTCGACGACCACCTGCAACAGATTCACGAGATAGTCGTGGCGACGAATGTGCGCCAGCTCGTGCATGAGAATCAGTTCGAGTTGCCACGGCGTCAGGCCGGTGAAGGCGGTGACCGGAACCAGGATCAGCGGCTTGAAGAAACCGACAACGAGCGGCACGTGCACGCGCGTCGACTGCAGCACCCTCACAGCGCGATGCACTCCGAGCCGGTGCGTGAGGCGAACGACGCGGCGCTGCCACTCTTCAGACAGGGGTTCCACGTCCAGGCGGCTCAGCCGGCGAATGTCACGCCACTCGAGAAGCAACCGGCCCGTGTAGATAACGACACCGAGCGCCCAGACCAGGACCGTCCAGGGCACCCACGGATCGATAACCGCACGCCAGTCCACTGTGCCGCCAGCGGTCGCGGTGTCCAGCACAGCTTCTGCCGCAGGGGCGACGATCGTCGCGGCCAATTCCGCCGCCGCAGGCGCCTGCGGCAACAGCCAGAGGAACGTGACGATGGGGCAGATCGCGAGCAGCAGCATCGCGGACAGCGAAATCCGGTAGCGCAGGCGCGCCGAGGATCCGCCGGCGGCTGCGAGGGCGAGGCCGAAAAACACTCCGATGACGGCGCCCTGCCACAGGAAGTGCAGCAGTGTCCACCCGAGCGAGGCAACGATTGCCTCCAGCATCGGCGAGTCCAGCACGATCATGTTCCTCCTCCTCTTCTCGCGAGGATCTGTCCCCGCGACCTTGTTCTTAGTCTTGCGTCGCCTGCAACCGATCAAGCAACGCCCGGATCTCGCTCAGCTCCTCCGGCCTGACCTGGTCGCCGCCGGCAAGTGCCTGCAGCACGAGCTGGGACCGTGAGCCATCGAAAGCGCCGTCGATGAGTTGCCGCGTGAGCTGACGCTGTGTCTGCTCGCGGCTGTTCGTCGGCCGATACACGTGCGCGCGCTGCGAGTCCTCGCGTTTCACGAGACCCTTGTCGAGCATGATCTGCAGGAACTTGAGCACCGTCGTGTAGCCGAGGTTGCGATCGACCCGCGCGAGATCCTCGTGCACGTGGCGCACCGTGCTCGGGCCCAGCCGCCAGAGGACGCGCAGGATGTTGAGTTCCGCGTTCGTCGGACGAAGCGAACGAACTTCGGTTTTCCGTTTGATGTTCACAGCCCTTCCCCCCTTTAGGGACGACTGCATTATAGGCGCGTGTCCGGAAGTCACGAATGGCTTCGTAAGCGCGCGTTCGTCCCCAGGAACGCTTCGGGCTGGCGGCCAGAACGCCCGGCGGAGGCACCCGGCGATGCAGCCAGGGACCCAAACCGGCCCGTCTGGCCGGCCGGACGGGGCCGGCGCCGCGGTCATAATCCCCGGGAAGTGTGGATTTGCACACAAAATTCGCAAAAGGCACCGTCCCGCTGAGAATCACCCCGGTCATTTTTCGCTATTACTATTGAGGACAGGTGCTCGGGCCGGGATGCCCTCCTCAAGGAAGGTTCGACGGACTGAAGCACACCAAAGGCGTAAGCCGGGGTCCTCGACCGGAGCTCCCGCCGTCTCGTTCCCCAGGGCGAGACGGCGGATCCTTTCGGTCGTACATTTGCGGTTAATGCTGGCTGGGGTACGCTCCCGCCATGTTTCGGGCTCTTCCACTGTTGACCCTGGCCGCCATCGGATTGGCAGCCAGCGGCTCTGCCTGGTCCTTCCATTGCGGCACCAAGCTCGTCCACGAGGGCGATACCCGTGCCGAAGTCCGAGCCAAGTGCGGCGAGCCCGCCGATGTCGAGGTCCGCAGCATCCTGCGCCGTCCGATCATCTGGGTACGGGGCCGGCCGTTCTTCGCCAGCACGGACTTCGTGGAGATCCCAGTCGAGACCTGGCTGTACAACCTCGGCCCGCACAAGCTCATGCGCCGCCTCAAGTTCGAGGACGGCCTGCTGATCGACATCGAGACTCTCGGCCACGGCTATATTGAATGACCCCACAAGAGTAAGAGCGAAAGCGGCACTCGTCCGCTCTTTGCCTCACCCCTTCAGCTTCGCGGCGATCCAGCGGTCGATCTTGTCCTCCAGCACGTCCAGCGGCAGCGCGCCGTCGACCAGCACCTGGGTGTGGAATTCGCGCACGTCGAACTTCGACCCGAGCCTGGTCCGGGCGCGCTCGCGCAGCTCCTTGATCTTCAGCTCGCCGACCTTGTAGGCCAGTGCCTGGCCGGGGATCGCGATGTAACGCTCGGTCTCGGAGATCGCCACCGTCTCGCCGGCCGGACGATTCGCCATCATGTATTCGATGGACTGTTCGCGCGTCCAGCCTTTCGAGTGCATGCCAGTGTCCACCACCAGCCGCACCGCGCGAAAAATCTCAGAGCTCAGGCCGCCGAAATAGCTGTACGGATCCTGATACAGCCCCAGTTCCTTGCCCATCGACTCCGCGTACAGCCCCCAGCCCTCGGAGTAGGCGGTGTACCCGCCGAAGCGGCGGAAACGCGGCAAATCCCCCAGCTCGCGCTGGATGGAGATCTGGAAATGGTGACCAGGCTCGGCCTCGTGCAGATACAGAGCGTCCATCGCGTACTTCGGACGCGCCTTCATGTCGTACGTGTTGACGTAGAACACGCCCGGTCGTGAGCCGTCGGGCGTCGCCGCGCGGTAGGAACCGCCCGCGGCGGAGCGCGCACGAAATGCCTCGACGGGGCGAATCTCGAAATCGGCCCTGGGTTGCACGGAGAACAGCGTGGGCAGCCGTTCGGCCACGCCGGCCTTGAGTGCGCGGTAGCCCTCGAGCAGTTGCTCTTCGCGCTCGAAGTAAAACTGCGGATCCTTGCGCATGAAATCGAAGAACGCGGCGAGGTCGCCCTTGAAGCCCACCTGCGCCTTCACTTTCTCCATCTCGGAGCGGATGCGTGCGACCTCCACCAGTCCGACGTCATGGATTTGCGCGGGCGTCAGGGTGGTCGTCGTGAGAACCCGCACGTTGTACGCGTACCAGCGCTCGCCGTTCGGCAATGCGGTGAGCGCGATGGTCGAGCGGCTCGCCGGCAAATACTCGTCGCGCATGAAAACCTGCACGCGGCGATACGCGGGCACGATCTTCTCCATGATCGCCTTCTCGAGCGCGGGCTTGATGCGCGCGCGATCCTCGCTGCTCAGCGCCTCGGGGAACGACTTGAGCGGCGCGTAGAAGATGCTGTCCTCGGCTTTGCTCACGAGCATCGCTTCGAGCTGCGGCAGCGTCTTTTCGACCACGACGCGTGGCTGCACGACGCCCTGCTTCATGCCGATGCGCATGTTCGCGATGGACTGGTCCATCCACACGACGAAGCCATCGATGCGCGATAGCCAGTTGTCGTAGTCCCTCGCCGTGTTGAACGGCTGCACCCCTCCAGGCGTACCGAGCTGTGGCATGAACAGCGGCAGGCCACTGAACTGGTCGATGGGGAGCAGGTGATCCGGGAATTCGTGACCCTCGATCTGCTGCTGGCGGGCGCGGCGGAAGATCTCGTACGAGAGTCGCGCCTGCGGGCTGAGGCCATTTGCGTCTACGCGCGAGACTTCCTGCAGGTACTTCTTCTCGAGGTTGAGCGAGGCCTGGATATGTTCCGGCCCGATCGAGTTCGGCAGCCGGTCGTTGTAGGCGTTGTTGCCATTGAACGTGGCGCTGATCGGGTTCAGTTTCTCGAAATCGTCGAAGTAAGCCTCGACGATGCGGGTGAGTTGCTGCTCCGCGTCGCTTGCCGCGAGCACCGCGCCCACCATGGCCGGCGAAACGACAGCGCTCAGCACCGCCGGTGCGAGCCAGCGCACGCACGTCTTCCTCTGCATCATGTTCTTGCTCCCCTGGCCTCTAACCAGCGATTGATCTTGGCGTCCAGGACGTCCATCGGCAGTGCGCCATCGGTGAGCACCTGCGTGTGAAACTCACGCACGTCGAACTTTGCGCCGAGCGCCTTCGCAGCGCGTGCCCGCAATTGCCTGATCTTGAGCTCTCCCACCTTGTAGGCGAGCGCCTGGCCCGGAATCGCAATGTAGCGCTCGATCTCCGAGACCGCATCGGCCGGCCCCACTGGCGCGTTTGCATTCATGTACTCGATGGCCTGCTCGCGCGTCCAGCCCTTGGCGTGGATGCCGGTGTCGACCACGAGTCGCACGGCGCGGAAAATTTCCGTGCCCAGCGCCCCGAAGCGGTTGTACGGGTCCGTGTAAAGCCCGAGCTCCGAACCCAGCGACTCGGCGTATAGGCCCCAACCTTCGTTGTAGGCGGTGTACCCGCCAAAACGGCGAAAGCGAGGCAACTCCTCGAGCTCCTGCTGGATCGAGCCCTGGAAGTGATGGCCCGGCTCGGCCTCGTGAAGGTAGATCGACTCCATCGAATACTTCGGCCGGGACTTGAGGTCGTAAGTGTTCACGTAGAACACGCCGGGCCGCTTGCCGTCGGGCGTAGCGCCCTGGTACGACGCACCGGCCGACGATTTCGCGCGAAATTCCTCGACGGCGCGAATCTCGAAGTCCGCCTTCGGCGCGACGGCGAACAACTTCGGCAGCTCGGCAGCCACGCGCGCCTTCAGGTCGCGATAGCCGTTCAGCAGCTGTTCTTCCTGCGCGAAATAGAACCGCGGCTCCTTGCGCAGGTAAGCGAAGAAAGCGGGCAGGTCGCCCTTGAAACCGACCTGCTTCATGATGCCTTCCATCTCACCGCGGATGCGCGCGACCTCCTTCAGGCCGAGCTGGTGAATCTCTTCCGGCGTCATTTCGGTCGTGGTCTGCGCCTTGACGAGAAACGCGTACCAGTCGCCGCCCTGCGGAAGCGCCGTCAGCCCGACGCTGGCGCGCGCCTGCGGCATGTATTCGTCACGCACGTAGTCGTGCACGCGCCGGTAGCTCGGCACGATCTTGTCGCGGATTGCAGTGGTGAACGCCTGCGCCAGGCGCTCGCGGTCCGCGGCCGGCACGCCCTCCGGAAAATTCGTCACCGGCCGATAGAAGAGCGACTTTTTCGGATCGTCGACGATCATCGAGGCGAGCTGCGGCAGCACGCGCTCCATCACGATGCGCGGCTGGACGATGCCCTTGCCAGCGCCGGCGCGCATGTTCTCGATCGCCTGGTTCATCCACTTCTCGAAGTCGTCGACGCGCTTCAGCCAGTCCTCGTAATCCCTGGTCGACTGGAAAGGATGCAGGCTCGAGCCTGACCCCATGGTTGCGAACAGCAATGGCAGGCTGAACATCTGGTTGAGCGGCAGCAGCTCGTTCTGGAAGCGTGCGCCCTCGATGCCGAGCTGCCGATCCAGGCGGAACGTCTCGTGCGTGAGCCGGTCCTGGCCGGACAGCGCGTCGGGGTCGATTGCCTCGAGCCGGGCCAGGAACTCCTTGTCGAGCGCCAGGGTGTCAGCGAGATACCGCGGCGAGAGGGTGTTCTCGATCCGATCGTTGAAACGATAGTCGCCGTTGAACGTGCCCACCAGCGGGTTCAGCTCGATGTAGCGGTCCCAGTACTCCTCGACGATCCTGTCGAGCTCGGTGGCGGCCGCCTCCGGTGTGAGTTTCGGAGCCGCAGCGGCTTGTGTTTCGTCGCTGCTGTCGCGTCCGCAACCGGCCACCAGCAGGACCAGGAGAAATGCCTGTGCGCGCTTGAGTCCCGTCATCTTGACTCCTCGTGACTGCTGCCTCGCTGGCAGTGGGCGAATGGAAAGGACAGAAACTATTGCCCGCGGGCGGCAATGAACCGGTCGATCTTGAGCTCGAGCACGTCCATCGGCACCGGACCGTCGCGCAACACTTCCGTGTGGAATTCGCGGACGTCGAATCGTGAGCCGAGTGCCAGCTGGGCTTTCGCTCGCAGCGCCGTGATCTTCAGCTGGCCGATCTTGTAACCGAGCGCCTGGCCGGGCAGCACGATGTAGCGTTCGACTTCGGCGACGGCATCGTTCTGTCCCATCGTGGAATGCTCGAGCATGTAGTCAATCGCCTGCTCGCGCGTCCAGCCCTTGGCGTGCAGGCCCGTGTCGACGACCAGTCGCATGGCGCGCAGCATCTCATCGTTGAGACGGCCGTAGTACTGGTACGGATCCTTGAAGAGGCCGAGTTCCTTGCCGATCGACTCCACGTACAGGGCCCACCCTTCGTTGTAGGCGACGTATCCACCAAAGCGCCGGAATCGCGGCAGGTCCGTCAGTTCCTGCGCGATCGCCGACTGGAAGTGGTGACCGGGAGCCGCTTCGTGCAACGACAGCGTTTCCATTCCGTAGATCGGGATGCTCTTCATGTCGTACGTGTTGATATAGAAGATGCCAGGCCGGCTGCCATCGGCTGACGGCCGCTCGTAGAACGCGCCGGCCGCGCTCTGCGCACGAAACGGTTCCACGGCGCGGATCTCGTAGTCCGCCTTGGGCGATACACTGAACATGGCAGGCAGCAGCTCGTCGATGCGCGTCTTCAGCGCGCGATACGAGCCGAGCACTTCCGCCTCGTTCTTGAAGAAGAAACGCGGGTCTTCCTTGAGGTACGTGAAAAACGCGGCCATGTCTCCCTTGAAGCCCACTTCGCGCCGCACGCCGTCCATCTCGGACTCGATGCGCGCCACTTCGCGCTTGCCGAGCTCGTGGATCTCGTCGGGCTTCATGCGGGTGGTCGTGTAGCGCTCCACGAAATACGCGTACCAGGCCTGGCCATCCGGGAGCGTGGACCACGCAACGCTGGTGCGGCACGCGGGGATGTACTCGCGCTCGACGAAATCCGCGAGCTTGCGATACGCGGGCATCAGCTTGCCGGCGATGGCCTTTTCATAAGCCGCGGTGAGGCGCTTGCGGTCCGCGGCGGGCACGCTGTCGGGGAAATTGCGCAGCGGCTCGTAGAACACGCTCTTCTGGACATCGTCCACCGCGATCGCGCGCAGCTGCGGCAGGAGCTTCAGCATCACGACGCGCGGCTGCACCACGCCGCGCTTCATGCCCACGCGCATGTTCTCGATGGCCTGGTCCGTCCACGCGATGAACCCGTCGATGCGCTCGAGGAAGTCCTCGTAGTCCTTCGTGCTCGTGAAGGGGTGCGCGCCGGCGCCCGCGCCCCACACGGCGAAGTCCGCGGCACGGTTGTTGAACTGGTCGAGCGGCAGCAACTCGCCGGGAAAAGCAAAACTCGCGATGTCGCGTTCGCGCTCCGAGCGGAAGATGTCGTAGGTGAGGCGTTCGGCGCTCGACAGCGAGCCCGCATTGATCTTCTGCAGGTCGGCGAGCGCGCGCTTCTCGAGCGCGAGCGAGGCGTCGATCCAGACGCGGCCGAGATTGTTCTCGAGCCGATCGTTGAAGCGATAGTCGCCGATGTAGCTGGCGACCGTCGGATTCAGCTCGAGGATGCGATCGAAGTAGCCTTCCACCACTGTATCCAGCGGACTGCGCGGCTGGTTCGTGCCCGTGGTATCCGCCACGCACGGGGCACTGAAGAGCACGGCCAGCGAAAGCAGTGTCGGCAACGAACGGGAAGAGCGTTGAAGCGGTTTCATTGTGTTGTCTCGATCGTTTACGGCCCCACAAAGTCGTCCTCAAAGTCGGACGAGGGGGCCGCGAATTATACGCGGCGCCGCGAGATCACTGCGTAGCGCACGTTCAGCAGAACGGCGGCAACCGTCAATCCTGCGATCAAGCCGACCCACACGTAGACAGGCCCGAGTCCCCTGGCGACCCCGAATCCGTATGCGAGGGGAAACCCGATACCCCAGTAGGAGAACACGCTGAGCAGCATCGGCACGCGCACGTCCTTGAAGCCGCGCAACGCACCCGCCCCGCCCACCTGCAGTCCATCCGAGATCTGGAAGATAGCAGCCATGAGCAGCAGGCTCGCCGCGAGGGTACGAACGTCCGGGTCCTGCGTATAGAACGCCGCGATTTGCTCGCCGAAAAACAGGATCGCGACCGCGGATGCGGTCATGAAGAGGCCGCACAGCGCGATGCCGGTGTAACCAGCGAAGCGCGCCTCGACGGCATTGCGGCGTCCCAGCGAGTGGCCGACATGAATGGTGGTGGCCGAATGCAGAGAGAGCGGCACCATGAACATGAGCGCCGCGTAATTGATCGCGATCTGGTGTGCCGCCACGATCGTCGCGCCCATCGCCCCCATCATCAGCGCCGCGACCACGAACAGCCCGCCTTCGGATAGCACGCTCCCGGCGATCGGCACGCCGAGACCGAGAATCTCGCGCAGCTTTTTCGGATCGGGCCGATCGAACCGCGCAAACAGGCCGAACGGTCGATACACGCGCCGGCGCCGCACGTAGAAAAACATCGTGATCAGCATCACCCACATGACGAGTGCGTTGGACACGCCGGTGCCCGCGGCGCCCAGCGCAGGGAAGCCGAGCTTCCCGTACATGAAGACGTAGCAACCGATCACGTTGACGCCCATGCCCAGGATGGCCGTGTACATGATCGGCCGCGTCCAGCCGATTCCCTCACTCACGAAGCGCAACGCGAGAAACGTGAGGATGGCGGGCACACCGAAGCAGATGGCATGAACGAAACCGGAAGCAACGCGTGCGATGTCGGGCTCGATCCCGATGTAGAGCAGGATCGGATGTACGAACAGCATGCCGAGCAGCAACGCCAGTGCGAGCAGCACTGCGAGCCACAACGCCTGGCGCGCGAGCACGCCGACTTTCTCGTTCTCGCCGGCTCCGTACGCGTGAGCCACCATCGGGCTCAGCGCCATGAGGATGCCCAGCCCGCACATATAAAAGAACATCCAGAACGCATGGCCGATGGCCACTGCGGCGAGAGCAGACGCGCCGAGCCGCCCCGCCATGACCGTGTCCGTGAATCCCATGCCCGCGATCGCGACGTTATTGATCGTGAGCGGGCCGCCGAGCAGCAGGATGCGCCGGGCATGGGCTCGGAACCGGGATTCACCGGCACTTGAAGGGCGGAAAAGAGACATCAGGAACGGACTTGGGCTAGCATTCCACGGGAGCCATCCGGAGGTCGAGAATGATAGTGGGTTCGCAGGTCCGCCGCGTTGCCATCGTGGGTGGCATGCGCATCCCGTTCGCACGCGCGCACACCGCGTACGCGAACGTGGGCAACCAGGAGATGCTGACGACGGCCTTCAAGGGCGTGGTCGACAAGTTCTCGCTGCGTGGCGAGCGACTGGGCGACGTCGGCGCCGGCGCGGTGATGAAACATTCGCGCGAATGGAACCTGGTACGCGAATCCGTTCTCGGCTGCGGGCTGGCGGCCGAGACACCGGGATATGACCTGCAGCGAGCCTGCGGCACGAGCCTGGAAACGGCGATCCAGCTCGCCAACAAGATCGCGCTCGGACAGATCGACTCGGCGATGGCCGGTGGCGTCGACACCGTCAGCGACCCGCCCGTCGTGTTCTCGCGCGACTACCAGCAACTCCTGTTGCGCAGCTTCCGCGGCAAGACTTTCATGCAACGCGTCTCGCCGTTCTTCGGCATCCGCCCGCGGCACTTCAAGCCCGTGTTCCCCGGCGTCGTCGAACCGCGCACCGGACTGAGCATGGGACAGAGTTGCGAGCTGATGGTGAAGCATTGGAAGGTTTCGCGTGAAGAGCAGGACCAGCTCGCGTTCGAGAGCCACAAGCGGGCCGCGGCCGCATGGGACTCGGGTTTTTACGAGGACCTGGTGATCGAGTACCAGGGACTCAAGTTCGACAACAACGTGCGGCGTGATACCAGCCTCGAGAAACTCGCGAAGCTCAAGCCTACGTTCGATTTTTCGGGCAGCGGCACGCTCACTGCGGGAAACAGCAGCCCGTTGACCGACGGCGCGTCGGCTGTGCTCCTCGCTTCGGAGGATTGGGCGCGCCAGCGTCGCCTGCCTGTGCAGGCCTATATCACCTACGGCAAAGTGGCCGCCGTTGATTTCGTCAACAAGGAAGGGTTGCTGATGGCACCCGCGTACGCAGTACCGGCGATGCTCAAGGATGCGGGCATTACCCTGCAGGATTTCGATTTCTACGAGATCCACGAGGCCTTTGCCGGCCAGGTGCTCTGCACGCTCAAGGCGTGGGAATCGCAGGAGTTCTGTCGCGAGCGCCTCGGGCTTTCGCAACCGCTCGGCAGCATCGACCGTTCCAGGCTCAACGTCGTCGGCGGCAGCACCGCGATCGGTCACCCGTTCGCCGCCACCGGCACGCGCATCGTCGCAACGCTCGCCAAGCTGTTGCAGCAGCGCAATGGCCGGCGCGGCCTGATCTCGGTCTGCACCGCAGGGGGCATGGGAGTGACCGCCATCCTGGAGAAGTAGCGGACCTGCAACTGGATGAGCCCGCCATGAAGAAGTACATCTCGTTTCCGCGCGTCGAGGGCAAGGCCTCGCGCCAGGCGCACGCGGATCTGCCGCCCGGAACCTACGAGCGCGAAGTGAGCAAGGAAGGCTTTTTCGGTCCCGCCGCTCATCTCTATCATCGCAACCCGCCGACCGGCTGGTCGGGATTCGAAGGCCCGTTGCGCCCGCATGCTTTCGATCTCACCAAGATCGACAGCGTGAAGGGTTCGCCGTGGGATGCCGCCGAGGTGCTCCACAACGCGGCGGTGCGCTTGCGCTTCTGGAAATGCCCAGGCTCGATGGATCACCTGGCTCGCAACGCGGATGGCGATGAGCTGCTCTTCGTGCATCAAGGCAGCGGCGAGCTGTTCTGCGACTACGGCCACCTGTCCATCACCGCTGGCGACTACATCGTCATTCCTCGCGGCACGATGTGGCGCATCGAGACGCAGCAACCGCTCTCGGCCCTGCTCGTCGAAGCAACGAACTCGAGCTACACGTTGCCCGATAAGGGGCTGGTCGGTCCGCACGCCATCTTCGATCCGGCGATGCTCGATGTGCCACACATCGATGACGCGTTCACTGCGCAACAGAGCGACGCGCGTGAATGGTCGGTGCGCATCAAGCGTCGTAACGCGGTTTCGGTGGTGACCTATCCGTATAACCCGCTCGACGTGGTCGGTTGGCATGGCGACCTGAGCGTCGTGCGCATCAACGTGAAGGACCTGCGTCCACTCACGAGCCACCGCTATCACTTGCCGCCGTCCGCCCACACGACGTTCGTCGGCAGCCGCTTCGTCGTCTGCACGTTCGTGCCGCGGCCGTTCGAGACGGACCCGCAGGCGCTCAAGGTGCCGTTCTTCCACAACAACGACGACTACGACGAGGTCATCTTCTATCACGCGGGCAATTTCTTCAGCCGCGACAACATTCACCCCGGCATGGTCACGCTGCATCCGGGCGGGTTCACGCACGGCCCGCATCCGAAAGCGTTGAAAAACATGTTGCAGCAGTCCAAGCCCGGCACCGACGAAGTGGCCGTCATGATCGATGCCCGCGATGCGCTCGAGATCGGAGCGGCGGCGAAATCCGTGGAGTGGGCAGAGTACGTCGACAGCTGGAAAGGCGCCCCATCCAGGTAAAACAAGGGGAGTTGCCATCAAACTCGCGACGTTGAAGGACGGCTCACGGGACGGTGAGCTACTCATCGTCAGCCGCGACCTGTCGCGCGCGGTTCCGGTGGCGCACATCGCGCCGACACTGCAGATCGCGCTGGATGAGTGGAACCAGGCAGAGCCCCTGCTGGCCCATGTCGCACAGGAACTCGAGCATGGACGCGTGCGCGATGCGATCCCGTTCGAGCCGGCACAGTGCGCCTCTCCGCTGCCGCGTGCGTTTCACTGGGCGGACGGCAGCGCCTACGTCAATCACGTCGAACTGGTACGCAAGGCGCGCGGCGCCGAGATGCCGCCGTCTTTCTGGACCGATCCACTGATCTACCAGGGGGGTTCCGACGATTTCCTCGGGCCCTGCGACGACGCACCGTTCTTCAGCGAAGAATTCGGGATCGATCTCGAAGCCGAGGTGGCGGTGGTCACGGATGACGTGCCCATGGGCATCAGCGCCGAAGCGGCGCGCGATCGCATCCGGCTCGTGATGCTGGTGAATGACTGGTCCCTGCGCAATCTCATTCCGGCGGAGCTCGCGAAGGGCTTCGGTTTCTACCAGTCCAAGCCTGCAACCGCGTTCTCGCCGGTCGCACTCACACCCGATGAGCTGGGGGATGCGTGGGACGGCGGCCGCGTGCACCTGCCACTCGTGACGCATATCAACGGCCAGCTGTTCGGACAACCCAACGCCGGCATCGACATGACGTTCGACTTTCCGCGCCTCATCGCGCATGCCGCGCGCACGCGCCGGCTCGGAGCGGGCAGCATCATCGGCTCCGGCACCGTTTCCAACTACGATCGCAGCAACGGTTCGAGCTGTCTCGCGGAGAAACGCTCGCTCGAGCAGGTCGAAACGGGAAACCCGGTCACACCGTTCCTGCGCTTCGGCGATCGCGTGCGCATCGAGATGCGGGACGCGAAGGGCAACAGCCTGTTCGGCGCGATCGACCAGAAGGTCGTCCAGGCCCGGACTCCATAGCCAATGGCGTTCGCCGGCTTACGCAGGCAGAATCGGTCATTCCCTGGTCGATTCCCTGGTCAGTCCCGCGCCTTCTATTGAGTACACGGTGAGCGGTATGCAATTGAAAGATTCGAAGCTGCTGCGTCAGCAGGCGTTGATCGACGGCCAATGGACCGGCGCGCAGAGCGGCGCCACGGTGGACGTCGTCAATCCGGCCACCCAGAAGAAGCTGGGCACCGTGCCCAACATGGGCAAGGCCGAGACGCGGCAGGCCATCGAGGCAGCGCACCGCGCATTCCCGGCGTGGGCGGCGAAGACTGCCAAGGAACGTGCCGCCATCCTGCGCCGCTGGCACGATCTCCTGCTGGCGAACGTTGACGATCTCGGCACGCTGATGACCGCCGAGCAAGGGAAGCCGCTCGCGGAAGCAAAAGGCGAAGTGGCATACGCGGCCTCCTTCATCGAGTGGTTCGCCGAGGAAGGCAAGCGTCTCTACGGCGACGTCATTCCCGGTCACCAGGCGGACAAGCGCATCGTCGTTACGCGCCAGCCGGTCGGCGTCGTTGCGGCGATCACACCGTGGAACTTTCCGTCCGCGATGATCACGCGCAAGGCCGGTCCCGCGCTCGCCGCGGGATGCACCGTGGTGTGCAAGCCAGCAACGCAAACACCCTACTCCGCTCTCGCGATGGCTGAGCTCGCCGAACGCGCCGGAATTCCCAAGGGCGTGTTCAACGTCATCACCGGGTCGGCCACCGAGATCGGCGGCGAGATGACTTCGAATCCGCTGGTTCGCAAAGTGACGTTCACCGGCTCGACTGAAGTCGGGCGCAAGCTGATGGCGCAATGCGCGGCTTCGATCAAGCGAGTGTCGCTCGAGCTGGGCGGCAACGCGCCTTTCATCGTTTTCGACGACGCGGACCTGGACGCGGCGGTGCAGGGCGCGATCGCGAGCAAGTACCGCAACACCGGTCAGACCTGCGTGTGCGCGAATCGCATCCTGGTACAGGACGGCGTGTACGACGAGTTCGCCGGCAAACTCGTCGATGCCGTCGCAGCGCTGCGCATCGGCGACGGCCTGATGGGCGTCACGGACCAGGGGCCGCTCATCGACATGAAGGCCGTTGCGAAAGTCGAAGAACATATCCAGGACGCCCTCAGCAAAGGTGCGGCGCTCGCAGCGGGTGGCAAGCGGCACGCGCTGGGCGGTACGTTCTTCGAGCCCACCGTGCTCACGAACGTGAAACCGGACATGATCGTCGCTCGCGAAGAAACCTTCGGGCCGATCGCACCGCTGTTCCGGTTCAAAACGGAAGAGGAAGCGGTGCGTCTCGCGAACGACACGGAGTTCGGGCTCGCCTCCTACTTCTATACGCGCGACCTCGCGCGCGCGTGGCGAGTCGCGGAAGCGCTCGAGTACGGCATCGTCGGACTCAACACGGGCATCATCTCGACGGAGATGGCACCGTTCGGCGGCATGAAGCAGTCGGGCCTCGGCCGCGAAGGCTCGAAGTACGGCATCCTCGATTTCACCGAGATCAAGTACCTGTGCATCGGCGGCATTACACCGCTTGGGTGAGATCGCTTGGTTGATGACGATGATCGGAGGAAGTCCCGGCCCTGGACACCGGAGAACCCGCCGCCCGATCGCCTGATCGTGCCGCTGCTGGCAGCGATCGCCGCTGCCGGACCCGTGGCGCTCAATATCTACCTCCCCGCGCTGCCCGCCGTGCAGCAGGCGTTCGACGCGAGCGTGAGCGATGTGCAGCTCACGCTGAGTGTCGCGCTGTTGGCGTTCGCCGCTGCGCTGCTCTTCTACGGTCCCGCCTCGGATCGCTTTGGCCGTCGCCCGGTTCTGCTCGTCGGCATTGGCCTGTTCCTGCTCGGTACGCTGCTTTGCCTGGTTGCGCCGAACCTCGAGCTGCTGATCATCGGTCGCGCGATCCAGTCCACGGGCATGGCCGCCGGCTTCATCATCTCGCGCGCGATCGTCGCGGACCTGTATCCCACGGAGAAAATGGCGCGGATGATTGCGTATCTCACGATGGTCATGGTCGTGGGCCCGACGGTCGCGCCGTTCATCGGCGGCTTGCTGGTCGCGCATCACGGATGGCACAGCCTGTTTGTTGCGTTGCTCGGCGCCGGTGCGCTGATCTTCTGGTTGGCGTACGGAATGATCCCGGAGACGCGTGCACCGCGAGAGACTGTTCCGACCATCGGTGACTTGCTGCGGGCCGCGGGCTCGCTGCTACGCCGGCCTGCGTTCGTCGGCTACGCGTTCCAGGGTTCCGCCGTCTTCGCCGTGTTCATCGTGTTCATTTCCATCACACCGTACGTGATGGTGCGGGGCCTCGGGCGCCCTCCGACCGAATATGGCCTGTACTATCTGCTCATTGCCGTGGGCTACTTTCTCGGCAACCTGGGCGTCACGCATCTGCACCGCCGCGGCACGCGCACGCTCATGGCGGCTGGCGTTTCGCTATCCGCGATTTCCGCTCTGGTGACACTCGGGTTGCACGTCGCCGGGTTCAACCATCCGCTCGCGATCTTCCTGCCGATGTTCACGCTGAGTATCGGGCAGGGTCTGACGCTTCCGAACGTGACGGCGAACGCCATCAGCCTGGCCCCCGATCACGGCGGCACGGCGGCGAGCCTGCTCTCGTTCATTCAACAGATCTTCGGCGCCGCGTGCGTGCAGTGGATGGCGCGGTTTCCGGTCGACACGCCGAGTGCGATGCTGATCTTCTGCGCGGGCACTTCCGTGATCGCGTTCGTGTTGTTGCTGCCGCTGCTGCGACCGGGCGCGGCTGCTGCCGCTCGCGCTCGAGCGTGAACGCGCAACAATCCAACAGTGACCCCGTTGCGCGGGCATCCGCACGCGCGAAAAAACCCCAAAACTGGCACCGCCGCGCGCTGTTCCTTGCGCATGTGCGAATGCATACCCCAATAATCCAAAACCGGTACGTTTTGTCCGACAGTAAAAAATGAATCAGTTTTACTGATCCGAACGCATGCACGACGCGCATTGAAACGCGAAAAACGTCGTTCGCCGTGTGTTTGCACGCGACTGGCTCGCATCAGCTTTTCTTGCGTGGTGTCACTCTTGGGGTATGCCGGAGGCGTCGGATTTTGACAACGCATCGCAACTGTGAGCACGGTGAGCACGCCTGCGCAGGCTTGTGCATTGCACTTCAATCAACATCAAGGAGACTGTCATGAACGAGATGGAACTGATCGAACTGGGCAAGGCGTCGGAAGAGACGAGGGAGCCCGGCATACCCGAGGTACTCGATAACCTTCGGGAATGGGAAGAAGAGGCGTGATGTCTTGAGCGCCTGATGGCGCACGTGCGCGGCGCTCGCGCGCCGCGCACGCTTCCCGGACCGGCATCCGTTTCAACGCTGCAACTCATGCGTGCGGAAACCCACGAGGAGACGCAACACCTGTGGCTCCGGTCTCACGTGCACGCGTGCACAACACCCAGCTCAATCGTGTTTCTCGACGTGCGGCGAGATGCCTACTTGTCGTTGCCACTGAATCACCTTCCATTGATTGCCTCGTTCATCCGCGGATGGCCTCTATCCGCTCAGCAAATGAAAGTTGAGTCTCCGTCGAGAGATAAAGCAGGCGAGCTGGCCGATCGGCTCCTGAAACAACAACTGGTAACGCCGAGCGAAGCCGAAGGCCGTCTGGCGACCGCGGCGCGGATTGCACCGTTAGTGCAACCGACATGCCTCCGGCACCAGCTACCGGGAGTTCGAATGACCACAGGTGACGCCCTGAGATTCCTCTACGCTTGTAGCCGTGCGCGCAAAGTACTGACAGAAGGACTAGAAGGAGCGGTTTCGCGCATTGCCGTGCGTAACGCCGCGAACACGTGCCCCGCGTCTATCGAGGATCTCAAAAAGGCACAGGAGGTCACCGCAAGCTTTCGCCGCATGCGAATCTGGTACTTCAAGGCAGATGGCCGCTGTCTGTTTCATTCGCTCGCGCTGGCTGAGTTTTTGTTTCTCTATCGTTTATATCCACAACTGGTGCTAGGAGTGCGCACCGATCGCTGGGCAGCGCATGGCTGGGTGCAATTGGGCGACTGTGTGCTGGATTCGAGCCCCGAGAAGGCACGCTTCTACACACCCATCTTCGTGGCATAAGGCAATGTTCCGTTTCATCGCGTTGCTCTGGAATCCGCAACAATCGGCACAGCAGGTTGCGATCCCGCATCTCCTCAAGCGAATTCGTGCTTTCAAACTCTGGAACGAGTTCGTGGGCGGCGCGGGCTTGCACATCTTCTTTAGCGGCGAGACATGCGGATACGCATGCCGCCCGTTGGAGCCCGCGTGCGGAACCATCCTTGGTTTGCTGTTCTCGCGCGCTTCCAGTAGGGATGGGTCATATCATCTCGCCGAGAAGCATCTCGACTTGTCCGAAACTGAGAAGATCGTGGGCAGCGGCGGACTCGCGCTGTTGCGGGACTACTGGGGAGACTACGTTGCATTTCTTCGTGATACGCGTTCTGGCGCACGCTATGTGGTGAAGGATCCCAGTGGCACCCTGCCGTGCCACTGGCGCGAGCTGGGAGGCGTCTCTGTTTTCTTCAGCTCTCTGGCAGATTTTGTTGCGCTGCGAATCCATCGGCTCGATGCCTCCGACAGGTACGTGAGGACCCGCGTTGGCTCCGCCAGCCGCGGCCGGCATGTCCAGCCGCTCGAGAAGGTTCAAACTTTACTCGGCGGGGAGCAACTCACTTTCCGCGGCTGCGAGAGGAACCGTCGCTTTCTCTGGAACCCGTTAGCGTTGACACCGTCCGCGGACTTCAATGACTTCACCGTGGCCGCCGGGCATCTGCGCATGGAAGTAGCCAGAGCTACTCATGCCTGGGCTTCATTGCACGGAAGTATCGTCCACAGGATCTCGGGCGGGCTCGATTCTTCGATTGTGCTGGGCTGCCTGAAAACAGCGCCTTCGCAGCCGGCAGTTACGGGTATCAACTATTTCATACCGGGAGGCGTTTCCGATGAAAGGCCCTGGGCGCGACTGGCTGCCGGTGACGACTTTCGGGTCGTCGAACAGGCGCGGTCACAGGATCTCGATCTCGCCAGTGGCGGGCATCTGAGCCCGGCAGTCCATCCAGTCTCACTGTTCGACTACGTCGAAACCCGCAAGCCCGAGTTGGCTATCTCGCGCAGTATGAAGGCCACTGCCGTCTTCAACGGCGAGGGCGGCGATTCCCTGTTCTACCACGGTGCGGCACCTCATGCGGCTGGCGATCTGTTGCGTGCACGTGGGTTGACAAAGAAGCTGGTATGCGTGGCTGCCGATGTCGCTGTCCTGGCCGATACAACCGTATGGCACGTACTGGCCGGGGCGTTGCGTGCGGCTCTTACTCAGCGTGACGTCGCCGATGAGCGCCTGTTGCGAATCAAACGGGTACTGGCATCTCCGGACATATGCATGGGGATGGAGTGTGAGAAGGGAAATGAGCACCCGTGGTTTCGCGAGGCGGCCCGTTCCTCCCTTAGCATTCGCTTGCGGCTTGGCAGTCTGCTCGCACGTCAGCCGCACTACGACCCGCTTGGAGAGGACGATGTGCCGTATGCAGTCTCGCCACTCCTTTCGCAACCAGTGATCGAAGCGTGCCTTCGAATACCCATCCACGTGCACATTCAAGGCGGCATCGATCGTGCCCTTGCTCGTCATGCCTTCGAGAATGACGTGCATCCCGCGATTCTCGCGCGCACCTGGAAAGATCGTGCGCAGGGCTTCCTCGAGCACGTACTCGTCGCCAACCGGCTCTACATTCGCGAAGTACTGCTCGATGGGCAACTCATGCGCGACGGTTTGCTCGACAAATCCAAGGTCGAGCGTGCGCTGTCGGAATCACCCAGAAAGCGCACCGGCTTCCTGGCGGAGATCTTCGACCACTTCGACACCGAGCTATGGCTCGCCAGCCTTGCCCGAGCCAATGCCGCCCTGCACTGATTGGCGCTGCTGGTCACGCATCTTGCGCCACCTGTCGTACTGATCGGCCTTTGCAGGGTCAGGGTCCTCGTAGCCATTCAGCCAGAAGTCGAACCAGTCCACGGCTCCCTGCTGTGAAGCCAGCACCTGAGCGGGGTTTTGCACGAAGTGGGCACCCTGGTTCACGTTTGGAATGGCAACGAACTCCACCGGCTTGCCCAGGTAGCGCAATCGACTGAACATTTCCCATCTGGAAAGCATTTCTACGAGCGAGCCCTCCTCCTGCATGCGATGGGGTGTGCGGATTCGATGAGCGTTGAATGCTGGAGTCTGTTCCAGCCAGCGCAGCAACCCATCCCCGAAGGGCTCCCCGCCGTTCACCCTCGAGTAGTCGCTGGCCCAGCCAAGAAAAGCAGCACCCATATAGCTGGCGTCGAAGTTGTCGGTCGCCAGCGATGCGGCAAATGGAAACTCCGAATGCGAAATTGCGTATTCGACGTGCCAGCCTGTGCGGCTGAAACCGACGAGGCCGACCCGCTCGCGATCGACCAATCCCTTGTCAACGAGGAACTGGATGGCGCCCTCGTACGCGCCCATGAACGCGTTCGCTTCGCCGGGAGTAGCCTTGATTCCCGGTAACGGCCGATCCTCCACCTGCAGCACCGCCATCTGACGGTTTGCCAGGACTTGTGCGGAGTACACCGACGTCCCGGGACCCAATCCGGGTTCCTTGTATCCATACAGAGAGAACTCAGTGGGCAGCGCATGCCCATGCGTCTGGATCACGAGCGGGTAGCGACGACTCGCTTCATAACCCACGGGGTAGTACAGGAGGCCGCTCCACGTTCGATCTTCTGGATCCTGCCAGTGCACGTGTTCCACGCGCCCCAGCAGAAGGCCGGTCATGAGCGCCGGATTGGGATCCAGCACCACGCGCTCGCGGCCTCGCCTGTCCACTGCGTACAGTGCGGGCGGCGTGTTGAGGTCCTGCCGCCACTCGACCCGGACCCCACTGGTACTAAGGGCATTGCTGTTTGCGCCTGCCTTCTTTGCAAGACGCCAGCCTGACCCGTGTCGTTCAAAGCGCAGTCTGTGGCTCGACGTTCCTATTTCGACGACGCGATTCGACAACCAGTGCAGGTCCAGCGTGTCGTAGTAGTTCTCGAATTCGTTCACCAGCAGCGTCGTGTAACGGCCGGATTCAACGTCAACGATGACGATCGCTTTCCCTTCAAGGCCATTCGCGTCCGCCCCTTCCGGCGGTGTGAATGCCGGACCCAGTAGCAACAACTTGCTGTCAGGCGACCAGGCAGCACGCGTGGACCCGTACGTAGGAGCATCCCAGAAAGGACGGGTAACGCCGCTCTCGATGTCATGCAGGAAGAATTGTTGAAGCAGATGTGCTTGCGGCGTATGTCGCGATACGTGCCGGTACTCATGTATGCGAAGCCGCGTGATGCGGTTTGTGTAGGCCCGCCAGCGATCCGGCACTTCGGCCGGTGCGGCATCGAGCAGTAATAACTTGCCGTCCGGCGAAAACAGCGTGGTGTGAGGCCTGAACCGGTCGTTGATGCCCAGCGCGCGCGGCAGACTGCCGTCACGACGCTGCAGGAAGCGCTCGCGGCTCGAATCGCAATAGATATCGGTCACCAGATTCCCGCTGACGAGACTGAGCGCGTCCGCGTTGGTGACCACGAACCCGCGCTCGAGCAACGCCTGTGATGCGGCAACGTTTCGTTCGTACAGGGCCGCGTAAGCCACGTCGCCGCGTGCGCTGACGTCGTAGGAGAACACCCCCGTGGGATGCTGCGTAAGGGGCTGGACAGTACGAGTGCGCAGATTCGCCACGTACGCCTGCGTGACATTGCGTGAGTCGTTCCACAAGAATCCGAGGCTCTCGTTGTCGATCCAGGTCACCGGATTTGCGCTCGGGAAAGCAACCATTGTCCGGTTGAGGTCGTGATCCGACCCGAGAATGGTTGCGAAGAGTTTTCCAACCGTGATCGGCCGAGCCGCAGTTTCCAGCGAGTCCAGGCGACCACTGACAACTTCGAGCCACAACCCGTTGCGCTCGACGTCCCCGCGCACCAACAGCACCGCATAGTACTTTCCGTCCGGTGAAACAAACACGCCTCGTTGCGGCTCCTTGTGACCTCGATTGCCGTGTCGACCAAACTGGGGTTCCGCGACAAAGCGCGTGGTTTCGATCGCGTCCGCGACGGTGAGGGGGCGTTTCTCTGCCCACACGGGCGAGCCCGATGTTGTTACCAGCGCGCACAACATCGCCGCCGTGAACCATGCCCTCCTGGCGCTGCACACCGGATCAGAATGCTTTCGTGAGTGACGCATAGACAAACCTCTGGCGCAGATCGATGTGAGAAGGATCCGACCCTGTAGAGATCAGCCCAGAGAATGGAGAGGCTTCGTCGAGAACGTTCAGCGCGCCGAGGCTCAATCCGAGGCCTTGCACCCAAGCCGTGCCGATGCCCATTCCGTCGAAATCCACCGATGCACGCACGTCGATCACCGGATTCGGCCGAACCCTTCGGCCAGTGGGAACGAGCCCGGCTGCGTCGTCGTAATAGGCAATGAAGCGTCCGTTGACAGCAACAACGAAGCCCTGGAGAGACCATCCCAGGCTCGCGGTCCCCCGCCATTCCGGGATCGTCCCAAGAAGACGCGCCAGACCGACGCGGTCGATCGCCGGGTCCTCGGGCGAGTCCGCGATCTCGAAGCGTTCCACCCATGTCGCCGACAGGGAGGATGCGAAACGACCTATCGCCGTTTCGATGGAAGCATCAACCGCAAGATCGACGCCGCTCGTATCCAGGGTTCCCTGGTTTAGGCCGCTCAGATCGACGCTGACGAGGCGACCAGGCAGGCCAGCTGCAATGTCCGCCGGTGTCCGCGGAGCGCGCTGAATACGGTCCAGATGCCGGCTCTCTTCGTCGAGGAGAAACGCCGCATTGAAAGTCTGGATGCGGTCGTCCTGGTGGATGTCCCAATAGCTTGCACTTATTCGCAACGCATCCGAGTCGAAGGGCGTGAGGACGAATCCGAATACCGAGGATCGGGACTCTTCCGCATTCAGGCCTTCGTTGCCTCCGAGGGTGAGCGTGACCGGAACAACTGCCCCACCCCGGGTTGGGTCAGCGACGTTACTGTTCGACGTGCGGCGCGGTTCATACAGGTCGAACAATCCCGGGGGACGGAAGCTCGTACCGTGAGAGGCGCGTAGCAACAACCGTTGGTCTGGACGCCATTCGAGACCGAACTGAGGATTAAAGGTCTCGCCAAAGTCGTTGTACTCGTCCAGGCGCCCCGCGAGTGTCACCGCAAGAGCGTGCAACGCGGGTACTTCCATGCTGGCGTCCACAAGGGGCGCGCGCACCTCCGCGAACGCCGCCGAGGTGTATCGATCGGCACTGACGAA